>Ga0194134_10006356_pt1 | contig 10632 bp, 20 predicted proteins | sample TA2KigOff0mmetaG_FD_148602 | JGI IMG/M metagenome (GOLD analysis project Ga0194134, IMG submission 148602) | Freshwater microbial communities from Lake Tanganyika, Tanzania - TA2015056 Kigoma Offshore 0m | ecosystem: Environmental > Aquatic > Freshwater > Lake | place: Tanzania: Lake Tanganyika... | reverse complement strand
ACACCAAATGTCAATACATTCGATCCTTTAGCAGATTTGAAAAAATATAAATTATTTGCTCCTGTCGATTATGAAGAAATTATGGGTGATGAGGTCGATGAAGGTGGATACTCTGGAACAGGCATAGATGCCATTTATGGATCTTGACAAAAATTTTGGCTATGCCTCTTGACTCACAACGAAACATGACTATACTGGGTACATGCACAACATCCCCTTTGCTATGCGTGTACGAGGAACGATTGAAACCCTCAAGGAAGAAATGGTTAGTACATTTGGTACTGATGAGTATGTCGATTGGACAGCTCTCATTAAGACTCTGGAACAAACTCTGGAAGAGATGCCAGAAAATGAACTCAATGAAGTCATGGCCGTACCGGAATATGCCGAAGATCTGGACAACGATGAACTGGAGATCTGGTGATATGCTAGACCACATCGACTATCTGTATTGGTTGGAACTCAGTTGGGATATTGGACAGGATAAGGGATCGAACGAACCACAAGAGGAGAGCAATGTTCAAGAAAAGTGATTTTAGAGGTTCCCGTGGGGAACAGCGTAATAAGAAGCGTAAGAAGTGGGACCACAAGCCTTTCAAGCGTCCAAAAGATGACAAGGGCAGCAATCAACGCTTTGACTGGAACAACCAGAACAATCAAAACGACGGAGTTAACTAAACGCTCTGTTTAGTTCTTCCTCGACTATTTTTGGAACTACTAGGTGACTCTTCACCTTGAAGTTCCCTGCTAGCATGTTGAGAAGCTTGGCTGATTTGTAAACATCAAATTTCATTTTGAGGCAATGTGAATTCATCCACATGTGGTGAAGATACACATACAGATTTGCTTTCTTGATGTAAACATCCTTGTTGAATGGAATACCCCATTTCTCAAGAAGCTTTACTGTTCTTCTTTCGCAGTCTCTCTCGTTATATGCAACAAGAAGAAATGCGTTTCTGATTTGTCTCTTTGACCATTTCTTATTGATTACTCCAACAGAGACATTGTTTACAATATCCTGGGAGATATCAAATTTGCTTGAGTACCAAGTTGGATATTCCAACCATTGTAGAAAGTGGCAATACTCATGAGCAAGAATATAGAGCCAAGTCTGGCTCTTTCCTGCAACAACGATGCGTCTTTCCTTTTTTGTTTTGCCATAAGTAAAATAACCTTCACACCTTGCCCCACCAACATTTACTCTTTTACCTTTGCCGAAGACTAGGGTAAAGCCATATTCTTCAAGATGCTTGCGAATGTGCTTGACAAATTCGGTTTCTTTTGTCATAATACACCTCCATATATGTATCTTACTCTAAGTAGGAGTAAAATCAAGGAAAACAAAAGGATTTAAAATGATTGAATTTATTATTATGTGTGTTGCTGGGGTCGCAGTTTTTATTTTGGCTTGGACTATCCTAGCACAAATTTTTAACATTGGTGATTGACAAGACACAAAATCACTGTACAATAGGCAAACAACAAAAACACTCAAAGGAAACAAAAATGCGCATTAAGGACTATATCACACTCAATTCTTACGATGTCGTAAAGCTTGCATCTGCAAATACAATCGGAACTAAAATTATGTCCAATGATTGTACAGTTGAGACTGCAAAGATGATCATCGAACAGAATATGCCTTATGAAAAGGCAGATGGAATGACTGTCGATGCATGCGCTCATCAGATGTTTAATGTGGTTGTGGATTATTTCTCTGATGTTTTTTCAAAGAATATGTCCGACCAAGATTATCAAGAGATGATTCAAGAATGGCGTGAGCAATTTGATGAAGATTATGGTATAATCTTCAAGGCGTTGAGTATTCGGGCTGAAATTAACAACACTCCTACCTTCTAAAGGAAACAAAAATGAATCAGGAATCATACGAAAAGTACAAGACCATGGCAGCAAATTGTTTTGCCGCTAATGTTAGTTTCGTTACTGAAGAGAGTGCTCTTAGTTTCATTGATAAGCATATTCCATATGATACTGCTATGAGCATGACGAATGATGAGTTTATCGATAAGTGCTTTGATCAACTTTTCGATCATAACTCAGCAGATATCATCACTAGTAAGCATGATATGTTTATCGATGATGATATGCCAGATTTGGTGGACGATGCATATTGTGATTTGCATTCTTCATACATGACTGATATTGAGATTTGTCTGAAGAATCTGGTTTAAAAATTTAGCCTCCGTAGCTCAGTTGGTAGCAGCAGTTGACTTTCGAAGGAAGCCTTGAGTAGGAATACTCATTGAATCACTCTTCAAATTCGGTGAACCCTTAACTGGCAACGCCGAGCCAAGCGCAGAAGTGCGAAGGTGTAGAGACTTGATGGAGAGCACCCAAAACGGGTGAAGGCAAAGTCCAGACCACGAACTGCAAGGGCGGCGAAAGCCGAAGTGGTAAGTAATCAATCGGTCGTAGGTTCGAATCCTACCGGAGGCATTGATGTGTAAGTGTAAGTTTTGTAAAAAATCTTTTAACGATAAAAAAAAGTCCAATGCGACTGTATGCAGATCGTGTAGCGTATCTCGTCGCAGATGGATTTCTAAAATAAGTTTAGTTAAAAAATTGGGTGGAAAGTGTACTAAATGCGGATTTACTGGTCATCCCAGTGCATTGCACTTTCACCACAAAGATCCAAATAATAAAAAATTTTCTATCAACAGCAATAAACTATTGGTAAGTGATAGACACGAAGAAATCAAAAAATGTATTCTTCTTTGTGCCAATTGTCATTCCATAGAACACGCCAATAACAAATTATTGAAGTCTTTTGGTCTTCTTGACGAAGAATGGCTTGACTAACACCAAAAGGCTGCTAGAATATAAACATGAGCGAAGAACTCACACAGATGGAAGAAGAACTTCTGGACATGCTTGACAAGCAAGCACACACAGAACTCATGCTTGGTGAAAAGATCAACAGCACCTTGCTCAACAAGGCTATTGACATTATTCGTACCATTGCCAAGGAACGAGCATACTGGCAGTTCAAGGCAGAGTGCTACAGAAAAGATGTAGATAAACTTGATAAACAAATCGATGAACTTTACACCGACAAGTGGACTGATAAAGGAAACTACGAATGATTGAACCAACGATGAGGCTAGACCGAAAGGAGCAAACTAATGGATGAAGTAACCTTCCTACAACTATCGTGTCTTTTTATACTGTCCCTGATTACGGTTATCTGTGTCTTCATTTGGAAGACATGGCGAGACATCAAGAAATTGGAGAAGAAAAAATGAGCGATGACATCGTGAGGAAATATGGAAAAAAAGACACTTGACAAACTTGAGGAGTTGTTCTACAATTTCGGTGAAACATCTAAACACATTGGTCGTGTGGAGACTGATGGTAAGGCTGAGAACACTAAAAAGTATGATAAACTCTGTAAAGAGCGTGAATTTGTTCTCAGTGAGTTTAGAGCACTTGTCAAGCAGCTAAAAACTGCTTGACAATTTGGGGATGTGGCGAAATTGGCGAAACGCACTAGACTTAAAATCTGGCACATTAGAAACGCTGTGGGTTCGAATCCCACCCTCCCTACTTCAGGAGATTAATATGGAATCAAACCACATTCGCTCGTCAATGATTGAACGCAACTCAATGGAAGAATTCGTCGTTACTCTGTACGACGAAGATGGCAACAATGTTGCTACCTACAGTTTTCAGAATTACAAGGATGCCGAAAATTGTGTCAAAAAGTGGTACGAACACGATTGACAAAACAAAAAAATTTGGTATACTAAAAACATCGTCGGGTATGAGGTTGATTCAGGAACAACTTCAAATCCCAGTTTCAAGAGTTTCCTGAAGAAAAAGGTTTGAATCATATGTCAATTACTATGACTAAGAAGGATCGTGTTCTCAACTACATGCGCCGTGGCAACGGCCTCACAGTCAACGAAGCCCGTAGCCGTTTCGGTGGTGTCGGCAACTTCCGCGCACTGATGAGCGATGTTCGTCAGGAGAACATTGGTCGCGTGGTCACTGAGGAGACTCGTAGCGGTAGCAACCGTTACTTCCTCCGTCCCACCCGGACTCGATAAATTTTGTATATTATAGATTCCCTTATGCGGCAGCTGGATTCGTCCAAACGGCAGACAGGGATCACCGCCTCTAAGCCTTAATCGGTTTAGAGGCGTTTTCAAAGGAGATTTGTATGCGTCGAAGCAAAGTACTATTATCGTCAATGATTGAACGGTTCAACAAGATGGATGCAGGATATCACAATCTGTATTTGATTGAAGTCATCTACAATAATATTCTAAATTATGCAAAGACACATGAATTGCATATTTTTAAGGAAGAACTAGAAGAGATGGAACTTGTCCGTTCACAAGCAAGGATTGATGCATTCCTCAACAGAGGCAAGATGAAGTCTGATTTGTGGTGGAAGCACACAAACCAGGATACTACAGACTACGGCCCACCAAATCATCCATACTTTGATAGCCCACCGGAAGATGATGATAATAACGACAACTGGTATCATTAAATTGTTTTCGAATTTTGATTACAACCCCTTGACATCGAATTTCGTTAGAGTATAATTAACGCACCTAACCGAAAGGAACTTACACAATGACTCTCGTTAATCTTGTTCGTGAATCGTCTAATGGTGAACGCAATACTCTTATCCCGACTCAGATTTCTGAGTATGTCAAGTGGGGTAACTTCGATACCGTGTCGAAGATTCTCAAGAGCGGTCACTTCACCGTCACCTACATCACTGGTCTGTCAGGCAATGGTAAGACTACCATGGTCGAACAGGTCTGTGCCAACACCAACCGTGAATGCATTCGCGTGAACATCACGGCTGAGACTGACGAGGATGATCTCCTTGGTGGTATGCGACTCATCGACGGCAATACTCAGTTTGTCTATGGCCCGGTAATCGAAGCCATGCGTCGTGGCTCCGTTCTGCTGCTAGATGAAGTGGATCTTGGCAGCGACAAGTTGATGTGCCTTCAGCCAGTCCTTGAAGGCAAGGGCATCTATCTGAAGAAGGTCAACCAGTTCATCACTCCTGCCAAGGGGTTTGCGATTGTGGCTACAGCCAATACCAAGGGCCGTGGCGGTGAACATTCGGATCGTTTCGTCGGGACCAAGATCCTGAACGAAGCATTCCTTGATCGCTACAACTTCACGATTGAGCAGGAGTATCCTCCTCGCGCAACTGAAGAGCGTATTCTCAAGAAGTACATGGAATCGCTTGGTATCAAGGATGAGAACTTTGCGGATAAGTTGGTCCGTTGGGCCGATATCATTCGCAAGTCGTTCTATGAGGGTGCAGTTGATGATGTGATCAGCACTCGTCGTTTGATCGATATCGTCAAGGGATATTCGATCTTCAGTAACAAGGAAGTTGCGATCAAGCTTGCTCTTGCTCGTTTCGATGGTTCGGTTGCTGAAGGGTTCTTTACCCTGTACAGCAAGTTGGATGATAACATTGGTCAGGATGTTCCTGCCAATACTACTCAAAATGTTTGAAAGGAAAATTGATATGAAGAATACACAAGCAAAGTTTTGTCAGTGGCTCGTAGAAGAGGGACACACCAACCCCGCTGAAGTCAACTTCGGTAGGACTTACCTCAAGTCCTTGGCTCTCAAGCGTGGGATGAAGGCGGCTCCGGGATGGATCGTAAATGATCCTTCTCGCATCGTGAGCCGTGGGGTCTACTCAGTTCCCGAACTCGCCACATATCTTGCTAGCATGAATCAGACCGCGAATGCCTGATTTTGGTCGCTGCGAGTGACAAACGGCCCTCCCTTCGGGGAGGGCTTTTTTTATAAATAATTTTATGGACAGAAAACTATTCCTATCTTACATTCAAAACATGCAACGAAATAACCAGGATATGACTGGATTCCAAAATTCAATGCGAAAGAACTCATGGCAGAAGCCAAATAGTCTTTATGAAATGAATGGTGGGGGCAATGTCTTTCAAGGAGCTTTTGATAGAGAAGATGCGGCCCGACAACCAGCTAGAGATGCAGATGAAGCGGGATTAAGTGCCATTCTAGATCGCCCAAAAGGTAGAAATGGAAAACCGCTTATGGATAAAAATGGAAACCCAGTTCTCTCAGATGTAGAAGATCTTGCTGCTAAAGCCCATCAAGAATTTGTAAAAAATGAGGGTACTGGACATCATGGCGTTGGCGAAGCGGAAGCCTCAGTTATTTTGAGTGGTCATCGTAGTTGGAGAAGTCTATCTGATAGTGCAAGAAAACATGCTATTGATACTCTTATCTCTCATATCAACGACATACACCGTGATTATACGGCAAGTAAATCTAAACTTAAAGAAGAAACAGAAGAAGATGAAATTATTGCTAGATATCAAGCAGATAGAGAAGGCGAAATATTAGCCGATGAAAGATTGGCTAATAGACTTCACAGAGAAAGTGAAAGTTCGGGTCCAGAAACTGTAATGGATGCTGCTCGGGAGTTAGTTGCAGCTTATGAAGCTTTCAAACGAAAACAAAAAGAAATAGAAGAAGCACCACCGGGACCCGCATGGCCAGACAATCGACCACCGCATTTTAGAAAAGAAAATAGATAAAAAAGAAACCCCCGCAAGGGGGTTTTTTAATGGAAATTTTGACTTTACCCCTTGCAACCCATACGGTTGTGGTATACTTGGGGCATGAACAATACCGCATCAAAGAATGTTCTTGCCAAGATTCTCGCCACCGAAAACATCATGGTTCGTCATGATGCCAATGCCAGCACTGCGTCATTTGACCTCCACAAGCGCGTTCTGACGCTTCCCGTGTGGAAGAACATGACTGGTAGCCTGATGGACATGCTCATCGGCCATGAGGTTGGCCATGCCCTCTACACCCCGGAAATGACTCCTCAGCAGTTCATTGACTTCACCAAGGAGATTGGTAAGGATATGGATCTCGCCAAGCTTGTTTGGAACATCGTTGAGGATGCGCGTATTGAGCGCATGATCAAGGAAGAGTATCCGGGCCTTCGTCGTGACTTCTTCCACGGCTACAAAGAAATCTATGAAATGGACATGTTTGAGATTGAAGGCAAGAACATCAATGATCTTCCTTTCATTGACCGCATGAACCTTCATTTCAAGATTGGTCCTGTTCTGCATAACGATGTGATCTTCACTTCTCAAGAGATGGTTTTCGTCAATCGGTGTGAAGTTATTCGTACTCATGAAGATGTAAAGGTTCTCAGTAAGGACATTTACGATTTCATCAACGAGAACAAGAACATTCAGAACAACTCTCCTGAATTGGATGATATGCATAAGATCGCTCTGTCTAGTAACGGAGAGAACACTTCATTCGACAATGAAATGATGGAATCTTTTTCGCCGGGGTCTGGCGGGGATGATAATAATAATGATGGTAATGATAATAACTCAGGATCTCGTAACAATCATGAGCATATGACTGATCGTACTCCTGCCAAGGACGGGGATACGATGAAGAATCTTGAGAAGAATCTTCAGAATAATCTTGATAACTATGGGGCGAGCACTCATATTTGCACTCTGCCTGACATTGATCTTGACAATGCCATTGTCGATCACAAGGTATTCTACAAGCGCATTGATTGCCATGCAATTGATCGTGCCTGCAACAACGATCCCGCCTATGCCAAGCGCGTTCATGAAGCCATGGATCGTCTTGTTGCCAAGGTGAAGACTGACTCTGAGAGGTCTGTCAGCATCATGGTGAACCAGTTCAATCGTAAGAAGGCTGCTGATGAGTCTCGCAAGTCTCGCATCAACAAGACTGGTAAGTTGAACATGGACAAGCTTCACCAGTACAAGATTTCGGAAGATATCTTCCTGTCCCGTACTATTACCAAGGACGGCAAGAATCACGGTTTCGTGGTCTTCCTTGATTGGAGTGGTTCTATGACTTGTACGATTCACGATGTCATGTTGCAGTTGTTTCAGATTGCCATCTTCTGCCGCAAGGTGAATATTCCGTTTGAAGTGTATAGTTTCAGCAACTGCTTCTTTGACGAGAAGCACATTGCCAGCTTTACTCCGAAGGATGATACTTCTATCTCTTTCGACAGCTTCTGCATGATCAATCTTCTGTCTTCTCGCATGACGAACACCGAGTTTGATCATGCCATGAAGATCATGAATTGGGTTGGTATCAAGTACAACTACCACAAGATGAAGAAGTTTGGCATGCTCAATCTCGTTCCTCCCATTCCGGATGAAATTGGCATGGGATCTACTCCTCTGAACCAGGCCATGGTGGTTGCACTCAAGGTGATTCCTGAGTTCCGCAAGAAGTACAATCTTCAGATCGTCAATACGGTCTTCATGACCGATGGTGACGGTGATGGCTTCTTCCATAAAAAGACCATTTATGGCAGCGACAAGTATTGCCTGTTTGATTCGGAAACTGGTCTGTCATATGAGTACAACTACCGTAGCCACAGCCTGACACAGGCATTGACCAAGATGATCAAGGACCGTACTGGTTGCAACCTCATTCACTTCCACCTTGATACTGTTCGCAAGGCAGAGAATGCAGGATGCCGATTCTTCAGTGGTAACGAGACTCCGGAACAGAAGGAGAAGATCAACAAGTTGTACGAAACTGAAGGATTCTTTCCTGCACCCATCAAGAACAACTTCGATGAGGTGTTCGTTGTCAAGTCATCTACTGAGATCGACATTGGCATGAATGAGGACGAGTTCCTTGAGTCCAAGAAGAAGACTTTCACTTCTCTCAAGTCTGCCTTCATCAAGATGAATGATCGCAAGATGACTTCCCGTGTCATGCTCAATCGGTTCATCGATATGATCTCTGTGTGATAAATAAAGTATGAAAGAAAAATTACGATTTGTTCTTGTCCAAATCGTAACTATTCTTTTATTTACTTTGTCTCTACTTGCGATCAGAAAAATCGTAAAAGGATATTAGAAATATTTAAGTATCATAAATAGGTATGATATGAAATCATTCTATAAATTTTTAACGGAAAAATCAATTTCGGGTGCTTTGTCTGTTGGTGGAGTGCAAACTTATATTCCATCAAATGATAATACCATTACAACAAATCCATTGTCTGTATTAAATTCAGCAGGAGCAATGCTTAATATAAATAAAAATCAAACTATTGGATTTGAACTTCCTAATAATTTATCTATTCAAGATTTACAGAATATTGCATATAATAGTGGAGTTAATATATCTCCAACCGACAATGCTCATCAAATAAATGCTAAATTAGGTTCTCAGCAATCCGGTTTTCAAGCAATGTTTGCATTTGCTCAACAAATTCCTTATCAGAATGTCGGTGTTGATGGAAACACAGTTTCACAAATGGCGCAAACTCTTTCTGTAAATGGATTTAAATTGGATGAAATTTATGATGCATTATTGAAAAATTATATGGAAATGCTGAAAGCCCAGTCCGGAGGTAAATCTACAAGTCCATATGTAGCAATAAATAAAATGATTGCTGATAAATATCACCAACAAAATAAATCAAGAATTGGTGCTTTGAACGATTTCGATACTGGTGCGTTTAGAATTCCTGAATTTGATCCTATGGCAGATTTGTATTCCACTGGATTAGTTTCGCTTCCTGCAATGCAAGGTAGCGATATATTTACGGATCAATCTTCAGAAGACGGCGGGGACGGCGGTATAGGTGGAGAATAATTAAAAAATAAAAAACCCGCCTTTCGGCGGGTTTTTTTTATTTTCTCTTAGGTAATCCTCTTTGACCTATTTTTTGCATAATAGTTTTTATTTCCTTTATTGATGGAACGAGTGGTGGTCCTTGCTGACCCATTCCTGTTTGCTGCTGACCCATTTGACCCATAGGAGGTTGACCCACAGGAGGTCTTTGTCCCATAGGGGGTCTTTGACCCATACCCATCTGAGGCATCTGCTGACCCATCTGAGGAGGCATCTGCTGACCCATCTGAGGAGGCATCTGCTGACCCATCTGAGGCATCTGCTGACCCGTGCGAGGCATGACTGCGGCCATACCAGATTGCATTGGAATATTAGGACTCATAAAACCACCAGTCATGGTAGCTTGTCTTGTTGGATCGATATTTCCAGGAACAATATTTCCTTGTGGTCCAGGAATTTCTCCCTGAGTATTAGGACCAAGAGTTGCAGCAGCTGGCGTTTGGGGAGGGGCCAAATCTGGTTTTGTTTGGCTTGGAGGCATTCCAGAGGTTTGTTGTCTGAATGGAAAGTGATATGGTTGTTGTCGTATTCCTTGAGGCATCATTGATGCTTGTGAAGGAGCCATTTCTTTTAGTTCTTTATATGTTTTTGAGATGCTGCGCATCCAGTTGTTATTTGTCATGAAAATATTTATAAATAACAAGAGGTATGTGATCATGTCTAGTATAACATCTGCTTACAAACTACAAATTAGTAAATTATATAAAGAAATCAATACTCTAATTTTAGAAAATAAAAAACTACATCAAATTTTAACAGAGGGTCCCATTTGGGGTGAGGGGCCTCATGAAGATCTAATTGCAGATCCAAATACAGCTTATGCCCGACATGATGCTCAAGTAGCACAGCAAAACCTAAATCAAAACACATCAGTATCTTCATCTTCTAGAAGACCGCAAACAGAACTTGGAT
>Ga0194134_10006353_pt1 | contig 10640 bp, 14 predicted proteins | sample TA2KigOff0mmetaG_FD_148602 | JGI IMG/M metagenome (GOLD analysis project Ga0194134, IMG submission 148602) | Freshwater microbial communities from Lake Tanganyika, Tanzania - TA2015056 Kigoma Offshore 0m | ecosystem: Environmental > Aquatic > Freshwater > Lake | place: Tanzania: Lake Tanganyika... | reverse complement strand
AAACAGGGGCGGGGTCTCATCCACCAGGCCGGTGCTGCCAAGGCGCCACACAAACAGGGCCAGGCCCAACCCCAGGCAGGCCCAGACCAACCAGGAGCGCCCATGGCGACGCAGCAGCTTCACGCCCGCACTGATCGCTTGGAGGACCCTATCGGGTCTGCTGCGGCCGGGCCCATCAGCGCCGCGAGCCAGGCTTCAACCCGTGTGGCCAGACCCGCCAGGGAAGCGTGTTGTTCGGCCCATCGGCGGCACTGCTGCCGCTCGATGGCGAGCGCCCGCTGACAGGCTGCCACCAGCGAGGCCACCACATCGGGCTCGGCCAGGGCGCCGTTGCGGCCCTCCTGGATCAGTTCGCCCGGGCCGCCGCGGGCGTAGCTGGCCACCGGCACGCCGCAGGCCAGCGCCTCCACCACCACATTGCCGAAGGCTTCGTTCCACTTGGGGGTGTTGAGCAGCACCTGGCAGCGGCCCAGCTCCTGCTGCAACGCCTCGGGTTCCAGGAACCCCTTCCAGAGGAGGGTTCCTGCCGGCACCGATGCCGCCACCCGCTCGGCGTAGGCGCTGTCTTCCACCCGCCCCATCACCACCAGCGGCAGGCCCAGGACCGCCGCCGCCGCCGCCGCATCCTCCAGACCCTTCTCCGGGGCGATGCGCCCGGCCCAGCCCAGCTGCGGCAAGGGCTGGGGCTGAAACGTGTAGTGATCCAGGTCAAAGCCATTGCCCAGCAGCACCGGGGGCGCGCTGAGGTCAAAGTCGGCGGCCTGGCTGGCGGTGTGGAAGGCCAGATGCCGCGGGTGGCTGCGGCTGATCTGGGCGATCAGCTGATCCATGGCGGCGCTCACCGAACCCATGCTCACCAGGTGGGCCAGCGGCGTGGTGGTCACCGGGGTGAGCCACAGGGGAAGCCAGTCGTAGCCGAGGTTGAGCAGCACATCAAAGCGCTGCTGCTCGGCCAGGGCCCGGCGCCACAGGGCCGCCAGCAAGCTGTCGGCTGGGATCTGCACCGCGCTGCCTGGGGGCTGGTGCTGCCAGCTGGGTTGGGCTGTGCCTGGTTCAACCCACAGCGCGGCTCCCTCGCAGCGCGGCGGTAGCCGCGAGCCGGTGGCGGTCAGCACCGTGAGCCCGTGGCCGCGCTCCAGCAGCCCCGCCACCAGCGAGCCCAGGGTGCGCTCCACCCCGCCACCGGCGCCGCTGCCCAGGGGGCCGACCGCGGTGTTGACCACAAGAATGTTCATGGCGGTTGCCGCCAGAGCTGTTGGCGGCGGTTGATCAACAGCACACTCACCAGGGCGATGCCCGCACCCAGCCACTGCAGTGGTTGCAGCGATTCGTGCAGCACCAGCACGCCGCTCAGCAGCGCAAACACCGGAGTCAGGAAGGTCAGTGCCGTGAACCCGGTGAGATCACCACTGCTGGCAAACCAGAAAAACAGGCCATAGGCCAGGGCGCTGCCCAGCAGTGAGGCATAGGTCATCAGACCCCATTGGCTGAGCGTCCAATTCGGAAGCAGGGTGGAGTGGCGATCCAGCGCGGCCCCCAGCAGCAGTGGCAGGCCCCCCAGCAGCATGTGCCAGCCGGTCACGGCCACTGGATCGCTGTGGCGGCTGGCATAGCGGCAGAGCACCGTGCCCACCGCCATGGCGGCGGCCGCCCCCAACATCCACAGCTCGCCATGGCTGAGGGCGTGTTGATCGATCACGGGAGGCCCCTGCAGCCACCAGCGCTGCAGCAGCCCGGCCGGCAGACCCAGGCAGAGGATTCCCAGCAGTCCCAGCAGCAGACCCAACCAGCCCACCGGGTTGATCGCTTCGCCAAACAGGCCTCGCGCCAACAGGGCCACCAGCAGGGGTTGGGAGTCGATCAGCACCGAGCCCAGGCCCGCACCGGTCTGCTCCAGACCCCGCACCAGCAGTCCCTGGAACAAGGTTGCATCGATCAGCGCGAACAACCCCAGCCACGGCCAGTCGCGTCGATCGACATGCAGGGATCGCCGCAGGCCCGCCGCCACCAGCAGCAGCACCAGGGCCGCCGGCAGCAGCCGCAGGCTGGCCACCCACCAGAAGGACGCCCCAGCCAGCAGCGGTTTCATCGCGGCCATGGCGGTGCCCCAGAGGGCAAAGGGCAGCAGCATCAGCAGCCAGCGCAGCACCACCGGCGACCGCCGCGATTGACCTCCTTTTTAAGATCCAGCGAACGCAACCCGTGCTGATGCCCTGGCCCTGGCGCCGCAAAGCCAAACGCACCCTGGCGCGCCTCGTTGTTGAAGGGCCGATCGCCGGTCCAACCCGCAAGCGGGTGCTCAAGGCCCTGCGGCAGATCGAGGAGCGCGGCTGCCCTGCCCTGCTGCTGCGCATCGACAGCCCCGGCGGCACGGTCGGCGACAGCCAGGAGATCCATGCCGCCATCACCCGCCTGCGGGAGAAGGGCTGCCGCGTGGTCGCCAGCTTCGGCAACATCTCCGCCTCGGGCGGTGTCTACATCGGTGTGGCGGCTGAAACGATCGTGGCCAATCCCGGCACGATCACCGGTTCGATCGGTGTGATCCTGCGGGGCAACAACCTCTCCCGCCTGCTGGAGCGCATCGGCATCCAGTTTGAGACCGTCAAGAGCGGTCTCTACAAGGACATCCTTGCGCCGGATCGCGCCCTCACCCCAGCCGAGCGGCAGCTCCTGCAGGAGCTGATCGATGCCAGCTATGGCCAGTTTGTGAGCGCTGTCGCCAGCGGCCGCCAGCTCAGTGAAGACACGGTGCGCGCCTTCGCCGACGGGCGTGTGTTCACCGGAGCCCAGGCCCGGGATCTCGGTCTGGTGGATGCCCTGGGCGACGAAGAGCTGGCCAGGCGCATGGCCTGCGAGCTGGCTGGTCTCGACCCCGAGAAGACCAAGCCGGTGACCTTCGGTCGGCCGCCGAAGCGCTTCGGCGGCCTGTTGCCCGGGCGGGCCCAGTGGCGCGCCCTGAGCGAGGCCATCAGCCTGGAGATGGCCTGGAGCGGCCAGCCCCTGTGGTTGTTCCGGCCATGACCCTTGAGCTGCGCGCCCTGCGCGGGGCCACCACCGCGGCAAGCAATACCCCGGAGGCCATCGGTGCAGCCGTGGAGGAGCTGGTGCTGGCGCTGATGCAGCGCAATGCCCTCAGCGCCCAGCAGCTGCTGTCGGTGACCTTCTCGGTCACGGCCGATCTCGATGCCTGCTTCCCGGCGGCCATCGCCCGCCGGCTGCAGGGCTGGGATGGGGTTGCCCTGCTGGATTGCCAGCAGATGGCTGTGCAGGGCGATCTGCCCCGCTGCATCCGCCTGCTGGCCCATGCCTGGCTCGAGGGCAGCCGCGATCCGGTGCACCCCTACCTGCGGGAGGCGGCAGCGCTGAGGCCCGATCGCGCCGGCCCCTGATGCCGCGCCAGATGGGCGTCCGACCACAGTGGCGGCTTCGCCGGTTGCCTCACTGCCGAGAATGGAGCTCTCTCGGTGCAGAGTGATGCCCAGCCGACTGCTGAAGACTTTGCTGAAGACCCCCTTGCTGAAGACCGGTTTGCTGAAAACCGCCTTGCTGAAGACCAGCTTGCTGAAAACCGTCACGGCCGCCGCCGGGATTGCCCTGGCCGCGGCAACGACCACGACCCTGCCGGCGTTGAACCCCGCCCGCGCCCAGGGAACGCCCGGCCTGATGGAGTTCCGCTGGGACAGCACCCGCGATTACCGCAAGCTCTATTTCTTCATGACCGACACGTCGCGCCTGCGCCGGTCGGAGTACTACCTGATCCTCAAGCCCAAGGACCGCAAGACCGCCATCCTCAAGTTGAGCGTCACGATTCCGCCCTCGTTTGACGTCAAGATCGACCCCAAGCAGGTGAAGCTCTGCAAGATGTCGGAGGGGGGCATGCTCTCGCGCACCCGCTGCAACGAAGTGATTCCCGCCACCGTCGAGCTGGCGGCCGACGGCAAGGCGATTGAGATTTTCCCGGACACACCGGTCTCTGACAAAGGCACGATCGGGGTGTACATGAACATCTTCAACCCCTTCAACATCGGCATGTATCAGTTCAATGCCCTGGCCCAGGCGCCGGGTGATGTGCCGATGGCCGGCTATCTGGGCAGTTGGCTGATTCAGATCGATCCCTCCTTCAACTGAGGCGCGCTCGCCTGATAAATTGCCCAACTGGCCGCGTTCGCAACAGAGACCATGACCAAGCGCACCCTTGAGGGAACCAGCCGCAAGCGCAAGCGCGTTTCCGGGTTCCGCGTGCGCATGCGCACCCACACCGGCCGCCGGGTGATCAAGGCCCGTCGCCGCCGCGGGCGCGCTCGTCTGGCCGTCTGATCGGTTGGCCCTGCCCCAGGCCCACCGGCTCAGAGGGCAGCGGGTCTTTGACGCGCTTTACCGGCGTGGTCGGGCGATCCACGGCATGGCCATGGTGCTGCGCTGGATGCCCGCCGACGCTGCCCTCTTGCCCCAGCCCCAGGACCCGCAACCCCCATCTCCCTGGCGTTGCGGTGTGGTGGTGAGCAGCAAGGTGCACAAGCGCGCTGTGCAGCGCAACCGCCTCAGGAGGCTGTTGCATCAGGGTTTGCAAACCCTGATGCAGGCGCCCGACAGCCCTCACAATCCAGCGGGAATCAGCGGTTTGCCCCACGGCATCTGGCTGCTGATCAGCCTCAAACCCGGCAGTGCCACCTGGGAGCACGAGCGTCTGCTGGGAGAATGCCGTGATCTCCTCGCCAAAGCAGGCCTCACGCCATGAGTCAGGAGCCTGACGCCACCCAATCGCAGGACCAAGCAACGGCCCCATCCAAGGCCCAGCCCAAGCCCCCGTCGACCGGCTCAGCCGGCAAGGCCAAGGTCGAGGAGTCGGTCTTCTACGAGGGCGGCCCTGCCCGCGGTGATCTGATCTTCAACCTGCTGCTGGGCCTCACCCTGATCGGCATCCCCTTTGCGGTGGGTGCCATCGTGCGGGCCCTGTGGCTGCGGTTTCGCATCACCAGCCGCCGCATCGAGGTCAACGGCGGCTGGCTGGGCCGCGATCGCACCCAGGTGGTTTACAGCCAGATCCGTGAGGTGCGCAGCGTGCCCCGGGGGTTTGGCGCCTGGGGCGACATGGTGCTGGTGCTCAGCGACGGCGCCAAGCTCGAAATGCGTGCTGTGCCCCGCTTTCGCGAGCTTGAGGCCTACATCGAAGAGCGCCGCCAGGCCCGCCCGGCCGCGCCCAAGGGACTGGCCGCCTGAGCCGGCCCCCGCGCTGGCTCCCTGATCCGTCACACTGACCCAAACCTTCCTGCTGCCGTGATCGGCTACATCTCCGACAACCTGCTGCTGCCCATCCTCGATTTCTTCTACGGATTGGTGCCCAGCTATGGCCTGGCGATCATCGCCCTCACGGTGGTGATCCGCCTGGCGCTGTTTCCGCTGAGTGCCGGTTCGATCCGCAACGCCCGTCGCATGCGCATTGCCCAGCCGGTGATGCAGAAGCGTCAGGCTGAGATCAAGAGCAAGTACGCCAACAATCCCCAGAAGCAGCAGGAGGAGCTGGGCCAGCTGATGAAGGAATTCGGCAGCCCCTTGGCGGGCTGTCTGCCGCTGCTGGTGCAGATGCCGATCCTGTTTGCCCTGTTTGCCACCCTGCGGGGCTCACCGTTCGCCGATGTGCCCTACACGATCAACCTCAAGGTGCTGCCGGCCGAGCAGATCGCTGCTGTCGAACCCAAACCGTTCAACAGCCCCAGCCATTCGATCTTCATCACAGAAACCAACCACGTGCCCGTGATCGCCAGCCTCGAGGGCGGCACCAAGCTCGGTGTTGGCGAGACCGTCCCGGTCAGCCTGCACACCAAGGAAGGCGAGAGCTTCGCTGGAGTGCTCAAGGGCATTGACAACGGTGATGCCTTCACGCCCAGCTGGAGCGTGACCAAGGGTAAGGGTGTGGTCAGCGTCGATGCCAAGGGCACGATTAAGGCCCTGGCCCCCGGCGATGCCACGGTCGAGGGCAAGATCCCCGGTCTGGCAGCCCGCAGCGGCTTCCTGTTCATCAAGGCGCTCGGTCAGGTCGGCTTCATGACCGACGGCCAGGTGAACTGGGACATCGCCATCCTGGTGGCTGGCTTCGGCATCTCCCTCTTTGCCAGCCAGATCCTCTCGGGGATCGGCATGCCCCCCAATCCGCAGCAGTCGACGGCGAACAAGATCACGCCGGTGATGATCACGGCGATGTTCCTGTTCTTCCCTTTGCCGGCCGGGGTGCTGCTCTACATGGTGGTGGCCAACATCTTTCAGGCCCTGCAGACCTTCCTGTTGGGCCGCGAGGCGCTGCCCGAGAATCTGCAGAAGATCCTCGACCAGCAGCTGGCCCAGCAGAGCCTGGCCACGGCCAATGGCGCTGCGGCGAATGCCGATCGCCTCCCCTTCGAGCCCAAGAAGAACAAGTGAAACCGGTCGCTGTGCAGGATCTGCTGGCGGCCGAGGGTCCGCTGAGCTGGCGGTTTGCACAGCCCATTCGTGGTCTTGACACCACAGCGCCGGTCTGCGGCGAACTTCACGTGCAGGTCGAAGGCCCGCTGCTGCGGGTCGAAGGCCATGCGCACACCACGCTGGCGCTGCGCTGCGATCGCTGTCTGCAGACCTTTGAGCAGCCGCTGCGGGCGGTCGCCAGCGAACGCATTGCCCTGGGCAGTGGCGAGGCCGATCTGGCCGAGGCCCTCGACTTTGATGCCGAAGGCATCAGTGAGCAGCTCGATCCAGCCGGCAGTTTCGATCCCGAGCAGTGGATCTACGAGCAGCTCAGCCTGCAATTGCCGCTGGTCAACCGTTGCGGGCCCCACTGCCCCGGCCCCGCCAGCTGGGGGTCGGCTGAACCCCTGAACGATCCCCGCTGGGCGGCGCTCAAGACCCTCAAGCCCTGAGCCATGAACCAGGACTGGAGTGATCAGCTCGACCTGCTGATCCGGGCGCGCACCCCGATCCTCTGGATCCGCAGCTTCGAGGAGGAGCGCATCGAGGCGCTGCTGCAGCAGGCCGCCCAGCGTCTCGATGGGCGAACTCTGCTGCGCTGGGATTTCATCGAGGGCCTGAGCGGTGCCCCCAACCGCGACGGCGAAGCCGCCCGCAACCCCATGGCGGCCCTGGCGACCTTCGACGCCTTGCCGCAGGGGAGCGGCGCAATCCTGCTGTTGCGCGACTTCCACCGCTACTGCGACGACGCCGGCATCTGCCGCCGGTTGCGCAACCTGGCGGTGAGCCTGCGCCAGGTGCCCCGCACGATCGTGATCACCGCCCCCGAATGGCAGCTGCCGCTGGAGCTCGATGACTGCATCACCGTGCTCGATCTGCCCTTGCCGGAGGCCAGCGAGATCAACCGCCTGCTGCGCAGCATCGCCCAGGCCGTGGGCCAGTCGATCGAGCCGCTGGTGCTCGAGCAGCTCACCGCCGCCTGCCATGGCCTCAGCGAGCAGCGGGTGCGTCAGATTGCCGCCCGCGCCCTGGCGCGGCGTGGTCAGCTGGGCGAAGCGGATCTGGCTGAGGTGCTCGAGGAGAAGCGTCAGGTGATCGCCCGCAGTGCCCTGCTGGAGTACTGCCCCAGCGAGGCCACCACCGCCGACATCGGCGGGCTGGAGGCGCTCAAGCATTGGCTTGAGCAGCGGCACATGGCCTTCAGCGACGAGGCCCAGGCCTACGGGTTGCCATTGCCGCGCGGGGTGCTGCTGGTGGGACCCCAGGGCACCGGCAAGTCGCTGACCGCCAAGGCGATCGCCCACACCTGGGGCATGCCGCTGCTGCGGCTCGATGTGGGCCGCCTGTTTGCCGGGCTGGTGGGGGCCAGCGAGGCCCGTACCCGCGACATGATCCAGCGCGCCGAGGCCATGGCCCCTTGCGTGCTGTGGATCGACGAGATCGACAAGGGCTTCGGCGGCCACGTGCGCAGCGATGGCGGCACCAGCCAGCGGGTGCTGGCCACCGTGCTCACCTGGATGGCCGAGAAGACCAGCGCCGTGTTTGTGGTGGCCACCGCCAACGGTGTCGAAACCCTGCCGCCCGAGCTGTTGCGCAAAGGGCGCTTCGATGAGATCTTCCTGCTCGATCTGCCCAGCGCCGAGGAGCGCCGCGCCATCCTCGATCTGCAGTTGCGACGGCGGCGGCCTGACCACAGCCTCCCCCTGGCTGCCCTGGTCGATCGCACCGAAGGGTTCTCGGGTGCCGAACTCGAGCAGACCGTGATCGAGGCCATGCACCTGGCCTTTGCCGAGCAGCGCGAGTTTGGTGAGGCCGACCTGATCGCCGCCGCCAGCCAGGTGGTGCCGCTGTCACGCACGGCCCGTGAGCAGCTCGAGCAGCTCAAACACTGGGCCAGCAGTGGCCGTGCCCGCCGGGCTTCGGTTCTTATGGGCCCCCTGTAACACCAGATGAAGAACTCCCAACCCAGGTAACGACTTGGGGCTCAGGCTCAGCGCCTGCCGCGAAGCCTCCATAGGGTCCCTTCAATTGCTGGACCACCGTGCTGCCCAATCCCCAGTCGCGCTCTGAAGTGGTCACCCAGCTCGCCGTGGCCAGCCTCGGCGCCGGTGTGGTCACCACGATCGCCGTGGCCCAGGGACAGAACCCCCTCACCGCCCTGGGAATCACCCTGTTTTCAGCGATCGCCGCGGTGATGGTGGGCCAGGTGATCTGAGCTCAGGGCGCAGCATCCAATTGCTCAGTCTGCAACCCGCTCAATCCGCAACTCAGGCAATCGGCCCAGCGCTGGAGCGCTGGCCTTCCTGAGCTGCAGCTTGTTTGGAATGCCAGCGTCGCCAGCTCAATTCCTTGCCAACCAGTTTCCTCGTCGAACTGCGTTGCTGATTTGCAAAGATTGGCGCATTTCGTCGCTGATTGATGTCAATTCTGCTGTTCAGGTGATGTGTCGCAGCGCCATCGCTTGACACCCTCTTTTGGCATGGTCAGCCTGGAAGGGTTCTGTCCCTTTGGAGTGGCGGCGATCCATGATCCGATTCAAAACAGACCAGCGCTCAGCACGAGTTGGTAGCGCATTCGTGGTCGGAATGGTGGCGTTGTCCTTGGCTCACCCTACGCCTGCTCTGGCACAGGCTAAGCCCACAAAGCAGCAGGTTCTCTACACCCTTCAAACCCGATGCTCGCTGCAATCGGCGGCGCCCGTGCCCTGCACGGTTGAAGCGCTGGACGATGGCAAGGCCACGCTGTATCGCCACAAGATCGGCAGCTCCACCGACACCATTCGGATCACGGAGTCTCCGGTACGCATGACCCGTTGGGATGCCAAAGGCAAGCAGTGGATCTCCCTGGCCTGGGCGGCGGCGCGGTTCTCTTCCAATACGGTCTGCTTCAACGGACGCGACCTCTGCGTGGTCAATCCGAACTACCTCAATAGCGTGCGCCAGGACCATGCCGCTGCCATGGCGTCGCGCGATCTGGTCAAAGTGCATTTTGGTGCTGACGGCCGCATCAATGCCACCTGCTACGACGACGGCTGTGAAGTGACTCTGAAATGAACGCTGATCAACACCATTGGCATGCACAATCGCAGTCAAAATCACAGTTAGATTCGCATTCGGGATTTCATTTGCAATCGCAACGGTCGCTGCTGCCCCGGTGCATGGCCCTGATGTGCATCGCCGGCTTGGCGGCGCCGTTGCTGTCCGCCGGAATGGCCCCGGCGGTTGAGCCCGGCAGTCCGTTGATCGCGCGGGCGGGTGGCGGTGGTCGCCCCGGCGGCGGTGGTGCGGCACGAATGGGCGGCGGCGGGGCCCGCATGGGAGGTGGTGCCGGCCGTGGCGGTGCAGGCATTGGTGCAGCAGGTGGTGCCGGCGTGAGCCGCGGTCTCAGTGGCCGCAGCGGTTTTGGTTCTGCAGCTGGGGCCGACGGGCTCAACCGCGGCAGCAGCCGCCCCAGCGGGGGCTGGAGCAGCAAAGTCGGTCAGGATCGGGCGATGCCCGCCCTCGATCGCGCCGGCTCGATCGGCTCCAATCGAGCCGGGGGTGGCCTTGGGGACCAGGGGCGGCTGGGCCGCACAGGCGCAGCAAACCGTGAGCTTGGCGCCAACCGCAACGGCAATCGAACACTCGATCGCAACGTCAACCGCAACGTGAGCCGTAACCTCGGCCGCAATGTCAACCTCAATAGCGTCAACCTCTACCCCGGTTGGGCTCGTCCCGGCTGGGCTGTCGCCAGACCCTGGAACTATGGCTGGTATGGGGGCTGGGCTACTCCGGCCTGGGGTTGGTGGGGTGCCCGAGCGGCGGCCTGGGGCATCACCACGCTGACGACCGCCGCGATCGTCAATTCAGCGGTCAACAACGCTGTGGATGACCATATCAGCTACATCAATGTGCCCAACTCGCTCTATCAGCTGCAATACGGCACGGTTGCTCCGGCGGGCAGCAATGGTGTCACATTTATCGTGACCGTCAGCGGCAGCAGCTTTGAGATGGAGGCCGATTGCCGCAGCGGCTTGCTCAACGGCAATGAGCCCGACACCGCAGCTGAGGCCGAGCTGGTCAATGCTGCCTGTCAGTTGGCCTATGGCTCAGCCTGATGGTTGGGCCACCCGGATCACACAGCGAAAGCCCATGTGCCCGGTGGAGGTGTCGATCCCCTGGGCCATGCGCGCTGCGGGACGGTACCGCCGGCAGTATGAGGGG
>Ga0194134_10006349_pt1 | contig 10648 bp, 6 predicted proteins | sample TA2KigOff0mmetaG_FD_148602 | JGI IMG/M metagenome (GOLD analysis project Ga0194134, IMG submission 148602) | Freshwater microbial communities from Lake Tanganyika, Tanzania - TA2015056 Kigoma Offshore 0m | ecosystem: Environmental > Aquatic > Freshwater > Lake | place: Tanzania: Lake Tanganyika... | reverse complement strand
TGCCCGATTTTGACCACTCCGACCTTGGCCGTCGTGGAATTAGCCTCTAGCTTGTCAGTGTTAGTTGTGAGCATACAGCCGACAGGTTAGCGCCCTGCGCCAGCCTGTCGGCTTCATGTCATCTACACCAGGCCGCCGTTTTATCCGCCGTCTTGTCCGCCGTAGGCTTGGCGTAGGTGGAAGGCTTGGCGTAGGTGGAAGGCTTGGCGGAGGAGAGCCGCAAAAGTCGCAAAGGGGTTGAGCGCCCTCCGTAGCCTTGGCGAAGGAGAAGGCGGAGGCTGGGATTGGTCGTTTCCGTGCCGCGCGGGCTTGAGAAAACCGGTCGCCGGCGCTTGGCTGCCGTCGTTCGCGATGCCCCGTACTGCCACTCTTCCGCTGCTCGCTCTCCTCCCGCTGGTCCTCGCCCTCAGCCGGGCGGCCGATACCGCCGCCGTGGCGGCCCCACTGCCCGAGACCGTCTCCTTCAACCAGCACATCCGCCCGATCATGGCGGACGCGTGCTTCCATTGCCACGGGTTCGATGCGCAGACGCGCAAGGCCCGGCTGCGACTCGACGTCCGCGAGGAGGCGCTCCGGCCCGCGAAGAGCGGCGCCATCCCGATCGTCCCCGGGCGGCCCGATCAGAGTGAACTCCTCCTGCGCATCGCCGACCCGGTCGATCCGATGCCGCCGGCGGACCACCACAAGGCGCTCACCGCCCACCAGCAGGCCCTCCTGCGCCGCTGGATCGAGCAGGGCGCCCGCTACGAGACCCACTGGGCCTACGCGGCCCTCGAGCGTCCCGCGGTGCCCAAGGCCCCGGGCCCGGCCCACCCGATCGATGCCTTCATTCGCGCTCGCCTGGCCGCACAGCGGCTCACGCCCGCCCCCGAGGCGGACCGCGCCCGGCTCCTCCGCCGCCTCGCGCTCGACCTCACGGGCCTGCCGCCCACGCCCGCGGAGACGGCCGCCTTCCTCGCGGACCAGGCCCCGGGGGCCTATGAGCGCCAAGTGGAGCGCCTGCTGAGCTCGCCGCGCCACGGGGAGCGCCTCGCGGTGTGGTGGTTGGACCTGGCTCGTTACGCGGACACGGTGGGGTTCCACGGTGACCAGAACCAGCGGATCTTCCCGTACCGCGACTGGGTGATCAACGCCTTCAACGCCAACCAGCGCTTCGACGCCTTCACGATCGAGCAGCTCGCCGGCGATCTGCTGCCCAACCCGACCCCGGCGCAGCGCGTCGCCACCGGCTACAACCGCCTGAACATGATGACCCGCGAGGGCGGGGCACAGCCGGCGGAGTACCTCGCCAAGTACGGGGCGGAACGCGTGCGGTCGGTGTCCGCGGCGTGGTTCGGCAGCACCTTCGGTTGCGCGGAGTGTCACGACCACAAGTTTGACCCGATCCTCACCAAGGATTTCTACCAGCTGCAGGCCTTCTTCGCGGATGTGAAGCAGTGGGGCGTGTACGCGGATTACGGCTACACGCGGAACGCGGACCTGGCGGGCTTCAACAACGACTACCCGTTCCCGCCGGAGATCGAGGTCGAGAGCCCCTACCTGCAGCAGCGGCACCGCCAGGCGGAGGAGCGCCTGCGGGCCCACCTCGCGGAGTTGCGCCGGGCCGCGCCCCCCGCGGAGGTGACGGCCTGGGCCGGGCAGACGGCCGCGTTCCTCGCGCGTCACCCGGATGGCTGGCAGACGCCCGTGCCGGCCGGGGCGATCCTCCGGGCCAACAAGCCCCTCGCCAACGCGGCGGTGCGGGTGGGCGAGGACGCCTTCGCCTTCCCGGAAAAACCCCTCGCGCGCAATGACACCCTCCAGCTTACGCTGACCCCCGGCGCCGGCGCGGTCGCGGCCGTGCGGGTGGAAGTGACCGCGGGGAGCGGCGGCGCCTTTGCGGGCACGGCGGCCAAGAACCGCGGGACGTTCCGCCTCGCCCTCAGCCGACGGGACGCCGCGGGCGCGGTGAAGCGCCTCCCGGTGGTCCACGCCGAGGCGGCCGCGAAGGACCGGCGCTACAAGGACGGCGAGGAGGTCCTCGGGGTCACCACCGGCTGGAAGCTACCCGCGCTCGCCGAGGGGCAGACCGTGGCGGGCGTCTGGCTGCTCGAGCACCCGGTGACCCTCGCGGAGGGGGAGACCTTGGTCGCGGTGTTTTCCGGGGATGTGGCGCTACCGGTGCGGGTGTCCGTGAGCCCCTTGGGCGCCGGGGAACCCTTGGCGGTGGCGGCGCCCGCGGTGCTGGCCGCGTTGCGGCGGACGGCGGCGGAGCGGACCGCGGAAGAGCGGGCCCTTCTGGCCGAGACGTGGCAATTCAGCGCGGCGCCCGGCCGCGAACCGATCGCGCGCTACCACGCGCTGGCGGCGGCGTGGCGCGAGACCCGCGGCGGGCGCGCGTGGTCACTCGTCACGGAGGCCGTGGAACCGTTGCCCATCCGCGTGTTGCCGCGGGGCAACTGGCTCGACCAGACCGGCCCGCTGGTCCTGCCGGCGACGCCGTCCTTCCTCCCGGGGCGGCAGGAGAGTGCGGCGGAGCGGCGGCTGACGCGCCTCGACCTGGCGCGGTGGATCGTCTCGCGGGACAACCCGCTGACCGCGCGGGCGGTGGTGAACCGCCTGTGGGCGATGTACTTCGGCACGGGGTTGAGCGCGGTGGTCGATGACTTGGGCTCGCAGGGTGAGCCGCCGTCGCATCCCGAGTTGCTCGACTGGCTGGCGGCGGAGTTCCGCGATGGGGGCTGGGACCTGCGGCATCTGATCCGCCTGATCGTGACCAGTGCGACCTACCGTCAGAGCAGCGTCACGCGGCCGGAGTTGCGCGAGGCCGATCCCGCGAACCGCCTGTTGGCGGCCCAGCAGCCGCGGCGGTTGGAGGCGGAGTTCGTGCGCGATAATGCCCTGTTCATCGCGGGGGTGCTGAATCTGGCGGAGGTGGGCGGGCCGAGCGTGCGCCCGTACCAGCCGGCGGGCTATTATGCCCAGCTGCAGTTTCCGGACCGGGACTATGCGGCGAGCCGGGAGGAGGAGCAGTGGCGCCGGGGTGTGTACATGCACTGGCAGCGCACTTTCCTGCATCCGATGTTGGCGAACTTCGATGCCCCGGCGCGGGACGAGTGCGCGGCCCAGCGGGTGGTCAGCAACACGCCCCAACAGGCGCTGACGCTCCTCAATGATCCGACCTTCGTGGAGGCGGCGCGGCTGTTCGCGGCGCGGCTCCTGGGCGAGCCGGCGGCGGGCGACGACGCGCGGTTGGCGCGGGCGTTTGCGCTGGCGGTCGCACGGGCGCCGCGGGACGTTGAGCGCGGCGGTCTGCGGACGCTCCTTGCGGCGCAGCGGGAGCATTACCGGGCGCAGCCGGAGGAGGCGCGTAAGCTCCTCGGCGTGGGGATCGCGCCCACTCCGTCCGGCGATGCCGCCGAGCACGCGGCTTGGACGCAGGTCGCGCGAGTCATCCTGAACCTGCAGGAGACCATCACCCGTTACTGAAGCCCGGTTCCGAAAGCCCCCTTTCCCGATGGACCCCATTGCCCACGCCCTGAGCGTCAACCGCCGCGCCTTCCTCACGCAGAGTGCCTATGGCCTGGGCGGGCTCGCGTTCGCCTGCTTGCAGTCGCGGCTGGGGGCGGCACCGGGGGTGGTCGGGCGGCCGCCGGGATGGAACGGGGCGCTGGCGGCGCCGCATTTCCCGGTGAAGGCGAAGCGGGTGATCTTCCTGTGCATGGCGGGTGGGCCGTCGCAGTTCGAGACCTTTGACTGGAAGCCGAAGTTGAAGGAGCTGCACGGGCAGCCGTTCCCCGAGTCGTTCACCGCGGGCCAGCAGCTGGCGCAGTTGCAGAACACGGAGCTGAAGGCGCGCGGGGCTTTCACGGGGTTCGCGCGGCACGGGCGGTCGGGCATCGAGATCAGCGAGTTATTCCCGGAGCTTGGGACCGTGGCGGACGACCTGTGCGTAATCCGCTCGATGCAGACGGAGCAGATCAACCACGACACCGCGCACGCCTTCATGAACACCGGCTCCATCATCAAGGGCCGGCCGAGCATGGGCTCGTGGTTGCTGTACGGGCTCGGCGCGGAGTCGCAGGATCTGCCGGGCTTCATCGTCCTGACGTCGCAGGGGAAGCTGGGCCTGCAGCCGATTTCGGCGCGCCAGTGGTCGAGCGGCGTGTTGCCGAGCCGGTTTCAGGGGATCCAGTTCCAGTCGCGCGGCGAGGCGGTGCATTACATCGGCAACCCGGAGGGGGTCTGCCAGAGCACCCAGCGGCAGGTAGTGGAGGAGATTCGGCGTCTGAATGGCCTGTTGGGGGAGGAGGTGCGGGATCCCGAGGTGGCTACCCGGATCGCGCAGTACGAGATGGCGTTCCGGATGCAGGCGAGCGTGCCGGAGCTGACGAACTTCTCCGGGGAATCGCCGGCGACGCTGGAGCAGTACGGCATCAAGGAGCCGGGCGACGGCAGTTATGCTTCGAACTGCCTGCTGGCGCGGCGGCTGGCGGAGCGCGGCGTGCGGATGATCCAGCTGTATCACCGGGCGTGGGACCACCACTCCGAGCTCGAGCGCGGGATGCGGTCGGGGGCGAGCGAGGTGGATCGCCCCACGGCGGCGCTGATCAAGGACCTGAAGCAGCGGGGGATGCTGGAGGACACGCTGATCCTGTGGGGTGGGGAATTCGGGCGGACTCCGATGGGGCAGGGCACGGGCCGCGACCACCACATCCTGAGCTTCAGCGTGTTTATGGCGGGCGGGGGCGTGAAGGGTGGGATGAGCTACGGGGCGACGGACGAGTTGGGTTACCGGGCGGTGGAGAACGTGGTGAACGTGCACGACCTCCACGCGACGATGCTGGCCCTGCTGGGCATCGACCACCGGCGGTTGAACACCAAGTTCCAGGGCCTCGACGTGCGCCTCACCGGCGTTGCCGGCGAGGTGGTGAAGGACCTGATCGCCTGAGGCGCGCGAAGGCGACGGGGTCAGCCTGTTGCACGTTGCATTCGCTCCGGTGGTCTCCCGGCGGGTGGCTCGCCGAACGTGCCGTTGCAACATGCAACAGGCTGACCCCGTCGCCTTGGAGCGGTCCCGCTCAGGGCCGGAACAGCGGGTCCAGCAGGCCGCGGACGACCTCCTCGGGCGGCTTGGGCAGCAGCGAGGGCTGGTAGCGGCGGGCGTCCGCGAGCTTCTTCGGCGGCGAGACGGTGTGGAACGCCACGTTCAGCTCGATCAGGTAATTCCGGAAATCCCACGTCCACCGCGCGTCGTAGGTCACGATCACCTCGGTGTCCGGCGGCATCATCGTCCGCGGCCCGCACTCCGCCACCCGGCCCTGACGGCGCAGCGCGGCCACCAGGGCCTCGTCAAGCCGGTGGTTCTCGTTCAGCCGGGTCTCGACGAAGAAGCGCTGAAACCGCGAGAGGTCGACGACCCGGCGCGAGGAGACGGAGGTGCAACCCCCGGTGAGGAGGGCGAGCAGGACCAGCAGGAGGGCCGGCCGGAGGCTCCGGATCATCGGGGACAGACCGGCAGGGCCGGCGCGGTCAGCGGTGGAGGTACGAGAGCAGCAAGTTCTCGAGGTACTCCTGGCGTCCGGAGCGGGGCGTCGGTTCGCCGAGCTTCGTCAGCACGAGCTTCTCGAGAGAGCGGAAGTCGGCCTTGCCGCGCTCGATGTCGCGGCCGAAGCCGGCGTCGAAGCTGGCGTAGCGCTCGCGCACGAAGGTCTCGAACTTCCCCTCGGCGAGGATCCGCCGGGCCAGCTTGAAGGCGAGGGCGTAGGCGTCCATTCCGCCGATGTGCGCGTGGAAGAGGTCCTCCGGGTCGATGGAGGGCCGGCGCAGCTTGGCGTCGAAGTTGAACCCGCCGCTACCGAGGCCCCCGGCGCGCAGAATGGAGATCATCGCGAGGGTGAGCTCGCGCACGTCGGTGTTGAACTGGTCGGTGTCCCAGCCGAGGAGCAGGTCCCCGGCGTTGGCGTCGATCGAGCCGAGCATCCCAGCGGCGGCGGCGACCTCGATCTCGTGCTGGAAGGTGTGGCCGGCGAGGGTGGCGTGGTTGGTCTCGATGTTGAACTTAAAGTGTTTCTCGAGGCCGAAGGTGCGCAGGAAGGCGATGCCGCTGGCGACGTCGAAGTCGTACTGGTGCTTGGTCGGCTCCTTTGGCTTCGGCTCGATGAGAAACTGGCCCTTGAAGCCGATCGTCTTGGCGTGCGCGACGGCGAGGTGGAGGAAGCGGGCGAGGTGCTCCTGCTCCCGCTTCAAGTCGGTGTTGAGGAGCGTCTCATAACCCTCGCGGCCGCCCCAGAAGACGTAGTTTTCACCCCCGAGGCGCTGGGTGACTTCCATCGCCTGCTTCACCTGCGCGGCCGCGTAGGCGAACACGTGGGCATCGGGGTTGGTCGCGGCGCCGCACATATAACGCGGGTTCGAGAACAGATTCGCGGTACCCCAAAGGAGCTTCACGCCGGTCGATTTTTGCAGGGCGCGCGCGTGGGTGGCGACCTGGTCGAGGATGCGGTTGGAGTCGGCGAGGGTCCGGCCCTCGGGGGCGATGTCGCGGTCGTGGAAGCAGTAGAAGGGAGCCCGGATCTTCTGGAAGAACTCAAAGGCCGCCTCGAGGCGCACCTTGGCCACGCCGACCGGGTCGCGGCCGGCTTCCCAGGGGCGGACGATCGTGCCCGGGCCGAACGGGTCCGAGCCGGTGCCGCGGAACGCGTGCCAATAGGCGATGGAGAAGCGCAGGTGCTCGGCCATCGTCCGGCCATCGATGACCTCGTCCGGGTTGTAGTGCCGGAAGGCGAGGGGATTGTCGCTGCCCGGACCCTCGTAGGGGATCACGGGAACGGTGGGGAAGTGGGCGCGGGCTTTCTTCATCGGGAAAAGGACGGAGGTCTTCGACAGGCTCAGACCAGGATGGTCTTCGACAGGCTCAGACTAGGATGGTCTTCGATAGGCGCAGACCAGGACGGAGGTCCGAGTTGCGCCTAAGCGGGCATCAAACACCCGGGGGGCGCGCGAAATCCACTCCTTTCTGCGCGGCGGCGCTTCAGAACTCGATCGCGGCGCCGAGGTAGCCGTGGCGGCGCGGGGCGGGATCGATGCCGTCCGCCCGCACCCGGCTGTAATAGTCCTCGTCGAGCAGGTTGTTCACGCCCCCGATCACCCGGATCGCGGTGCCCGGGACGCGCCACTCGGCGGTGAGGTCCCAGACGGCGTGCGCCGGCACGCGCCGCTGGTCGGTGTTGGTGTCATCCGCGTGGCTGGAGCCGACGAAGGTGCCGGACAGGCCGGCCTTGAGCCCGGGACCGCGCGAGAACCGGAGCCCGGTGCGGACGAGGTGGCGCGGGGCGTACTGGGGCCGGCGGCCGGCGAAGGCGCCCTCGCGGAATGACGCATCGAGGAGGAGGGCATTGGCGTAAAGCTGGAGCGAGGCGGCACCAGCCGGGCGCGACCGTAGCAGTTCCTGCCGGACGGAGGCCTCCAGGCCGCGGTGCACGGAGCGGCCGACGTTGACGAGACGGGAGCGTCCCCCGGGGAGGGCGGCCGTGCCGACCTGATCGGAGAACTCGAGGTGGAACAGGCTCGCGTCCACGACGAGGCCGGAGGCGGTCTGGGAGCGGTAGCCGAGTTCCAGCTGGCGGGCGCGGGCGGGGGCGAGGTCCGCGTTCACGACCTGCGTGGCGCCATTGGGCACGGCCTGGGTGAAGATCACGGGGCGAAAGCTCTCCGAGGCGTTCAGGTAGGCCTGGGCGCCGCGGGCGGGTTCCCAAGTCGCAGCGAGGCCGAGGAGCGGCTCCGTATCGGTATCCGTGCGGTCCGCGAGCGGGTTGCCGGCGGCGGCCTTGGCGAGGTTGATTTCCTCGCGGACCGATTGGCGGACCTGCTCGAGGCGAAGGCCTGGCGTGAGGGTGAACGCGCCCCAGCGGAACAGGTTCTCCGCGTAGACCGGGGCGTAGAAGACCTCGCGGCGAGACTGGGCCTGGATGGTCCCGGTGGTGGCCGTGGGCGAGGTGCCGCGGCGGTCGGTGCGAGGGGAGGTGCTGCCGTAGAGCTGCGCGCCGGTGCTGAAGACGTGGCGCGCGGCCAGGCCCCAGTCGAGGCGGAGGCGGGCCTCGGTGCCGAGGGTGCGGAACTGCTGCCATTCCTGGGTGTTGGTCTGGGCGGCGGGGCCGGTGGGCAGCGTGCCGAAGCCGCCACCGCCCTGGCGGCGGGAAGCGCGGGTGTAGTCGATGGCCCAGGCGCGCCAGGCGAAGGTGCCCGCGGCGAGGTCGTGTTCCCAGATCAGCGAGGCGGCGTCCCGCTCGAGGTTGAAGCGGTCGTGGAGGCGCGAGGGCGCGCGGCGGTCGGCGAGGTAGTTCACCGCGCCGGGGCCGGAGGCGAAGGTCAGCCCGCCGGGTTCGCCGTGCTCCTCCGCGTAGGTCTCCAGCGTGAGCAGCCAGCGCGAGGCGCTTGTGGCGTCGAGGGCGAGCCGGCCCAGCCAGGAGGTCAGACGGTAGTCGCTATTGGCGGAGCGAATGCCGTCGGACTGGCGGTGGTTCAGGTAACCGTAGTAGCCCACGCGGCCGACCGTGCCATCGAGGTGGCTGAAAGTGGAGTAGTAGCCATCGGATCCGACCGTGTGCAGCGAGGAGCCGGAGAAGCCGCGGTCCGGGCGCGGCCGGTGGGTGACGTAGTTGAGGGCCCCGCCGGGTTGGGGGCCGTAGAGGAGGGCGGCGCCGCCGCGGATGAATTCGATCCGGTCGACCGTGTCGAGGGGCGGCGTGTAATAGGCCTCGGGGTAGCCGAACTGGTCGGCGTGGATCGGGATGCCGTCTTGGAGCACCTGGGTGAATTGCGCGCGGTGGGGTTCCAGCCCGCGGTAGCCGATGCTGACCAGCGGGGAAGTCTCCTCGCTGAGGATCAGCCCGGGCGCCTCCGCGAGCGCCTGGCGGTAGTTGTTGCCGTTGATCCGGGGTTGGCCGTCGAAGTCGAGGATCGTGGTCTTCTTCCCGGCGTTGATCTTGGCGCCTTGGACGTTCGGGAGGAACGGCCCTTGGATCACGTGATCGAACTCCGCCTCGGCCTCGACTTGGAACCGGGGCAGCTGGACCGGCGGCGGCGGAGGTTCCGAAGCGGCGAACAAAGGGGTCGCGACCCACAGCCACGCGAGTGCGGGGCGACCCGGGAGGCGGGTGCGGAAACAGAATCGAAGTTGGCTAAAAAATTGCACCACAGAGAGTAAAGGTCGGCCTTCAGTCGCTACTGAGAGTCAGTCGCTTTAATAAAGACCGCTGGTAATGAGACTTAGTCGCTATTCGTCAAGGGTGGAGTTTAAGGGCGGGTGAGGCCGCGCGGGGCGGGTGGGGTGCCGGTGGGGCGGGGTGGGCGGGCCAAGGTTCCGCTCGACGCGTTGGGTGCGCGGGGCTTAATCCGCCCTATGGTCGCTCCCCTCACGGTCCAGCTGGGCGCACGCGCGTATCCGATCCACTTCGGGGAGCGGCTGGGGCCGGTGCTGCGCGAGGAGATCGCGCGGCTGACGGCGCAGGGGCGGCGGGTGGCGGTGGTGACGGACGAGGCGGTGCGGGCCGCGCAGGGGGCGTTTTTGGCGGAGGTCTTCGGGGCGGCGCCGGTGCTGGCGGTGTCGCCGGGGGAGGGCGCGAAGTCCTTGGCCGGGCTGGAGCGGGTGCTAGCGTTTCTGGCCGCGGAGCGCTTGGACCGGGGCGGGGTGGTGGTGGCGTGTGGTGGCGGGGTGATCGGCGATTTGGCCGGGTTTGCGGCGGCCGCGTGGCTGCGCGGGGTGGATTTTCTGCAGGTGCCGACGACCCTGCTCGCGATGGTCGACAGTTCCGTGGGCGGGAAGACGGGCATCAATGTCCCGGCCGGCAAGAACCTAGTCGGCGCCTTCCACCAGCCGCGGGCGGTGTACATCGACACGGGCTTGCTTGCGACGCTGCCGGCGCGCGAGTTCGCGGCGGGGATGGCGGAGGTCGTCAAATACGGTTTGCTGGGGGATGCGGCCCTGTTCGCGCGGCTGGAGGCGGGGGCGGTGGACCGGGCGAGCGCGGATTTGCCGGACCTGATCCGGCGGTGCTGCGCGTTGAAGGCGCGGATCGTCGAGGCGGACGAGCGAGAGCTGGCGGCCGACGGCGGGCGGGCGCTGCTGAACCTCGGCCACACCTTTGGTCACGCGATCGAGAACGTGGCGGGCTACGGCGAGTACCTTCACGGCGAGGCGGTGGCGATCGGCTTGGGCGCGGCGGCGCGGCTTTCGGTAGACCTCGGGCTGGTGCCGGCGGACGTGGTGGGCCGGGTGGAGCGGGTGCTCACGGCGCATCGTCTGCCCGTGCGGCTGGCGCGGCCGTTGCCGTGGGCGGAGCTGTTGGCGGCGATGCAGCGGGACAAAAAGGTGCGCGCGGGTGGGGTGCGATTCGTGGTGCTGGCGGCGGTGGGTGAGGCGGCGACGCGGGGCGGGGTGCCGCTACCGCCGGTCGAGGCGGCGTTCCGCGCGGTGGGTGCCGCTTAGGCGGGTCGGGAAACGGCATTGCGCTGCCCAGCGGGCGCTGCTGGGCTCAGCGCAGCATGTCCGCCATCGACGAAGGCATCGTCCGCGAGTACTTCGAGCAGAACGGCTTCCTCGTTCGGCAGGCGCGCAAGTACCAGGTCCAGTCGCGGCGGAAGGCGGCGGAGGAGGAGATCGACCTGA
>Ga0194134_10006347_pt1 | contig 10656 bp, 9 predicted proteins | sample TA2KigOff0mmetaG_FD_148602 | JGI IMG/M metagenome (GOLD analysis project Ga0194134, IMG submission 148602) | Freshwater microbial communities from Lake Tanganyika, Tanzania - TA2015056 Kigoma Offshore 0m | ecosystem: Environmental > Aquatic > Freshwater > Lake | place: Tanzania: Lake Tanganyika... | reverse complement strand
ATAATCCGCCATGACAGCCTCCTTCTCCTGGGCTGACAATCTTCCGTGAAGCAGCCCGAGGCGATGCGGAGCTAGTTCTTTTGTGAGCTTCTCAAACTCAGCCAGCACGGCTTTCGTGCCGGTTTTTAAGTCTGCGTCCTCGACGCGCGGATAAACCAGGTAAGCCTGGCGTCCTTCTGCGAGTCGGTCCCGCACAAACGCCCAGACCTTTGGCAACTTGTCCGGCCCGCGCACGAAAGTTTTGATGTTGCCACGCCCCGGTGGCAGCCCGTTGATGACCGAGGCGTCAAGGTCACCGTAAATGGTAAGGCCGAGCGTGCGGGGGATGGGCGTGGCCGTCATTACGAGCAAGTGCGGGTAATGGCCCTTGCGCAGCAATTGTTCGCGCTGCGTGACCCCGAACTTGTGTTGTTCGTCAATGATGACTAAGCCCAGTCGTTCGACCGTGAAGGTGTCCTCAACCAGGGCGTGGGTGCCGATGAATAGTTGGGCGTGGGTCTTAGCGGGCTGAGAGTTCGAAGAGCTTTTCCGGGAGCCGGTGCGCAGCACAACCCCCACGCCAAGCGGGTTTAGCCACCTCACGAAGTTGCGAAAGTGTTGCTCGGCAAGAATCTCAGTTGGCGCCATGAGCGCGACGTTGTAGCCGCTCTCCAAGGCCATGAGCGTGGTGCAGGCGGCCACAACGGTCTTGCCTGCACCTACGTCACCTTGCAGCAGGCGGCGCATCGGCGTGCCCCGCGCGAGGTCGGCGCGGATCTCGCGAAGCACAGCCGTCTGCGATTCGGTGAGCGAGAAGCCGAGCTGAGCAAGAAATGGGCGGATCAGATGGTTATTACCCTTGCAAGGAAGAGACTTTGCTTTGGCGAGCAGTTTCTGGCGCCGAGCACGCACGGCGAGTTGCAGGTCAATAAACTCATCAAGCCCCAGGCGCTGGCGGGCGAGTTCGACCTCCGCCAATTCAGCGGGAAAGTGCAAAGAGTGAATGGCAGCGGCGCGGGAAAGGCGGAGAGCGGGACTAAGTGCAGAAGGCGGGATTGATGGTAAAACGGCTCCTGCCCGGGATTCTAATGCGGCTCCCGCGAGCAACTCGACGTGTCGTTCTGGAATCTGCGTGCCGAACTGCTCTAGCGCCCGCCACACCAGCCCCCTAAGCCAGCGCTGAGAAAGTCCTTCGGTGAGTGGATATACCGGAACAATGCGGTGCAGATGAATGGATGCTTCATCGCCGGCCTCAACTAATTCGGTTTCCGGGTGATCCATCGTACGCGGCTTGAGGGATTTTAATTTCCCATACACGAAGACTTCATCGCCCACATGAAACCTCTCCGCGAGCCAGGGCAGATTCCACCAACGGCAGTGCAGGCGACCCGTGCCGTCATCGAGGATGAATTCGAAAACGGACTTGGAGCGCTTGGCGAAGAAAGTCAGGCCCTGCGCGACAATTTTGCCGAGCACGGTGGCTGCCTCATCAATTTTGAGCTGCGCAGTGGTGCTGCTCGTGCGGCGGTCCTCATGGCGGCGCGGTGGGTAGAGCAGGAGGTCCTCGATGGTCGTGATGCCGAGCTTCGCAAACAACTCAACATGCCTCGGCCCCACACCACGCAAGGTGGTGACAGGGCGAGTCAGCGGCGAGTTGGCAGCGATGTTCGTCACGCCATTAGGGTAGGGCAGGGCAGGGGCAGGTTGAAGGCGGAACCTTGGTCAACTTCTTGCCGGCTTTAGTACCAGTAAACTTGGGACCCTGCATGATGAAGTCGGCCCCAGGTGACTGGCTAAGGTAGCCTTTGCAAATCGCTCGCCGTCTGGCATAATGGGAATTTACTGACATGAACGAAATGAAGCCAAGTCACGCGGTCTCACTGCGCGGCTTTTTGTCCACGTCTACCAAACTCGCTGCCAGCGCAGCAGCTCTCCGCACGCTGCCCGTCGAGCGCTTCGCCCACGGCGCGTCTCCCGGCGACACCATCAAGGTTGCGCTCATCGGCGCGGGCGGACGTGGCACCGGCGCGGCAGACCACGCCATGCAGGCCGGCAGCGATGTAAGGCTTGTTGCCGTCGCAGACGTGCATCAGGACCGGATGGACCGCAGTCTTGCCTCACTCAAGAAACACAAGGACCAGCTCGCAGTAAAAGAGGAGCACAAGTTCCTCGGCTTCGACGCCTACAAACAGGCCATCGCGCTGGCCGATGTGGTCATTCTAGCCACCCCTCCGGGCTTCCGGCCGATGATGTTTGAAGAGGCCGTTCGACAAGGTAAACACGTATTCATGGAAAAGCCCGTCGCTGTGGACGGCCCGGGCGTGCGCAAGGTGCTGGCCGCCGCCGAGGAAGCGAAAAAGAAAAATCTCAAGGTCGCCGTGGGTCTCCAGCGCCACCATCAGCCGAATTACCAGGAGAGCGTGAAGCGCCTGCACGACGGCGCCATCGGGGATATTGTTTCGATGCGCTGCTATTGGAACACCTCGCCGGTTGGGCCGAAGATGATTCGCGAACAAGTTGCCAAACTGCTCGGCCGCGTGCCCACGGAAATGGAATACCAGCTCCGAAACTGGTACATGTTCACTTGGCTTAGCGGCGACCACATCGTCGAGCAGCACATCCACAATCTCGACGTCATCAACTGGGTTAAACAAGCTTACCCAGTGAGTTGCTCCGGCATAGGTGGTCGCGCCTACTTGAGCGAGCCGGACCACGGCGAGATTTTCGACCACCACACCGTCGAATATGTTTATGCGGACGGCTCGCGGATGTGCTCACAATGCCGGCAGATCCCCAAATGCAAAGGAGAGGTGTACGAAGCCGTGCAGGGCACCAAAGGCAGCTGGGAAGCGATGCGCAACGTCTTCGCCATCCGAGACCTGAAGCAAAATGTCACTTGGCGCTATCAAGCACAAGCAGGCGAGGCCAATGACGGCCACCGGCTCGAACACATTCCGTTCTTTGAAGCCATCCGCCATGACCGGGCCTACAATGAAGCTGAACGCGGCGCAAAAAGCTCCCTCACTGCCATCATGGGCCGGATGTCCACCTACAGTGGCCAGCCAGTGACTTGGGAAGAGGCGTTAAACTCGAAGCTCGACCTCCTCCCCGAACGACTCGCTTGGGACGCCGCGCCCAAGCCCAAGCCTGGCCCTGACGGCCGATATCCGTACCCGATCCCCGGCAAAACGGTCGCCCTTTGACCGGTGCATCCTCAGCGCGGAGGACCGGGCTGAAAGTTATCGCCAAGCCTCCCAATCGCAGATTCACTTCCCCTGCTGCGCCGTCGCAGCTGGCCGGTGTGGCGAAATGGCAGACGCACGGGACTTAAAATCCCGGGACGGTAAAACGTCGTGCGGGTTCGAGTCCCGCCACCGGCACCAACTCGCAAACCGCAGGCCTCCTTGTTGAGCATGATTTTCTGCCAAAGCGATTGCGAGTGGCGGCGGGGGCTTTTTTAAGCAAGCGGAGCTAGTTCAAACACTGCGAACCGGACGGCGCAGGGTCTCGCGGTTTGCTTTTGGCGGAGCGGTGACTAGCCTCGCCGTGTGAGTCTCTTGCGAGTCCGACTATTCAGGAAGAACGATATCGCCTTTGCTGACTCGTTGCGCGCGTTGGCGGGATGGAACCAAAGGCCGCAAGACTGGCTGCGATTTCTTGATCACCAGCCCGATGGATGCTTTATCGCCGAATGGGGCGGGCATCCTGTCGGCACGGCTACGACGACGATTTACGAAGACAAAGTTGCATGGATTGGCATGGTGCTCGTGCATCCCGAAGCGCGCCGGCGGGGGATTGGACGCGCACTGCTGGAGCACTGTATCGCGTTTCTCCAGCCGCGCGTCACCTGCATCAAACTCGACGCCACGCCGCTCGGCAGAACGCTCTACGAAAAGTTAGGTTTCAAGGATGAGTGGACGCTCCAGCGTTGGGAGTCAAGGCGGGCGAAAATCCCCGCGAAACCGAGAGGTGGCCGCGTTCGCCAGTGGAAAAGTGAAGACACCAGGGCCATGCAAGCTCTGGACCAGGCCGCATTTGGAGTCAATCGCTGGCGAATGGTTCGTCGTATGGCGAGGCAGCCGGCCCACTCACTTGTGGGGCAGTCGCCAACGCGCGGCATCAACGCGTTTGGCGTTCTCCGCGAAGGCGCACGGGCGCATTATCTGGGTCCGGTCGTAGGCGAGTCCATCGCCGCGGCCGAGCCGCTGCTCAGGACGTTTGTAGGCACTTTGCCTTCGCAGGAAATGTTCTGGGATATCCCCGACGCAAACACCGACGCTGTAGAACTTGCTCGCTGCCTGGGCTTCGCCTCGCAGCGTCCACTCATCCGCATGGCCCTAGGGGAAAACAAATGGCCCGGCAAACCGCTGCACATTTTCGCGCTCGCGGGGCCTGAAATTGGATGAACCTAAAAACCATGGCGCACGAGGTAGAGGTCTACGGGTATTGGTGTTTGGGTGGTTTTTTCCAGCCGCATGAACTCGCATTTTGACGTTTTGCTCCTCGGCACTGGGCACAACGCGCTGGTGCTGCAAGCCTACCTCGCGCGCTGTGGTCTGCGGACGCTGGCACTCGACCGCGCTGCAGAGCCGGGTGGCGGTTTGTGCACGATGCTCAACCCTCGCTTGCCGGGCTTCACGCATCATCCCCACTCGTTCTTCCATCGCGCTATTACACGGATGCCTTGGTTTAGGGATCTTGAACTCGCTCGTCATGGGGTGCGTTACCTAGAGCCGGAGTTGAACGTGGCCATGCTGCTCCGCGATGGCCAAGCGCTCGAATGGTGGACGGACTTCGATCGCACGGCCGCGTCCTTCGCCGAGTTCTCGCGCAAGGATGCCGACAGCTTGCGCCGCTGGACGGAGGAATTTCGCCCCATCGTCGAGCACATCCTCCTGCCTGAGGCGCAGTCGCCGCCGCTCGAGCCGACGCGACGTAAGCAAATCCTTTCGCAGAGCAAACTGGGCCGCCGTCTACTGGAAGTCTCCGCGCACTCACCGCTGGAATTCGTCACGCAGAATTTTGAGCACGATGCCATTCGCGCCGGCTTGCTGTTTTTTAACGGCTTGCGCGAGGTTGACCTCCGCCAGCCCGGGTTTGGTCACGCGATTCCCGCTCTGCTCGCTTCGCCCACAAAGGCCCAGATGTGTGTGGGCGGCTCTGGCAATTTGGCCCGCGGTCTTGTTGCAGACATCACCGAGCACGGTGGCGCGATCCGCTGCGGCGTGGAGTTGAAGCAAATCCTTGTGCGCAACAGTCGCGCCGCCGGCGTCGAACTCAGGACCGGCGAACAACTCACCGCCGATTGCATTGCGTCTGGGCTCAATCCGCAGCAAACCTTCCTCGACCTGCTCCCACAAGCTGCGGTGCCGGCTGAAGTCCGCGCCGGAGCCGCACGTTTCCAATACAATTTGCTCGCTCCGTTGTTCGCGCTGAACGTTGCACTGTGTGAACCGCCGCGTTGGGCGGCTGCCGCGCGGCGACCCGAACTGGAGCGCGCGTTTATGTTCATCCTTGGGTTGGAACGCTGCGGGCAGTTCCACGATATCGTCGCGGCGCACGAGCGCGGCGAGATTCCGCCGACGGTGGCCTGGGGCGCGTGTCCAACACTTTTCGATCCATCGCAAGCGCCGCCCGGTCAGCACACGGCGTTCCTCTGGGAAAAGCTTCCTTACGCGTTGCGGGGCGATGCGCGTAACTGGGATGCTGCCCAAGCCGCGCATGGTCGTGACCTTTTGGCGACATGGACGGAATTTGCGCCGAACCTGGCTGGCAGTGTGCTCGACGCATTCACCCATTCGCCGCTCGATACCGAGCGCGCCTTGCAAAACATGACGGCGGGAGATTTGCTCATCGGCTCCTTTGCAAAGGGGCAAGTGGGTTGGAACCGCCCATTCCCTGGTGCGGGTCAGTACCGAACCCCAATCCCCGGCCTCTACCTTTGCGGCGGCTCAACGCATCCTGGTGGCAACGTCACTGGCCTCTGCGGCTACAACGCTGCCCGCGTGCTCGCCACAGACGCTGGGAAGCAGGTTTGGTGGAATCCGCCGGATGCGGAGGCGGCTTTAGTCAGTCTGGGCGCGTGACCGGAACTTACAGTCCCTTGCCGATGACGTATTTCACTAAGTCGCCGACGCGGTTGCTGTAGCCCCACTCGTTGTCATACCAGCTTACCAGCTTAAAGAAACGGCTGTTGAGTTCCACGCCCGAGGTCGAGTCATAGATGGAACTATGCTTGTCGTGGATGAAGTCAGTCGAAACCACCTCGTCGGCGGTGTAGTCGAGAATCCCCTTGAGATAGGTCTGGCTGGCCTTTTGCATCAAGGCGTTGATTTCCTTTAGCGAGGTCTCTTTCACCGAGCGGAAGGTAAGGTCCACGACGGAGACGGTTGGGACTGGGACACGGAATGCTACGCCGGTCAGTTTACCTTTCACCTCAGGGCAGACGAGCGCGGTGGCCTTGGCTGCGCCGGTAGTGCTAGGAATCACGTTTTGCGCAGCCGTACGGCCGCCCTTCCAGTCCTTCTTGGAGGGGCCATCCACTGTTTTTTGGGTGGCGGTGTAGGCGTGGACGGTGGTCATCAGCCCTTCTTCAATGCCAATGCCTTCCTTGAGGAGAACGTGGACGACGGGTGCTAAGCAGTTCGTCGTGCAACTTGCGTTGGAGATGATGTTGTGCGCTTTGGCGTCATACTTGTCATGGTTGACGCCCATCACGACGGTGAGGTCCTCGCCCTTGGCAGGGGCGGAGATAATGACTTTTTTTGCACCGGCGGTGAGGTGGCCCTTGGCCTTCTCTGCTTCGGTGAACAGGCCGGTAGATTCGATCACGATATCCACACCCAGTGCTTTCCAAGGCAGTTCGGCAGGGGACTTCGCGGAAACGACACGGATTTCCGCGCCGTTTACAATCAGGATGTCGTCCTCAACCTTGTCTGCGGCGGATTTCTTGGATCCGACCGTGCCGTTGAAGCGACCCTGGGTGGAATCGTATTTGAGCAGGTAAGCAAGATTGTCCGCTGGGACAATGTCGCCAACTGCGACAACTACGATTTCTTTGCCAACCAATCCCTGTTCAACCATTGCGCGGAACACCAAGCGACCGATTCGACCGAATCCATTGATTGCAACTTTCACTGCCATAGTTCGTATTCGTTTAAGTTCGTAACTAAATTTAGTTTTAAAACCGACGCGGGAATAATGTTAAAGATGGTCAAATGACCGTCAATGTCCAATTCCCGGCGGCGATTTTTTGGGGCTACTGCAAGTGGGTTAATTTACGTTTTAAGCAATCGATATTCTTCCGTCGGGCTTGCGCTTTGTATGACCCTGCCTACACTCCGCCCTCTGTTTAAAAAACACCTATGCTGACTTCCCACGAATTGTTCGGGTTTATGCCGGCTCAGCTGGCGGCGGACATCTTAGAACACGCCTACATTCAAGACCGCGAGCTTTACCGTGCCACTGTCACCTCCGTTGCCAACGCCCGCAAGGTGCGCACCATCTTTCTGGATAAGCAACCCCGCCCTGCGCGTCACGCTGGCATGGTTGCCTATTTAAGCCGGCCCGGTCTCGAACTCGCTGCTGGGACGATCCTGCGTGGCTGGTTGCTTAAAGCGCACAAGTCCCTGCTGGCCGAATTCCTAAGTGGCTTGGACATCGCGCATAAAGACGGCGTGGTGGATGACCTGCCCAGCGCTGTGGACGACGCAAAGCTCAAGGTTACGCTCGATGCGCTGCTCGCCAAACATCCGGCTGACGTGGTGAAGGTTTATCTGCACTCGTTCAACCACATGAATGACTCGCAGTGGAAGAACCTCGAGGCCCTGCTCAAGAACGACGAGCGCCTCCAATTTTGAGCTCCTCCGGCGAAAACCGCCCCGCCAAAGTTCGCAAATCTTCAGAATCCTCATTGCTACCTTGTTTGGACTCCTCCATTGCGGAGCGGGCGAGGCTGTGGCATATAAAGATCATAAGTCCCAGTCCTTAACTCATGTTGAGAGCCCGCATAGACAAACCTTCAACCCAACCCGTGCCATGCCCACTAAGATCAAAGACCGCGCCTCCCAGCCAGCCAAGCGTCGCGTTGCCTTCCTCCTCTCCGCGCCCGACGCTTGCAGCGTCAAGCTGGCCGGTGACTTCACCGGCTGGGAAGAATCTGCTCGCGAGATGACCCGTCAGGACAACGGCTCCTGGAAGGTCATTGTGACCATTTCGCCCGGCCTGCACGAATACCGTTTCATTGTGGATGGCCAATGGGCTGACGATCCACGCTGCGACGCCCGCAAGCCAAACCCCTTCGGCGGGGAGAACTGCCTGCGTTTAGTGGAGTGAAGCCAATTCGCACTCAAGGTCTGACCGATGTGACCGTAAATACTACCAATTCTGACTGATGGAAACCTTACTGGCTTTTCTCGTGGGCATCGGCCTGAGCGCCGCATGCGGCTTTCGCGTCTTTGTGCCAATGCTCGTAGTGAGCGCAGCGGCTTGGGGCGGTTGGCTACCGTTAGCGCCGGGCTACGCCTGGCTAGGCACTTTACCGGCACTGGTTGCCTTTTCCGTTGCGACGGCGGTGGAAGTCGCTGGTTACTACGTCCCATGGGTGGACAACGCGCTAGACACCATCGCTGGTCCAGCAGCGCTGGTTGCGGGGACAGTGTTAATGGCCTCGGTCATCGGCGACATGAACCCGTTTCTTAAGTGGACGTTAGCCATCATCGCCGGCGGCGGTACGGCGGCGACCGTGCAGGGCATGACCACGATAGTCCGTGCCGGTACTAGCACTCTGTCTTTCGGCTCTCTCAATCCGGTGCTCTCGACCGTTGAACTCCTTGGGTCCACAGGGTTGGCTATTCTCGCCATCACCTTACCCGTGGTTGCCTTGTTTGTAGTTACCGCTCTGGGTTTCTTGGCTGTAAAGCTCGTGCGCCGCCTCCGTGCGGCCAAGCGCACATAGGCAATCAAATAAAGCCACCACTCTTTACCGGGGGCATAGTTGAGGTAGGACAAGTTCAAATCGGTTTTGAAGAGGAACTTAAATTGGTTCCGACTACAAGGCGTCCCATCCTCAGCTTCACGGCTCTAGGCGAACGAACAGACACTTGAGATACTGTGCCTCGGGAAAGCTGGCCGGGTGGTCAGGTGCGTGGGAGGTACGGACAATCTCTTGATAGGGTCGGCGCGAATCGTGAATCGTGTTCATTACTGCGGTGAAGAATTCTCCCTGCGAAACGTGCGCGGAGCAGGAGGCGGCGACGAGGATTCCGCCGCGTCGCAGGCGCGGGAGGCCGAGGGCGGTGAGCTTGCGATACGCTTGAATCGCCCCGGCCCGCTCGGTCTCGCGTTTGGCCAGTGAGGGCGGGTCGAGGATGATGAGGTCAAAGTCGGCGCGTGAACTCGCTGCGAGCCAGTCGAAAGTGTCGGCTTGCGCGCACTCGTGGCGGCAAGCGGCGATGCACGGGTCGGCGGAGTTCAAGGCGAAGTTGCGACGGGCGGAATCGAGCGCGTGCGGGCTGATGTCGAGGTCGGTAGTGCTGCGCGCGCCGCCGCGCGCGGCGTAGAGCGAGAAGCCGCCGGAGAAGCTGAAGGCGTTTAACACGTCGCGTCCGCTGGCGAGCGTCTCGACGCGGCGGCGGTTCTCGCGCTGGTCTAGGAAGAACCCGGTCTTTTGCCCGCGAATCACCTCCGCCTCAAATTGAATGCCGGTTTCGAGGAAGACGGCCGGGCCGTCGGGCGCAGAGCCGAGGAGCATTTCGCCGTCGCGCAGATTGAACTGCTTTTCAGCGAGTGGTTGGATGTTCCGGCTGAGGCGCAGGACAAGGCTAATGGACGGCTTCTCTCCGGTGGCGCCTTGTGAGCGCCCGTCGGTAGCCGCGCGGCGGTCACAGGCCGCCGCTACAGAAGGCAGCGTGTCGCGCAACCAGCCGACGACTTCGCGCACGCGCGGAAGCCAAACGGCACTGTAGAGCTTGAGCACGAAGGTCTTGTCGTAACGATCCAGCACGAAACCAGGCCACCCATCGCTTTCGCCACTGATGCAACGGTAGCCCGTGGTCTGCGCATCGAAGAGCCCATCGCGGCACGCGAGCGCAGTTCGCAGGCGCGCGCGCCACCAAGCATCGTCGGTTGTCACAGGCTTACCATGGTGCAGCACGCGCACGCGGATGGGCGAGAGCGGGTCGTAGAGGCCGAGCGCGAGGAACTTGTCACGACGGTCGTAGATGACGGCGAGTTCGCCCGGCTGGCCGGCGCGGTTTTGCTCGCGGATGCTGGCGTCGTAGAGCCACGGGTGACCGCCGCGAATCAGGGACTCGGCGGTGGCGGTCACGCGCAAGCGTAGGCGCGGCGGTTGGGTCGGGGCATCAGCCACGCGGCGAAGGCTACGGAGGGCGGCGCTGGAAGTCCATGCGCGCAGTCTTAATCCTACTCCTCATCCTAATCCTGCTCATCGAGGAGACGGGGAGGAGCAGGATTGGGATTAAGATTGGGAGTAGGAGGGAAGGCGGAACGACAGAGTTGCGCCGCGTCGCGGCTGGTTGTTACATCCTCTCTCATCGTCTAAGCATCGCTCATGCGTTCTGGCCTGACATTGGTTCTCTCGCTCGCTCTCACTGGCGCGCTCGTGGCCATGAACATCTCGCTGCATCACACGCGGCAGGCCGCGCCCGCCGCCGACCC
>Ga0194134_10006343_pt1 | contig 10659 bp, 4 predicted proteins | sample TA2KigOff0mmetaG_FD_148602 | JGI IMG/M metagenome (GOLD analysis project Ga0194134, IMG submission 148602) | Freshwater microbial communities from Lake Tanganyika, Tanzania - TA2015056 Kigoma Offshore 0m | ecosystem: Environmental > Aquatic > Freshwater > Lake | place: Tanzania: Lake Tanganyika... | reverse complement strand
TCGATGTCCCGCCGATGAACGGTTCAGTTCTTCGGGTCCCAATGAGATCGTGCTGATCAGCGCAGATGGTCAACGTCGATCACTGTCGGGCTTTCGACTTTCGATGTCCCTCGGTATCCAACGTGAGAACCTTTGGAAACCGCCGGACACCTTCACTCGCTGCTTGGACGTCACAAAGGACGGTCACCCGGACCTCATAGTCGAGGAATACTCAGGCGGCGCTCACTGCTGCATCACACCTGGGATCTTCGAGTGCACGCCGGGCGGCTCGTTCAACGAGTACATCGCCCGCAGCTCTGGACCGTGGCCCTCCGAACCGAACTCGTTTGAAGGAGATGGCTTCGATGCGACCTCAGGCTGGAAGATGCACGAGGATGGCACGCCGCTCTATGCCATCCCTCACCATCTCTATGCGATCACTTGCTACGCATGCCTTCAGCCTCCCTATGTGCTGCACGAGGTTCGTGACGGGCAACTGGTCCCGAGTCCTCGGCACATGCGCAGGCCACCGTTGGAACCAGCGGCGCTCGAGGCTCTGATCCATACGCACCGAGCGGCGAACTGGGATCCGGCTGGGGTCAAACTAAATTCGTCATGGGGACCGCAGAGCGAAGCATTCGACGACCTCGCAGGTGATGTGCTCGCACTCATCTACTCCGGCAATGCCAAGCAGGCATGGACGCTCATTCGCCAGTCCTGCCCCATCGACCGGCGGCCCTTTGACACGCTCTACGCCATGCTGATGCAACTTGTGGTCGACGACCCGCTGCTGCGCGAGTTGCAACCCGATGCGTGGAGCGGCCCCGAGGGACCACCGCCTGCCATCGCGCTGCCACCCACCTGATTCGGTCCGCTGACGCCTCGTTGTGCGATCGCTAGGCGTTGACCGAGCCACCGAACCGAACGCTTCCTCGACGACGCAGTCACCCCTCGAGTCCCAGACAGGTGTCTCAGGAAACTGTGGAGCGCACCACGACACACTTGCCGCTAGTCTGTTCCTCATGGGCAGAGCGACTGATCGTCGAGACGCCAGCGGTCGCTGGATGTCACCCGATCAGCGTGGGCCAAGCCTGCGGTATCACAACCCGCCAAGTGGAACTCCATGTGCTTCAGTTGCACATTCGGAATGAATCTATGCACCACAACTTCGTTCGAGTCGTGAACGGCAAGGTCCAGCTCTTCCTGCCGCCATCTGGCTCGCCCCAGTGCCAGTTCGGATCCGATGCAGTGTCCGCGATCGTGCAGGGCGACACCGTTGTCGTGCAGTGCAAAAATGGACGCACCCAGATTTGGAAGATCAATCCGAGCGGCCGATCAGTTTCCGGTCCCGTGCAGACCATCCGCTGACGCGATCCGCTTTCTGATAGTTGAAACGGGCCGTCTCAAACCAGCGCCCCGAATGCTCATCAGTCGTCACGATGCGCCCATCGGCAAGAACGACCTTCGGCTTCTCTGCATTCGTCCGTTCGTGCCTAACGTCGGTCGGGTGGCGTGGGCTTTATCGGCTCACTCATTGTCACTTCCCCATGGGGCGACGGCAGAGCCGTGCCAGCCCGGCACAGGCATGCCGCAGCCCACACGCGGGGTGTGGTTCGGCTCGGGCGCGGTTCTATCACTCGTTTCCGCCGCGCGTTGTCGCACGCGCAGAGTGAATCGCAAAGGTCGGAGTCAGACCTCAGAAGTCAGAAATCAGAAACTGAAGAAAGAGGAAACTTCAGAAAAGAGTAAATGGAAAATCAAAGATGGGAGATGGAATTCACGGAGTCCTGGCGACACGGAACCCGATAAGGCTGCTGGAGTAAACGGGGAGGTCGTTGCTGCGAAACGACGCGCGACAGTATTCGGAGTCGCCGTCCCAGCCGCCGCCGCGCAACAATCTATAGCACCCACCCCACGGCCCCTTCGGATTCGTCAGCGTGTTAGAGGCGCCACAGAGCCTGCGAAATAAGCGCTGCCACCAAGAGAAGGGGTAAGCGTCATACCGGTCGTTCACCCACTCCCGCACATTGCCAATCATGTCGTGAAGTCCCAGTGCGTTCGCCTGCTTTGTTCCAACTGCATGCGTTTCGCCATTGCTGTTCTGCTCCCACCAAGCAATCTCGCCCAACTCACCGTAAATGGGCGTGCGTGTCCCTGCTCGGCACGCATACTCCCACTCTGCTTCTGTCGGCAAGCGAAAGCCAGCCTTCTTGCAGAATGCCTCGCAGTCAGCCCACGAAACCTGCTCAACTGGCCACTCCTTCCCCTTCGCATCAGATGCGGGCGATTGTTGCGCAACCCACGCGTTGAACTCCTCCTTCGCCTCCGTCACCGCCCATTCCGCTTGCGGCTTTGTCGCTCCATCCGCCATCAACGCCTCAAGTGTGGGCACCGTTGGCTTCGCTGGATGAGAAAAACGACTTGGGGTCAACTTCGTGACCCGCGCATACTGCTGTTGCGTCACTTCATAGCGCCCCAAGTAGAAGGCAGTCGTCAACTTCACCTGATGCGCCGGCAGTTCGTTCTCATGTGCCTCATCATCGTTTTCGCTCTTGCCCATCACGAACTCACCCGGAGGGATCAGTAGCATCTCGATTCCCGTCACACGATCACGCACGCGCCACGGTAAAGCCGTCGCCTGAATCGCACCGCGCAGCACGGGATCTGTGACCACCCCAGGGTCAACCTCCGCTTCGATCACCTCGGCCCACGCTCCGCCGGGGGGAGGGGGCGGCGGTCGGATCCAGCCGAACAGGCCCTGAAGGAGGGAAATCAATACCGTCATGTGGACCTCACGACACTAGCGTACCGTCACTTCAAACAAGGGCTGAAGAAACGGAAAACTCACGAAGCAGTAAATGGGAGATCAAAGATAAGAGATGGAATTCACGGAGTCTTGGCGACGCGGAACCCGAGACCGTTGACGGAGTTGGCGGGAGTTCTGTTATAGCGATTCGACGCGCGACAGACCAGTGACTGACTGACCCAACTGCCACCGCGCAATACACGGGTCGTACCCGATGAAGGACCCTGCGGGTTCACCGCGTTACTCGTTGCGTAGTACTTGCTGCCGTACAAGTCGTTCACCCATTCCCAAACACCCCCCAGCATGTCGTGAAGTCCCAAGGCATTTCCCCGCTTTGTGCCGACAGCGTGCGTCTGTCCTCTGCCATTTTTCTTGAACCATGCAATCTCGTCCAACTCCCCGTACCTAAGGGTGCGAGTCCCAGCTCGGCACGCGTACTCCCACTCTGCTTCCGTTGGCAGGCGAAGTCCCGCCTTCTTGCAGAACGCTGCGCTGTCATCCCACGAAACAGTCTCGACTGGCCACTCTTTTCCCTTTGCATCGGGCGCAGGCGGTGGAGCAACCCAAGACTGCACCTTCTTCTCGGCTGCGGACTTCGTATCCCCCTCTTTCATCAACGCTTCCAATGTTGGCGCCTGAAACTTTGCGAACTCGCTTGGGGTTGCCTTTGTGATGCCCGCAAACTGCTGCTGCGTTACTTCATAGCGCCCCAAGTAGAAGGCCGTCGTCAACTTCACCTGATGCGCGGGCAGTTCGTTCTCCTTTGCCACATCATCGCCTTCGCTCTTGCCCATCACGAACTCACCCGGAGGGATCAGTAGCATCTCGATTCCCGTCACACGATCACGCACGCGCCACGGTAAAGCCGTCGCCTGAATCGCACCGCGCAGCACGGGATCTGTGACCACCCCAGGGTCAACCTCCGCTTCGATCACCTCGGCCCATGAGCCGATGCCCGAGGGCTTGGTTTCCGCAAGGGCCTGCTCTGAGGATGAGTTCGGCCGACTTTCGTGTAAAAAAATCGTGGTCAATCCAAGAACCGCCGATATACTCTGGGCGTAAAGTTTCATCGGGATGAAGGTACGTTGCTCTCGATGAAATGTGTCGGCTGCTGTTGCGGGACCGCCGAAACGGCACCGAGCATCTCTGACGCGCCGAGTTCGAAGGTTGTTAGGTCGATAAAAGTGACCCGGTCAGAAGGCACACTAGAGTCGTGAGAGGAGTATCACCAGTGGAAGTTGACAAGAGACAGATCACGCTAAGCGAGGCACAGGTGGATTACGGTCATATCAGCTTTTCAAAGATAGGTGATTCGGACTTCTTCCCGAGAGACTGCCTTGGCGATCACGGCCGCAAGGGCTCGATAGGTGATCCCGTTGTCTTCAAGTGCTTGGCGAAGGATGTCGACGCGTCTATCGAGACCGATATTCGTTTGATGAACGGCGACCGCCTCAGCCCGAGAAGGTCGTTCCAGCGGTACTTGAGGCAAGTCGGTGCCCGACCGGGCGACACGCTTCTTGTTACCCGCACCCAAGAGCGAGAGTACCGCGTTGAGCATGTGAGGAGATAAGCCTGCTCGCTTACACACCCTCTCGTACCCTTCCCTCACATTCCCCAAATCATGCAAGGAAGCACCGCCCCGTGAGGCCGGTGCATTTTGGACTGCCGCAGCCCTCGTGCTGCGTTTCCCTGCGCCTTCATTGCGCTCTTTCTGCCTTTCGAATGCCTCCCCACTCGCTAACCAACGGCACACAGTGGGGACGGTAAGGCAGAGGAATCACCGACGGTATCGCTTACAGTCACTGACACTATTGCAGGACAGCCCACAATAAGCCTGCCTTGATATAAGTGTTCAGCTTTTAAGTTGCGTGTCGAGGGTTCGAGTCCCCTTGCCCGCTGTGATCGCAGCGCAGACACGCTGCTGGTGCGCTGCAGAAGTGGCGTAACGAAAGCACATTTCAACACCATGGGGCGACGGCAGAGCCGTGCCAGCCCGGCACAGGCATGCCGCAGCCCACACGCGGGGTGTGGTTCGGCTCGCGCGATGTGTTGTCGCTCGATCCCACAGCGCGTTGTCGCCCGCGCGGAGTGAATCGCAGAGGTCGGAGTCAGACCTCAGAAATCAGAAACAGAAGAAAAGGAAAAATCGAAAGAGAGGAAATGGAAGATCAAAGATGGGAGATGGAATTCACGGAGTCCTGGCGACACGGAACCCGAAATAGATGAAGGAGCTACCGGGGAAGTAGCCGTAGCGAAACGACGCGCGACAGAAGTTGGAGTCGTTGAGCCAGAAGCCGCCGCGCAACACACGGTACGCACCAGACGACGGCCCCTGTGGGTTCGTCTGCGTGTCCTCCGAATAGTCGCCGTACCAATCGTTCACCCACTCCAACACATTGCCAAGCATGTCATGAAGTCCCAGTGCGTTGGCCAGCTTTGTTCCAACTGCGTGCGTTTCTTCTTCACTATTTTCGACCCACCAAGCGATCTCGTCCACACCACCATATCTGGGCGTGCGTGTCCCTGCTCGGCACGCATACTCCCACTCTGCTTCTGTCGGCAAGCGAAAGCCAGCCTCTTTGCAGAATGCCGCGCAGTCATCCCACGAAACTCGCTCGACTGGCCACTCGTTTCCCTTTGCATCAGATGCGGGCAGTGGCGCAACCCATGCGTTGAACTTCTCCTTCGCCTCCGACAACTCCCTTTCCGCTTGCGACTTTGTCGCTCCATCCGCCATCAACGCCTCAAGTGTGGGCACCGTTGGCTTCGCTGGATGAGAAAAACTACTTGGAGTCAACTTCGTGACCCGCGCATACTGCTGTTGCGTCACTTCATAGCGCCCCAAGTAGAACGCCTTTGTCAGCTTCACATCATGTGCGGGTAGTTCGTTCTTCTCTGCCTCATCATCACCTCTGCTCTTGCCCATCGCGAACTCGCCTGGCGGGATCAGCAGCATCTCGATGTTGGTGCCTTTGTCCCTCACCCGCCAGGGAAGTCCGGTCGCCTTGATCGCATCGCGTAGCGCGGGATCTGTGACCACCGCAGGGTCAACCTCCGCTTCGATCACCTCGGTCCAGACCTCAAGTGGCCCCCACCTCGTCTCAGACATTACATCGAGGATCTTCTGCGCAGCAGCGTCGCCCTGCTCGGCGGCCGATCGATACCACTTCTCCGCTTCCGCTGCGTCTTTCCTTACGCCCTCGCCGATCATGAAGCAGAGGCCGCGCATGGACTGCGCATCGGGATCGCCCTGCTCCGCAGCCTTACGAAACCACTCCTCCGCTTCCGCTGCGTCTTTCCTTACGCCCATGCCGATCATGAAGCAGAGGCCGAGCATGGACTGCGCAGCAGCGTCGCCCTGCTCCGCAGACAGTCGATGCCAATACGCCGCTTCAGATTCGTCCGTCGCGATGCCAGTGCCGATGCGATAGCACTCACCAAGATTGAACTGTGCAACGGCATGTCCTTGCTCGGCAGCCTTACGAAACCACTTCACCGCTTCGGCTTCGTCTTTCCTAACGCCCTCGCCTTTGGCGTAGCGCACGCCGAGGCTGTTCTGCGCATCGGGATCGCCCTGCTCGGCAGCCTTACGAAACCACTTCACCGCTTCGGCTTCGTCTTTCCTAACGCCCTCGCCTTTGGCGTAGCGCACGCCGAGGCTGTTCTGCGCATCGGGATCGCCCTGCTCCGCAGCCTTACGAAACCACTTCACCGCTTCGGCTTCGTCTTTCCTAACGCCCTCGCCTTTGGCGTAGCGCACGCCGAGGCTGTTCTGCGCATCGGGATCGCCCTGCTCCGCAGCCTTACGAAACCACTTCACCGCTTCGGCTTCGTCCTTCGACACGCCCTCGCCGTTGCTGTAGCAGAAGCCGAGATTGAGCTGCGCAGCAGCGTTGCCCTGCTCCGCAGACAGTCGATACCACTTCGCCGCTTCGGCTTCGTCCTTCGACACGCCCTCGCCGTTGCTGTAGCAGAGGCCGAGATTGTACTGCGCAGCAGCGTCGCCGTGCTCGGCAGCCAGTCGAAACCACTTCACCGCTTCCGCTGCGTTTCTCGTAACGCCCTCGCCGATCATGAAGCAGATACCGAGATTGAGCTGCGCGGCCGCGTTGCCCTGCTCCGCAGCCAAGCGATACCACTTCACTGCTTCGGCTTGATCTTGCGCGACGCCCTCGCCGTTGCTGTAGCAGAAGCCGAGATTGAGCTGCGCCCACGCGTAGCCCTGCTCCGCAGACAGTCGATACCACTTCACCGCTTCGGCTTGATCTTGCGCGACGCCGCTGCCGTTGGAGTAGCAGTCGCCGAGGTTGTCCTGCGCCAACGCGTTGCCCTGCTCGGCAGCCAAGCGATACCACTTCACTGCTTCCACTTTGTCTTGCGTAACGCCCTCGCCCTTGGCGTAGCACTCGCCAAGCTTGAACTGCGCTTTGGCGTCACCCTGCTCGGCAGCAGTACGCAGGCTCTGCACCTCCCGACTCTCGTCTTTCACATCGGATTGGCCATTGCGGGACTCTCCAAACGGAGTCCTGGCGACACGGAACCCGATACCGTAGAAGGAGATATCGGGGAGGTAGCGGCGATACGACGCGCGACAGTAGTCGGAGTAGATGTACAAGCTGCCGCCGCGCAACACACGGAACGGCACACGGGACGAGCCAGACGACGGCCCCTGCGGATTTACCGATGGGCTCGTTGAGTAGTAGTTGATGCTCCACCAGTCGTTCACCCACTCAAACACATTGCCCGACATGTCGTGCAGGCCGAAACCGTTGCCGAGTTTGCCGCCAACTGGATGCGTCTGGCTGTTCGCGTTGCTACTGAACCACGCAATGTTCCCAAGCAGGTTGTCGTCGTTCGTGCCACTCAGCTGCCCCGTGTAGCCGTGGAACGCCGTTGTTGTGCCCGCTCGGTACGCGTACTCCCACTCCGCTTCCGTCGGCAGCCGCATGCCCGTCTGGCTCAGGAAGCCTTGGACCGTGTTCCAACTCACCTGCTCCACAGGTCGCTGCGGAACTTGGGCTTGGGGTACCTCTGCGCTCGCGCTTTGGAAGAAGCTCGGGTTCGATCCCATCCGCGCCTGCCACTGCGCTTGCGTGACTTCGTACCGACCCAAGTAGAACGCGTTTGTCAGTGTCACTTGGTGGACGGGGTTCTCATCGATGTAGCACCCATGCTGCTGCGACGTGCTGCAGCCCATGTTGAATGTGCCAGGCGGGATCAGCACCATCTCGATGTTGGTGCCCTTGTCCCTCACCCGCCACGGAAGTCCAGTCGCCCTGATCGCATCGCGCAGCAATGGATCTGTCACCACAGCAGGGTCAACCTCCGCTTCGATCACCTCGGCCCAGACCTCAAGTGGCCCCCACCTCGTCTCCGGCATTTCGGGCGGCGGCCCCATCGGTGAGCCAGCTTCGGCACCTACTTGATCCGGCTTCTTCGCTTTGGCTTCGTCCTTCGCAACGTCCTTTCCATCGTCGCGGAAGAGATCGAGGATCTTCTGCGCGTTGGCGTTGCCCTGCTCCGCAGACAATCGAAACCACTTCGCTGCTTCGGCTTCATCTTTCGAGACACCCACGCCCTGGTAGTAGCACTCGCCAAGGTTGTACTGCGCCCACGCGTTGCCCTGCTCGGCGGCCAGTCGAAACCACTTCACCGCTTCGGCTTCGTCTTTCGAGACACCCACGCCCTTGCAGTAGTAGACGCCGAGGTTGTTCTGCGCCTCCGCGTTGCTCTGCTCGGCGGCCAGTCGAAACCACTTCACCGCTTCGCCTGCGTCTTGCGTAACGCCCTCGCCTTTGGCGTAGCACTCGCCGAGGCTGTTCTGCGCATCGGGATCGCCCTGCTCGGCAGACAGTCGATACCACTTCACCGCTTCGCCTGCGTCTTGCGTAACGCCCTCGCCCTTGGCGTACCTGACGCCAAGGCTGTTCTGCGCATCCGGGTCGCCCTGCTCGGCAGACAGTCGATACCACTTCGCTGCTTCGCCTGCGTCTTGCGTAACGCCCTCGCCCTTGCGGTAGCACTGGCCAAGGTTGAACTGCGCGCTCGTGTGACCCTGCTCCGCAGCCAAGCGATACCACTTCACCGCTTCGCCTGCGTCTTGCGTAACGCCCTCGCCCTTGGCGTACCTGACGCCAAGGCTGTTCTGCGCCTCCGCGATGCCCTGCTTCGCAGCCAGTCGATACCACTCCACCGCTTCGCCTGCGTCTTGCGTAACGCCCTTGCCCTTGGCGTAGCAGATGCCAATGTTTAACTGCGCCTCCGCGTTGCCCTGCTCCGCAGCCAGTCGGTACCACTTCACCGCTTCGCCTGCGTCTTGCGTAACGCCATCGCCCTTGGCGTAGCAGACGCCAAGGTTGAACTGCGCATCCGGGTCGCCCTGCTCCGCAGCCAAGCGATACCACTTCACCGCTTCGCCTGCGTCTTGCGTAACGCCATCGCCAAAGTCGTAGCACTGGCCAAGGTTGAACTGCGCCTCCGCGAAGCCCTGCTCCGCAGCCAAGCGATACCACTTCACCGCTTCGCCTGCGTCTTGCGTAACGCCCTCGCCCTCGAGGTAGCACGAGCCGAGGCTGTTCTCCGCATCGGGATCGCCCTGCTCCGCAGCCAAGCGATACCACTTCACCGCTTCGCCTGCGTCTGGGTCACTCAAGTCGTCGCGGCCGTAGCAAACTGCCAGGTTGAACTGGGCGTTGACATTGCCTTGTTCTGCAGCCAGTCGATACCACGTCATCGCCTTTTCAAGGTTCCCTATCTCCTCCCGATTCGCGTGAAGCCATCTTCCAAGGCTGTTCTGTGCGGCTGCTATGCCTCGTTCCGCTTCCTCACGGAACTGGCGCACCTCAGAATCCTCTTCCGCGTGCCAATATCCATCGCTTTCATCGTCATCCGGCAAACCGAGCCGATGTCGCGCGCCGCGATGCCCCTGCTCCGCAGCCAAGCGATACCACTTCAACGCTTCGGCTTCGTCTTGCGTAACGCCCTCGCCCTCGCGGTAGCAGTCGCCAAGGTTGAATTGGGCGTGGGCGTCGCCCTGCTCCGCAGCCAAGCGATACCACTTCACCGCTTCGCCTTCGTCTTGCGTAACGCCCTCGCCCTCGCGGTAGCAGTCGCCAAGGTTGAATTGGGCGTGGGCGTCGCCCTGCTCCGCAGCCAAGCGATACCACTTCACCGCTTCGCCTTTATCTTGCGGGACCACTTTTCCATGCATAAAGCACCAACCGATCCGTTGGTGAGCATCGATGTCGCCCTGCTCAGCGGCGAGCCGATACCACTTCACCGCCTCGCCCTTCTTCTGAGCAACGCCGCATCCACACTCGTAGCAAAAGCCGAGGCTCTTCTGCGCCTTGGCGTAGCCCTGCTCCGCAGCCAGTCGATACCACTTCACCGCCTTTCGCCAGCGCTCTTCCGCTGGTTGCCACTTCGGAACGTCATCGCCTTCAAAGCACAACAAACCCACTTGATGCTGTGCACCCGCGTGCCCCTGTTCGCCTGCCTTGAGGTACCACTTGAACGCTTCGGCGCGACTTCTCGGTACACCCATCCCCTTCCTGCAGAACTCGCCGAGGTTGAACTGCGCGCGAACATGTCCTTGTTCGGCTGCCTTGAGAAACCACTGGGCTGCTTGCGCAAAGTCCCTCGCGATCCCATCGCCACTCGCACAGCACACGCCGAGATTGAACTGCCCCAGAGAATGCCCCTGCTCGGCTGCCTTACGAAACCACTTGACGGCCTCTACAGAACTCTCTGCAACACCACGACCTGCCTTGTAGCAGTACCCGACCTTGTTCTGTGCGCTTGGGTCTCCCAACTCGCTCGCCAACCGAAACCACTCACGGAAGTTGTTCTCGTCGGGCACCACGGTGCGTGAAGAT
>Ga0194134_10006327_pt1 | contig 10680 bp, 9 predicted proteins | sample TA2KigOff0mmetaG_FD_148602 | JGI IMG/M metagenome (GOLD analysis project Ga0194134, IMG submission 148602) | Freshwater microbial communities from Lake Tanganyika, Tanzania - TA2015056 Kigoma Offshore 0m | ecosystem: Environmental > Aquatic > Freshwater > Lake | place: Tanzania: Lake Tanganyika... | reverse complement strand
TCCATCCTTCCGTTTATAGTAATCTTCCGTATCTAAGTGTGTAAAAACAGGTTCGTTATAAGTTTCCGTAAGGTATTCTTCAGGTGAAATTTCTTTAATTGGTAACAAAGACATAATTTCCCTCGCCCCATTTCCTACGCGGCCAAATCCGGTCAAGACAACTTTAAAGTTTTCGCGCAATATAACTTTTTTCAATTCTTCTTCAACTTCTTGTCTGTCTTTACATAGGTGAGCGGGTTTTAATTGAAAGGCACCCGTTTTTAAACCCCAAGTGTAAAACGTATTGTAACAGCCGACAATTCCAGCGTATCTGCCGAATCCGATAAGCCTTTTGTTGGATTTATCCCTGATATTTTCGTAATCAATAAGTCGAATTTTTTTCTCTAGAATGGAGTGAAGTAACTGTTGATTGTGTACTTGTTTTTTGATGGTGTGCGAGAAAAAAATATAGGTTTTATTTGGGATGAGCATATCAACAGGAATCTCTTTGACTCCAAATATTAAATCACACGCTTGGAGATCATCTACCAATTTCAGCCCCATTTCGGCGTATGCTTCGTCTTTGAAAACACGAATGTTGCTTTTTTGTATCAAAATCTCAACACCAGGGTAGAGGATTTCAATGGCCTTACACTGTTTTGGAGTCAGAGGTACACGGAAATCAGGCGGCACTTTTCCCTCTCTTATTATTCCGATTTTCATACCTTAGATGGGTTCCTCAAGTAAATATTGATCAATAAATTCGCGCACACACCCATCACCGCCTTTTTTGGATAAAATAACGTGGCAAATTGTCTTTACACGGTTAACAGCATTTTGGGGACATACCGCTATGCCCACGGTAGATAAAACCTCTATATCATTCACATCGTCACCAATAAATGCGATATCTTTTATATTGATATTCAATTCATTACACCATTTTAATAAAATATCTAGTTTAGGTTCTTTTCCTACATGGCATTTGGAAACTCCAAGCAGTTTTGCTCTGTCTTGAACCATATGTTCTGTAAAGCCAGAAGATAGAAAGCCCACTGGAAAATTTTGTTTGCCAAGGTGTAAGATCGCCATTCCATCCTTTGCATTGTATTTTTTTAATTGATCCCCATGCTCACTCACATACATTCCTCCGTCGGTGAGAACTCCATCCACATCGAGCACAAGAAATTTAATTTTAGACAACTGCTTTCTGAGTACCTCATTTCGATAAACTTGTTTGAATAGAAGGTTCAATAGGTCAATTTGATATTCTTCGCAAACCGCTTCAAGGTCAAAAATAGAGAGGTCATTGGCGTGCTCAACCCCGAAATCTTGAAGAAAGGAATGGTAATCCACTCCAAATTTGCCACACAATCCTTTTAAGTTCTGTTCAAGGTACATTTTATACTATTGAATACCCCACGCAGCTTGCGATGGGTTTGATTTCGTTTATTAAGAATTTAAATTCCTCAAAATTAAGTTGTTGACTTGCATCTGATAATGCATTTTTGGGATGAGGATGTGTTTCTATGAGTAATCCATCCACTCCCATGGCCACGCAAGCTTTTGCAAGACTTGGCACACCGTAGGCGTAACCGATGGCGTGAGAAGGATCGAGAATAACAGGCAAATTACAATACTCCTTGAGCCATGCCACACCGCATAAATCGAGCGTGAAACGAGTACCGGTTTCAAATGTTCTTATTCCCCGTTCACACAACACTACGTTAAGATTACCTCCTGACATTACAAATTCTGCGGCTTGTACAAACTCTTGCAAGGTGGTACCAAACCCCCGTTTAATTAAAATAACTTTTGTTGATTTTGCACATGCCCTCAGAATCCCTTGGTCGTACATGGCCTTTGCACCCACTTGAACTACATCAGTATGCTCAATTATTTCATTAATATGCGAAGCGTCTCGTGCCTCAGTTATAATGGTATGCCCGTATTCTTCTTTCATTTTTCGAAGAAGTTTCAATCCTTCCAGTCCCAAACCTTGAAAAGAGTAGGGGGAGGTTCTTGGTTTATAACATCCGCCACGTAAAGTTTTTAAACCAAGTTCCGATAAAACGGATGAGGCTGCACGAATTTGTTCCTCTGATTCAACAGAACAGGGTCCGCCGATCACTATTGTATTTTTTGTATCTCCTCCAATTTCAATATTCCCAATAGACACTTTTCTCGTTTTGGACCTGTATGCTTTTGAGGATAACTGCATGTCACTTGGCAATACACAATGTGTATCTGTATATTCCACAACGGAAGCGGGCAATTCTTTGACTGACGAACTGGTAACCAGAACTTTTTGAGTACCATCATGCACTAGAAAGGCATTTATATCTCGCGCATACGACAAGGCCAACTCATCAGGAATAGAGGATTTTAGAGTAATTATCATATTTCTCCTTTAATAAGGTGAGCAAAGTTAATAATTCCTACAGCATGTCCTATCGAATTCACAACGGGCATATACATCACCGGAAAAGAGCAGGTTTTTATCAACTTTAATAATTCAACTACCGTTGCCGTTTCTAGAATAGTTAAAGGGCTCGTGTTCATGATGTCAGAAATATTTATCTGTTGCGGTTCGTCCCATTTTTTTAACACGCCTTTTCGAATATCTGCGCTTGACACAATTCCAATTAATTTCCCATCATCCTTTAAAACCAATGCGAAACCCAATTTTCCTTGATCCACAACCTGTACTATTTCTTTGGCGGAGTGTAAATGTGAATAGCAAACAGGGCACTCATCTGCGGGGACCATGAAGTCTTTAATTTGGAAAGATGACTCAATTTCTCTTTTTGTCAAATTCATTAGGGCTTGTCCGATGCTCGGGGCATTGAATAAATACGATCCGGAAACGCAAGAACTGACGCCCATGTTTCTGAGGATAAATGAAACTTCTCCGTTTACACCCCCATCCACGTGAATGGATTTTGTGGGATACATTTTTCTGAACTTTCTGATTTTTTGAAAGTTATGTTGATCAAATTTTCCACCACTCTGCCCGGGTGTTGTTGCCATGATGAGTATGAAATCAAATTCACTGAAACCTTGAAAGATGTCAACGGGAGTATCGGTGGTGATGGCAATACCTTTTTTGCCTTGAATATCCTTAGGTAGTCTTAAGGGAGCTTTTAGTTTTTCGAATTGAAAAGTGAGATAATCTACCGGGTTCTCACGTAACAATTCGAAATAGGCTTCTGGTTTTTCTGTAATTAAATGCAAATCGATTGGCGTAGTACTCCATTTTCGAATTTCGGCAATGTCAGTAAAAACTGAAGGGTCATCGTTGCAATCAACATGAAATAAATCCACTTGATGTGCATCTAAATCCTGAATGACTTCCGCCAAAGGGCGGAGTTTGTCACTGTATATGGATGCCGATATTTTCATATAGGATTTGGGATTTCCAGCACCTCAAATTGATTGTTAGCAATTGCTATTTCACAGGGAGTAGCAGTGAAACTTGAAACCTTCGCGTTGAGTTGTTGTTGTAAATCTAAGAAAATTTTGATTTCTTCAAAGTCTAAATCCTCTGCTTTAAAAGCTTCTCCTTTTATGAAAAGGAGTTGAAATTTACGCTCCAGTTTAATCAATTTTAGGTCCATTTGATGGCTCGGGGATATTTTTATGGCTTTGAAAAATTCAAGAATCTCTTTTGCCATTTTTTCTTGAGATGTTTCTTCGTAATAGACAGTGATGTTGTGAGCTGTGGTATGGAGTCCATGACCTTTGGAACAGGACAAAAGAAAAATAAGCAGCGGTAAAGTAAAATAGGAAAAGATCTTCTGAAGCATACTCAAGCAAAAAAAAGAAGGGTAAGCTACTCTTATCGCACCGCTACAACCTCATACCTTTGCTACGTTCCCGTCCTGGAGGATTAAGAGGGAGCTGGTCGTAAAAGACTTACCCTACGCAAAGATAAAAGATTTGTTTGACCTTGAAAATTATAATGTGATATTCTTTGAATTTAATCGAATAAATGAAAAATGCCCTATCTTTACCGCAGGTTTTAAACGTGCATGGTTTCTTGATTTCAACAATGATGTAATTTTTGAAGGAAAGTAGCGAATAATAATGGCCTCGTAGCTCAACTGAATAGAGCACCAGATTACGGCTCTGGAGGTTTAAGGTTTGAATCCTTACGAGGTCACTCGAGCGGAGATTTGATCAAATTGATTGGATCTCCCTTTTTTTTTTCTGGAAAAAAAATGAGAATATCTGAGGTTGCTTAGTCGGTGACTACGGTAAAAACCAGGTTAGCTATATTTTTTTACGCGTAGTTTCAAAACTAAAATGGTATATTCTCCGGAGTTGGCCGCCTTTTTTGATCATCCTTCTCAAGTTTTAGCGCATATACAACCAACGTATGTTGTATATGCGTATATTAGTTGCGCATATACGCTAGTTAAGGGCAAGCTTGAACGAAAATTGCCCAATGGTTAAACAATTTAAAAACAAACAAAAAATGAAAAAGAAAAAATTACTAATGACAGCAATTGCAATCTTTGGACTTGCAACAATTACAATGGCGCAAAACAATCAGTATTCGCTTGAATTTAATGGTAGCGGGGATGCCGTAAATTTTGCGAATAACAATTTAATGACCTTTTCTACCAACTCCTTCAGTATTTTAACTTGGGCGCGCACCTTTGACACTTCTATTCAGGGCAACCAAGACATTATATCAAATGGCACTTGTGCTTGCGGTCCAATTCAAGATAAAGGTTATAGAATCTATTTTCAGAATTATGGACAGCCTAAGCTAAGCATTACAGTTGGTGGAACAGGTTCAGTATCAAATAATATCGATGCCAGTTTTGTTCCTCAGGATAGTGTATGGTATCATATAGGAATGATATTGAACAGACAACAGGATAAAATGTTCTTATATGTCAATGGATTATTAGAAGATAGCTTAGATATAAGCTCGCTGGGGGATATGGCTAATCCCGCAACTATTGATTTTGGAAGATTGAGATGGTATGATACGGGAAATGTTGGAGAGTATCTTATTGGTAATGTAGATGACGTTATTTACTTTAATGCTGCGTTATCTCCTTCTGAAGTTTGGGATTATTATAATTGCCCTCCCTTATCAACATCGCCTGGAGTAATTGGTATGTGGAATTTTGAAGAAGGATCAGGGCCAACTATATTAGATTCTTCTATAAATAATACTTCATCAAGCATAATTGGCTCCCCAATATGGTCAACTGATGCGCCAGTTTACAATTGTTGTATACTAAACGTAACAACACAACCAGTGTCTCAATCCTCCAATATCAACAGCAATTCTCAATTTGTTGTTAGTTCATCTGACCCGGGTGCCACCTACCAATGGCAAACTGACCTTGGTGTAGGTTTTCAGAATTTGAATAATGGAGGTCAATATAGTGGTACAACAACCAATACTTTGAATGTTTCAAATGTAACGATGAGCAATAACAATCAACCATTCCGTTGCATTGTTTCTTCTGGTTCATGCTCTGACACATCAAATGTTGCAGTCTTGACTGTAAACAACAATGTAGGTATTAATGAAACCTCACAAGACAAGTTATTTTCTGTATTTCCAAACCCAGCACAAAGTGTAATTAATGTAAAGTCAGACAGTAAACTTATCGGGTCAGTTTATTCCATTTACGATAACACAGGAAAAGTCGTCTTGACGGGAAAAATAATCGCTGAAAGCACAACAATTGAATTAGGCAATTTATCGGGTGGAATTTATATGTTCAGTGTTGGAGAAAAAATAAAGCAGACCTTCAAAGTGATTAAAGAATAAGCCAGCCCTTAACAGCGTGTAAGCGCAACCCTTCGGATATACGCCAAACCGTTATGGGCAAGTTAAACAGACATAGCGGTCAAACAAGAGAACCCCCAAAGGACAACTTTGATAGTTTTTAAAAATTATTTGTAAAATTGACAAAAAAAGTGGAGACCAGAACCCACTAAAAAAACGGGGCGAAATCTTAAAAGCCAAATGAGTAGGAAAATGAAATAAAAATCATAATGAGTAATTATAATCCAACAATAAGACATACTACCTATTTTACACTGATTATTGGAACTCTCACAATAACTCTCTTCAGTTGTGGTAGTGGAAAAGACGAAAGCACAGTTGATATAACAGAGAAAGTAGCTCAAGAGTTAAAAGAAGAAGAAAAAATGGCTGAAGACGCTACAAAAGAGGAAGCTTCTGTTGTTGAAGAGACTGTAAAAATATCTGATAATAAAACCGAGGGGTTATCGACTGAATTTTTAGGTAATTATCATGGTATCCAACCAAGCTATTTTATGAAAAATCAGTACGGCGATGATGCGGTAATTAATGGAAATAAAATTCCTATCCCATCGAGTGACTATAAATTCCTTTTAAAAGAAAACAATGTGGTCAGACTACAACAAATCAATCTTGAAAACAACAGCAGATATTACTATGAAGGAACTTACAGAATCATTTCGAATGAAAGTAACACAATTAAAGTTGAATGTTCATTGAGTGATGGCCAATACTCAAAGCCCACTTATATTTTAACAATAAACAAAAATGATAAGAAGGGAATATGTAATCATAAATCAGAGCCAGAATTGTCAATTGAAAAAATCAAATAATTAAACAACCAAATAGCTTCAGCATTTGAGGTTATTTGGTTGTTTGCATGAGGTTTCGGTTTTTTTGTGACTTCAATTTTTAAATTTAAAACCAGCCCATAACCGAACCTACACGCAAGTGGGGTACTTGTGAGTTATTAAAATATCTATACCTCAAATGGGCTGGATGAAAATATCCTTAAACTTAGTATATTTGATGAGCCATTGCTTAAAAATGTACCTATCGATGTTTATTTACCCTTGTTAATTTGCTTTTTAAGTTTACAATGGTATTACACAATCGAAAAAAGTCAAAAAATAAGAGAAGTTAGTAATGATGATTACAAGCGGTGGTATGAGTATATTCCTCGAAAAAATAAACGAACGGACCGCTATTCTATTTTTTTGTATTTTATTGACTGAAGCGGTTTTTTGTCAAAAAATAAAGAACGAAAACTCTAAACATGATGCTCACCAAGTCACATTATATTCCTCGGCTGGAATTGAATATTCGGAAATAACTGCGCATAAAAGTTCTTTTCTTGGCGATAATTCTATCAGTGTATTAAAAATAAATCCTGCATTCTTTGATTTTAAACTAATTTGTACCTCAGAGAATCATCAACTTAAAACTGCCGTGGAGTGGAGCAAAAACTTGAGTCTAAATATTATTTTTAATGCAGGTATGTACAATCTAAAAAATAAAATTACTCATCGTTTTTTCTTGAAAAATTTTAAACACATGAATAACCCCCATCTGTCGGAAAATATCAATGGGGTCGTCGCCTTCAATCCAACATTATCCCATTTTCCGAAATGTCAATTGTTTGATTTATCTTTGGACAATTGGGAATATATAAATAAATCATACCATACAATTTTTCAGGGGCTCAGAATGATTGATTGTAACGGACAGCCTGTCTATTGGACTAATAACAACCAATTTTGTAGCATGTTGATTTTAGCTCAAGACAAAACCAATAATATTTACTTGATTTTTTCAAGATCGCCCTACACTCAAAATCAAATGATAGACAACCTTATGAAATTGCCTTATGAACTCATCAATGCTATTTATTTAGAGGGTGGTACACGGGCAAATTTTGTATTTATAAATGAGGATATTAACGTTAAAAAGATGGGGAGTTATGTGAGCAAATATAACCCCAACGACAACAATCAAAAATTTTATCCATTTCCAAATTTTGTAGGACTCAAGGCACTCGAAAAATGAAGGCAGTACTTGTCATAGTTAAAGCAGTTCAACGCGAGTTTGAATAAACAGGAATTTGTCCGCAACACCCATTTTTAAGCTACTTGATTACAGAAGCTCGAAGCAAAATTAATTGCGCAATCACAGCCAATGCTACTTTTTGAAATTAGAGGTAGTGAATCTTTGTGAATACTACTGATAAAAGGGCGAATGAAAAAAATCAGACCAAGTAATTACCAAACACTTCACAAAAATTGATGATCTGTTAACGCTGTAGAATGATTGAGAGTCATTAAACCCTGCCTATTTGAAAGACCGACCGAAGTTGTCAATCTTACTTCTTTTGAAGTCGATCTATTTAACTACAAATTTAAAAGTTAGATTAAATCTTCCCCGAATCCCCTTACTTAGCTTCACCAAACAATAAAGAAGCATTTTCAGGTGGGGGTGATTTTTGCACGAATCAATAGTGATTGGGCGATAAGCTTTAGAATTTTCTTGTTCAATGAAACAAAGCCACATTGACAACATTAAATAACGAAATGCATCGGGGTAGATTTTTATATTTTTCAAAATACCTCATATTCTTCTCGTGAGCAAAAGCAAAAAACTTAATTATACATTGGTTTTTATTAAAAATTAACTAATTGCGGAAAGCCTCTTACAACCTCTAAGACTTGATAGGTTTCTTATTTAATAAGCGGCAATACAAAACTAAATGAACATTATTTTGTTTAATGTTTAAAATAACACATGAAACAAAACTACATACATAGCGACGCTGATGGCATAGACGTAATTGATGCTATCGATATTTTAATTGATGAATACGGGGATGAACACGTGAGTACATCTGCTGAAACTCCTTTAAGATCGGATGCCTTCCAATTGAGCGATGCAGAAAAAATTGAGAAAATAGCTGTGCACTTCGGTCAGATAATGGATATCTTGGGTTTGGATCGCAAAGATGACAGCTTGAGCGGTACACCAAAACGCGTAGCAAAGATGTATGTAAAAGAAATATTTAGCGGCCTAAATCCCGCAAATTTTCCCGATATAAAGCTATTTGAAAATAAATATAATTACAACCAAATGCTCGTTGAAAAAAACATTGTTTTTTATTCTAATTGCGAGCACCACTTCGTGCCAATTATTGGCAAAGCACACGTTGCGTACATATCATCAGGAAAAGTTATTGGCCTATCCAAAATCAACAGAATTGTCCAACATTTCGCAAAGCGTCCTCAGGTACAAGAACGTTTGACTATGCAGATCAGTGAGGCTATGAAAAAAGTGCTCGAAACAGAGGATGTTGCCGTTGTTATAGATGCTACACATTTATGTGTTTCGTCAAGGGGAGTGAAAGATGTCAGCAGCAGTACCGTAACCTCTCACTTTACAGGTAAGTTTGAAGCAAAGGACAAAAAAACTGAATTTTTAAAATATATAAAATTGTAGTTGATTCCGTGAGGCGAAGTCAATTAAAATGACAGCGTCGTTAACCAAAATATCGGAAGATCTTAAATTTCATAATTTTTACCACCAGGTAGTTCCGTTTCTTAAATATTGGCGACTTTCCTTAATAATAAAAACCTAAGGTCAATAAAATAAAAATAATTCAAAAAAAAATAAAAATGGGAAGTTAATCGGTTCTTGCCATTTTAAAAATTTCCTATTCGGATTCTTCCTAAAAAATTATTTTGTTTAACTTTTTTTATTTTTTTTTAAACAAAATTAAAACAGTGTTGTTTTATATTAGTTAAAACGATGGAGAATCCCGAAAATCCTTAAAAGAGTAGGGACTAATTAAATTATTATATATGTTAAGTTTAGTTTCTAGTTCAAATTATTTTGATGTCTCCCAAGGAATGGGTTTGACTCAAGCCACCGCCTTTACATTCTTTATAGGCACAATGGCCATGATGGCTGCTTCTGCATTCTTTTTCTTTGAAATTCGTAATGTAGGAGAAAAATGGCGTACTTCAGTGTTAGTTTCAGGTCTTATAACCTTTATTGCTGCAGTACACTATTATTACATGCGTGATTACTTCATGGAAGAGGGTACGTCACCAACGTTCTTTAGGTATGTAGACTGGTTATTAACGGTTCCGTTAATGTGTGTTGAGTTTTACTTAATTACGAAAAAAGCAGGTGCGAAGCAATCTTTGTTGTGGAAACTCATTTTTGCATCTGTTGTGATGTTAGTAACAGGTTTCTTCGGAGAAGCAACAGATCGTGACAATAGCGTGATGTGGGGAGTACTGTCAGGTGCTGCATATTTTTACATAGCGTATTTGGTATGGTTCGGAGAAGTAGCAAATTTAGCGCAAACCGCAGGACCCGCAGTGGCGAAAGCAACTCGTGTATTGGCATGGTTCGTTTTGGTCGGATGGGCAATTTACCCTCTCGGATATATGTTGGGAACACCCGGCGGATTATTGGGTATCGAGCTAGTAGCAGATCAAGCAGAGGCCACAAAATACATGGATGTCGTATACAACATAGGAGATGCCATAAACAAGATTGGTTTCGGTATTGTCATTTATGTATTGGCAAAATCTGAATCTGATAAATAGTATATAGTTTAGTTTAAAGTTAGGAAAAGCGGGCTAATGTCCGCTTTTTTTATTTATCTTGAATTAAGTGCTTCACACTTTTCAAAGGCATCTATCCCTCCTAACATCAACTTTACAAAGGGGATTGAAATTTAAAACGAACGAGTACAAGGTTGAAATCCACCTAACAATCATAAACCAAAATGGATCTCAAATCTGGTCTTAAATATTGCTGAGCAATCTCGTTGAGTTGATGAGTAGTGACTCTATCAATGGAAGCATGAATTTCAGATAGCGTATCTATTTGGTTAAAAATCAGCATACTTT
>Ga0194134_10006324_pt1 | contig 10683 bp, 7 predicted proteins | sample TA2KigOff0mmetaG_FD_148602 | JGI IMG/M metagenome (GOLD analysis project Ga0194134, IMG submission 148602) | Freshwater microbial communities from Lake Tanganyika, Tanzania - TA2015056 Kigoma Offshore 0m | ecosystem: Environmental > Aquatic > Freshwater > Lake | place: Tanzania: Lake Tanganyika... | reverse complement strand
AAAATTACGGGCACCTTGGTGGTGACAGGCTCTGAATACAGTGCTACGGTTGGCGAACTAGAGATTGTGACGGTTAACTTCGTCACCTCTGGCTCTCTTAACCTAGCCATCTAATGCCTTCAGCTACGCCTCGCGCCGTAGACTTGCTCACCGGCGCTTTTGATCTGAACCAGCGCCGTAAATTCAGCGTCACCAATGATGCTGGCGAAGCGGTGCTGGTTTTGTATTTCAAGCCTATCACCCGCGCTGATCGAAAGCGTGCTAGCAGCCTTGCTGGTTCTGAGGAGGCTTTGGACATTAGCACTCAAATGCTATGTCAAATGGCGGAGCTTGAGGATGGCACCAAAGCATTTGCGTCGGCTGATGCGGTAAAGCTACAGCGAGAACTGCCTGAGCGGGTGCTCAACGACTTGGAACTGTTCTTGTTTGGGCTGGGCGGCAACGCCAGTCTGGATGAAGCAAAAAACGATTAGAGGAAGACTCGTGGCTGTTTTTTGAGTTCTTCCTAGCTACAGAACTTGGCATGACGGTAAGCCGATTACGGGCTGAACTGACTGAAGCCGAGTTCGTTTACTTTGCCGCTTACTACGAGGTCAAGGGCAAGCGCGAAAGAGCTGAAATAGATAAGGCGAGGTCTCGGCGGTAGACTGTAGGCACAGGGAGGTTTGCTGTGGCTGTTTCAGTCGTTGACGTACAAGTAAACGCCCAAGGTGCTGTACGCGGCTTAAACCAAGTTAATATTGCGTCCAGAGCTGCAGAGGCTGGTGTTAGCAGCCTTAAGGGTGCAGTGCTTGGCTTGACTGCAGGCTTTACGGCTTTGTCAGCAATTCGATTGGTTGTTGGTAAAACTGCTGAACTAGAAAAACAAACACGCAGTTTTGAGACATTAACAGGCAGCGTAGAAGAGGCAAAAAGAATTATTTCTGACTTGCAGCAACTTGGTGCTGTAACGCCTTTTACTAGCAGTGAGCTAATTGATGCCGCAAAACGACTTCAAGCTTTTGGCGTTGAAGCCAAAGATGTTGTAGCAACAACTAGACGCCTTGCTGATGTGTCTGGCGCAACTGGTGCCGAGTTGCAAGGGCTAGTAACAGCTTTTGGGCAAGTTCAGGCAAAAGGCAGATTACAAGGCGAAGAGCTATTGCAGTTTCAAGAACGCGGGATTGCGCTGCAAGAAGAATTGCGGCGTATGTATGGAATGACTGGGGAGGAGTTCCAAAAGGCTTTAAGCAAAGGTCGCATCAGTGCTGAGGCAGTTGAGGTTGCCATCATTAACCTGACGGACAAAGGCGGCAAATATGCAAACGGTGCGATTGCTCAATCTACTACGTTGGAGGGCAAGTTTAGCACATTGACTGATGGCGTAGATGAAGTTGCCAGAAAAATTGGACAGACGCTTCAGCCCGCACTAAAAGAAATTCTTGACCTTGCAATTCAAGTTGTTAATAAGATTAATCAAGCTCTTGCTGGACCAGATTACAAAAGAGCAAATGATCAACTCTTTAATACACGGGCAAGAATTGCCAAACTCAAAACAACCATTAGCGAAGCCCAACAGGCAGGTATTGGTCTCGCTCAAGGTCTGCAGGTTTTAGGTACTGATGGACAAGTGCTTAGTGGTGGGCAGCCAGTTCTGCCAGGCTTGCGTTTCGAGTTGCAACAACTCGAAGCAGACGCTAAAAGACTTGAGGGACGCTTGTCTGAATTAAGGAGAGCTGCCGCACCAGAAAAACCAAGCCCAAAACCAAAAACACCAAGTTTGTTGGGTGAAGATAAGAAATCAAGAGCAAAGGGCTCAACCTTAGATCAATTACTTGGTGGAGACATAAAAAGAAACCTTGACAAAGCAAGATCAGACCTAGAAACAGCTACGGCTCAAAGGCTTAGTAATATCGCTGGCAAGCCTGGCATGGAGCAAGCGGAAAGGATGATCGAATTTGCAGCAAAATATAGAGATGTGCAATTACAAATTGACGCTATAGACAAAACTTTGGCGGCTAGAGCCGGGGTTCGCTCCATGCTAATTAGTCAATCCAATGACAAAGCTTCTACCGCCTTGGCTTTTGATGAGCAATCACGCGATCTACAGAATCAAAAAAATATACTACTTGGACAGTTTAATAAATTAGCAGCTGATCAAGGCAAACAGGCGAAGATTCAAGCAGCTGTTGAAGCAGAGCGTGCCGCCAAAGCATTAGAATCTATCACAGCAGATATAGCTTACAAACAAAACATCATCGCGCTAGGAGAAGAAGAGGCGGATCAGCGCAGGCGCATCGCTGAGCTTGTTAAGCAAGGGGCAGATCCCGAAGTTGCTAAACAGAAAGTTAGAGATGAGGCACAGCTTAATAAGCAACTCTTAGAACGTCAATTCTTATTGCAACAGGAGCAGCAACTGCTAAATGGAATTGGCACGACTTTCACTTCTACCATCACGGCAATGATCCAAGGAACTGAAGATTTTAACAATTCGCTGCGTAATGTTCTAAATTCTCTTGCCAATCTGTTTATTCAAGCAGGTTTGCAGGGGTTGGCAGGCAACGACGGCAGGGGCTTCTTTAGTTTCCTAACCGGATCACTGGGCAAGCGTGCCAACGGTGGCTCTGTCACTGCTGGGCGTTCGTACCTCGTGGGCGAGCGTGGTCCTGAACTCTTCATGCCAGGTCGCAGTGGTGGCATCGCACCCGCCGGCAGTTTTGGTGGCATAGGTAACGTCGTCGTTAACGTAGACGCAGGCGGTAGTAACGTACAAGGTGATGGGCAACAGGCTAATGCTCTCGGCAGGGTTGTTGGCCTCGCCGTCCAACAAGAACTGATTAGACAACGCCGTCCTGGAGGCTTGCTCGCTTAATGGCTACTTTCCCAGCTATTGATCCCACCTACGGTGCGGCAAAGGCTAGCCAGCCTATTGTCCGCACAGTTCGCTTTGGCGATGGCTACGAACAACGCTTATCGTATGGACTGAATCAAAATCCAAAGGTCTGGACCTTGACCTGGCAAAATATTACAGAGGCAAACAGCGACACCATAGAGACGTTTTTAGATGCTCGTGCTGCAGATAATGCTAGCTTTGATTGGGCGCCACCTGCGGAAGGCGTCACCTACAAGTGGGTTTGTGAGTCATGGGATAAGGTGATCCCATATACAGGTCGTGCAACGATCAGTGCTACCTTCCGTCAGGTCTTTGAACCCTGATGGCATACGCAGCCTGGACAGCCACTACTGCCTTCAGCGTCGGTGACATACGCCGTGCCACGACGCAGACTGGCTTCGGCTTGGTGTTCCGCTGCATCATTGCCGGCACCAGCGGATCAACCGAACCTGTATGGCCTACCAAGACTTACAAAACCGATGCTTACGCAAGCCTTGAAGGCTATGTAGTCGATGGCACGGTCACATGGGCAGCGATCAGCGCCGTCAGCGAGGAACTACAGAAGCTAGCGCCTAGTGCTGTAATCGAACTATTTGAACTGGTGTTGGTGTCCGGCTTGCATTATGACCCAGGCGATCCACCGGCAACCACGACCTACTATTTCCACGCTGGCACGAACCAACTGCTGGCAAACATCACCTGGAGCGGGCAGACTTACACCCGCTTCCCTGTAGAGGCAGAAGGTTTTGAGTACTCCGGCACTGGTCAACTGCCGCGTCCGACCTTCCGTGTTGCCAACCTGAATGGCCTGTTGACGCTGGCGCTGTTGGAGGTTAACGCCTACACGCCGGGAAATGATTTGATCAACGCTAAGGTCAGCCGCATCCGCACGCTGAAAAAATATCTAGATGCGGTGAACTTTACCGGCGGCACTAATCCAACCGCAGATCCTTTCGCTGAATTTCCGCGTGAAATTTATTTCATCTCCAGAAAGGTCAGCGAAAACCGCAACCAAATTGAATGGGAGCTTGCAAGTATCTTCGACATGCAGGGCGTCCGCGCACCCAAGCGCCAAGCAATCCAACGCTGCCAATGGATCTACAAGAGCGCCGAATGTACCTACACGCCGGTGTCTAGTTTCTCAGGTACTTTTAGCCGCTCTGGTACAACCTTGACCGTTACCGCAACCTCGCATGGCTTGCTGGTAAATGATGCTGTCCACCTATCGGGTATCCCATCGCCCAATACCTACACGGTCGTCACAGTGCCAAATGCCAATAGCTTTACTGTTACCGTCGCAAATAGTGGTGCGACAAGCGGCAGCGTGACGGGAACACAGTGGTTTAATGTGAACGATCAACCAACGACCACCTTGGCTAACGACGTATGCGCCAAGCGATTGACTAGCTGTGAAGCACGATTCGGCACCAATCAACCATTGCCATTTGGCGGATTCCCTGGCGTGGGGCAATTCTCATGATGATCAAAGAAACCGCTAAAGCAGCAGCCGTATTACACGCGCAACAGGAATATCCAAAAGAAGCCTGCGGTTTGTTGGTGGTCATCAAAGGCAAGCAAAAATATTGGCCATGCAAGAACCTTGCTGAAACTTCAACCGATTTCTTCCAGCTTGATCCTAACGACTATCAAACTGCATCAGATGCTGGTGAGATCGTCGCCATCATCCATAGCCATCCGTTCACCAAGCCGGAGCCAAGCATGGCGGATCAAGTGGCGTGCAACCGCAGCGGTCTGCCTTGGTACATCGTCAACCCCAATACCTTTCAATGGGGCGAAGCACTGCCAAATGACTACAAGCCGCCGATGATCGGGCGCGAGTATTGCTGGGGCAGTTTGGATTGCTGGAGCTGTGTGCGCGACTGGTACAAGGAGGAATGGAATCTTGACCTGCCCGACTGGGATCGCCCTACGACAAGCGACTGGATGGCGGAACCGTGGTTTGAGCGCCTATACGAAGAAGCTGGTTTCCGCCAGGTCAGTTTGAAGAATCTGCAGGTGGGCGATGCATTGCTGCTGTCGATTGGCTCCAGCGGTCTCAATCACGTTGCTGTGTACATCGGTGATCAATACGTCCTGCATCATCAAGTGAACCGCCTGTCAAGCCGTGACTTATTGGGAGGCTGGCTCCTAAAATGTACGGGGAAGGTGCTACGCCATGAGAGCCGTTAAGGTCTACGGGCAACTAGCAAAGCGCGTTGGTCAGAACGTCTTCCGCGTTGATGTGGCAAGTCCTGCAGAGGCAGTGCGTTTTCTGTGCGCCAACTTTCCCGGTCTTGACGAATGGCTGATTGATAGCGCCCAGGATGGCGTCGGTTACCGCGTGATGGTGGGTCGGACGAAGATCGGCAATGAAGACTTTGTGATGAGCTGCAACGATGAGGCAACGATCTCGATCACGCCTGTGCTGTGTGGTGCAGGTGGCGGTGGTGGGCAGGTCGCTCTAGGGATTGGCTTGATTGCATTTTCAATTCTTACGGCTGGTGCTGGTGCTGGATTTTTAGGTTTGGGCGTGGGTGCTACTGGTAGTGCGGGTACAGCAGCGGTTGGAGGTGTAGTGGGTTTAGGTGGAAGCCTTGGCACCGCCGCCTCCGGTTTTGTACTTGGATCGTTTGCGTCAAGCGCAATCGGCGCAATCGGCGCCAGTCTTGCCCTAACTGGTGTGGCGCAAATGATTTCACCGACGCCAACCGACATGAGTAGAGGAGCTGGCGGTGATCCACGCCGTTTGCAATCTTTTAATTTCAGCGGGATTCAAAATACCAGCCAGCAGGGCACGCCAATCAATTTGGTCTACGGCAGGATGGTGGTTGGCAGCACAACGCTGAGTGCAGGTGTGTTTAACACCAACATGATATGAACGAAAAAACTGCACAAATTGTTGGCGGTTTTGGCGGCGGTCAACAGCAACAACAGCAAGCACGTCGCCCAACAGTTCAAGGCGACAACCTGCAATCCAAAGCTTTTGCGCGTGTTCTTGATGCAATCAGCGAAGGCGAAATTCAAGGTTTGGCTGATGGTGATAAATCCATCTACCTCGATGAAGTTCCCCTTCGCAGTGAAGCTGGCACGCTTAATTTTTTAGGCGTAACAACACATACACGAACTGGCTCGCAAAATCAAACCATCATTGAAGGCTTCCCATCCGCCGAAGTAGAAACCAATGTTGGTGTCACCGTTGAAGCGCAAAACAATATCCAAGGCACATGGTCACGGGATTGGTTTGATGCAACTTTTACGCGCAGTGGAGCAACGATTACAGTAACCGCAACCGCCCATGGTTTGACCAATGGCACTACTGTCTTTCTGAATTTTGCCGCTTATAACTCGCCACATGATCGTACCTATACAATCTCTAGTGTTACGACAAATACATTTAACGTCACTAGGTACAACGCAACTTTTACAGTTACATCTGGTCAGGTCTATGTAATCCGCCCGTATCTTAAGATCAATGCCCTAACAAGTGGAACCTGGACTGCCGGCAACAAAGTAGCTCTGCGCTTCCTTAGGAATAGCCTTGACACAAATCGTACAACCAGTTCACTATTCGGCACAGCAAATCGAGTCGTTACAATTCTGAGCAGTCCTGCCCCTGCGGCTGGATATTTTTATGTTGCTTGGACTGATGTTGCCGGTGCTCTAAGTGCTGCCAAAGTTGATGGTGGCGGTATCACTGTAAGCGATGGCAGATATGCCAAAACAGGTTCTACCGTCACCATTACCAAGGCAAATCATGGCTTGACGGTTGGGATGCACATTGAGTTGATATTCTTATTTGGATCTCTTGGTAACAGTTTTGGCGGCAGTTCACGTCTTTACCAAGTTCAAACCGCCACCACTAATACGTTCACGGTTACCGAAACTCAGGGCGCCAACACGGGCACAGGTGATTATTTTGTTGATGTTCCGATTACGGCTGGTGCCGTCACGCGCACGATCACAAATGTAGACGTTGATCGATTGCGAGTTAAAATTAGCGTCCCAGCATTGGCAAGAACTACTGAACAAGGCGATATTGTTGGTTCATCGTTTCGATACGCAGTAGATTTCCAGCTAAATGCTGGCGGCTTCAACCAAGCTGAACAACGAGTCATTACGGGCAAAACCAGCAGCGGATATACGTTCGACCGGGAGTTCACTCTAAGAAACCTAACGGGCTGGAACTCCGGCAACATTTCCTTAAATTTCCCAATCAACATCCGGGTGCGTCGGATTAGTGAAGACTCCACGACACAACGCATACAAAATGCTTTTGCTTGGCAGGCATTTACGGAGATTACGGATGCCAAACTGCGCTATCCAAATACTGCACTTGTTGGCATTGAGATTAACGCCGAACAATTTAATAATGTGCCCCAACGTGCGTATGACATTAAAGGCATCAAGATCCGCATCCCAAGCAATGCCACGGTTGATTCCAGCACTGGCAGGTTGATTTATGCCGGTACATGGAATGGCACCTTCGCCGCTGCAACGTGGTGCGCCTGCCCGGCTTGGATTCTCTATGATTTATTAACTAGCCGCCGCTATGGCTTTGGCGAACAAATACTGACCGATGCCGAAAAATCCAGTTTTGACGGTAATGCCAGCCGTTTGGATAAATGGAGTTTTCTTGCCGCCTCTATCTATGCAAATCAACTGGTCAACACAGGTCTAAGTAATCCCACACAGGAGGCTCGCTTCTCCTGCAACGTCAACATCCAAGGGCAGGAACAAGCCTTTACACTTGTCAATCAACTGCTTAGTGTCTTCCGCTCTCAAGCGTACTGGTCAAACGGATCGGTCACGCTGGCGCAAGATCGCCCGCAGGATGCCTCCTACTTGTTTGGTGCATCCAATGTTATCAATGGCGACTTCAGTTACAGCGGAAGTGACATCAAAACTCGCCCCACTGTTGTGTTGGTGCGCTGGTTCAACATGCGAACCCGTGATGTAGCCACGGAAGTTATTGAAGATGCTGAACTAATCGAGAAGTATGGCGTCGTCAAGGAAGAAATTGATGCCTTTGCCTGCACCAGTCAGAGCCAAGCCGCCCGCGTCGGTCGCTGGTTGCTTTATAGCAATGCCTACGAATCCGAAACCATCAGTTTTACGATCGGCATTGAATCAGGTGTGGTGCTCCGCCCTGGCATGGTCATCAAGGTCAACGATCAAACCCGTGCCGCCACCAGGCTCAGCGGTCGGATTAGCACCGGCAGTACAACCACCACCGTGGTGATCGACGCTGATCGCACCGTGACGGCTGGTGACGATCTCTCAGTGGTGCTGCCAAACGGTCTAGTCGAAACCCGCAACGTCAGTAGTTACAGCAGCGGCACTCGAACCATCACAGTTGACACCGCTTTTAGCGTTGCGCCCCAACAGAACGGCGTCTGGCTACTGACTACCTCCACAGTTAACCCAACAACTTGGCGCGTAATCAGCGTGGGAGAGGATAGCAGCCAAGGTATTCATGGCATCACCGCACTGGCGTATAACCCAGGCAAATTTGCCTACGTTGAATCTGGCGCAGCACTGCAAATAAGTCCCATTTCAATTCTTGGCTCAGCACCTGCAGCCCCAAGCAATATAACCAACACCGAAAACCTTTATGCGGATAACAATGTTGTCTTCGTCAAAGTTTCAATTAGCTGGAATCGCGTTGAAAACGCAACTTCTTATCGGGTTCGCTATCGGGTCAATCAAGGCAACTGGGTCAATTTGACTGATACCGAATCGGTGCAAGTAGACATTTTTAATGCACCAGAAGGAAGTTGGGAAGTTGAAGTGTACGCCATAAGCGTTAACGGCAATCTGTCGCAATCAGCCAGTCGTTCGTACACAGTTATTGGCAAAACGGCACTGCCAACCAATGTGCAAGAGCTGGAGATCAGCCAAGTTGATGACCACACGGCGCAACTGACCTGGCCGGTAGCCACCGATTTGGATGTGCTGATCGGTGGAAGAGTGATTGTGCGCCACACGCCAAATACCAGCAGCGTGGAATGGGGTAACAGCAACGATATTATCTCGGCTGTTTCTGGTAATCAAACCAGTGCTCAGGTGCCGTTGCTAAATGGTACTTACCTTGTGAAGTTTGAGGACAGCACTGGCAACCGCTCTAGTGCTGCAACAACGGTGCAGGTCACACTGCCACAACCGCAGCCACCGCTGGCAATCTTTACTTACAACGAAGACACAACATCACCACCATTCCAAGGCAATGCCACCAATATGCTTTACAGCGCCGAATTGGATGCGCTGATTCTGGATCAAGGTACGTTGTTTGATGATCTGGCTACCGACGGCGATTTTGATGAGTTGGGCAGTATTGATCAGGCTGGCGATATTGGAACTTTTGGCGAATATGAGTTCGGCTCAACGTTTGCTTTTGCTGGTGTTTTTGATGTAGATTTGACCGCTCGTTTTGTCACTAATGTCTACCTGCCCGGTGATCTCTGGGATGATAAAACTAACTTGATTGATTCTTGGAACGATATTGACGGTTCTGCCTTGGATAGAGTGAACGCTACTCTATACGTCCGCACCACCAACAATGATCCGACAATCAACGATCCAACATGGAGTTCGTGGCAGCCAATCATCAATGGCATCCGTCGCGGTCGTGGTTTTCAGTTCAAGCTGGCTGCCGTGAGCCAGGACAACACGCAGAACATCCGGGTAGAGGAGTTGGGTGCCACCATGACCCTGCAACGGCGCTCCGAAACCAGCAACAATCTGAGCAGTGGAGCTGGATCGTTTGCCGTAACCTTTGTTAATGCCTTTTACCAGACGCCTAGCATCGGGATCAGTGGGCAAAACATGGCGACAGGCGACTTCTACGTCCTTAGTTCAATTAGTCGGACTGGCTTCACTATCACCTTCCGCAATTCGGGGGGCACTGCTGTGTCACGAACTTTTGACTTCACCGCTGTTGGACACGGCAGTGAAATCACCTAAAATCCTAGTACAGAGGTAAGCTCATGGCTCAGCACGACTACTCACTCGCCAACCAGAGCGGAGCAAGTTTTCGTTCCGATCTAAACAATGCGCTTTCGGCAATCGTCAGCCAGAACAGCGGAACGTCTGAACCGAGCACGATGTACGCCTACCAGATGTGGGCGGACACCACAAACGGTGTGATGAAACTGCGTAATTCGGCAAACAATGCCTGGATCACTCTATATCAACTTGATGGTGAATATTCAACAATCGCATTAGAGAACGGTACGGCGGCTGCTCCGTCAATCTACTTCAAAGACAGCGGCACGGATACCGGCATATTTTCGGGTGGCACGGATCAGGTCTGCGTTTCCACCGGCGGCGTTGAGCGCGGGCGATTTGATAGTTCGGGTAGATTTTTAGTTGGCACGTCTACTGCGCGTACTACGTTTTACAACGGTGGCACACCTACTGAACTTCAAGTAGAAGGCGATGGAGAGATTTCCGTAACTCGCAATCTAAATGATGAGTTCGGCGGATCTATTATTCTTGGCAAAAGCAGGAGTACGGCAAACACCATCCTTTCCTCAGGCGATATTATTGGCAATCTTTCTTGGCAAGGCAATGATGGAACAGACTTTGTAGAAGCAGCAAGGATTAGCGCCGTAATAGACGCCACGCCGGGCAATAACGACATGCCAGGTCGCCTAGTGTTCTCAACTACGCCAGACACGCAGAGTGTTCCGGTGGAGCGGATGAGGATTGCTCAGGATGGTTTTATTACTACAACAGTACCGGCTCATAACCAAGGTAATTTGTCGATTAATGCAACAAGCACATCATATATATCTAATCAATTCAATATAAAT
>Ga0194134_10006322_pt1 | contig 10684 bp, 11 predicted proteins | sample TA2KigOff0mmetaG_FD_148602 | JGI IMG/M metagenome (GOLD analysis project Ga0194134, IMG submission 148602) | Freshwater microbial communities from Lake Tanganyika, Tanzania - TA2015056 Kigoma Offshore 0m | ecosystem: Environmental > Aquatic > Freshwater > Lake | place: Tanzania: Lake Tanganyika... | reverse complement strand
AGGAAGTTATATTTACGCGGTAAGTTAAAAACTATACATTTTTTAATTTGCAGTATAATTTAATCCGTAAGCAGTTTAAATCATTACAATTGTTTACACGTTTGATACAAACAAATTACAAGTGGAGAATAACATGAAGAAATTAGCATTAGTTACGGTTTATTTACTTGCAGCATGTGCGAAGGCCGAGGAGCCAAAGACTGAAGCTTTGGCAACAACAAAGGCTTCAGCATCAGCCACACCTACAGCTTCAACATCAGTAGAGACAGTTACTTCTGCTGCAACCGCAGCGCCTAGCGCTTCAGCATCAGCAGCACCAGCAGTTGAGAAGAAGTGAATAAAAAAATGGAAGAAATTCCATGGCATGGCCTCGTCGTCTAGTGATCAAAACTAAAGGTTTTCATCCTTGCTACACGAATTTAAATTCGTCGGGGCCATTATCATTTCTTACGGTTTCCTTGCATAGAACATTCTTTAGACAAATAGATTTTGTTGCATAGATTTCCGTATACCTTGTATGAATTGATTTTTTATTGCGCGGATTTCCTTCATAAAACATTAGGAAAAAGTAAAATATTAAGAGTTTGATTTAACCCCATAGTTTAAGTCTTTATGATGTCGCAAAAATTTATTCGTTTTTATACTTAAATTGTGGACATAAAAAGACGATGGAAAAGTTTATCTCTTAAGGTTCAGCATCTTCGTTTAGAACTAGAAGATAGAGAAGATCGAGTCAAAGAACTTGAAGACTTGTTCAAGGACGAAGTATCTAAATTTGAGCTAGAAGACATAGATGGATATCAGAATGATGACGGAATTAAAAGTAACGTTTTCATAAAGGGTATTAATGAAGAAACTGAATTATCTAATCCTCCGGATGGCCCTGCCACTTTAAAAAAGATTTGGAGGCTTATAGCTATTTCATGCCATCCTGACAAAACAAATAATGATCTGTACAAGACAGAGCTTTATAAACAAGCAGAATCTGCATGGAGAAATGGGTCATACGACGAGTTGTACAGGATTGCTGAAGAATTAAACATAGAGATACCAGACAACACAGAAGAGTCTATCGAAGTGTTGTCTGGTATCTCTGCAAATTTAGAAGGAAAAATAAAAGAAAACGAACAATCTATTATATGGATATGGGGTCAAGCGCATGAAGATGTTCGTCTAGAAATCTTAGACGTTTACTTAAGATCAATAGGAAAAAAGAGAAAATAACGTTAGTTAAAATTAAACTTTTGTAGCCAACAATTCATACAATGCTGTTTTTACTTGCTCGTAAAGAGTTTCATTAAACGTTATATTTTCGAAGTTTTCATATGCATATTCTTTTGCGACGTATTGTCCATTTTCGTCATTGTAGCCTCGTGAATAATGAATCATCACAGCATTTAATTGCGGGCTGACCGTAAATTGTTCAATTCTTACTTTGTCTAAGGTGATTGTATTTGGTGTAACATCAAGGGGCATATTTTTCTCCAATTAAAATTACGTTGTTATGCTTTCCTGAATCTAAAAGAGATTGAACTTGTCAAATGATGTCTTGATTGATATTTGAGTTTAATAAACTGTAAAGAGTGCTTTTCACTGAATCATATAGCGCTTGCTCAAATTCTACATCCACCAAGTCTATCTTATTATTTTCTTTCACAATAAAGTTACCTGACGTATCTATGAAACCTAAAGAATAGTGAATTGTAACTTGACGACTCTCAGGTGTGACTGTAAATTGAGTTATTTTGGCTGTGTCTATAACGACGGTTTGTGGTGTGTTGAGTGTTAATGGCATATATGTTTAGTCGAGTGTTCTTTTGCTCGTCATGCTCCGTGATATGTGCAACAAATTAGAACTGATTTATAACCTCGTACTGGGTCAATTGGAACTGCCGAAAAATCAACTGCTTCGGTTGCTTTTGCTACGGTATAGCTATGCAACAAGTCATCATCTTGCTTCATTCCATGCCCAGGCATGTCTGATGAGCAGATAAAGTCACCAATGTTAATGTTGCCACCTTGGTCCGTGACCAAAATGTGACCGTCACCCAAGCAGAATATACTGTGGTAGTCTCTTAGAGATTCATCGGGAGCACTTGAAAAATCACCTGAATATGCTCCGAACACGGCAGGATCTTTAGCGGTTGACGTTTTTTCGACGATGTACTCTACTTTCTTACTGCCAGCTGCTGACGTAGAGGCACTCACAATTTTTAAAATAGTTCCATATAATTTTTCCGTGCCAGAGTCGATTATCTTTGCATAATGGTCGCCTGTAAAAGCGCCGTAAGTAACTGTCGCACCAGAAAATGTTATATAACCTATATTATCACCATTTCCATCATGAATACCTACAGCATAGTTTGTACCAGTTGATGCATCAGTGCCAGATTGAATATATAATCCATATCTATCTGCATTATTTCCATCATTAAATATACGAGCAGCCCAATTTGCAGAATGATTTGAAATTACATCTAATTTAACAGCTGGAGAGCTTGTTCCAATTCCAACTTTACCGCTTGAAGACGCATTGGATGTACCAAGAACAACTGTATTGTCAGAATTGCCTATACTTACTGTTCCGGCGCCGTTTATTCCAATATTAATATTATCACCATGAATTGCGCTAACACACGTACCAGCTCCAGTTCCATAATTTCCAATATTTATAGTTGTAACTGTTGACCCAGCACTATTTCCTAAATTTATAGCTTGTGTTGCTGCTGAGATGGAAGTCCCTATATTAATAGTGCGAGAAGAGGCAGATGTTCCAATTGCAATAGCTCCAGTACCAGAGTCAAGTGTTAAAGATGATGCGCCTGTTGTTGCTCCAATAGTGACCGTTGATCTGCCTGCGCCGGCGCCGATGTTAATGGTTTGATTATTAAGAGTACTATTACCTGCGTTTCCAATGCTAATCGTATTTGCTGCTGTCGATTGACCGACAGTGATTGTTCCTGTGCCGGATGATGATCCAATAGAATAAGTCGTAGTCGTGGCACCGGTTAAAGATATATTGGCAGTCCCAGCTGTCAGGATTAGGCCAGAAGCCCCGATAGCATTTCCAATGCTCACGAGCGCTTTCCCAGTACCTGTAGCCGATGTTGCTATGTTGACTGTCTGCGTAGCTCCCGACGCGGTCGTACCAGCTCCTATGCTGATCGTATTAGATGCAGTTGACTGACCTATAGTTATTGTGCCTGTTCCGTTCGACGCGCCTACTGTGTAATTGCTACCTGGGGATCCTGTCAAGATGAGATTTGAAGATCCCGCAGAGAGTGAAACTGGGCCGCCGCCCGCTGCACTAAAGACGTCTGTTTGATCAGACGTAAATAATCTGTAGCCGTCGGAGCTAGTGTTAGCAATCTTAAATGCGCCGCCAATTTGCCCTATACTCCAGTGCACAACGTTGGTGTCCCCCAATTTTATTCCTGTTCCATTTGTAATTGTCTTCGAATTAAGAATATCTCCTACTCGAATCCACGCCCCTTCAACTTCTAACGTTGGGTACGTGGTTGCATCTACTGAACCGGACACGTGTAGAGGCGAGTTTTGTGTACCGGTGTTTCTAATACCAACGTTACCAGTAAATGTAGTGCCGCTGACTGTTGCAACGATCGAATCGTCAATAGATAAGGTAGCATCTCCAGATGCTGCGCCACCTGTGAGGCCAGTTCCTGCAATTACAGCAGTGATGTCACCGCTTCCACCACCCCCTGACGCAGTAGACGATATCGTGATAGCACCGTTCGAGGCAGAAGATATAGAGACATTGCTGCCTGCGATCAGATAAGAAGTCCCATCAGAAAGCTTCGTGAGAGAACCGCTGAGACCTGCACCAAATGTTGCAGGCATCTGAAAAGCTGAAATTCCTGCAACTATAAGTGTGTCGCTAGACGAATCGCCAAGCGTGACGTTGCCATCCGTCACAAGTGAGCCAGAAATTTTAGCTGCCCCACCAAAGACAGACTTTGAAGATTCTGAACCCGACACGAAGAAAACTGCATCTGAGCCGAGTCTCGGAAACTGTGCGCTGGGTGAGTTAGAGATGACGACGCTGCCCGTGATGCCTATCTTAGAACTATCGCCGCTTGACCCAGAAATATTGTTCGTTATTAGAGCCATGAGAATTATTCGTCTATTGTATTTATTCTCTAAGAGACAAATAGAGCCACAAAAACAAAAAGGGACAGCTTACGCCGTCCCTCTCTGTCAGTAGCCTAGACTAGTCTCACTCTTCGGAATCACCGACCTCTTCAAGAACGAACTTGTACATCTTACCGGTGTTGTTGTTCCGGATGGAGAGGTAGGTTTCCTCTTCGATCACGGTCCAATTTCCTCTCTCGTTGCGAAGGTGTAAGTCGCCCGTGAATATGTTGTTCCATCTCTTCTCGGCTGACCCTAGATTGTAGAGTCTGTCTGTTATCGGCAAAACGTCTGAATCGATTCTGCCTGTAAAAGTAATTGTATCAGTTATGGCGTCTCCGAGATCGACGTCACCGTTGAGTGTAGCTGCTCCTGTGACACTAAGCGTACTTGAAAGCGTAGCTGCTCCTGATGCACCGAGGGTCGTCGTTGAGATGCCGCCGTTGTGTGTTGTTTGGCCGGTGAAGGTCGAGGTGCTAGAGGCTAAGACTCTACCAAAAGAGCCAGTAGCTGCTGTGATTGTCGAACTTGGTGAATTTACACCGCCCACGGCCATTGCGACGGCGCTTGCACCAACTAGAATTGTTGTAGCAGCTCCTCCGACGTTGAGAGTGGTGGCAGTCGTGTTGAACAGGTTCTGTGTAGTGGTGTTTCCGACAAGCGTTCCACCTCTGACCGTTGTGGTCGCTGTCGTCGAATCACCCATGGTGATCGACGTTGCCGCTCCACCGACGTTGAGAGTGGTGGCCGTCGCATTAAAGACGTTGACTGTTGCACCACCGGCTACTAAAGTTGAAGAAGTGAGCGCAGTTGCCAGTGCCTCATTGACCGATAGTTTTCCTGCGCCCATCGCGCCGCCGGTCTTATCGAACGTAAATGTAGCAGATCCGCCGAAAGAACCACCGTCGTTGAATTGAACATGTGTATTTGATCCTCCCGGAGTTGCTGTTACTGTTGAAGTAATCGTCACTGCGCCGTTTGAAGCAGACGAAATTGCGATTCCACTGCCTGCGACGAACGCCGAAGTGCCGTCCATCAACTTCGTGTGAGATCCAGAGAATCCCAGAGAAGCCGAAACGATTGCACCCAGGATATTCCCTGCGCGGAAAGGAGCATAAGAAGATATCGAAATATCGTTGTCGGTACCTGTTTCCGTAGTACGTGCAACCACGAATTCTGACGCGCTCTGGTCCCAAATCATCGCTGCGTTATCAGCGCCAGATAGACCGCCGATCCAACCTCTGTCACCGGCCGTGACGGCTACGGATCCAGAAGTAAAGCCAAGCGCCATGATTGGATCTTCAACGGTCACGGTAGTAACATCAGCAGTTATCGTTGTTCCATTGACCGTGAGGTCACCTGGAATGATGACGTTAGCGCCAGACAACGTAATTGCCGTGGTGCCGCCCGAAGACTTGATATCGTTGCCAGTTACAGTGAGATCACCCTTGACTTCGACATCTGCGCTAGACAACGTAATTGCCGCCATGCCGCCCGAAGACTGAATGTCATTTCCGCCAACTTTGATGTCACCAGCAAATGTTGTCAGCGTGTTCGACGTCATTGTGATATTGGTCTGGTTGTCAGAAGCGATGATATCATTACCACCAACTTTAAGATCACCTGATATCGTTGTGACACCTGCTGAGGGACCAATATTGAATGCTGTCGAAGCACCTGCACCGAAATTGATTGTTGTTGCAGTGTCGTCGAAGAGATTTACAGTGCTGCCTCCTGCTTTCAGAGTTGACGCCGTGAGTGCAGTTGGAATCGCAGCCTGACTCACTGTCAGTCTATTCTCGCTAGAGTTGAAAGTAAATGTCGAAGCACCGGCAAGCGAGCCGCCATTATTGTACTGTACTTCTGTGTTATTGCCGGCCGCTGCAGCTGCTGCTAATGAAGTCAGCGTTTTGCCTGTCGGGTTCGCGCCGTCAAAGAAAGTGATATTGCTGCCGTTCAGCTCTATTCTGTTGGTGAAAGAACCGAATTGGACATCGTTTGAAGTGATCGTGATTGATCCTGTGCCGATAGTCAGAGAACCGCTGACCACCGCGTCTCCACCGAAGACCGAGACTGTTCTCTCAGCTGCATTGCCCTTACCCCCACGTGAACCTGAGACGAAGAAAGAAACGTCTGCCCCGGGCAGCGTCGCTGGGAACAGTGCATCTGGTCTGTTCGCGACGATAACTGTACCTGAGACTGCTATAAGTGAATTAGATTGTTGACTACCTGATATGTGACCGACTAATGCCATTTTTGTTTGCTCCTCGAGTTAAGCAAGTTGTAAATATCATGAATAATCTCATCTTGCCAAAATAAGATTCATTTAATCTATCAGCTCACTCATCATCTAGCTCAGGGACCCGCTCAAGAAGGAATTTGTACCTCTTGCCCGTCTTGTTGAAGCGTATAGACAAGAATTCTTCTTCTTCGATGAGGGTATAATCACCACGATCGTTTCTGAGGTGCAAGTCGCCTGTATAGATGTTGGCCCAGCGTTTTTCAGAAGAGCCTAAATTATGCGTTGTGTCTGAGTCTGGGATGATATCACCTTGCATTCCAAACGAGCCTGTTAATGATAGTCTGTTGGTAGAAGAGTTGAAATTTAAGTTTGCTGATGAGTCGAACGAACCGTTACTATTGAATTGAATTTCTGTATTATTACCAGCGACAGCAGCTGCTCCTGTTGTCGACAAGGTCACAGCACCATTGGACGCGGACGATATGTTTACTCCCGACCCTGCGATCAGATAAGAAGTCCCATCAGAAAGCTTCGTGAGAGAACCGCTGAGACCTGCGCTGTGTTTTGTGACACCAGAAAAAGTAGTGCCGCTGACCGTCGCAACAATACTGTTATCAATGCTTATAGTGACGTCCCCGCCGGAGGCACCGCCCAATAAACCATTACCCGCGGTGATGCTAGTAATGTCCCCTGCGAGACCAGCGATTGTTATCTGACCATTCGAAGCAGATGTTATGGTGATGTTGTCGCCAGCAACAAGATACGACTTGCCGTCGACCAACCTTGTCAATGAACCACTTAAGCCCTGTTTGACAGTGAGTGAACCGCTTGCAAATATGTCGCCCCCAAAGACGCTAATCTTTGGATCACTGTTCGCTGCAATCGTTCCAGAGACGTAGAAGAATACGTTCGAACCAATCTCGTTTGTGTATTGATTTCCAAAAGAAATGTTGACTGTCGAACGAGCGTACGATCCTGACTTTACAAAGACCGGATAAATTGTTGAAAACAATACCCAGGTCTGATTTGTTGTGCCGACTGTTATGGGATCAGCTGTGGACAAGATCCAAGCAGTGCCGTTATTTTGTGTGCCTTCTTCAACGTAAACTGCGGCGCCGCTAGTGAGCGTATCTTGCTGCGCGTCATTGGTTCTAGTTAGAGTGTTTGTAGCAGCATAGTAAATGTATATACCGTTCTCTGCAGCGCTCGTCTGGTTCTTTAAGAGGACTCTGTCTTCTTCTGCTAGCGTGACGCCATCGATTGTGCCCGGGGCTGCTGTGCTAACATTGTCGGTAGAAGCCACTCTGACTGACTGCTTCCAGTCTATGCCTGCAACTACGTCGTCTACATACTCTTGTGCGGCAACGATCGATGTGTCTGTGGCTCTCGGTAGCGGTCTAAAATAGCCATAGACTTTTCTAAAGCGCTGTGAGTCTCTATAACTCATGACACTTAAACTTTCTGCAGATGATTGACAGCTTCATTTGTGCGCGGATAACTATTGCTTCAAAACAGAGACATAACGCGTATTATAAGCAGAAAAAGACTTACGTTTCTAAATTAATGTACAACTTAAAAAAAATGTTAATAAATAGATACTCGGATGATTTCCGAAGAAACAAAAACAATTTGGAGAAAGACAATGATTAACACAAAGACACTCGGATTAACCATGTTAGCTGTTCTTGTAAGCTGCGCAGACAAACCAAAGGCCGAGCCCGAGGTCGCGACTTCAGCAGCAGTCTTAGACAGCGCCGCGCCGCCGACCGAATCAACAGCCCCAGCAGCTTCTGCGTCGGCTGCAGCATCAGTTGCACCTTCCGCAGCTGTTTCAGCAGCTCCATCTTCTGCAGCGTCAGCGAAGCCCGCTGAACAGTGCGGTCACTGATTAGAACAGCATCGATGCATGTCTGAATTAGACGTCATTGACGACTTTTCACCTCGCCTGAAGCACGGCTTCTTGTCTAACTTTTATCCATGCACGATTTACGTAGACAAGAAGCCATTTCCTTCTGTGGAACACGCGTATCAAGCTTATAAGACCCTTGACGAGTCAACGAGAGAGACAATTAGAAAAGCAAGATCTCCTCATGAAGCAAAGAAGCTGGGTAGATGCGTGCAGCTGAGAGCTGATTGGGCTGAGGTGAGAGTGCAACTGATGCGTTCTTTTTTAACACAAAAATTTGAGAATCCATTCTTGCAGCACTTATTGATCGAAACGGGCGATGCGCAGCTTGTGCACAAAAACTCGTGGAACGATAAGTTCTGGGGTGTGTGTCGCGGCTCGGGGGAGAATTGGTTGGGGCGCTTGATCATGGAGTTGAGGCGCGACTTAATTGCATCAATAGAAAAAGATTTCTTATAAATTGTGCGCCTGATGTTATAATCTTTTCAGGTATGTCTATGAAAAGAGACCTTAAACAGGTGATTCTCCTGCGGCGCGACATGCGCTTGAGAAGAGCAGAAGCTGCTGCTTTGGCTTCAAAGGCATCTATGGCATTCGTCGTCGAAGGAGACGAATCTGAACAGAGCAGCAGCGTGAAAATTACGCTGTCGGGCATAGAAGCTGAATGGATTTTAGGCGCATCTACTCGAATCATCTTGGGCGTGACGTCTGAAGAAGCCATGCGAAAGTTGCTTCTAAAAGCAGAGATTCAGGGCGTGTCGACTTACGAGATAATGGGAATGTCTTCGGGCAAAACTGACGAAGAAGGCAGTCAACTGATCGCGGCGTCGCTCGGCCCTGACGAGGGAGATAAACTTGATTTAATCACAGGCAATCTAAAACTTTTTTAAGAAGCACCTCTATTTACCCTAGGATCATAAGTGAAAAAAGTTAGAATAAGTCTCAGGGACTCAAGCAAGAAGTGGACACTACATCTCTACGAGTCTCTTGTTTCTTTCACTTATCTGCACAGCGCTTTAAGCACAAAGGACACATCATTTAAAAACATCGTCACCCTAAACAAGGGAGAATTTCTAGAGATAGAGTGGTTGGGTGTCGACTACTGTCAGATAGACGACTTTGGTGTTTTTTTAGACGAGAAAGCAACACGAGCGCAGATGATGCGTCGCTGCGACAATGTTCGTATCGGCAAGTGCGTCAGAAAATTAGGTCGAAACGGATTTGATTACATCACCGGGTACACAGGTTGGATCCCGGGAGATGACATTCCTTGGAACCCACGTAATGCTCCTGACTATCTAAAAGTAATCGAATTAAAAGGTAGGCTTAAACCACGTATCAATTTTTCGGAATTGTTTGAGAGCAGTGAGAGCAAAGAGGACTTTGCATCAAGCCTCTTTCTAGATCTTGCTGAAGAGTCTGGCATCTGCTGATCAACCGCAGTGGTAAGTGCATCCCACGAAGGCGCGCCGATACGTGTCTCCTTCATATTCAAACTCTTCACACTGGTAGAATCCATTGTCTAGCGTGAAGTCACAGTCGCATGTGATCTTGGCGACGGTGTAATTGTGCAGCAGATCATCATCCTGCTTCATTCCATAACCAGGTATCTCGCACGTAGTGATGTAGTCGCCATTCTCTAGATTACCATTAATGTTGCAGATCCAAATTCCACCTTCACCGAGTGAGTTGATGATTAGACGGTCGTCATGCTCTTGTTTCTCGTAGACAGAACCCCAATTGCCTACGACGTATTCTCTTGAATTCTCACTCGGGTCTTCATGGTCGGATACGACACCAAACGCAGACTTTTGATTTCTTCTCGTGCTCAACTCTACCAAGGGCAGCGCTTCATTGATGGAAATGTCTACTGAGCCTGATGTTAGACTCTTGTATTGTCCGCTGGACACCACAATCAAGCCAACTTTATCTGCATAGTCCAGTACGCTTCCACCGACTGGATAATTTCTATGTTGTCCTGTAAAATCTATGTCGGCAACGTTGGCATCTTCGCGAAGATATCCTTTTGAGGTGACGTTCGAGCTGTTTAAGCTATAACTAAAGTTTAAATCTGAACCTGTGCCTGCTCCAATTGCCCACCGATGCGTTCCGCCAGACACAGTTTTTAGCAATAGTGGATAATCTGTCGCGGCATCTGAAGGATATGCGACCAGCGCAGTCATGTTTATTGATGTATGACCAGTGAGACCTATGTATCCCGTACCTGCATTGATTGTTGTAGATGAAGCACCTGTCGTATTCCCAATTGTCGTCGTTGTTGCTGTGCTCGTTTTTCCCGTTAAAGACACAGTGTTATTGCTTAAAGTTCCAACGATGTCTGTGCCATTTTTGAAGTAGATGCCTTTTGCTGAAACAGCACCCAAGAA
>Ga0194134_10006321_pt1 | contig 10685 bp, 8 predicted proteins | sample TA2KigOff0mmetaG_FD_148602 | JGI IMG/M metagenome (GOLD analysis project Ga0194134, IMG submission 148602) | Freshwater microbial communities from Lake Tanganyika, Tanzania - TA2015056 Kigoma Offshore 0m | ecosystem: Environmental > Aquatic > Freshwater > Lake | place: Tanzania: Lake Tanganyika... | reverse complement strand
TTCGGTGAGGATGCGATTGCCTTGGCTGCGGCGATTTTGTCGATGAGTGCCACGGAAGAGCCCGTGATCGAAAACATGCCGTTTAAGCTGGTGTAAGTGAGTTGCGGACTCAAGCCTGGTACGTTGACCGGAGAGGCCTGATCGGCAAGGCGACGGGCGGAACCGTCGAAATCGAGGCTGAAGGCTTGCTTACCCGGCGTTGACAGAGCTACGCCTGTGACTTCATCGTAGCTCGACTCGGCCGAATCTCCCTCCGCAATGCGTATGATCGTATTTGGTGAAGGATCTGCGTTCGCTGAGCTGTCGCCAACAATGGTGATTAAGTCCTTGCCGCGTCCCCCTGCCACCGTGACCGATCCGGAGCTGATCGTTCCACCCGCAATTTTAATTGTTATGGAATCATTCCCGGCACCTGAATAAATGGACTGGTGCTGTGTCGTAGCAGTTGAAAAATCGAGGTCAAACGTATCGACAAAGTCAGACCCGACGACGCTGGAACCGGGGACAAGCGCTCCGCGTAAGGTCACCCCTTTTGAACTTCCGGCTGTCGTCGATGAACCGTCTCCGGTCAAGGTCGCGGCGTTGACAGCGACTGGAACAACTTCACCCTTTCCGCCCGCAGCAGCCTTTCCTTGCAGCGAGATCTCGAAAGAAGACCCGGATAGATCGATCGATTTGAGGTTTGGTCCAATGATCGACGAGATGGTCGAGGTCTTTTGAGCAGGCGAGCCTGCAGATTCGCCCGGATTCGCGGTAAGTTTGAGTGCTTCGAATCCTGTGACATCCAGCCCGCCCGCCCGCACGCTTGTGGCAGGGCCATTCCCAGATCCCATCGTGATGCCGATGACGTCACCCGGGCCGCTCACATTGAGCGCAAACTTCAATAGAGTCGACTGGTCTGCCGTAACAACGATGTTCTCTGCAAGGCCGCTCGTCATATTGATGAAGCCTGAACCGCTCGCGGCCGTCTCGAGAGAGGTTATGCCGATGAGGAATTGGATATCGACTGAAGCGGGTGCTCTGTTGACGAGTTTCTCGAAGTTGACGTAAGCGTTCCCAAGGGCCTGGCTGGCGACGTGGCCTACCGCAGCGATGATCAGGGTATCCTCGCCTTGCCTACCGTCGATCATCCCGGCGGACTGCGTCGCCAGGGCATCGGTCGTTACGACGTCAGGAGAGTCCGACCCCTTGAAAGACTGTGTTTTTGTGTCGAGCGTGATGGTCAAGCCACCAGATTTCGTCGCGTCGATGGACTTGAATATTCCGCCAGACCCGAGATCGACTTTTCCCGCACCGTTCACGAGAAGGTCGGCGCCGGATACTGGGTAATCGGTTACGTCCAGGTCGGCCCTCAGGTCCCTCTCGGCGTTAACAATCAACGTGGAAAGATCCCCTGACTTGTTCTCGTCCAGATTGAGAAGCCCGACGAGATTAACTACTCCGCTGGGCCCTGTGGAATTGACTGTGGCCTTTTTCGTCGACGTCACACCGAGCGGGGCGTTGGTTATATCTCCACCCCGCGTTCCGCCGGAGAATGTGAGCGTCACGTCGTCTGAGGGTATTGTGTACCGAAAGGTTACCGGGCCAGTGACAGACCTTCCGTCGCCAACCATCCCAACAGTGGATCCGGTGGGAAGGTTTACAAACACGCTCGATCCCTGACACAACTCGGCACTAACGCTTCTCACACCTGCCGTGCCGGCGAGGTCGACCCTTGCGGTCTGATTGGCGGGCGTTCCCCGGACAACAATTTGTTCGATGTTTCGGATGGATGCCCCTCCCAGAACATCGCTGTCGGTTGCGGTGACGGTGATCGTTAAGGTGTCGATCCCTGGGCCCCCGTCGAGCGCGTCTGCGTCTGTGAGGGTGTTTTCAGTGCTCCTCGGCCCCCCCCTGACCGCTCCGAACAGGTCGGAACCCGGCCCACCGCTAAACGAGGGCCCACGGTCGGCATCTTTCGTGAGTAGTTTGAGAAGGCCCGGTGCTGAAGTCCCGATCGCTGAACCGTCGTACTTGTACGCTACGCGCCCTTCGTATTGGCCGAATGCAAGGTAATGTGAAAGCGCGGTTTCCTGCGTAATCCCCCCGGCACCGAGGTCGCGGTAGGAGGCAAGGTACTTCGCGCTGTCAAAATCCTTGAAGGCCGGACTGGTAACCCGACCCTCCCGCCATCCGAAACGGTTGTAATGCGCAAACACCTGTTCCGCAGTCATCGCCTCGAGATCGCGGTAGGTGGCACGAATAAAGGCCACATCAAACCACGAACTGGGTGATCGGCCCTCCTTTGAACCATAGGCGAAATAATGTTCCTCGATCGGCTCCTCCCAGTTTTTTGCGACATCCGGGTAACTCGTGCGATAAAACTCTTTATCAAAGAACAGGGGATTGTAACGGGACATATCTCAACCTCCTAAAGACGGCCTCCTTATCAGCGGCTGAAACTGCATAACGTGCGAGCGTGGCACCCCGCCAGACACGCGTGACTCGCGCCAGTGTAACGATCACCGCAATCGAGGCCGACCGGACCGGACCCTGCACAGCGGAGACATGAGGAGACATCAGAAAACGCGGGACACCAGTATATGGTATCCTTCATGGAAATGTCTGAGTGTAGACCTAAGTCGGTGATGGAGCATGGCGCCAACTGGGGTCAGGCCGTCTGGATGGACAGGCCTGCCCCGGGGTGCAATGTAACATGAGCGTAGCGTTGCGCGCTGCTGCCTGTCGCGCGCTGTGTGGAGATGCCTCTATCACCGACGGCGTGGCCGGACCTGTGGCCCGTCTTGGAGTTGCAAGCGTGATTAACAGAGGGTTGGCAATGCCGAATTTTGGTGCAACCTGCGCGGTGTGGGTGATAAGCGACCGTCCCCCACCCATTGGTTTTTGCAACGGAGCGCTCTGCATTGGAAGGGTCCACGAGGGGAAGCCGTGCTGACTGACTTCAACGAGGAAGGGCCAATTTGGCCGTCGTGTCTCGCGCGCGCTCGCCAAGGATTTGCGGGTCTCGAGGGTGGCCCGGCAGTGCTCCGCCGGGAATCGACGCTTGGATTGCCAGGGCGAACTGCCCCTGGCCCGCGGTCCAGCGTTGGAGCGCTGCCTGTACCCGATTACCATATACTTGATCATCGACCAGCGGGCACCTTCAACACGCCTCATTTTTCGGGCAAGCATGTCATTGATTAACCATATCTGGTGGTTGTCCGGGAAGCAGGTTTTGATTTTGCACTCGCGAGGATTTTGGCTTTCGTGAAACTCGTGTACCGCGCACCGAACGTCATGAGGCGGATCCTCCAAGCGCATGCCTACGTGCGCCGAAACGGCGTCGATGCCTTGTTCTGGAGAAAGGTCAGGCGCGTGCTTGCTGGTAAGAGTTCTATTGCCAGTTCCCTTGCCGATCCAATGTCGGAAGTCTTCGGCTACGCGGGTCGCGAGACTGCGCCTTTCAGTATAGGTCGACTAGCCGTGGGCGTGTCGTCAGGCGGCAACTTTTTCATGCATGAGATTGCTTGCCTCATTGCCAGCGGCTTCGAGGAGTCTGGGGTTAGGGTCGACCTGTTCGACGAGAAGAGCATCCCCGCGGCGGGATCGCAGGAATGGGTGATTGTTGTCGCCCCACACGAGTTTTTCCTTCTCGACTGTCCGGTAAATGCATTCGCAAAGCTTCGCAGGCACCGGCGGCTCGCGATGGTGAATACTGAGCAGTTGCAAACTCCATGGTTCGAGCGTGCGCTAAAGTATATCCGAAGGGCCGACCTTGTACTCGACATCAGTTTTCAGTCTGCAATAAGGCTTCGATTCAACGGTTTCCCTGTTCGATTCATACCCCTCGGGTACTCTGAGCGGTATCAGACGCGATTTTCGGGCAGACATCTTGCTCGGCGCGGTCCAACAGAAGGCCTGAGGCCATCAGTGATCCATAACCCGCCAGCGGAGTTTGCTGATCGTCCTATTGATATCCTGTTCATTGGAACGGAATCTCCCCGTCGACGTGAGTTTTTCGCGAAAAATGCGCCGTTCTTTTCAGCCTTCAGTTGCTTCATTTACCTGCCTTCCGGGCAGGCTCCGTTCATGCGCGACTCGCCCGCCACCCTCGACTTTCAGCATTGCATCGGGCTTGCCCAGAGAGCAAAAATAGTCCTAAATATCCACCGTGACGCTGAGCGGTATCTGGAGTGGCAGAGAATTGTGAATATCGGGATCTTTAGCGGTGCGTGTGTGATATCGGATTCCTGTGAATCCAACCCGCTGCTCCTCGCTGGTCGGCATTATCTGGATGTGCCACTTGAAGCCGTTACCGATGCCTGCGCCCGGATGCTGTCCGATCCCCATCGGGCCGCTGGATTTGCATCCAGCGCGCGGGAGGATCTTGTCCGGGGCGCACCGATCAAGGACTTTCTGCGAAGGGTTCTCGCGGGCATATGAGTTTTCAGGCCGGACCTTTCGAAGTGGTGTATTCCACTGAGCAGGCAGGATCGCCCGGATCGCTTGTTACCGTCACAATCACATGCTACAAGTATGGGGGCCTCTGTCTCGAGGCGCTTGATTCCCTGTTGACTCAGACGGAACCGATCTTCGATCTATGTATTGTTGACGATCGATCACCCGACGACTCGCTTGAGGTCATCGGAGACTGGTGTGCCCGCAACGCCGGCGTTGGGAGATTCGGCAAGGTGGCTCTGCTTCGGCATTGCATCAATGAGGGGTTGTCGAGGGCTCGCAACAGCGCCATTTCCTGGGTCACGACGCCGTACACATTCATCCTTGATGCAGATAATCTGCTCTATCCGAGGGCTCTCGAAGCACTACGCGAGGGGATCGAGCATTCCGGGTGTGCTATGGCTTACTCGCTCGTCGAGGTCTTCGGCGGCAAGCGCGACATAATTGGTAATTCGGTCTGGCTGCCCGAGAGGTTCGAGACGGGGAACTACATCGACGCGATGGCCATGGTGCGTACGGAAACACTGCGGGACTTGGGCGGCTACAGGGTGATGCCCAGTCGGTTCGGGTGGGAGGACTACGATTTCTGGTGCAAAATGGTTGACCGGGGCTTGAGAGGCTGTCATGTTCCAGAAATCCTGTGCCGATACCGCTCCCATCCCCAGTCGATGGTGAACACCGGAACCCGCGATTTTCTGAGTGCCCGGCTCGCAGAAGCCAAGGCAGACCTTGAAAAGCATCACAAGATGAAATTCCGGTTTTGAGTTTTGCTGTGAAGTGCCTGTTTTTTGTACCGTAGCCGGTTTGTGAAGCAGTTCCTGCAGCTGGTCCTGGTTTTTCTTGCCCGGGATCTTCGAGCGCGTTATCGCAACTCAGTACTTGGAATTGTGTGGTATTTTTTGAGCCCGCTGCTTACGGTTGGCGTCTACACTTTGGTGTTTTCGGAGATTTTCGGGATGCGTTGGGGTCAGTCCAGCACCAGCCTGGGCTTTGGGATCAATGTTTTTGCGGGCCTTCTTGTGCATGGATTTTTCGCTGAAGCACTTCAGCGGAGTTGCCAGAGTATTATCCAGCAACCTAGTTTGGTGAAGAAAGTGGCCTTTCCCCTCGCTGTGCTCCCGATGGTTGTTACTCTTTCGAGCCTGGTGCACACGCTGTTTGGGTTTGTCGTGGTTGTTGCGCTTCAGGTTCTTGTGTTCGAGTCCGGGCCGAGCTTTTCCAGCTTCCTCTTATCAATGGTGGCCATGGTGGTTCTAGGTCTGGGCTTGGCGTGGGCGGTTGCAGCGGTCACGGTTTATCTGAGAGATCTTGTGCAGATCGTGGCGCTCGGGTTGTCGCTCCTGATGTTTCTTGCTCCCGTCTTCTATCCCTTTTCACAGGTACCTGAGGGGCTGAAGCTGCTGGTGTTGTTGAATCCGATAACTGTGCCTGCCGAGTCTGCGCGGGCAGCACTTCTTGGGGCCCCTCCGGTGCCACTTGTGTGGCTCTCGAGCTATTGCACTGTCGCGATGACTGTCGCGGTTGGAGGGTACTGCTTTTTCCGTTTGATGAGCAGGGACTTTTCGGATGTCGTCTGAAGCGGTCCTCGAAGTCAGAGGGCTTGTGAAGAGCTACCGGCGGTACAAATCTTCGGCGCAGCGTTTTCTTGCCATGGCCGGCTGGAGCGACACCAGTCGGGAGCATATAGTGCTAAATAATGTAAATTTTAGCCTTGGCCGCGGTGAAACTCTTGGGATCATCGGTCGAAACGGTGCTGGAAAATCGACCCTCCTCCAAGTGATCTGTGGAACAGTACGACCGAGTCAAGGGAGCGTCCTGATTCGTGGTCGTGCCGCTGCTATGCTTGAGCTTGGTGCGGGATTCAACCACGACTTCAGTGGCCGAGAGAACGTCGTGCTTACGGGGGTGCTCCACGGTTTGTCGCGCAGTGAGATCGAACAACGTATGGAAGCGGTTGCGGAATTTGCCGACTTGGGCGGATTCTTCGAGGAGCCGGTGCGGACCTATTCGAGCGGGATGCTCGTGCGGCTAGCCTTTGCGGCCATTGCACATGTTGACGCCGACCTTCTCATCATCGACGAGGCACTGGCGGTCGGCGATGCTTTTTTTGTGCAAAAGTGCATGCGCTTCCTACGCGAGTTCCAGAAACGCGGGAGCCTGTTGTTTGTCAGCCACGATAGTTCCGCCATCACCGCACTGTGTGGTCGCGCCATCTGGCTCGAGCAGGGCTGCATTCGCGCTGAAGGTCCGGCCAAGGCCATTAGCGAGGCCTACCTCGCCCATAGCTTCGATCCACGCGCCGGTGCGCCGAAGAGCGCTGTTTTTGGCGCTGGCGGGGCTCGCATCGCGGAGGTTTGCCTGCAGGCTGCTGATGGAAGCACTCTCAGCCTCGTAACGGGGGGAGAAAGCGCAGCACTCGAGATTGTTGTGGAGGCACACAGAGAGATACTCGGCGCGATTGTCGGCTTCTACGTCAAGGATCGCCTTGGACAGAACCTCTTCGGAGATAACACTGCGGTGCTTACGCACAACCAGCCCCTTCGACTCAACGCGGGCGCCCGCCTCCAGACCCGCTTTGAATTCACGATGCCGGCACTGTCCACCGGAACCTACACTATCGCGGTAGCGGTTGCGGAGGGAGTGCAGGAAGCGCACACGCAACTGGAATGGGTACACGATGCCCTGGCTTTTCAGGCCTCAAGCCCGAGGGGGTGCACAGGCCTCGTGGGGATCCCGATGCGCAGTATCGGGATCCACATCGTGTAGTTTCCCCTTATGAGGTACGGTACAGATGAGCGTTACAGCTATGAGTTCGATCCCGAGGGGGTGGGGACTGCGGCCCAGGTCGTGCGTCTCGTCGGTCGCGGCAGAGAAGTCCTCGAACTAGGGTGCGGCCCGGGTTCGATCAGCCGGGTAATGCGCGAGTATTCCAACTGTCGCATCACGGCCGTTGAACGCGACCCGGCGGCCGCTGTTCGGGCAAGCCCTTGGTGCATTGCGGTTCATTGCCTTGATCTGAATGACGTGACGTGGGTCGAGAGCCTTGGCGACAAGCGGTTTGACGTTGTAGTCATGGCCGATGTGCTCGAGCACCTGCAAGATCCTGCGTCGACGCTCAGGTTGGCGGTGGAACGCCTGAGACCTGAGGGCTATTGCGTAATCTCAGTCCCAAACGTTGCTCACAACGGAGTGATAGCCTCTCTCCTCGGCGAGGCCTTCCCCTACAGGGCTACAGGCTTGCTCGATCGAACGCATCTGCGGTTTTTCGCCCGCCAGGATCTTCCGCAGCTCCTCGAACCGTCGGGCCTGCTGATGGCGGAATGCCACGCCATACGTTGCCCAGCTCACGCTACTGAATTCGCTGGCGAGTGGTTTGCGCTCGACGAGAACCATCGGCGCTTGCTCGAGTCGAACCCCCAAGGCGATGTGTACCAGTTCGTGATAAGGGCTGTGCTTGACACCGCGCCAAATCGGCACGAGTTGGGCCGTTCAATGGCCGTATCCACCGTGTCTGCAGCCTCGGAAGGTTCGCCTGCAACGGGCGAATTGTTGCGGCATCTGCACGAAAACCTGCTTCACAGGGAGTGGAGGCTTGCAGAGCTGCAGGATCAGCTGCGACTTGCCCAAGAAACGGCTCTCGAGCTGCGTACCGGTTGGTTCGGAATCTTTGCACGGGCTGAGGCCCGAATCCGTCGGGCGTGGCGAAAGAGGCACGAGGCGGTCAAGCTGCCCGCAGGCCGGTCGTCCAATCGAGGCCCGGACTTCTATGGGGACCGCAATGCGACCGATCCCCTCGTTGGGGAGGTGGCCAACTGCGACGCAACGCAGCTTGAGCAAACACCGATGTACGACGAGCGCTCTTTTCCAGTACTTTCGCTCGATCAGCGAATTTCGCTTTCACTGGCCCAATACGACCTGAAGCGACTGCCCTGCCTTTGCGTTGGCGTGGCTGCGGCGGAATCAAGGGCGGGCAGTCCAGCAATGCGCAATACCCTGCGGAGCCTTCAGGCGCAAACCTATCTGAATCTGCAGATTCTTTTCCTCGGGATGAGCGTCGAGGACGTTTCGCAACTGCGCCACAGCGACCTCCCCTGGGACAATCGTTGGAGATCGATACCCAAGCAGCATGGCCACATGGTGCTCGATTTCATCGAGGGCGACTATCTTTTGCTGCTTCGCGAGGGCGACGTGCTCATCCCCAGCGCATTGCAGGAACTCGCAGAAGTTCTTGTGGGATGGCCTGAGGGGGCGTTGCTCACCTTCAATCATCGGAGCGCTGGCAGGGAATGGTACCTGCCAGGCTGGAGCCACGAGTTCCATCTGGCGAGGAATGCGGTGGGTCGTGCCGTGTTGTTTTCAGTGCCAACCTTGCGATCCGAGGTGCACCCTGGGTTCTCTGGGCCAATCGATGCCTACGCTCTCATGCTTGCGATGTGGGCAGGCGTCCCCGAAGGAGCCTGCGGCCACCACCCGCGGTGCCTTTTGCACCACGGACCCGAGCCCTGGGGCGCCTGCTCCGAATCGCTGCTGGCGAAGTGTCTGAATCGCAAGTATCCAAACGCCCGGTTGCTCGAATCCGGAGGCCTTTTCCAGATTCGCCACCCCCTGCCGGGCGACCCGCCGCTCGTGAGCGTGATGATCCCCACCCGCAACGCTGCCGGCCTTGTCCGTTGCTGCCTGGACAGCCTTCTTCGGAAGACAACCTACCCGAATTACGAGATCCTGCTAATCGACAATGCGAGCGATCAGCCTGAGGCACTGGAGCTCTTGGACCACTACGCCCTCGACCCGCGGGTCACGGTGCTGCGCGACGGACGTCCCTTCAACTTCAGCGCGCTCAATAATCTTGCAGCAAGGGTGGCCAGAGGCGACTTCCTGCTGTTGCTCAACAATGACACGGAGGTGATTTCACCGGATTGGATGGCGAACATGCTGGCCTTCGCGCAGTATCCGGAAAACGGCGCCATCGGCGCGCGGCTCTGGTATCCCGACAACACGCTGCAGCACGGTGGCGTCGTGTCGCGGGGAGGTGGGCCAACCCATGCCTGGCTCGGGCTGGCTCGGTCGCAGTGCGGTCCGCTGGACCGTGCCTGCCTCACCCAACGCTACCTTGCCGTGACCGCAGCGTGCCTCCTTGTGCGCAAGCAATACTACTGGAGGGTCGGCGGGTTCGACGAGGGTTACGCCGTAGCCTTTGGAGATGTTGACTTTTGCTATCGCTTACACGCGAGCGGGTTACGCAACCTCTGGGTTGCGGAAGCCGAGCTCTACCACCACGAATCGGTGAGTCGTGGGTTCGACGCGCGCCCCGAAAAAAAGGCACGCGCGGCAGCAGAGTTGCAGCGTCTCAAGTCGCGCTGGCGCGCGATGATGGCGGCCGATCCGTATGCATGAGGCGGACTTCCCCGCCGAAGCGGATGTGGTGCTCGCCACCTACAACGGTGAGGAATTTCTGGCGGAGCAACTTGAAACGATCCTGGGTCAGCGAGGCTGTGTGCATACCCGACTGCTTGTTGGCGACGACGGTTCGATCGACCGAACCCCGGGCATCCTCGAGGACTTTGCGCAGCGGTTTCCGGGTCGACTGATGCTGCTGCCTAATCCGCTGCGGTTGGGTACCTCGGCCAATTTCAATCGTTTGCTTCAAGCGAGCACCGCGCCATATGTGTTCCTGTGCGATCAAGACGACCGCTGGCACGCGGACAAGGTGGAGCGCAGCCTTAGGGCACTCAGGAGGCTGGAGGCGCGCTGGGGACCCGAGCACCCGCTCCTCTTGTTCACCGATCTGCGTGTCGTCGACCGCTCGGGCAGACGGATCGCCGATTCCTTCTGGAAGTATCAGCGCATCGACGCTTCGCGTTGTCTGTGGAAGGATTTGCTGTTGCAGAATGTGGTGACGGGTTGCACCGTGGCGGTCAACCGGCCCTTGCTTTCGCGCGCCCTTCCAGTGCCCGGGTCCGGCTTTGTGCACGACGCCTGGCTTGGGTTGGTCGCTGCGGTGTTCGGCCAGATCGTGGCACTGCCAGAAGTCACCGTTGACTATCGGCAGCACGGTCGCAACCAGATCGGAGCCCGGGCCTGGACTGTTGGGCACATCCTGCGACGAGCCGTCGCCCTGCTGAACCGATCCAACAGATCAAAGAGGCTTGGCCAGGTTGCGGATCAGGCGCAGGCTCTGCGCACGAGGTTTAGGGATCTGCCGCCCGAGGTGTGGGGCTTGCTCACCGAAGTTACCAATCTGCCCGCCC
>Ga0194134_10006319_pt1 | contig 10688 bp, 13 predicted proteins | sample TA2KigOff0mmetaG_FD_148602 | JGI IMG/M metagenome (GOLD analysis project Ga0194134, IMG submission 148602) | Freshwater microbial communities from Lake Tanganyika, Tanzania - TA2015056 Kigoma Offshore 0m | ecosystem: Environmental > Aquatic > Freshwater > Lake | place: Tanzania: Lake Tanganyika... | reverse complement strand
TTGACACAACAACAGGTAAGCTAGTCCAAAATTCTGCAGTGACTATTTCAGATGCTGGTGCGATTGTTGCACCCGAGGCAGGCTCTGTTATACCGTTTTATTTTGCCAATCAAGCTGCTTTCCCGCCTGCTGCAACCTCGCATGGTGCTGTGGCTCATTCGCATGCCGATGGTGCGATGTATTTTGCACACGGTGGGTCTTGGGTCAGGTTGCTCGAGGATGGCGGCCCATTAGGTACACCTTCTTCTGGCACGCTAACTAACGCCACAGGGCTGCCCATTGCATCAGGTGTCAATGGCCTTGGCACCAACGTTGCGACAGCTTTAGGTGTCAATGTTGGCAGTGCTGGTGCAATGGTTGTTAACGGTGGTGTGCTAGGCACACCATCTTCTGGCACTTTAACGAATGCAACAGGGTTGCCGCTGTCTACGGGTGTGACGGGCAATTTGCCTGTAAGCAATTTAAACGGTGGCACTGGTGCCACGGCAACAACATTTTGGCGCGGCGATGGTGTATGGGCTACACCTGCTGGGGGTGGTGGCAGCAGCACCATTTTAGAGTCTGCAAACAGCATTACTCAAAATTATACGATTACAAACGGTACTAATGGTTTATCAGTTTTACCAGTAACCATTGCATCGGGGGTTTCAGTCACCGTGGGTTCAGGTCAAGTTTGGATGACATTAGGTTGAGGGCGCAATGAGCAACATAAAACTTCAAGGCAATGCAAGCGGAGTTGGCACAACCACTTTGCAATCCGCAAATACCGCAACAAGCACCACCTTTACGCTACCTGGCGCGGACGGCTTAAGTGGCCAAGTGTTAAGCACAGATGGCGCTGGTAATTTGTCGTTTACATCGCCCGCAGGTGCTGGCACAGTCACATCAGTTTCAGTGGTTTCTGCAAACGGTTTTGCAGGGTCGGTTGCAACAGCAACCTCTACCCCTGCAATCACAGTGTCAACGTCAATCACAGGCGTTTTAAAAGGCAATGGCACTGCAATAACCGCTGCAAGCGCAGGCACCGATTTTGTCGCACCAAGCGGTGCACTTGGCACTCCATCATCTGGAACATTATCTAATTGCACAGTGGATGGCACTAATAACGTTGGCTACATCAATGCGCCGCAAAGCACTAACACTACGGTTGCAGCCAGCGATGCAGGCAAACACATTTATTTTACTGGCTACTCAACTGCAACATTGACGGTTAACACTAATGCAACAACTGCACTGCCTGTTGGAACGGTTCTTCTTGTTGTAAATAATAACTCTGGCAACCTTACAATTAGTGGTGCTGGTGTGACGTTTCAGTTAGCTAATGGCGCAACAGGAAACAGAACAGTGGCAACCAAAGGCATGGCAACCTTGTTAAAAGTTGCCACTGACACCTGGTATGTTTCCGGTGCGGGAGTGACCTGATATGGCTGGCGCACTTACAGCATCCATTGCCGCTATTTTTTCAGGTAGCGCAGTCACGGCCGACCCTTACTTTGAATACACAACACTCCTGCTCACAGGCAACGGAACCAACGGCGCACAGAACAACACGTTCTTAGACAGCTCTACCAATAACTTCACCATCACCCGCAACGGCAACACGACACAGGGTACGTTTAGCCCGTTCAGTCAGACGGGGTGGGGGAATTTTTTTGGAACGTCTAATTATTTAACGATTGCTAATAGCGTTGATCTACAATTCGGAACCGGAGACTTTACTATTTCCGCTTGGATCTATTTATTATCAACTTCTCCTGAGCAGTCAATTTGTTCAAAAGGCACGGCAAGTACAGGATGGGCTTTCAATTTAAATAGCTCCGGTAAATTAATGTGGCTCGATAATGGTGTTCATACGGCAGCTACAACGGTTGCAACAAATACATGGCATTACGTTGTTTGTAGTAGGGTTGGTTCCACGATTAGAATTTTTTTGAACGGAACCCAAGACTTATCTGTTACATTATCAACTAATTACAATCAAACAAATTCGTTTTTGGTCAGTTTATCAAGAGATGGTCAATGGCCTTTAAACGGATACATTAGCAATTTGAAGGTCGTTAAAGGTACTGGAGTTACATCAGTAACCGTTCCAACAACACCTGACACTGCAACGTCAGGAACTTCATTGTTAACGTGTAATAGTAATAGATTTATAGATGCCAATACACAAGCATCGGCAAAAAGTATTACGGTAAATGGCTCCCCTAGAGTAGTCGCCTTCAGCCCATTCAGCCCCACTGCATCGTGGTCTGCTGCGACCTATGGTGGATCTGGGTATTTTGATGGTAGTGGGGATTATTTACAGACTACAAGCACCAGCACTATTGGAACAAATCCGTACACAATAGAATTTTGGGTTAACCTTGCCGCTTCCGGTGATGAGTCTTATATGTTTGGGCAAATAGCCACTCAGACCCCCGTTGTTATTTATCAGAGCGGCGTACTTAAATTAGTAAGAGCTTTTCATTCAGACGTTCTTACATACACCGTTACTCTTGTTCCATTTGCTTGGTATCACATAGCTGTCGTTAGGAATTCATCAAACACAATTAGCATGTACTTGAATGGTTCACGAGTAGCAACAGGCACTGATGCTACAAACTACACAACGGCTAGCACATATATAGCCGGAGGAAGAGGCCAACCATTTGCTAGTGAATATTTAACTGGGCATTTGTCTGACTGTAGGTTTGTTATTGGAAGTGCTGTTTACGACCCAACGCAAACGACCTTAACCGTACCAACCGCACCACTCACCGCTATCACCAACACCAGCCTCCTCCTCAACTACACCAACGCTGGTATCTATGACGCTACGTCTAAGAATGATCTTGAGACGGTTGGTAATGCTCAGATAAGTACGACACAGAGCAAGTGGGGTGGGAGCAGTATCAGTTTTGACGGTACTGGTGATTGGCTGCTCATTCCAGATCAACCGCCGCAAAGAATTGGTACAGGTAAGTTCACTGTTGAACTATGGGTGTACAGGAACTCTTCTGGAACTTATGGTCTTGTTGGGAAAGGTTCTAGCACAACAGGATGGTTAGTATCGCTTAACAGTAGCAATCAAGTTGTGTTTACTTATGGCTCAAGCACGATTACCTCTACAGGAACGGTATCAGCCACAACGTGGACGCACATTGCTGTAGTCAGAGAAGGCACGAGTACAAACCAAACGAAGATATACATTAACGGAACTAACGATGGTACAGGGACGGTAAGCACTGATTTTAACCAGACCAACTCTATGTATATCGGTGCTAATCGGACGGGTGGTAGTGCAGCTAACGCATACGTTCAAGATGTACGAATAACGAATGACGCTCGCTACACAGCCAACTTCACTGCGCCAACAGCAGCGTTTCCCACACTATAGAGGTAGACCATGCAATACTGGACAAAGAACGGGTCTATCCCAAGCACTGAAACAGATGGCACAGAAGGCTGGCAACAGGCTCCAGGGCCTCCGGCAGAGGTTCCTGCTGACAAAGAGGTTGTATGGCTAAACTGGGAATGGATCATAAGAGACCCTAAGCCAGCAGACAGAGCAGGATGGCAGTGGAACTGGCAGCACGAGAGCAGGACTTGGGTGGAGAGTGCTTGGCAGACTGTTGGGCTGTTACCAGTTATTGAAGTAGAAACTTTAGCTACTCAACAAGTAACCAACCTGACTACAGCACAATTGATGTTATGAATTACATCATTCTTGCGACTGAAACCAATGCTTTTCTTTTGACAGAAAATGGCATTGAAATTGCAACGCAAGAAATTGTTGTTCAGCTTGCTGATGTTGGCGGAAAAAAACCAAAACGCAAAGATCGAAGCTTTGAAGAGGAACGGCGTTTACGCGCTCAACTGCGCGAACTGATTGCAAAGGCACTTGAACCTGAAACGGCTGAAGCAGAACAAATTGCACTAGTCACAGAAGGCAGACAAGTCAAGATTGTTCCAAGTACGGGACGCAATATCACCATACCTGTGCCGCCGGTGTTCAATGTTGATGAAGTCATTCGCAGTGTCAAAGCGGTGTTGGTTAGTGAAGGTGCTGAGCGTTCGCGCGTTAAACGTGATGCGGATTTAGCATTGAGATTAGAAAAACGGAAAGAAGAAATGGCGCGTGTGTTTAAGCGCCGACGCGACGATGAATTTGTGATGCTCATTAATTGAAAGGACAACCATGAAAGCAGGTCTTTATGCCAACATTTTGCGCAAGCGCGAACGTATTGCAAGTGGCAGCGGTGAGAAGATGCGCAAGCCCGGTGCACCAGGTGCACCTAGTGCTCAGGATTTCCGCGATGCGGCAAAAACCGCAAAGCCACTACCCAAAGCACGCAAAGGTTACTAGACCATGACTGCAGCATGGACGCGCAAAGCGGGCAAAAACCCTGCGGGTGGGCTCAATGAAAAAGGCCGCAAGTCTTACGAGGCAGCTAATCCTGGGTCTAATCTCAAAGCCCCAGTGAAGTCGGGCGATAACCCGCGCAGGGCAAGTTTTTTGGCTCGCATGGGCAACATGCCAGGGCCTGAGCGCAAACCCGATGGCAGCCCGACACGTTTGTTGTTGAGTTTGAAAGCTTGGGGTGCCAGTAGCAAAGACGATGCGCGGGCAAAAGCCAGTGCCATTTCTGCTCGGAACAAAAAATGAGAAGACGTTGGGTGCAAATCAATGGCGAATTAATTGAGATTACTAACGATCAACAACCTGCTTTGTCAGTTGACGCAGGAGCACTGTGGGGTGATCGCAGCTATGACGGTTTGCGCACGACTGACGGCACTGACATTAGTAGCAGAACCAAGCACCGCGAGTACATGAAGACCAACAATCTCACGACCGCAGATGATTTCACCCAAAGCTGGGCCAAGGCCAAAGCGCAGCGAGAAGCTTACATGAAACAGGGCGGCAGTTACCGCAAGCAAGACATTGAACGTGCTATTAGCAAATTGAAAGGATAATCATGGAAGCAACTTTGCGCGAATCGCTTGAGGCAGCCTACGAACCTGAAGACGAGGTCGCGCCCGCTGCTGCGCTTGTTGAGCCCCAGGCGTCAGTTGAGCCTGCAGCAAAAATTGCGTCAACTACCAATGACGCAAGCGCAAATTTAAATGAGTTGGCAGATCAAGAAGCAACTCAAACTCCATCTGACAATGACGCTGCACAGCAAGAAACCATCCAACCTGGCCCCAAAATTGGCGCAAAACAAGAACGCGCGCCAGCATCCTGGCGACCCGAGGTGCGTGAGCACTGGGCGCAACTGCCCGACACCGTGCGCTCAGAAGTCTTGCGACGCGAAAGCGAGGTGCAGCGCACGCTTCAAGACACGGCTGAGGCGCGAAAATCGCTTGAGGCAGTGACCAAAACCTTTGAGCCTTACATGGCGTTCATTCGGGCTGAAAACAGCACGCCCCTGCAAGTCATCGACAATTTGATGTCTACGGCTGCAAGACTGCGAACCAACACCGCACAAGAACAAGCCAATATGCTTGCTGATGTGATTAAGAATTTTGGGGTGGGCCGATTTGGAAAAGTTTTTATTGAACAATTGGACGCTGCTTTAGCAGGGCAGCCCTTGGCTGCAGATCCCCAGCACACGGCACTCACCCAAGTGCTTGATCAAAAATTAGCCCCTTTGCAACAGATGTACACACAATTTGCACAAGCGCAACTAGCTCAGCAGCAACAAGTGACGGCTGAAGCAGAAAACGCGGTCAATCAATTTTTGTCCAAAGCTGAATTTGGCGAGGACGTTCGGGAAGATATGGCCGATCAGCTTGAAATTGCGCAAAGACGTGGCGTTAATTTGTCTTTACAAGATGCTTACCGGCGAGCTTGTTTGAATGATCCGCGCATTGTGAAGATTTTGCGCCAGCGAGCCCAATCAAAACAAGCGCAAGTTGGGACGAGTGCTGCGCAAACGGCTCGGTCAAAAGCAGTCCAAGTTAATGGGGCCGCGCCAGTGGGTGCCTTGAGGCAAGAGCCAAACACCATTCGTTCTGCAATTGAAGCGGCCATTTCTCAAGCAAGCCGTTGATTTTTCCGAAATTTGATGGTAAAACCTAAATCATTGGTGTGCCACTGCAACGCAGCCACCTGAGCCTAAGGAGACCGGTATCCGGTCCCACCCGAAGCACCACGGACTGATGAGTCCCTTGGCGCATCTGAAGGCGAGCTTTCTAAGCTCTTTTTTCCCATTCAGATGAGGTGTGATCATGGCTTTTCCTAATGTTACAGACATTGTAGCGACTACGATCCAATCCAGGTCTCGTCAGGTCGCTGACAACGTCACAAAAAACAACGCGATTCTGTCGCGTTTGAACACGCGCGGCAACGTCAAAACGATCAGTGGTGGTAACACCATTTTTCAAGAATTAAGCTTTGCCGAAAACAGCAACGGTGGTTTTTATAGCGGCTACGATTTGCTGCCTGTCGCTCAGCAAGATGTGATCAGTGCCGCTGAGTTTTCGATCAAGCAATATGCCGTACCCGTGGTTGCTTCTGGGCTTGAGATGCTTCAAAACGCGGGCCGCGAGCAAATGATTAATTTGCTTGAGGGGCGTTTGAACGTGGCTGAATCCACAATGGCAAACGGCTTATCACAGTCCATCTACAGTGATGGCACAGGTTCTGGCGGCAAAGAAGTTACAGGGCTTAATGCTGCAGTTCCAAGCAATCCGGCTACTGGCACTTACGGTGGCATTGATCGCGCAACCTACACGTTTTGGCGCTCGAAACTTTACGATTTTTCGACAGAAACGGGTGGTGTAGCCACTTCAGTAAACATCCAAGAAGGGATGAACAAGCTTTGGGCGAGCACGACGCGAGGCTCCGATCGTGTTGACTTGATCATGTTTGACACCAATTATTGGGGTTTGTACATGGCAAGCCTTCAGGCGCAACAACGGTTTACATCGCCAGAAACTGGCAACCTAGGTTTTCCGAGCATCAAGTTTATGGATGCGGATGTTGTGCTTGATGGGGGTATTGGAGGCTTTTGTCCAGCAAACACTGGCTTTTTCTTGAACTCCAAATACATTTTTTGGCGACCCCATGCAGCACGCAATATGGTGCCATTGTCGCCCAATCGCCGCTATGCCATCAACCAGGATGCCGAGGTGCAAATCCTGGCCTGGGCAGGCAACCTGTGTTGCAACGGTGCGCAATTTCAGGGCAGATTGCAAAACTGATGTCTAGGGCTTATCTGTTTTTAAAACAGCAGGTAAGCCCAACTTTTTTGGAGCAAAGAAATGGCAGCAAGTTTCAGCGCAGCAGTGTCAGCCAACGCAGTCGCGATTGTGGACACAGCCGCATCGCAAGCTACCGGGGCTGTGGTCGAAGGCATTGGATTGACGGGTTCAGATGAAGCATCCATAAGCGGCTGGCGTATTGGTGCTGCAGCAACCACATCCGATTTGAAAATTGATACAGGCGATGGGCCTGGCGTTTAAGGAATTTTATGCAACCCACTACCATTTTTGATGAGCTACCTGATGCGCCAGCACCGGATGAATCGCGTTTTGCGGCAGACCGATCCGTTGTCACCCATTTTTCGCGCAGGCCATGTTTACATCCAGCCAAAAGTCGGGAAGCGGGCAGAGCGATTTATCACGAAGTGGATTTTATAACAATTCATGCAGGTGATAAGTTAAGTATTTGCGAGCGCCCCGTGACTGAGCAAGATGCGCAACGGTTTGCTGACCGATACGAGCGTTGGAAGTCGGGGCAGGAAGCTGCAATTATTGGATCACCGTTGTCGTCATTGCCTAACATGACGCCAACGAAGGTCGAAGAATACAAGTATTTTAAAATCTTCACTGTTGAACAGCTTGCAGAAGCCAATGACAATATTGCTCACAACTTCATGAGTTTTTACCCTGACAAAGCGCGTGCAAAAGCGTTTTTGGAAGTGGCACAAAATAATGCACCCGTCGAAGCTCTCATGGTTGAACTGCAAAAGGCCAACGCTGAAATTGATAATTTGAAAACTCATATTCATGCTTTGCAAACAAACATGAGCAAGGCAGCTTGAGGCTGTAGGCCATGCCTTACCAGATTGTCAATGAATCCACACTGTCAGCCATCATCCAAAATGTTTGTGCGATGTGTGCATTTCCTGTGCCAAGTGACCCAGCCGGTGATCCTGATCCGGCTGTGCAACAAATGGTGCAGGCTGCCAATATGGCAGGCATTGAACTGCTATCAATGTTTGATTGGCAAGAACTTATCAAGCGCCATGACGTAGCTATCCAATCTACATTTTCAGGTCAAACAGAAAAAGGGTTTGCCTTGCCTGAAGATTTGTTTGATTGGATTGATCAAACAAATTGGAACGCTACAACGCAGTTTCCATCGTTGGGTCCAGTTTCTCCACAGATGTGGCAGGCATTGCTTATTCGCACAACGCTACCAACGCTCTCATTTTACTGGCAAGTCCGCGACAATTTAATTTATGTTTTAGCGCCACCCAACGCACCGCAAACGATGAGTGTGTACTACTTATCGCAGGCTTGGGTGCGTGATCAAGACGATGCAACGTTATATAAAAATCGCATCACAAAAAATGGTGATACGGCGTTGCTTGATGCCACGCTGATTACTTTGTTCACGCGGGTGAAGTGGCTTGAAATGAAGGGTATGGATTCGTCTGCTGCAATGCGTGATTTTCAAATTTCTTTTGACAATCGACGCTCTGCTGAAAAAGGTGCACCCATATTGTCAATGGCACGCAGCACACGTTTCCCTTACATCTCACCGCTAACCAACACGCCTGACACAGGCTATGGGGTGTGACGTGGCGCTCGTACCCGTTAAACCGCACCGATTGCCGCGACGCGCAGCCGTTGCACAAACGGCCCAAGTTGCCGTACTTGCTGCACCAACGGGGGGTTTAAACTTTCGCGACCCGATTGCTGCCATGTCGCCAGCGGATGCGTTGGTGCTAACCAACCTAATCCCACGTCAGCAAGGTTGTGAACTGCGTAAAGGCTGGCAGGTTTTTGCAAGTCCGATTACGGTTGCAAGTGTTGCGCAACCCGTGGATTCAGTCTTTGGCTATGTCGCTTCAAATTCGGCGAACAACAAAGTGTTCATGGCCACCAACGGCAACATTTATGATGTTACGGCTGGTGGCACACCAACTGTTGTAGCAGCATCAACGGGCAGCACCGACGATGAGTGGTGGACGACACAATTTTCAACTGCTGCAGACACCTTTTTGCTTGCAGTTTCACCAGGCGCAGGCTATTGGACGTATAGCGCAAGCACCGGTTGGGTCAATCGCACAGCAACAACGTCTGGTATGACAACCGATGTTAGAACGGTGACGGTGTGGAAGCGCCGCGTTTGGTTTACGTTTGTGAATTCCCAAAACGTTGGTTATATGAATGCGGTTGATGCCGTGACAGGAACTGTCACGATGTTTCCAATGGGCTCAACGCTGCGCAATGGTGGCTATGTTTCGACGATGTTTAATTGGACGATAGACGCTGGCTTTAGCGTTGATGATTTTTTGGTGGTCATCGGTTCAGAGGGTGACGTTGCTGTTTGGGAAGGTACCGATCCAACGAGCATTGCAACCTTTGCGCTCAAAGGTGTTTGGTATGTTGGCCCAGTACCAAGGCACGGGCGATATTTCACACCGTTTGGCGGTGATGTGATGATTGTGAGCGAACTAGGCTTAGTGCCTATGTCAAAACTGATAACGGGTCAGTATTCGCAGGATATGCAAATCGGCCCAGCATCCAAGATACAAAGCGTATTTGCACCGCTTGTGCGCAATTTGCTTAATGAAAAATACTTTAACGTTTTTGTTGTTCCATCATCAGGTGTTCTCGTTATTAGTCTGCCGCCTGTCAGTGCTACATACACCCAGTTTGCCATGAACGTTACTACAGGTGCTTGGTGTCAGTTTGTTGGTATACCGATCAGATCATCTAATTTAATTGGTAGCCAGCTTTACTTTGGGACTTTGGACGGCTTTACATGCAAAGGCCTTTTTGGAAATTTTGACGGTGTTGATATTGGTGGGGCCGGGGGCAACAGCATTGAAGGTGATCTGCAAACAAGTTTTCAGAATTTTGGCTCACCAGGGCAGCTAAAAAGTTTTGGCATGGCAAGGCCCGTGTTTCTTGCCACAGCCGCGCCTGCAATCAAATTGCAAATCAATACGCAATTTTCGGCTGCAGGCGTTCCCGGTTCACCATTTTTCACCAATGAAGTCAATGGCGTTTGGAACGCAGGTCTTTGGAATGTTGCTGCATGGGTAGGACAAAACACCTATCAGGCTTGGCAAGGCACAGCAGGGCTTGGGTACTACGGTAGTTTGCGTATGAAAGTGCGCGGCCTACCTGAGACAACGTTTACCGCAGCCCACATCACAATGACACCTGGCGGGATGATGTGATGGCAACTTCTTCTAAAACAAACGCGCTGTTATCCGCTGACAACCCATTTGATTTTGCTGGCGATGATGGTTTGTTTGACATCAAATTACCTGAAATTGAATATATCAATTTAGACGACGGTCCTTTTCTTGGAAAAGATAACCAACTTTATAACAGCGAAATTATTAGGTCTTTGCGCGATGCAAACACGTTGCCACTTACAAATAATCCAGGCATTAAATTTTATGACAATGCAGCAAATTCAAAACTTACTCTTGATTTAGATCGACCTGTGCCAATCGGTCTGTCAA
>Ga0194134_10006318_pt1 | contig 10688 bp, 10 predicted proteins | sample TA2KigOff0mmetaG_FD_148602 | JGI IMG/M metagenome (GOLD analysis project Ga0194134, IMG submission 148602) | Freshwater microbial communities from Lake Tanganyika, Tanzania - TA2015056 Kigoma Offshore 0m | ecosystem: Environmental > Aquatic > Freshwater > Lake | place: Tanzania: Lake Tanganyika... | reverse complement strand
CGCAAACGAACTAAAAAATAAAAAAAATAGAAACCAAAACCAAAACCAAAACCAAAAAAAAAAATATAAAAAAATATATTTAGTATTGAATAATATCGCGTATAACAATGGAAACATTCAATACTACATACGGAACAGTGACATTATACAGCAATGAAACTTACATTATAACCCCTTTCCGAGAGAATAAATACTGGGACGAAACAAAAACCCTGGCATTGAAGCCGTATATCAATCCAAACCGCAACATACTGGAAATCGGCGGGCACTGTGGAACCAGCAGTTTGATATACGCAACCTTTCTCTCTCCTCGCCAACAAATTTATGTGTACGAGCCCCAGAAAAAGATGTTTGCGTTGTTGATGCGAAATGTCTATCAAAACAATTTACAGCACCGGGTAGTGCCGTATAATTACGGTGTGTTTTGTTACAACGGAGCCGGCAAAATGCACGACAAGGACATTGACTGGTTTCACAAGGGTGAAATCGCAAAGCGATACGGCGAAGAGGCGTATTTACCGTGTAATTTTGGCGGCGTGTGTTTAGGAAGCAGCGGGGAAGAAGTATCCCTGATTACGGTGGATGATATGCCGCACAATGACATCGGGTTTATACACTGCGACGCACAAGGAGCCGAGAATTTTATTTTTTCCAAAGCGACGGAGGTGATTAAACGCAATCGCCCCGTCATATTATTTGAAAACAATGTGAATTATTTGGAAGGGCGTCCGTTGTATGAAAAAGTGTGCCAATCGTATCCGGAAGAAGCCGCAAAGTATAAAGACTACAACGTGGAGCATTACTGTATGTATGAATTAGGGTATTCGCAGATAATTCGTAGGTTTTTTGGCGAATACGACGATTTGTTGATACCGTAAAATTGTAAAATAAAATGTAGTATGTATAGTAAAAATCGCATAAAAATATTGTAGAATAGAATAGTATATTACAATATTTACGCTTTTATGGCAGGGCATATTGACAGCAGACATATTGACAGCAGACATATTGACAGCAATGAAAACAAACAATTATTATGGGGAATATTACTAGATGAAGGCGTGTTTCATGGCATACCTTCTAACAATGTGAAAGAAGTACAAACCATCTTTGAAACCACCATCAATGAATTGAAAGGAAACACAACTATGTCATTAAAAGAACAAAATATGACAGTTATACAAAAGTTATTGGTGGACATTCCCATATATGCCAAATTGACGAAATCAATGGCGAATGGACAAGGACAAGGACATAGAGTGGTGCCTCCTATCCCATTACAGCTGTCACAACTGAACAAATCGGTAAAAATGCCAGAACCAGAACTCATATATTCCGAAGACACACGCCGAGAGAAATACACCGAAATAGAAAATAAAATGAAGCAACAACAACAAAATATGCGGCAAATGCTGGACCTGCCAAAACCACCGGCTGTTGATTTCGCCGATGATTTCCAAGACAAACCGCTGGGAGACGACATGGACCGTATTATACAAGAAACCATTGCTGCCCGAGAACGGGATTTGGAATTAATAAATAAGGCCATAACCGTCGCCGCCGGGGGAGGGGGATGGGGGGACAGGGACGCACTATCTGTCCAAGTCGGAATAGTTCGTCCAGTTCCGCCAGTAATAACTGATGCGACACTTAATGTCAATCCAAATAACGTCGAAAACACGAATACGAATGAACGAAAGAAAGTTTCGTTTTCGGATGTGAATCAGGAATATATTCCTTTACAACAAGAGCAACCGGTTTTGTCATCGTCTTCGTCTTCGTCCTCGCTAACGCTACCGCAAATCCAAGAAATAATTAATGAAATAAAACAAGAACAAGCAAACATGCGTTTGTTATTTGAAAATATGAAATCTCAAATAGAAAACATACAAAATAAACTTAGTTTTGGGCTATGAACCCCACCCCACTATCCGTGTATTTCATTCCCGATTTACGTCCACAATGCGATACTCGCCGGCTTGTCCGGTTTCGGCGTCAGCCGCCGTCATAACCAATTTCCCGATAACAACCAAGTTTCCACTCAGGTAATTCTCGTAGTCATACAACAACCCGCTGCTCTTGTCATACGCGTATTTGGTTCCACGAATGGTAACCACCGCCGCCTTCACCTTTTTCACTTCCTTGTTTGCTTTTACGTCGGTATCCTTGTCATCGCTGCTAATATTCGGGTTGTAAGCAACCTTGGTTTCGGACGTCTCTCCAAATGTGAAGCACTGGGGTTGGTCTTTTACGCCGGCACGTGTATGAAGGGCGCAATCAAACGCCGACGACTTAACCGCCCCTAAAATCTGCTTGTTAATTCCCTCCTTTATTTTAGAAATTTCATACAGCGCTTGGTCGGTGGTTAGCGGCGTGACATTATCAAGTTTGCTTTTATCGTGCATGCGAATCGTGTACGACTCTTCATAATCACTTGACATTTGGTGTGCGCTGAATTTCATCAAATAAATATACACATCCACCGTGCGCAATTCTTCGGGCAAGTCTTTGTGGCTACAAATGCGGCGTGCGCGCCCGATGATTTGTTCTGTGCGAACCGGGTGCCAATACGGGTCTACAATATGGACGTGGCGAACGTTGCGTAAATTGATGCCTTCTGCGCCAGACGCCGTAATCATTAATAATTTGATGACTTCGCCATACATGTTTCCCTTTGATATGCCGGCAAGACGGTCCACAATGGTTCGCGGAACATACTTCCAGGTGCTGTTGTATATGTTTCGGATGATTTCCTTTTCTTCGGGGGTTTCCGTTCCGGTATACAACGCAAAACACGGTTTGCCCCAGTCTTCTTCCGGCATATCAACCACCCACTCGCCGATGTTGGTTTGCTTTATTTTGAATTGCGCAAAGCCGTTGGTTTCAAGAATGATTTTTAAAATGCCGATGCCTTCCAGGGTGCGAAACTGGCTGTAAAGAAGGTGCAGCCCCGCATTATCGGGGTCAATGATGGTTTGAAGAACGTGTAAGAATTTGGGGCTGTATATTGCCAATTCTGAGGGCACCAGGTATGACATCGCGCTGGCTTTTAATTCAACCAACGCCCGCTTTATTGCCGCTTGATACAAATCCCTCTTATTTTCATTTTCCGCAACATTTGCTTTTTTCGGATTTATCAGTTGTTGTTGTTCCGGGTCGTCATCCACTTCTTCCGATAATGACGGGGGTTCATCCAGCATATTTTCGTTGAACCCGGTTCCTGTTTCTGACTCTGACCCTGACCCTGACCCTAACCCTAAATTGCGGGCAATTCGTTTCGCAAGTTTATCGCCATCATTGGCGGTTTCGCCTTGTTCCGCCTTGTCAATGTCCACCTCATTTTCGTCTCCGGGCAATGGGCGCACAATCGCTTTGGGGAACACAAAATTACAGCACGCGCGAGAAAATATGCGATATGTGGAGGACACATCTTTGTATGCCGTGGTAACCGGATTTCCTTGTTTATCTTGGCCTTGGCCTTGGCCTTGACCCTGTCCTTGACCTTGTCCTTGACCTTGGCCTTGGCCTTGACCCTTACCCTTTACTTTATTTTTGCGTAATTTTTCTTCTATATCCATCTCAGTCTGCCTAATTATAGTGTATACACCGAACTGATAGTCGCTCATCTCCGATTCTATCAAATGCAAATTGTGGACGGGGTCATATGCCGGCAACAACTTTTCTTGCGCACTGCGAAAATAGGAAGTAAGCCCCAAAATGCGGCGTATAAATAATTCCCGGTTCTTAATTGCCACATTCTTTCCGTCAATAAACATTTCATTAAACTCGTCAAACGTATCGGGGAGTGCTTTGTAGTTGTGCCGTTTTATTTGGCTTTCTTGGACGTTCACATTATTTTGCGAGAGAATGTCAATAATCGTTCGTTCAAAGGACGCGTCGGTGAGTTGCCCGCCTTCCGTGTTTTCAGTCAATTTGGTGTTTGACACTCCTTTGTATGTTGAATACCGATACATGCTTGAAAACCCGAATGGGTTGCGGGTAATCGTAAGGACTTTGGTGGTTGCGTTGTAATCCATCATGTCAATGGTCGCATTCTTTCCCAGGATTTTCTTAAAAAAGTCTTGGTTCAATTTGGTGCTTCCGGGCAAATTGGCGCCCGCAGAAATCGGAAAATACCACGTGCGAATGTATCCTCGCATTAAATTAAACAATATGGCAATTTCATTGGGGTAGTTTATAACCGGGGTTCCGGACATCATCACTACTTTGGCATTTTCGGCACTCATAATGTATTCATACAGCCGCATGGAAAGAGAGCCCGGGTTTTTCAGTTTATTCACAATGCGACTAACCAAATTGTGCGCTTCGTCCACTATGATTACCGCATTATCAAACGGGTTTTCGGTGTAGTCATTAGACATCATCTTTATGTGCTCCTTTCGTAAGCCGTTATAGTTGATAAATTTATATTTTGCACGAATCATTTCATTTAGTTGGGCGTCTAATCGCACCTTTTCAGCGGGGGTTAGTTCGTCATAATTGCTTGCCTTTTTCACATTTACCATCCAGGCGCCATTATTTTTGCGGATGTAATCCAGCGGCAACGATAAAATCTTGGACAAGGCAGCGGCAATTTCAAGGTTCCCTTCTTTAACCGATATAAATTCCCAATATTGGTTCTTTTTATAGAGAGAATCGCCGCATTTTTTCAGTTCTTCAATGTAATTCATGCGCAATGACGCCGGCGTTAATACAATGACTTGTTTGTAGGTTTTCAGGCCTTCCGCAATTGCGATGGACGCGCACGTTTTGCCACTTCCTAGACCGTGATACAGCAGCAGTCCCCGATACGGTGTATGTATGTCTAAATAATCCCGCACGATTTTTTGGTGCGTCAGCAGTTCTCGGTCATCCGTGTCGCCCTTGTCGCAACTGATGTCCGATTCGCTGCTGGTTAATTGCTCCCGGTATGGCTGAAACAGCGCATTCACAAACTCCAAAAATCGGGCTCGGTTATTCATATAATACGACGGCGCGATGACTTCATTTTTAACTTTGCGAGGCAGACGCTCCGACACAATTGTGTCGCCCATAACAACCATAGAAACGGGGCCTTCTGACAGTACACCGGCCGCCGGTTTCGGTTTCAATATAAGTTTTTTAATACTTTTGGCAACGGCGGTAATATCGGGTTTTTCGGGTATTTTTTTCGCAGTATACGCAACGTTATCGCCTTCCCCCACACTGACACTAATAGAAATGGCGCCTTGTGCTGGTGTCATCTTTTCAATGGGGCGCTCCACCAATTTCACCCGGCGCTGTGTTTTCTTTATGATAATCGGTGCTTCTGCGTCTGTTTGTGCGTCTGCGTCTGCGTCCGCTTCTGCCTGCGCCTTTAATTCACGTTCTTCAAGTGGTGTTTTCATTCTCTTGACGGCATTGACGGGCAATTCCTTTATTCCCACCACATTTCGGCGTTTTTCTTCCAGGCGCTTGCGTAATGCTTCAATATCCACCAAACTTTCATTGGTTTTATCAATCACGGATATTCCGTGTACTACAACGGGTTGGTATTTTACTGGAACCGGTCTGTGCTTTAATTTTTCTAAAATGGATGTCATCAAAAACAAAAACGAATTGAATAATATTAACCTTAACCTTAACTATGTATTCAGCACTACTAAAATATGCTAATATTATTCTTTTACGGGTGAAACCACGCATAATCCCTTGAATCCAATATCCAATCACTCAGTAAAAATCGCCTTAATCGCAATTTCACAAGCCGTTTGCTCTGCCTTTTTCTTTATTTTGTGTGACGATTCCGCAAACATAACAAACGCCTTGCCCGTTTCTTCATACAGCCGTTGTATCGCGGCAAACGACCCCAATTTTGAAAACGGGATTGCTGAACACGGCTGCACGTCGTGGATTGCCTGCCCTATACATAAAAACACGCCCATGTGATACCCGGTGTCGGCGTCAAACCCCAACTCAATGTATTCCGGCGTGGTCTTAAACTCCTTTTGAATTTTCACCTGAAAAATGTTCTTGTAGTTGTCGTCGTGCCGAATTAACTTTATCCAATCCACGTGTCGCTCAAACACATTTTCAACAAATATTTGCGCCATTTGAAACCCGGGGCCGCATACAAAGACATTGCGAAACCAGCCGTCCTCATCTGCCACCGCGATTTTATTGTAATCTAAAAACATTGCGCCGATGAATGCTTCAAACAAGCAACCAAGTCGCTTTATGTTGGTGCGGGTCTTCATTTCCTCGGCGTGGCGTGAAATAACAAACCATTTGTGCAGCCCCATTTCCAGCGCAATTTTACCGATGGATTCGTTTTTTACAATGGCGATTTTCTTTTCTGTCATAAAGCCTTCATTTTCCTTGGGAAATCGGCGATACAAGTAGTATTTTGTTATACATTCAAGGACGCCGTCGCCAACAAATTCCAGGCGTTCATTGGATTTAGTGCGCAACGGCATCGCCCCCTCCGGCATTTCAGCAATCGCAATGTTATTCCGTAAATTCATGGATTGAGGGCGTTTGGTGTAGGAGTGGTGCACAAAGGCCCGTTTGTATAATTCAATGTTGAACACTTTGGCGGGAACGCCGTAGCGACTTAATATGCTTTCCACATCCGCAACGGTTATTTCTTTGTTTTCGGCATTGTAGGGGTCAAACACATAGGTGCCGTCTGCGTTTTTCTCCATGTCAATGTCATTATAAATGTTTTTGTCGGCTTCTGCGTCTCGGGAGGTGTATATGGAGGTGTATATACTAGAACCAGTGCTATTACTATTGTTCATTGTGGCGCTTTCCTCGGAGGAAGAATCGTAATCAGAATCATACCCAACAATCGGTTTTGATTTTGATTCAGTATTCATTTTATATAAATAAGAAGAGATTCGGTTGTGTTTAGATATATAAATACATAAAGGTCCCTTTATATACCTTTTGGCTGTAAAAAAATATTTAGCGATATATATACATAAACACACAAATGGTTCTTTCAAACGCAACTAAGAGAGTTCGTCTTGCCTCTTCTCAAACCAGCCGTACCACTGTTTTCGGAAGCATGCCCGGAACTGCCCCCGCCGTGGGCCGTGGAACTAACACCTCCGTCGCTTATGCAAGCCGTGGCCTCAACTGCGCCTTTAAGTGCTTGCCCCAGGGAACCCCTGCTCAGCAGTATGCTTACTTGGTTAGCAAAAACCTCATCTTTAAGAGCAAATTGACTGGTGGAACCGGACGTCACGTCTACACCGTTCATTGCTGCAACAAGAACGCGTAAATCCTCTTTATCTTTATCTTTATCTTTATTTTTTATTCAGACGAGACAATACAATTCATAAAATACAATTCATAAAATACAATTCATACAATTCATACAATTCATACAATTCATACAATCCAGGTTATATATTTATATTGGATATATGTATATAACAAACATAATGGCTAATTCCAAGATTGCAAGACGTGTATTATTTGGCGGGTCAAACCCCACCGCCGGTTTATTTACCAATGGCGGAGACGGTGGCGGCGTTAAGAAAGGCGGCGCTTTTCCCTCTGGAACCGGACAAATGCGGAGTTTCGCAATGCGTGCCACTATTTCAGAACCCGCCAAAAACAAGGATTTGATTTTTAGATTTAAGCAATATTTGAACCCGGCCCGTCATTCCGGACCATCTTTGTAATGTCGTAATATAAAATACGTCATAAAATACTTATTAAACGCATAATGCCAATAGTTATTAGTATTGTCATTATTGTCTCTACTTAGAAACGCATAAACGCATAAACGCAGAAACGCAATCATATGATTATAAAAGTAGATGTTCGTGAAGGCGACCTTATTCAATTGCTAAAAAAACAAATGGCTTCGTCGTCGTGCTCAAAAACAAAGGCAAACCCCGAAAAACACACCATTCAATTAAGCGATGAAATCAGCATTGAAGTTGCCATACCAACCACCATTGTAAAAAACGCGCTGCACATAACCGGCCCTCATACAATTGTTTCAGAGAGATTACCGATTGGCGACATTATATTATGCGACGCCAAAACCAACGAACCGCAAATCATTTTTGAACGAAAATCTCTCTACGATTTAGCGGCAAGTATAAAAGATGGGCGATACAACGAGCAATCGTATCGTTTAGACCAATTACCGCAACACAATCATACAATTGTGTATTTAATTGAAGGCGATTTAGCGAGTTATAACGAGCAGCGCGGGCGCATGACAAAAAAAACACTGAATAGTGCGTTGATGTCGCTGTTTTTTTACAAAGGGTTTTCGGTCATTCGCACAATGTCCTTACACGAAACCAGTGAATTAATCTATGATTTTGCCGATAAATACGACAAAGAATTGCCTAGACGGGGGTTTTATCATCAATCGCTTGAATCAGTTGAATCGCAGTCGCAGTCTCTTGAATCGCTTGAATCACAGTCGCTTGAATCGCAATCTCTTGAACAAACAGACACGATGTCCCAACCAAAAGAAAAACATTACTGCGAGGTTATGAAAATAAAAAAAGAAAAAAGCGAAAACATAACGCCTCAGAATATTGGCGAAATCATGTTATGTAATATTCCAGGAATTAGTCACAAGACTGCCATCGCAATTATGGAAAAATATACATCTCTCGGCAATCTCTTTGACGAACTAAAAAAAATAGCAAAACCAAATGACCCAAAGTCAATTTCCCACTGTTTTGCTGATATTAAGACAGATACTTCCCGTAAAATAGGAATCGCTACAATTGAGAAGATTTATAATTATTTATTGTATGATATGCTTGGCTAACGCTAACGAAAGGGGGGGGGGGGGGGACTGGGCCATACTATGGTCCCGTATTATTCATAACACGGAATCGCAATGCGAACTTCATCTAATTCAAACGGCACACAACGCCCGGCGTCTTCATAATAATCGCCGCCGTCGCAGCCGCATCCATCCGAAATTCGCATAAAATTGTATTCACAATCCAGGTCTTCTTCATCGGAACACGCAACTCCGTCATAACACGTAGGCGATGTAAAGTTGCGTGTTTCGGTTGGAGAACACAAGCGGTCATAAAAGTCAGTCTCTGTTTCTTTTTCACCTGTTTCTTCATTCACGCGATGATTACACGTATAACAAACAGACGAGCAATACATGTTGGTTTCAGGGCACACATATTTATATCCGCGATAATTCCATTGTTGATTTACCTTTCTCCACGGCTCACGATGCACAATAGAAGTGCGTATTGCATATTGAATTGGCCATATATCATCAGTGAACCCGGAATTCATTATAAAGTTTGCCACGGCATGTAGTGCGTCATTTGCAATTTCAAAAATGTCGTTTTTGGCGTCTATTATATCGTAGTTGTATCGTTCAATATTTGTGTCAAAGTTGATAACGCGAACTTGTGCGTTTTCAAGTTGTTTCAATGCGGTTTTGTAGGTGCGATAAATAAATGTGTGTAATTGCTTGCCTGAGATGCCGTCGTATGCATTGGAATAGAGTTTATTAATGAAGCCATAGGAATGGTGTATAAATTTTTCAAGGTCAATACACGCTTCCTTGAAATCTTCCCACACAAGTAATGTTTGGTTGTCAATAAATATGTCGTCGTATAACTGTCCAGTGTAAAGATAGTTTTCGGTACTGAAAATCGTGTTTTCGTTGTGAGGCTTGTAAAAGAGGGAGATGTAACTGTGGTTGGCGTTCATTGAATTCTGGAAACTTGAATGCTGGAAACTGGAATACTGGAAACTTGATTGATGTAGTTTGGTTGTTGTTTCATTCAGTAAAACATACAAAACTAAATCAATTTTTTTGATACTTTTTTACATATTCATAAAATTCATAAAATTAATAATATCTGGCTCGTTTGTTTGGAATAAAGAAGCCGACACCGTCACACTCTTTACTCCATTCTTTATATACACTGTACGCATTTTCGGTGTTAATGGGTTTGGAGGAGGCGGGTATTACAAAGTCGCTGGGGGTCCATTTCAGTTTCATTAAATACAGCGCATTGTTGTAATCAATGTTGTCGGCGTCAATATCATCCACATGAAACGACACCTTTAACGAGGGGCTTAGAATGCGGAGAACCGATAGTGTATGAAATTCATTGAATGTAATCATTTCGTGTTTGCGAATGTAAAGTTCGTGTTCGCCTTTGGTAGGATTTATCGTTTCAAGAATGCGCGACACCACTTTTTTACACGGGGATATGTGGTAGGTGTAATTATAATTCGTGCTATATGCGGCGCGTTTGAAGTCGCTTAAATCAATCTGCTTCTGAATGGGTTCTGTACGCCACGGTAATTTACGACGGCTTGATACGGTGTCTTGCTGTTGCTGTTGCTGAATTAAACTTGATGAAGAGGATGACATTTTTCCACGGACTACGGAGGAGATACGAAGGTTGGAATATATACAAATAAATACAAAAAATTTCAATTTTTCATCGGTGAGATACAAAAAATTTCAATTTTTCATCAGTTAGATACAAAAAATTTCAATTTTTCATCGGTGAGATACAAAAAATTTCAATTTTTCATCGGGTGAGATACAAAAAATTTCAATTTTTCATCGGGTGAGATACAAAAAATTTCAATTTTTCATCGGTGAGATACAAGATACAAAAAATTTCGGTTCCACCTTTTATCAGTTCCGGTTCCACATCTTTACAACTGATTACTGGTATTTG
>Ga0194134_10006316_pt1 | contig 10694 bp, 10 predicted proteins | sample TA2KigOff0mmetaG_FD_148602 | JGI IMG/M metagenome (GOLD analysis project Ga0194134, IMG submission 148602) | Freshwater microbial communities from Lake Tanganyika, Tanzania - TA2015056 Kigoma Offshore 0m | ecosystem: Environmental > Aquatic > Freshwater > Lake | place: Tanzania: Lake Tanganyika... | reverse complement strand
GGCCCTGCTCGGCGGCGCCGTCGGCTGCTCGCGCGTGGTCACGTCCGCCGGGTGGCGCCCCCACGCGGAGCAGGTCGGCCAGACCGGCACCAAGGTCGCGCCCGACCTCTACATCGCCATCGGCATCAGTGGCGCGACGCAGCACATCGCCGGCTGCAAGAACGCCAAGACGATGATCGCCATCAACACCGATCCCGACGCGACCATCATGTCGTTCGCCGACTACGCCGTCATCGGCGATGCGGCGACGGTCGTACCAGCACTCGTCGACGCCGTACGCGCGGCGAAGTCCTAGGAAGGAAGTCATGCCGTCCGATATCGAGATCGCCCAGGCCACCGAGATGGACCCCATCGTCGAGGTGGCGGCCTCCCTTGGCATCCCCCAGGAGGCCCTGGAGCCCTATGGCCACTACAAGGCCAAGGTCTCCAACGCCTGGCTCGACTCGCTCCCCGAGCGGCCTGACTCCCACCTCATCCTCGTCACCGCCATCAGTCCCACCCCGGCGGGCGAGGGGAAGACGACCACCACGGTGGGCCTGGGCGACGGACTGCGCCGCATCGGCAAGGACGCGATGATCTGCCTGCGCGAGCCATCGCTTGGCCCGGTCTTCGGCATGAAGGGCGGGGCGGCCGGAGGCGGCTACGCGCAGGTCGTGCCGATGGAGGACATCAACCTCCACTTCACCGGCGACTTCAGTGCCATCGGCCTAGCCAACAACCTCCTTGCAGCCCTGATCGACAATCATGTCCACCACGGCAATGCACTCGGCATCGACGTGCGCCGCATCACGTGGAAGCGTGTCATGGACATGAATGACCGCGCCCTACGCGACATCGTGGTGAGCCTGGGCGGCCCCGGCAATGGCTACCCGCGCGAGGACGGCTTTGACATCGTCGTCGCATCAGAGGTCATGGCGATCTTTTGCCTCGCCACCTCGCTCGAGGATCTCAAGGAGCGCCTGGGCAACATCATCGTCGCCTACAACCGCGACAAGGAGCCCATCCGCGCCCGCGATCTCGATGCCGATGGTGCGATGACGGTGCTGCTCAAGGATGCCTTCCAGCCCAATCTGGTCCAGACTCTCGAGCACACCCCCGCCTTCGTCCACGGCGGCCCCTTCGCCAATATCGCCCACGGCTGCAACACCGTGGTGGCGACCAAGGCGGCGATGAAGCTCGCGGACTACGTCGTCACGGAGGCGGGCTTCGGCGCTGACCTGGGCGCGGAGAAGTTCATCGACATCAAGTGCCGCAAGTCGGGCCTGCGTCCGTCGGCCGCGGTCATCGTCGCGACCATCCGAGCCCTGAAGTACCACGGGGGTGCTGACCTCAAGACGATCACCGACGAGGACCTTGGCGCGCTGGAGAAGGGCATAGTCAACCTCCGGCGCCACATCGAGAACGTCAGAGACGTGTACGGCGTACCCGTGATCGTGTCGATCAACAACTTCACCTCTGACACCGACGCTGAGGTCGATCTCCTGGGCCGCCTGGTGTCCGATGCTGGCGCACAGGTGGTGCTCGCCACGCACTGGGCCGATGGCGGAGCGGGCACCGAGGATCTGGCACGCGCCGTGGTCGCGATGTGCGAGCAGCCGAGCGAGGTCACCTTCGTCTACCCCGACGAGGCCACTCTCTGGGAGAAGATCGAGGCCATCGCCACGCGCGTCTACCGCGCCGATGAGGTCACCGCGAGCTCGAAGGTGCGCACCCAGCTGCGCGAGCTCCAGGACATGGGCTACGGCCACCTGCCCGTGTGCATCGCCAAGACGCAGTACTCCTTCTCGACCGACGCTGCTCTACGGGGCGCGCCCACGGGGCACAGCCTGGACGTGCGCGAGGTGCGACTGTCAGCGGGCGCGGAGTTTGTCGTTGTCGTCTGCGGCGACATCATGACCATGCCCGGACTGCCCAAGGCTCCGGCTGCCCAGAAGATTGACCTCGTCGACGGCGCTGTCGTGGGACTCTTCTGACATGGGTTACGACATCCATGCGGTTGAGATCGAGCCCCAGCACGCCGCCGTCGTCTCCGGCACGTGCTCCATCGAGGAAGTGGGCGCCTTCCTGGGGCGCGCCTTCGAGCAGGTCCTCGGGGCACTGGCCCGCGAGGCGGTCGCGGTCGACGGCAAGCCCTTTGCCCGCTACGACATGGTCGCCGGTGAGGCCCGGCGGGACGGCGAAGCCGCCCCTGTCGGGCTGTTCCGAGTGGAGGCGGGATTCCCGTGTCCGCCCGACCTCGATCTGGACGGCGACGTGCACACGATCACGTTGCCCGGCGGCACCGCGGCCGTGACGACGCACGTGGGCGCCTACTCGGATGTCGCTGCGGCGTACGCCGCGATCGAGCAGTGGTTCGTCACTTCGGGCCACCGCCCGACCGGCGCCCCGTGGGAGACCTACCTGGACGGTCCCGAGGTGCCGATGCCGCGCACGACCGTCACCTGGCCCTGCACCCTCGACTGACGATCGTCTAGGCGGATGAAGCAGCGGGGACGGGTGTCTCCTGGAGTCCGTGGGTTTCGGGATCGTCGTCGTGCGCGCGGCCATGGCGCTGCGCCCAGTGCGAGTAGGAGACGGCGATCGCCGAGCCGATGATCACGAGAATGCCGCCGATGATGTTGTCGCCCAATCGCTGCTCGCCGAGTTGGCCCACCTGGGAGAACGTCGTCGCGTTGAGAGCGGCGGTGGCCGGCACCATGAAGACGTAGTAGATCCACACGTGCGTGCCAAAACGGGCAATGAGGGCAATGACGATGAAGACCAGGCCGACGAGGTAGATCACGGTGAGCGAATCGACCTGCGAGAGCACGACGACCAGCAGGACCGAACCGACCACGGTCCCGAGGATGCGCATGATGGTCGGCTTGAGCGTCTGCGTGTCGCCAATGGGCGCCATGATGAGGATGACGGCGATGATGAAGCCGCCGCCGTACCACTTGGGATTGGACAGGACTACGAACGTCGACACCGTGACGAGCACGGTGATCATCACGGTGTAGGGCAGCGCGTCGTCACGCGAGTAGGGCTTGCGCGGCGGACGTGGACGCTTGCGCATGAGGAAGGGCAGCACCAGCGCGGGGATGAACGCGCCCACGAAGAAGATGAGGGACATCCACAGGAGATAGGACTCGTCGAATCGGTCGACGGTCGTCTGGCCGGCCCACGCCGGTGGGTCGATGACCGCCCAAGACATCATGACCGGGTAGAGCAGCGCTGACTTGTGCAGGCCGAACTTCGACAGCTGCCCGATTGTGATCGCCATGATGCCCATGAGGCCCGCACCGGAGACCGGTGACGCACCAGCCACGATGCACACGGGGGCGATCATCGCTGTCGCAATGGCCGCCACTACTGCGAAGCGACGTCCCGCGGTTGCCGCGGCGGCAATACCGGCGATGGCCGGTATCGAGGCCCACGTGGCCGCAGCCTGCACCTCCCCTGTGACGATGTACGTCACTGCCACCATGATCAGAGCGGGAACGATCGTCAGTGTGATGATGACAGCAGCCAGGACCAGTCGCTTCTTCATCGGCATGCCCTTGCGGGTCGCAGGAGCCGTCGTGATCGTCATGGCGCTCGCCATAGGCTCCTGTGAGAGCCCCCGGTCAGGATTGAACTGACGACCTACCGCTTACAAGGCGGTTGCTCTACCACTGAGCTACGGAGGCGGGCCGCCCTATCCTGCCATGGCGGATCGGCGGCCCATCCCCTGCTCGCGACCTAGTCCGCGGCGAAGCCGCCATCAACGATGAGAGTCGTGCCCGTCACGAAATCCGAGGCGGCAGACGCCAGGAAGACGGCCGGTCCCCCTAGGTCACTCGGCATGCCCCACCGACCCTCGGGGGTGCGTGTCTGCACGACTTCCTCGAGGCCGGGCGATTGCTGACGGGCCCCCTGCGTGAGGTCGGTGTCGATCCAACCCGGCAGGATTGCGTTGACCTGGATGCCGTCGGCCGCCCACGCAATGGCCAATGCCTTGGTGAGTTGGACGACGCCGCCCTTGGAGGCGCCGTATGCCGACGCCTTGGCATTGCCGAAGATCGACATGAGCGATCCGATGTTGATGATCTTGCCGCCACCACCGGCCTTCATGACGGCGTACGCCGCGCGGCTGCATAGGAACGGCCCGTCGAGGTTGACCGCGAGCACCTGATGCCACTCCTCCGGTGTCAGGTCTTCCGGGCGTTTGCGGATGTTGATTCCGGCGTTGTTGACCAGGATGTCGATGCGTCCGAACAGCCTCACCGTCTGATCGACCATGGCCTGCACCGCGTCGGGGTCGGAGACGTCGGTGGGCACCCATGCGGCGCGCGCGCCCCCGGCCTGCAATTGGGTCACGGCGGCTACCGACTGCTCGGGGTTCGTCGCGGCCACCACGATGGCGGCCCCGGCTCCCGCGAATGCATTGGCGATGCCGAGGCCGATGCCGCGGCTGCCGCCCGTGACGATCGCGACCTTGCCCGACAGATCGAACATGCTCATGGCGATGACCCTAGATGCCCCGTAGACTCCTGGCTCCCGTCTACTGGAGGACTCATGAGCCACCCCACCGTCGTCTCTTCGACCTGGCAGGGCCTGTACGACGGCCTGGAGGACTGGGGCCTGAAGCCCGGTGCCGACTCCGGCACGCCCATGACGAGTGGCAAGGTCCTCAAGACCTGGGGCAACGTCGAGACGGGCCTGTGGCAGTGCACGCCCGGCGGCTGGACCGTGGTGGACCGCCCGGACGAGGAATCGGTAATCATCCTCGCCGGGCGCGCCCGCGTCACGGATGCCGACGGCACGGTGACCGAGATCTCCGAGGGGAGCACGGTCGTCTTCCCCCAGGGCTGGCACGGCCGCTGGGACGTCGAGGAGACGATCGTGAAGTACTACGTCTCTATCCGCTAGCGGCTACTCCTCGATGAGGATCTCGCCGGCCTCCGCGACGAGGTTGCCGTCGGCGTCGTAGACGTCCACGACGTCCTCTTCGACCACGAGATTGCCGTCCGCATCAAAGACGTCGATCGTCTCCTCGACGATGGAGCCGTCCTCGCTCGTGACGACCATGACGTCATCGACGACGGTGCCGATCACGTTGCCGTCGTCATCGACCAGCTCGGTGATCTCGATGGACTCGCCTACCTCGGTGTCGTCCTCAGCCATGACACTTCCTTCCTCGGGATGGACTCTCATCCAAGACCATGCGGGGCCGCGACACGGTGAGTTTGCCCAAGATTCACGCGACGAGGCGCGAAAGGGACTGCTCCACGCGGGGATCGACGTCGCCGGGGTGGGTGCTGACGAACTCCGACAACTCGTCGATCATCGCCGGGGTCCAGAAGGCTCGCAGGTGATCGGTGATCTTGACAACAGCCTGGTCGTCGGTGAGTCCAGAGCAGTTGGCCGCGATCTGCTCGGCCATCCGGGTGAGCGTCTCGATGCGCACGGCTAGGCGTTGACCGGCTCCGCGCCCACGGCGACGACGCTCGCCTCGGGCCCGCGGAGAGTGGGGGTGACCTCGACCGCCGTCACCTTGTACTCCGGGCAGTTCGTCGCCCAGTCGGAGTACTCGGTCGTGATCACGTTGGCACCGCTGTCGGGGAAGTGGAACGTCGTATAGACGACACCGGGGGGCACTCGATCGGTGATGCACGCGCGCATCACTGTCGACCCGACGCGGCTGGCGATCGTCACCCAGGTGCCGTCGGCGATGCCGCGTGCCTCGGCGTCCGCCTCGTGGATGTCGAGGACATCCTCGTCGTGCCAGGCGACATTGGCTGTCCGGCGAGTCTGGGCACCGACGTTGTACTGACTGAGGATGCGCCCCGTGGTGAGCACGAGCGGGTAGCGCCGCGTCGTGCGTTCGTCCGTGGGCACAAAGGGCGTGACCTGGAAGGCGCCCTTGCCGCGCACGAATCCCTCGACGTGCATGATCGGCGTGCCGAGAGGGTGCTGCTCGTTGCAGGGCCACTGCACGCTGCCGACTTCGTCCAGCAGGGCGAAGGAGACGCCGGCGAAGGTCGGCGTGAGGCTCGCGATCTCGTCCATGATCTGGCTGGCCGAGTCGTAGTGCATGGGGTAGCCGAGCGCGGCGCTGAGATCGCAGGTGACCTGCCACTCCTGCTTGCCCGTCTTGGCGGCCATGACGGGGCGCACGCGGTTAATGCGACGTTCGGCGTTGGTGAAGGTGCCGTCCTTCTCGAGAAACGACGTGCCGGGCAGGAAGACATGGGCGTAGCGCGCCGTCTCATTGAGGAAGAGGTCCTGGACGATGACCAGATCCATGGACTCCAGGGCACGCTGCACGTGATGGGTGTTGGGGTCGGACTGGGCGATGTCCTCACCCTGGACGAAGAGCGCCTTGAACTCGCCTACGACCGCGGCATCGAGCATGTTGGGGATGCGCATGCCGGGCTCGCCCCGCAACTCGGCACCCCACAGTGCCGCGAACTGCTCGCGCACCGCGTCGTCCGAGACGTGGCGGTAGCCGGGCAACTCATGGGGGAAGGACCCCATGTCGCAGGAGCCCTGGACGTTGTTCTGCCCGCGCAGCGGGTTGACCCCGACGCCGTCGCGGCCGATGTTGCCCGTGGCCATGGCGAGATTGGCCATGGCCATGACCATGGTCGAGCCCTGGCTGTGCTCGGTGACGCCCAGGCCGTAGTAGATCGCCGAGTTGGGGCCGGCGGCGTAGAGACGCGCGGCAGCGCGGATCTCCTCGGCGGGTACGCCGGACACGCCCTCGACGGCCTCCGGGGAGTTCTCCGGCTGGCGGATGAAGTCCTCCCAGGCCGCGAAGGTGACCGGGTCGCAGCGGTCCGCGACGAATTCCCGGTCAATGAGCCCCTCGGTGGCGACGACGTGACCCAGCGCGTTGACGATGGCAACGTTGGTGCCGGGCTGCAGTTGCAGGTGGTAGTCGGCCTCGATGTGCGGCGAGCGCACCAGGTCGATGCGCCGCGGATCCAGCACGATCAGGCGAGCACCTTCGCGCAGGCGTCGCTTCATGCGCGAGCCGAAGACCGGGTGCGCATCCGTGGGATTGGCGCCGATCACCATGATCACATCGGCCTCTTGCACTGACTTGAAGTCCTGCGTGCCGGCTGACGTGCCGAAGGTCTGCTTGAGTCCATAGCCGGTTGGCGAGTGGCACACGCGCGCACACGTGTCGACGTTGTTAGTGCCGAAGGCCGCGCGCACCATCTTCTGTACGACGTACACCTCTTCATTGGTGCAGCGCGACGAGGTGATGCCGCCCACGCTGTCGACGCCGTACTCCTCTTGAATCACACGGATGCGCTCGGCGGCGAAGCCGATCGCCTCCTCCCAGCTCGCCTCGCGCCACGGCGCGTCGATCGACTCGCGCACGAGCGGGGTGAGCACGCGGTCGGTGTGGGTGGCATACCCCCACGCGAAGCGGCCCTTGACGCAGGAGTGGCCCTCATTTGCCCCACCATTCTTGGAGGGCACCATGCGCACCAGCTCATCGCCGCGCAGCTCAGCCTTGAAGGAGCAGCCCACACCGCAGTAGGCACAGGTAGTCTCTACGGTGCGGGTCGGCATGCCGAGGTCGATGACCGACTTCTCCTCGAGCGTCGCCGTCGGGCAGGCCTGCACGCAGGCACCGCACGAGACACACTCGCTGTCGAAGAAGCTGCGCCCGCCGGGGCTCACCTTGGAGTCGAAGCCGCGGCCGACGATAGTCAGCGCGAGAGTGCCCTGGATCTCGTCGCAGGCGCGCACGCAACGGCTGCACACGATGCACTTGGACTCGTCGAAGGCGAAGTACGGGTTGGAGGCATCGGTCGGCGCATCGAGATGGTTCTCGCCGTCGTAGCCGTAGCGCACCTCGCGCAGGCCAACCACTCCCGCCATGTCCTGGAGCTCGCAGTCGCCATTGGCCGGGCAGGTGAGGCAGTCGAGCGGATGGTCGGAGATGTAGAGCTCCATGACATTGCGGCGCAGTTCCTCGACCCGCGGGGTCTGGGTGCGCACGACCATGCCGGGCTCGCAGGGGGTGGTGCAGGAAGCGGGCGTGCCGCGCTTGCCGTCGATCTCGACCAGGCACAGCCGGCAGGAGCCGAAGGGCTGGAGTGAGTCGGTGGCGCACAGCTTGGGTACGCCGACCCCCGCCTCGGCGGCCGCGCGCATGACCGAGGTGCCCACGGGGACGGAGACGGGGATGCCGTCGACGACCACGTCGATCCGCTCGGGCGAGGTCGACGCGGGAGTGCCGTAGTCGGGCTCGTGGAGCAGGGTCATGGCCTCACCTCGGTCGCGCGGTGGAAGTCCTCCGGAAAGTGTGCCAGAGCGCTGCGCACCGGCAGGGGTGTGAGGCCCCCCATGGCGCACAAGGACCCGTCGGTCATGGTCGTGCAGAGGTCCTCGAGGAGGACCAGATTGCGCTCGCGCTCCACCCCGGCTGTGATCTTGTCGATCACCTCGACACCCCGGGTAGAGCCGACCCGACAGGGGGTGCACTTGCCGCATGACTCGACCGCGCAGAACTCCATCGCGAAACGGGCCTGTGCGGCCATGTCGACGGTGTCGTCGAAGGCGACGATGCCGCCGTGTCCGAGCAGTCCGCCCGCCGCGGCGAGCGCCTCGTAGTCCATGGGCACGTCGAGGGTGTCCGCGGGGAAGTAGGCACCGAGGGGCCCACCGACCTGGACGGCCCTGAGCGGGCGCCCCGAGCGCGTGCCCCCGCCGTACCCCTCGACCAACTCGCCCAGGGTGACGCCGAAGGCGAGCTCGACGATCCCGCCGCGGGCGATGTTGCCCGCGAGTTGGAAGACCTGGGTGCCGCGCGAGCGCTCCATGCCGAGCGCCTGGTACGCCGCTGCTCCGTCGGCGATGATGCCGGGGACGGCGGCGAGGGTGAGCACGTTGTTGACCAGGGTCGGCTTGCCGAAGAGTCCCCGCAGTGCAGGGATGGGCGGCTTCGGACGCACCATGCCGCGCTTGCCCTCGAGGCTCTCGAGCATCGCGGTCTCTTCACCGCAGACATAGGAGCCGGCACCCTCGACCACGCGAATGTCGAAGGCGCGGCCGGAGCCCATGACATCGGGGCCGAGCCAGCCGTCGACGCGTGCGATATCTATGGCGGTCCGGAGGGTCGCGATGGCATCGGGGTATTCGGAGCGCACGTAGATCAGGCCCTGGCTAGCCCCCGTGGCGAGGCCGGCGATGGCCATACCCTCAAGCAGGGTGAAGGGGTCGCCCTCCATGAGCATGCGGTCGGCGAAGGTGCCGCTGTCGCCCTCGTCGGCGTTGCAGCAGACGTACTTCACATCACCCTCAGCCTCGAGGACGGTGCGCCACTTGATGCCGGCGGGGAAGCCCGCTCCCCCGCGTCCGCGCAGGCCGGACGCGAGCACATCGGCGACGATCTCCTCGGCTGGGATGGCCACAGCCCGCTCGAGGCCGCGCAGGCCGCCGTGCCCGCGGTAGTCATCGAGGTCCAGCGGGTCGATGACCCCGACGCGCGCGAAGGTGACGCGCTGCTGGGAGGCGAGCCACTCCATCTCATCGACGAGCCCGAGCGACAGGAACTGCTCGGCCCCCTCGGCCAGGCCGCCGTCGAGGAGTCCCTTCACGTCGCTGACGCTGACGGGGCCGTAGCCCACGCGACCAGCCGGCGTCTCGACCTCGACGAGCGGCTCGAGCCAGAGCAAGCCGCGCGAGCCGTTGCGCACGACCTCGGCGTCGACGCCGCGATCGCGCAGGCCAGCCTCGATTGCGGTGGCAACCTCATCGGCACCGACCGATCGCGCGGCGCTGTCACGGGGGACGTAGATGCGGATCACGCGCGCACCTCCTGGGCGGAGGCCACCGCGTCGCGGATGCGCTCGACGTCGCAGCGACCGAGCAGGCGCCCATTGACCATCGCTGCGGGTCCCAGTGCGCAGTCACCGAGGCAATAGACAGCGGCGAACTCCACGCCATCGACGCGCTGGCCGAGCGGGACGCCGTACGCCGCCTCGAGATTGCTCACAAGCTCGCGCGAGCCGACCGACTGGCAGGCCTCGGCGACGCACACCTGCACGTGTACGTCGGGCGGGGGCGACTGGCGCAGGTCGTGGTAGTAGGTGAGCACGCCGACGACCTCGGCTCGGGAGACGTTGAGCTCGGCGGCGATGAGGTCGACGGACTCGTCCGGGACCCATCCGAAGGTGTGCTGGATGCGCTGGAGCGCAGGGAGGATTAGTCGCTCGACGAGCGGGAGTTCCCGCACGACGATGACCGCGTGGTCCGCCGACCACGAGGGGCGGAGTGCACTCACGCCGATCCTCCCAACACCGGGCGCACCTTGCTGGTCGCCTCCCTGCACCCGAGGCCGCCAGTCTAGACCAGTGGTGCCGTGCGCCTCACCTCTGAGTTGCGGCAATTACGGCAAACCCCTTGACACTCGATCACAACAGGACGACCCTCACACTTATCGCGAGGCGAATGCGATGCACGTGGCGTACCGGCTGACCTGACATCCGTCAGGGCGGTCAACGACTTGACCAGGAAATGGCGGGCAATAGAGCACATCCACTGACACATTTCACAGGCATTCCGGCGTTCGGCAATCACGGTGCGTACAAGCATCGCGGTGGTAGGCGCATGCGTGTCTGCACCTTGTCCGGCCGCCCTGGCATCGCCCTCACCTCTCGACGTGCCACCGCAACCCGCGGTGCCCGTTACGAAAGAGGGAGGCACCCCTATAT
>Ga0194134_10006312_pt1 | contig 10697 bp, 7 predicted proteins | sample TA2KigOff0mmetaG_FD_148602 | JGI IMG/M metagenome (GOLD analysis project Ga0194134, IMG submission 148602) | Freshwater microbial communities from Lake Tanganyika, Tanzania - TA2015056 Kigoma Offshore 0m | ecosystem: Environmental > Aquatic > Freshwater > Lake | place: Tanzania: Lake Tanganyika... | reverse complement strand
ATGGGCGTAAAATCTATCTGTATTTCTTGATACGATTACGCGATCCAACCTCGGTTCGATCGCGCCGGATCGGGTGATGATGTTTTTGAGCGACACTCTTCGCACTCCCGCATTGCCGGTAGCCAGCCGGCGGCGGCTTGCCAACGCTTGCCGCAGCGCACGCAGCGAAACTCGCGCTTGACCGGGTCTTTAGCCGCCCAGCGATCCCGCAGGTGAGGAGTGTGATCAATGTACATAGTGGTCTAGTCGGCCCTACTGGCGAAAATATAAGACCCCACTCGCCTCGCCCGTTGCGGAGGCTTTACTCGAGAACCCACGGCAGCGGTGCCCATCCGCCTTGAGCACCTCTTCGCTTGGCAGTCGTGCGCTCTTAAAGCCCATTTTTTTGCAGGAATAGGGGCAAAGACTCTCCCACGTCACGCGGAAGTGGCGACAGTCCCAACAGTTCGGCGGCGGCGTATCCATCGATTGGCCAAACCTCCTAATCCCTGTTTCGAGAGAGTCCCGCTAGGGCGTCGGTGAGGACACCCTAGCGGGCCACCAGTAGCGGGGGGCCGTGTCGAGGGGGACGGACAAAGCGGCCTACCGGCGTGGTGCCGCCGGCAAAAATATGCCCCGTAATTGAAACAAGCATAAACCGTGCCATAAGGTGCTCGGGCTGCCGGTTGATAGCCGGCAGACCTCGAGCAATACACTTCCCTCCGCGTAATGGACTATCCGGCCCCTACCGGCTTGAGGGGTACTAACGCGCAGCGCGGTTCCGAAGCTCAGCGATTTGAAAACCGTGATTAGGTCTGGCTTATTTCACAACGTTGTCAGTTCGACGTCCCCCCGGATTTAGTCTCGGTTAGGTTTAGGGACTGACAGTGAGTGACGTAGGTCGTATCAATATCCCGTTTTGACCCCTCGACCCTTCCCGCACGAGGGTCGGATACGCTGTGAGTCTGTCTTCGGTGAAAGACTGGGCCCGCTTGGATTCGAACCAAGGACCAAGGGATTATGAGAAGACTGGACTCAGCGATCCCTGTTGGCCTTCAATGACTTACGCGTGTCACTAAGCAGTGTGTAAGGAAGTGTGTAAGTAAATATCGTGATTTTGACAGGTCTTTTCTCGACCAAAAACACTTCCGCACGCAGAGCTTAGTCAACGATCAAAGAAAGATGCGCCAGAGTCAGAATTCGGTTTTGACGCAGCTCTCTGATGTTTTCGCATTGGGCATTTGTCGTTTAAACGACAAATGCGGCGAAAACGCCCTTGCTAGACTCGACGCTTATTCCACCTTGATCTGACAGACCGCCTTCATCGCCCGAGAGACGGCCTGCTCTCTCGAGACGCTCGCAGGCAGCGCGGGGAGTGATAGTTGCGACGGAAGCAGTAGCGTTGCAACGCGGGCGTAACGGGCAAAGTTGGCGAGCTGCATGAGATTGCCAGGGACTGTCTAGATTTTTGTGTGATCGGGCCATACTTGCCAGAGGAGGCAGTGTATGGCGATCAAGAAAGAGCTTGTGGATGAGTTGTTGAAGGATGTGGACCCGAAGGAGGTGTTTGCCTCCGAAGGTTTGATGGCGGAGCTGAAGGAGGCGCTGGCCGAACGGATGCTAAACGCCGAGATGGATCATCACCTCGATCAGGAAGGTCGTGCTGAGGCCGATCAAGGCGGGCGCGTTAATCATCGTAACGGGTACAGCAAGAAGTCGGTATTGACCGATAACGGCCAGATCGATCTTGAGATTCCCCGGGATCGACGCGGCACCTTTGAGCCGCAGCTCATTGCCAAGTACCAGCGTCGATTTCCGGGCTTTGATGACAAGATCGTCTCGATGTACGCCCGCGGCAAAGTCGGCCGCTCGATGCGCTGCATGTGCTCGTCTTCTTTGATGCCATCCGCGTCAAGATGCGCGATGAGGGGTCGGTGCGCAGCAAGGCGTTATGGTATAACATTAATAACCATCATCCTTTCGAGGGTCGACCCGGAGACCGTACCGAATGACCGTCACCGCCCTCGCGCCCGCTCCGACCTTCGGACTCGTCAGCCGTCCTTCGACGATCCAAGTGACCGATCTGGCCGATGTCGAGCGCGTGTTCGATCGGCACGTGAGCCTCGTGGTCTGGCAGCGCAGGCTCTCTGCGGCGACATCCGGTTCCAGACTCTGGCCGCGAACGCCGGTACGCCTGATGCGCACTATCGGCGCAGCGCGGGCCAACGCCGAGACAGTCGCGCAGGAGCTCGGGATCGCGCCGCACTCGGCACTCGCGCGCGACATCGCCTTGCTCTGCGACGTGTTCGCGACCGTAACCGGCGCCGCCACACTCGGCCTGCGGGTCGACATCGCCGACCGTGCGACCTGTCCACGCTTCCATGCCGACCGGGTCGGCCTGAGGCTGATGACCACCTATCGCGGGCCAGGGACCGAGTGGCTCGAAGGCAATGACACCTTTCAGGCCCGCGCCGGTGACGTGCTGTTCGCCAAGGGCGAGGCCTGGCCTGACCTTAACTGCGGGCCGTGCCTGCACCGCTCGCCACAACCCGTCGCCGGACAGACCCGGGTGCTGCTCACGATGGATGCGTTGTGACCCGACTCTCGCTCTGGAAGGCCGTCGCGGCGGGCGCAGCGCTGTTGCTGGTCGGCACTGCGGCCTGGATGGCCTGGTCGCGATACGCCGCCCCGACCCGCGTCGCGATCATCAACTACCCGAGCTTCCAGGCCGCGCGCATTCTCAAGTCGCAGCCGCCCTGGGTGCGCGCAGAGGTGCTGCCCCTCGAGGAACTCGATCGGCTGGGTCGCTATGACGTTGCGATCCTGTTTGGACGTGCGCTGCAGCTCGACGAGGCGCAGCTCGCCCTGGTGCGACGCGCCGGCGCCGACGGCACGCGCCTGCACATGGAGGCACCGACCAATCCCATCATCGACGTGACCAACCTCGCCGGACGCGACCTCGACTACGTGGGCAGCTACCTGCGTAATGGCGGCACGACCAACTACCGTCGCCTGCTCGAGTACGCGCGCAGCGCGCTCGACGGCAAGCGTTTGTTCGCCGCGCCGATCGTCGCTCCCGAGGTGATCGGCTCGGACTTGCTGTTTCACATCGACGAGAGCCGCCTGTTCACCAACGTCGCCGACTACGAGCGCTGGTACGCGACGCAACCGCAGTATCGCGCCTCCGGGGCGAAGATTGCGCTCCTGACCAGCGTGCCCGGCCCGTTCAACGCGAACCGTGACCATCTCGACGCGATGATCGGCGCGCTCGAGAGGCGCGGCTTGCGCGTCTATCCGCTCGCAGCGGCGCAAGAGCGCCTGAAGTTCCTGCAGGCGATCGACCCAGACCTCGTGGTGATGATGCCGCACGGCCGGCTGACGCTCGGCCAGGCAGACGAAGCCCGCGCCTGGCTGACGGCGCGCAACATCCCAATGCTCGCGCCCGTGTCGCTTTTCCAGGCCTACGAGGACTGGATGAAGGACCAACAGGGCTTCGCCGGCGCGCTGCTGACGATGAACGTCGTTCTGCCGGAGATCGACGGCGCGGTCGCGCCCTACGCCGTCAATGCGCAGTTCCCCGATGCCGACGGTAACCAGGTGTTCAAGGCGATTCCGGAGCGGCTCGAGCGCTTCGTCAGCATGGTGGAGAAGTGGCTGAAGCTTAAGCGCGCGGCCAACGCCGACAAGCGCGTCGCTATCGTCTACTACAAGGGGCCCGGCCAGAACGCCATGGCAGCCGCCGATCTTGAGGTGCTGCCCTCGCTGTATGCGACGCTGCGGCGGCTACGCGACGCAGGCTACACCGTGACCGGCCTGCCGGAGACCGAGAAGGCCTTCGGCGAGCTGATCCAGCGCGAGGGCCCGATCATTGGTCCGTACGCGCGCGGCGACTTCGAGCGATTCATTGCGCAGGGCAATCCCGCGCGCATTCCGGCGCAGCAGTTCACCGCGTGGTGTCGCGAGGAACTGGCCGCCGAGATGTGCGCCGCGGTCGACGCCGAGTACGGCCCGCCGCCAGGCGACTATATGGGGCTACGAGACGGTCGCGACGAGCCGGTCACGGTGGCGCGGATTGAGTTCGGCAACGTCGCGATCCTGCCGCAGCCGCTCGCCGGCGTCGGGCGCGACACGTTCAAAGTGGTGCACGGCACGAACAAGGCGCCGCCGCATGCCTACGTCGCCGCCTATCTCTGGGTACGCCGCGGCTTCTCAGCGGACGCCATCGTGCACTTCGGCACCCACGGCAGCCTCGAGTTCACTCCCTGGAAGCAGGTCGCGCTGTCGGAGCGTGACTGGTCCGACGCACTGATTGGCAACACGCCGCACTTCTACGTCTACACGATGAGCAACGTCGGCGAGGCCATCATCGCCAAGCGACGCAGCTACACGACCACGGTTACGCATTTGACCCCGCCGTTCCAGGAAGCGGGGCTGTACTCGGATCTACGCAGCATCGGCGCGCGGCTGAACTCGTTGGGCAGTCTCGAAGCCGGCGCGGTGCGCTCGCAGGCCCTACGTGACCTGCAGCGCGCAGCGGTGCGCCTGAAGCTCCATGAAGATCTGTCGCTGCCGGCGGAGACCGCGTGGGACGACGAGCAGGTCGCGCGCCTCGCCAACCACGTCGAGCGTCTGTCGCGCGAGAAGATCAGCCGTGGCCTGTATGCACTCGGCCGTGGCTACGACGTCCCGACGGCGGCGGCAACCGCGCGGCTAATCGCGATCGATCCACTGACTTACTCGCTCGCCACACTCGACGAGTCGCGCGGTCGGCTTGCGCCCGCCGTGCGCGCCGACGAGCGCCTGATGCGCACTCGCTATCGGGAACCCGCGGACGAGTTGATCCGCACGGCGCTCGCTGCAGGTCCCGCTGCAGCCCTTGACGCCGCGATACCGCGCGACGACCAGCAGCGTGCGACCTCCTGGGCCGAGTCGCGGAAGCGGCCTTCGGACGACGAGATCATCGTCGGCTTCATCCAGATGGGCGCCGGCGGCACGAAGCCTGCGGCACGCGCTTCGGACGCCGCAGCGCCGGTCGATGCCGGCGCGCTGCGCGAGCTGCTGGCCAAGGTGCTTCCGTATCCCGAGAAGAAGGCGTTCATCGAGATGCTGCGCTCCGACCGCGAGTTCGCGCAGGCGTCGCAGACCCTCGATCCGGCGCAGATGGAGCGCGCCCGCAAGATCGCGCGCGTGATCCCGGCGATGGCCAAGGCGCTGGCAGTCGCCGGGGATCCGGACGTTCGCGCGCTGCTGCAGGCCATGCAGGCTCCGCCAGCGCGCAAGCTGGCGCTCGAGCTGCTCGCCGATCCGGCGCTCGAGGCCAAGGTCGAGGTCGCGCGGCGCGCGGTGCAGGAAGTCATGGTGAGTCGCGCGCTCGAACCCGCGAACGTTGCGGTTCTCGCACAGGCGATGGCTGCGAGTAGCGGCACGGCCTTCGTTGATGGATTGGCGCTCGACGGCATCGCGCCCGTGCTCGAAGCACTCGAGTTCTATCGCGAGCATCGCGACCTGGCCGACGCGATCCGCGCGCGCAATGACGGGCGCGCCGCCGCGGTCGCCGACGATCTCTCGGCCCCGGAGTTCGAGGCCGCGACGACCGCGTTCCGCGAACGGTTGCTGGCGCATCTCACGGCACTCGAGGCGCGGGAACAGTCGATCGCCCAGGCGGTTTTCACGGTCCGCGATCAGCTTGCCGCCGTGCCTCGCTATCAGGTCGATCTGCGCGACAGCACGGCCCGTGAGCTCGATGCGCTGGTCAATGCGCTCGCGGGTGGCTTCGTGGCGCCGTCGACCGGCGGCGACCCGATCACCAGCCCGACCAGTCTGCCGACCGGCCGCAACATGTACTCGATCGATGCCGAGAAGACGCCGTCGGCGGCGGCCTGGCAGACTGGAACCCAGCTGGCGCAGTCGCTGATTGACCAACACCGCTCGAGGCACGGCGGCGCCTGGCCACGCAAGGTTAGCGTCACGCTCTGGCCAGGCGACTTCATACAGACCGAGGGCGCGACCTTGGCGCAGGTGTTATGGCTGCTAGGCGTAGAGCCGGTCCGCGATCCGTTCGGTCGGGTCGTCGATGTCATCGCCGTCCCCGCCGCGCGCCTCGGTAGGCCGCGCGTCGACGTCGTCGTACAGACGGCAGGCCAGTTCCGCGACCTCGCCGCTTCGCGCCTGTACTTGATCAACAAAGCCGTCGCGCTCGCGGCGCAGGCGGCGACGAGCGCCGACGCGCCGAACGCAGTCGCTGAGAGTGTGGCTGCCAGCGAGCGAGCGCTCAAGGCACGTGGGCTGTCGCCGGCCGAGGCGCGCAGGCTCGCGGGCGTGCGGGTGTTCGGTGGCGCGAACGGTGCCTACGGTACCGGCATCATGGAAATGGTTGAGTCTGGCGGGCGCTGGAGCGAGGAGTCCGAAGTTGCGCGCACCTACATCTCGAACATGGGCGCGACCTACGACGAAGGCGAGCTCTGGAGCCAGTACACCGAGGGCGTGTTCGAGGCGGCCCTGATTGGCACGGAGGCGGTGATCCAGCCGCGCGAGAGCAACACCTGGGGCCCGCTGTCGCTCGATCACGTTTACGAGTTCATGGGCGGCCTGAACCTCGCCGTGCGCGAAGTCACCGGCAAGGACCCTACGGCGTACTTCAACGACTTCCGCTCCGCCGGCAATGCCTACGTGCAAGAAGCTGGCGAGGCGATCGCCGTCGAGTCGCGCGCGACGCTGCTGAATCCGAAGTACATCGCCGACCTCGCCGCGGGCGGGGCCTCCTCGGCCGAGAAATTTGCCGAAACGTTCCGCAATACCTACGGTTGGAACGTGATGAAGCCGGAGGTAATCAAGGACTCGCTGTGGAACGATCTGCACGAGGTCTACGTGCGGGATCGCTACGGCCTCGGCATGCGCGGCTTCTTTGAGCGCGAGAACCCGGCAGCGCTGCAGGAGATCACCGCAGTGATGCTCGAGACCGCGCGCAAGGGCCTGTGGCAGGCCGATGCCAGGCAGCTGCGCGAGCTCGCCGAGATCCACCAAGAGCTGATCGCGGCGCATGGTATCTCCTGCACTGGCTTCACCTGTGATAACGCGCCGCTCGCGCAATTCATTGCCCAGAAGCTCGATCCTGCCGCGCGCCAGGCCTATGAGCAGGCCCGCAACAGTGCCACCGAAAGCCTCGCCGCAAGGACGCAGGACGCGGTTGTGTTGAAGCCCACCGACCGACCGCCACCGAACGCAGCCCTCGACGACGCCCAGGCCTTCTCGCTGCCTTCATGGGCGTGGTGGATCGCGGCGCTAGCGGGCTTGGGCGCGCTGCTTGCGCTGCTCGGACGTCGTCGGCACTCCTCCGCGTGAACGCAGTGCTAGCTGCTTCCATGGCACTGTCGTCGGTCGCCGCGCTGGCGCTGGTGGCGTGGGCTGCAGCGCTGCCGTCCTCGATGCTGCGGCTCGGAGCGGCTACGTCGGTCGCACTGCTCGGGTGGCTGCTTCTGCCGCTCGCCACCGAGACGGGCCTGCGCGACATCGCGCGCTGGCTAGGCGAGTCGGAACGGTCGCGCGACCTCGCCGCGCTTGCGACGCTCGACGCCATGCTCGTCCTCGCGCTTGCGGTCCGCAGTTTGTGGGGTAACGCCGGCCGGATCGAGCAGGCGCTGTTGCGCTGGCTGCCCCCGCTCACCACGCCGCTCGCCGTGTTCGCCCTTTGCGTGTTCGCCTCGCAGTCCGATCATGGCTTTGACTTCGGCTCCCTGCGCGTGCTCGTCGCCGCCGCATGCCTCGCCATGGTGTTCGCCCTCGGTGCGCTGCTCGCCGTGCCAATGCCCGCGCTTGCCGCGCGCCTCGAGCTGCGCGTTGTTTGCGCGTTGCTGATGCTGGGGGTGGCCGCGTGGCTCGCCGCCCTCGCGAGTGCGCCGCCCGCCGGCAACGCGCCGACGGTCGACCTCGTCGCGCTCGGAACGCTCGTCGCCGGCGCGCTGCTGGTCATTTTCGCTGGCTTCCTGCGCGAGCACTGGAGATCCCGTCGATGAAGTGGTTCTCGGAGGCCCTCTATTGGCTGTCGAATGGGCTCCTGCTACCGACGCTGCTCGGACTCGCTTGGCTGTTCGCGCGCGCGCTATGGCTCGCGGGCGAGACCTATCAACGGCGTGTCGGACGCCGCCGGTATGCTCAGGCGCTGGTGGCCGGCGGCGTCGGTGCCGATCCGCAGGCGGTGATCGATGCCGCCAACGCACTACGTGCGAGCGCATTACCGATCGGCGTGAGTCTCGCCGCGCTGGTCGAGCATCGCCGCTCGCCCGCGCGGCGCAATAGGATAATGGCTGAATACGAGGTTGCTGCGGACCTCGACCTCGCTCCCTCGCGTACCCTGACCCGCCTCGGCCCGCTGCTCGGCCTGATGGGAACCCTGATCCCACTTGGCCCCGCCCTGCTCGGCCTCGCCTCCGGCGACGTCAAGTCGCTGGTGCAAAACGTGCAGGTGGCATTCGCCACCACGGTGATCGGGCTCGTCGCCGGGGCGATCGGCTTCGTGGTCACCCAGGCCCGCCAGCGCTGGCATGCCGAGGACCTCATGCTGCTCGAGTTCGCCTCCGATCTCTTCGACGAGCAGCCCGGAGATGCGCCTTGAGCGCCCGGCGCAGGCGCCGCCGCCTGATCGCGCGCCCGGGTGCGGACGACGACCCGCTGTCATCGCTGACGAACCTGTTCGACGTCGCGATGGTGTTCGCCGTGGCATTGATGGCGGCGCTGGTCGGGCGCTTCAACTTGTCCGACCTGCTGGTCGCCGAGAACTTCACCTGGGTGAAGAACCCGGGCACGCCGCAGATGGAGATTGTGACCAAGCGCGGCGAGACCATCACGCAGTACAAGCCACAAGCCGCGAGTGACGCGACCGGACCGCGCGGTAAACGTGTAGGCGCTGCATATCAGCTCGAGAATGGCGAGATCATCTACGTACCGGATCAATGATATGCAAACTCTACCCGTCACCGTGCTCTCTGGTTTCCTCGGCGCCGGCAAGACCACCTTGCTGAACCACGTCCTGCAGAACCGCGAGGGCCTGCGAGTGGCCGTCATCGTCAACGACATGAGCGACGTCAACATCGACGCCGCCCTGGTGCGCGATGGCGGTAGACTCAGCCGTACAGAAGAAAAGCTTGTCGAGTTTTCGAACGGCTGCATCTGCTGCACGTTGCGCGACGACCTACTGCAGGAGGTACGACGCCTGGCCGCCGAGGGGCGTTTCGACTACCTGCTGATCGAGTCGACCGGCATCTCGGAGCCCATGCCCGTCGCGGCCACCTTCGCCGTGCGTGACGAGCGGGGCTTTTCGCTCAGCGATGTCGCGCGGCTCGACACCATGGTCACGGTCGCCGATGCAGCGACGCTGGTCGCCGACTTCAGCTCGCCCGACATGCTGCAGGATCGCGGCGAGACGGCCGGCGACGAAGACCAGCGCGCGCTCGTCGACCTGCTGACCGAGCAGCTCGAGTTCGCGAATGTGATCGTGCTGAACAAGATCGATCGCGTCGATGCCGTCGGCCGCCGCCAGGCGCTCTCACTGATCAAGGCACTGAACCCGACCGCTCGGATCATCGAGACGAGCCGCGCACGGGTTGCACTGCCGGACATCCTCGACACTGGCTTGTTCGACTTCGACGCTGCGCAGGGCATGGCGGGCTGGGCCCGCGAGCTCGCCGGCGAGCACACGCCTGAAACCGAGGCGTATGGCATCTCGAGTTTCGTGTACCGGGCCCGTCGCCCCTTCCATCCGCAGCGGCTGATGCAGCTGTTCAACAGCGACTGGCCTGGCGTAGTGCGCAGCAAGGGCTTCTTCTGGCTCGCGACGCGCCATGACTGGGTCGGCGAGATGCAGCAGGCCGGCGGCGCACTGACGCACAAGGCGACGGGATTCTGGTGGGCGTCGGCGCCCGCGGCCGAGCAACCGGATCCGGCACGCGCACCGGAACTGCTAGGCATCGACTGGGACACCCAGTGGGGCGACCGGCGGCAGGAACTGGTGTTCATCGGCATCGAGATGGACGAGGCGGCGATGCGCCGTGCACTGGATGCCGCGCTGCTGACCGACGCCGAGTTTTCACAGGGGCCGGAACTCTGGTCTAAACTCCCCGACCCGTTCCCGCACTGGAGCGTTGAAGTAGAGGACGCCGCATGACATCGCTACGGTCGCTGACTGTCGTTGCAATGCTCGCCGCCGCGGTGACTGCGTCTCCCGCACGCGCCGTAGAGCCGCAGCCCGCCCCTTAACCCTTCTCGCTGCCGGCACTCGCGTGGCCGAGTGATGCGCTCGAGCCCGCCATCGATCGCCATATAGAGCCTCATCACGCCCCGATACGGCATCGGTAAACTGAGCTCTCGCTTTCACGTTCGCACCATCACCCAATATGGCCGGCTGTGTTTCGGTCGACACAAGGTCAACCACAGCAACGCTTTGGTCGGACAGAATGTCGGCGTCAAAGAGGTCAGTGATCACCTCTGGCTCGCCATCTCGATACACTATGACTTAAGGGTCTTCGACCACGAGAACGCTCACTTCGAGTGCGCGCCTAACCCCTTCGATGCTAAGGTGTTACCTATGTCTCCGGAATAATCCGTTACCCATGTGGTCGGTACGGACAGATTTGTAAGACTGGGCCCGCTTGGATTCGAACCAAGGACCAAGGGATTATGAGAAGACTGGACTCAGCGATCTCTGTTGGCCATCAATGACTTAC
>Ga0194134_10006303_pt1 | contig 10708 bp, 16 predicted proteins | sample TA2KigOff0mmetaG_FD_148602 | JGI IMG/M metagenome (GOLD analysis project Ga0194134, IMG submission 148602) | Freshwater microbial communities from Lake Tanganyika, Tanzania - TA2015056 Kigoma Offshore 0m | ecosystem: Environmental > Aquatic > Freshwater > Lake | place: Tanzania: Lake Tanganyika... | reverse complement strand
CCTTGGGATGTCCAGTGCCGAGCAAATTTAGGCTACTGCCAGTTATTTAAGTTTAAGTGTGCTGGGGAGCGAACCTGCGATGCGTGGCTCCACGGTGGCTCAATTCAAGGCTGATGGCTGCTGACAAGGCGATCGAACCTGGCAAGAAAAGTACTGAAAGGTACTTACCTGAATCAGCATGGGCAAAACTATCTCCCGCAGAGCGCAAAGAAACAGACGAAAAGAAAAAACGAGAATCTCGAGAAGGAAAGCAATTTGTTTCCAACACTGAACGAGCTAAAAAAGCTCGACGCGCTGTTGAACTGTCAAGCAGGAGAAAACAAAAGCAATGATTAAACCAAAGGCTAAATTGGGTTACATGTACGGTATTAACGTAGAAGAGAGACCGTACGAAACTCCGTTGCCTAGCAACGCCGAAGATTTTTTCTATGGTCGGCAGCCAAAAGAACGCAGCAGAATGGCAGGAGATATCTTAAACTTAGATTTAACGCAATCCCCAGGTACTCCTGCTGTATTTCCTCTTCCTAAAATAGGAGGTGCAGAACTAAGGACGCCCTACCTTCCTCAATAACATGGCCGACAAGAAGAAAATGCCCCCGGAGTTGTTGGAGCATTTTAAAAAGAAACAAGGCGATAAAGAAGAGACTTCTTCAGAAAAAAAAGAAGGGGATCATGAGCGTCGTAAGGAAGCGGTCAAGAAAGCCAGAGTTAGGATGGAAGAAAAGAGCAGGAAGGGTCGTCATGACAAAAAAGAAGAAACTGGTAAAGAACGCACTTAAAAATCCAGAGCTTTATACCCCAGCAGAGCTTAAGTTTTTTGAGCTTTGGTTGTCACATAAAAAGCAGAAGAAAGAAGCCAAGAAGGCAACTGCGCTACAATAGATTTAAATATTAGATGGTGTCGTGAGTAGCAGCAGCTCAAACAAGCAGCCAATGATGGTTGATCGGCCTGCAACCGTGTCAACTCTTGTTACCGTTGCATCTGGTCAATCTTTTTCAACTAGCCTGATTCCAACTGCTGTTGGTAATGCCACCAAGGTGTTTGATGTTGATTCTGCATTGACCGATACGTCAATCAGCGGTGCTTATATTGATGAGATTTGGTTCCAGTACAGCAAGCGAAATACTCAATTTATTGATTCTGTTACCCCAACGACTGGCACTTATTCGGCTGACAGCACTGTTGTTGTTGTAACAATTTCTGGAGGCCACTCTCTCCAGGTTGGTCAGAAAGTTTTTCTGGATTTCACCTCATACAGCTCTGGCACAGATCCCATTGATCAGGCTGTCACTGTTACGGCTGTTACCCCCACTACTTTTACCGGAACCATTCCTTCCGTAGCCGGTCCGATTACTGGTAACGTTAACTGCCACCTTCCCACTAACTTCTGTTTTTATTTAGTTAGTGCTGGAACTGTAACTAATATCAACCAGTTCTTCCCCCTGTTTGTTGCCAGCATCCCCTCCGTTTACGAAAATCAAAACTACAGCCTGACTATTAATAATATTCTCCCGTTAATTAACCACCCGGTTGTCCAGGCTGGTACAAACTTCACTTCGACCAACAGCCTCACATCACCTAAAACTCGTGGTTTGATGCTCCAGCGTGGACAAGCTCTTTACGTGGCAGCCGGTGGTTCCGTTGCATTGACCAACGGTTTCTATGTAGGCGTTCAAGCTGGTTACTATTGATGAAATCGATGCCTTTTGGAGTCGGTGGATTTAATCCACGTTCAAAACAAGATTTTAGCAAAGATCTATCTAAAGGATTTACGGGGGACTTTAAATTTAATAAAATTCCCGAGTGGGAATTAGATACAAACGCTTTTAAATTTACACCAAAAGATAATACATTAAAGAGCCGTATCCGGTTTTACGATCGCGACTCTTTGTGGGCTCGGTGGCGGCGCGGGTACGAGCTGTACACGATCACCCAAACCACGCTTGGGTCATTTGCAGATGAACGGAGATCTCGTGGGGATTACCGCATGTATTGCGTATTCCAACAGTTCCCTGGCGTGTTCATTCCTGCGCGGATGTTTATGTTCCCAAGCACCAATACGGAAATCGGTGAACAAATGGTTGGTGTTCGCGATGTAAATAGTTTTAATTTTTATAATTTTGGTCTTCCAATTCTTGCTGTTCGTTACTTAGGCCCCATTAATGCAGGAACTTATTCTCAAAGTGGTACTACCGTAACAGTAACAAAATCAGATCATGGATTCCGAGTGGGTGAAAATGTATATTTGGACTTTACAAGCGGAGCTGGAATTGATGCGACGCTTCCGATTGTAAGTGCAACACAGAACACGTTCGTTGTTACTGCATCAGCCCCGGCTACTACAAGCGGAAATGTGAGTTTTTATCTGTCTACCGTTTTTACTGATGAGCGGTGGACAACCACTCGGGTTCGATTGAGATCTATTCCGACACCGGTTGCATTTTTTGCTGGTGAGCGTCTGGCAGATCGAATTGTTGAGAAAGATCCTGGAATTTTTTCTACCTATTCCAGGGCTGGCTCCACGGTAACTGTTAACTGTACAGCGGTCCATGGTCTTTCTACCGGTAATAAGGTATTTGTTGCGGTAACGACCGGCCTGGTCTCGTCTGGTCAGCATGTCATTACAGTAACGTCTCCTACCCAGCTCACATTTACAACAATTGACAGCGGTTCCACAACTGGTAATTTAATTCTTAATCGATTAATTCCTGGATTCCGTTACGATGATTATGTAGGTTATACCGTTACTGGCGTAGATTTAACGACTAAGGAAATTATTTTCCAAAAAGACGACAGTTATGGAGCCCGCACTACTGGTGGCACAATTGAGACAATCTTACCAGCTCATCGAGGCTTTGAAGTTGGTCGATTTTTGACAACTGAGGTTCGCTGGCAGTGCTCTTGTCAAGACTACATGAGAAGAAGTGGTTACAATTTATACAGCGAACTGACAACCAAAAGATTCCCGGTTTCTGCTATTACATCTACAAAACCGGGGCAAGTCGAAGATGCTGAAGGTAACTTAAGCAATGAAAGAGACATCCCTGGATCTTTTTCTGATTTAGGTTACGTCACAATTAATAATTTTTATCAACTGCCGACGTATAAAGATACAAAAGATTTTTCATATCCAAATCTGATGTACTACCAGCTTCGGTGGTGCAAACATATTTACGCAGCAATGTTTTCCATTCTCCATGATGAAGGAAATGAACCAATTGCTATTGCTGCAAAATATACTCAATCAGGTCCAAATATCACAGTTGAAGCGCCAGATCATAACTTACTTGCTAATACCAAAATTCAACTAGATTTTTCAAGTGGGGCCGCATTATCAGGTCAATACACAATTACATCTGTCCCCAATAAAGATACTTTTGTTGTTGTTTATCCTTTTAGTGCGACAACAGGTGGTTACTGCACCGTTAGTAATTTAAGAGAACACGATTTTGTTAACACCTGGGTTTATGAGCCATCTGATCGCCCAGTAGGGGATGATTTGGATGCTTTTTATAAGAACTTTAATAAAGAAATTGGCAAAGTACAAGAAGCTGCTGAGCGAATGTTGATGATGCAGCAGGGAATGAAGTGGGTTGGTGGTAAATCAATTACAGGATCTCGAAATCAACCACAGCAGGTAGCTGATTATGATCCCCAACTTGTTGGTATGATGGTAACCGATTCAATCCGTCGTAATGCCGAAGGTGAATTAGATCGAGATGGAATTCTACTAAATACATCGAATCGCATGATTTCGATGATAAGTAAATTGTTTAACATTCAACCATCCTTGGTTCAGGGTTCCAAGATCGGAATGTTAGATGAGCCTCTCGTTAACTATGTTCCTGAATTTGAATTCGGTTTAATTGATGGTGGTACATACGCAAATGGTATTCCTGTTGAACCTCCGTCTGCAACCAGTACGATAGACTGTGACACATACAGTCCTTTGACCGCACAAGATATCTTGGTTGATGCGGGTTTGTACATCAACAGCTAATTATGGCAGTTCAGATTCTTTCACGGCGCTCCAGTATCCTTCACGACCGCCCTTTCCCAATTCGAATCGGGACCGCTGAATTAGCAATTAATAACAACCCTGGAGATCCCGGACTTTATTTTTCCGATAACATTGCAACTCCGTCTACTGGATTGATTAAGGTGGGGCCGACCTTTATTGGCTCCTCTCCCCCCAATACACCCGCTGCTGGGTATGCTGTATTTAGTAAAGGGGAATCATGGCTAGACACCTCCAGCACATACATTTATAATCTTTTTGATGGTACGTCTTGGCAGACTCCAAAAGCTGTAGCATCGAACAGCAATGGTAAACCAGTCAACCCAACGGATGGCCAACTTCACTACGATAAATTAATCCCAGGTTTATTTATGTATGATTCTGCAACAGCAGCTTGGATAGCAATCTAGTTGTGCTTATTGTTGTTGTTTAAAATGTAATCTAAAATTCGATCAAGTTTGGTGTGAACTGCTTGTATTTCACGCAAGAAGTCTTCTTTTAAAACGTAATCGTGGATGACTCGATCTTGAAAAGTATCCAAATCTTGTTCTAACGCTTCAAAGCGACGTTCAATTTTTCTATTAAAATTGCTTAGAGCCCTTGTCAAACCTGCAAATGCACCAGCTGCGCCAGACAGAACGGCTAAAATAAATTCAGGTGTCACCTGATTACGGTAATTTTTTTCTTATTCTAAGAGATGCAACGATTTAAAATAAGTTTACGGTAAGGAAAAAATGGCAACAGGATACGAACCCAATATAGAAGGTGCTTTGGCTGTTCTTGTTGACCTCATGATGGCCAATGCGTTCACCATGACTCGTCAACCGTACGAGCCTAATTATCGAGGCTTGGTTGATGCAATTATTGACCTTAAGGAGGGCTTCCCAGCTTTTGCCCCTTCTCGGGTTGGTTTTGACGCAATTGCGTTTGAAGCATTGTCTGATGGCGATGCTCTATACATGAGGACAAGTGATGGTCAAGTCGGGAAAGCTAGTGCGGTAGATGGTACCGTTGAAAATGCTTTAGTCGTTGGGTTTGCTAATTCTGCCGTTTTGACCGGAGAAACAGTTAAGGTATTGGTTGCTGGACTAAAAACAATGCCAGGTGTAATAGATCCCGGCGACATTTATTTTCTTAGTGCAACAACTCCAGGGGAAATTGCAACTACACCCCCATCAACTCCTGGTCAAGCCGTTACCCGAGTCGGTGAAGGTGCAACCGTGACAGACTTCAGTATTCAACTGGAACCACCTATTCTGCTCAGCTAGACAAATGTCCGACTACACTCTTCGAAATGTAAAAGGCTCAGAGTTAACATTCTCTGAGGTTGACAATAATTTTATCGCCAGCAGGACTTCCGGTCGCTTTAGCAATAATTCTTTGCTCGAACCGATTTCGGGTTTGTTTTTTTCTCAATCTGCTACTCCAGTTACATTCGCAGGACGTACCCCTGATGCAGATACCATTGAATTAAGTCCTATTTGTTTAGGTTATACCACCCAGATTGACCAAGTAGGGGTTTGGAAATCAGCCGGAGCCAGCACAGAAGATTTTCGCATCTTGATTTATTCAGCTGGATCGGATAATCTTCCTTCGTCAAAAGTTGCGGAAACGTCTACAATTACAAATGCTTCTGGAGCCGGGGATAATAATGGTGCTTTATCTTATACCTTTTCTGCCAATACTTTGTATTGGGTTGGTATGCATATTGATGCAGCAACTGCTTCATATCAGTGTATCCCAGCAAATGATATGAGAAGTCTTGGGTTTACAGCGATGTCTGCGTTGGCATATGGAACAATTGCAAATGCAATTCTATTAACCGGAGTTTCACTTGGTTCTGCCCCACCAACCTGGACGTTTGCTTCTAGCCAATTAGTTAATGTAGCAGTCCCGGCAATTGGGTTTAGGGTGGCATAAGGACTGTGGCAAATTATGTAATTCCCGGATATTGGTCCTCGGGGTATACAACAACCTCGGCAAATCCTGGTGTTAGTAATTACGAGCCATATGCACCAAATTCTCAAGGATTAACAGAAGCCTTGATTGACTTGAAGTCAACAATGGCGAATCAAACGGTGTATTCTGTTGCTGGTTTTCAGGCTCCCGCATTTGAAAATGTTTCCCAAGGGGAAGCGCTCTATGCTCGATTAAGCGACGGAAAAGTTGGGCGAGCAATCGCGAGCTCTACTGAAGATTTAGCAACAGTCGTTGGTTTTGCGCAAACGACAAAATCAGCGGGAGAACTAGTAAGAGTACTGATTGTAGGTACCCTGGCAAGTTCTGGATTAAACCCAGGCCAGCTGTATTATTTATCTGCCGCCAGTGCTGGGGCAATTACAACAACTCCTCCTTCTACTTCAGGCCATTATGTGACTCGGGTTGGAGAAGCTGCAACAGCTGCACAGTTTATTATCCAACTGGAGCCGCCTATTTTATTAAGCTGAAGACGGTAGCTTTGGTAGGATAGAAACATCAATGATTCATTTAGGCCTTAAATGAATCGAGTAAGTTTATAGCATGGCAACAAGAAAACCACTTGTATTGGTCAGCGGCTTATTTCAGGAGCTAGATACTCCTACGGATAAGCTTGATTTTGCCGGAAATACTACAACCGATCTTACTGAAGGTACAAATCTTTATTACACTGACGTTCGCGCCAGGCAATCAATTTCTGTTACCGATTCGGGCGGTGATGGGTCTTTAAGTTATGACAATAGTACCGGTATTATCACTTATACCGGTCCATCAGCTTCTGAGGTTCGCGCTCATTTTACGGCTGCCAATAGTGGCTCAGGTTTTGGCAGCCTTGCATATGATAACTCGACCGGGATTTTTACCTATAGTGTCGTTACCTCTGCAAACATTCGCCAACAGATTTCTGTTACGGACGCCGGTGGTGATGGATCTTTAAGTTATGACAACAGCACCGGGGTTATTACTTATAACGGCCCTACCGCAAATGATGCTCGGGCTTACTTCAGTGTTGCTGTTGGTTCCGGCCTTACGTACAACAGTACTACCGGTGAGTTTGGGACCAGTGCAATTCCAAATTCTCAGCTAGCAAACAGCACGATTACTTTTGGTAGCACTTCGGTGTTCCTTGGGACCACAGTAACGGCTCTTTCGCTAACAAGCTTGACAGCTAGTACTTTTTTAAATATTGGCGATGGGGTCGGATCCGCAAATAGTATCAATATCGAGCCCGGATCAATCATATTTGAAGGCACAACTGCGGATGCGTTTGAAACTCAACTCCAAGTTGTTGATCCTACTGCGGATCGGACTATAACCTTTCCCAATGCCACGGGTACTGTTGCATTACTGACGAGTCTGTCTGTCGCCGCAGGCTCTGGACTTACCTATGACAGCACTACAGGAGAATTTGGGACAAGTGCAATCCCAAATTCACAATTAGCTAACAGCTCAGTTACTGTGGGTTCGACGGCTATTGCTTTGGGTAGCAGCTCCACTACGTTAACTGGCCTAACGTCTGTTACCTCAACCGGTATCACGACTAACGACAGTGGTTTCCGGATTCGCAATACAACGGACACCACTAAACAAATCGCTTTCAGCGCAGCTAGCATCAGCGCGGCTTCAACTCGAACGCTGACGGTCCCAGATTCAGATGGAACGCTTGTACTCGCCGGTATTGCCAATGCCTTTACTGGCGCAAATACCTTCACAAATGCTACAGGTCAAATTTTTCGTGTAGCAGCAACTAATGATGGAATTAAACTTGTTGGCCGTGCAGGAGGCAGCGGTGACTTCACTGTAGAGGTACAAACTGCCACACTTAGTGCGAATCGCACAGTGACTTTTCCAAACTTAACTGGTACTGTGCTGCTTGATACTTCATCTTTACCAGCAACTTTCTCGGATTCTGCGTTCCGGGTTCAAGACAATAGTGATGCGACGAAGCAATTAGCGTTTGAGTGTTCCGGTATTTCAACGGCAACGACCCGGACAATGACGGTTCCGGATGAAAATGGTACGATTGCAACACAAGATTTTGCAACTGCCATTGCTATTGCATTAGGATAGAAACATGGCAACGCAAGTACAATTTCGGCGCGGTACTACTGCTGAAACAGTTTCTTTCCTGGGAGCGGTTGGGGAAGTAACGGTTGATTTAACAAAACACGTTTGTGTTGTCCATGATGCTGTCCAGGTCGGTGGTTATCCACTGATGCTTGAAAGTGGTGTCAACAGCGCCTTCTCCTTGGGTTCTCTCAGTAGTTGCGCTCTTAAGTTTGCCGGAGACCCTAACACTGGAATCATCAGTCCCGGTGCCGATCAGATTGCACTGGTGACAGGAGGTGTTGCTAGGCTTACAATAGATTCATCTGGTTCCGTTACCATTCCCGGAAATGTTACCGTCTCAGGCAGCCTAACCGTGACTGGAACGCTTAACTCCACCGACAACATTGCACTTATTGTTGCTTTAGGCTGATATGGCAAATACTTTTAAAGTTGACACCAAATCAAGTTTGGTTACCGACGCAGTCAGTAATGCTAACACCAACGTTTTAAGTGCAGGCGCTACTGCTACTGTCATTGTTCTCAGTGTCCTGGTTTCCAATAAAACTGGTACCAGTGCCAATGTTGATGTTTATTTGGTGACAAATACGGGTGATGATGTTTATTTGATTCGGAATGCACCGGTTCCCGCTGGTTCCTCCTTGGAATTGATTAGTGGAAATAAGGTCATTATGGAATCGAGCGATGTGTTAAGGGCTCGCAGTGATACGTCGACTGCATTAGACATTGCGGTCAGTTATCTTGAACAAACGCCATAAGGAGGTCTAAATTATGGCTTTGACTGAAATTGATGCTGCAAGATTAAATGATAACGTTTTTAATACGGTTGGACCTTTTTCTAACCGCATCATCAACGGCGACTTCTCCGTTGCCCAACGTGGCACCAGCTTTACCAGCACCAGCAGTGCCAATAACGACGACACTTACACCCTTGATCGCTGGTACATCCTCAGCGACGGCAACGATACCATCGACGTAACCCAAGATACAACCACCGTTCCAGCGAATCAAAAATACGCCATCGCGCTTGACGTTGAAACCGTCAATAAAAAGTTCGGCATTGCCCAGATCATCGAGAATGCCAACTGCGTGGGACTTATCGGTGGCAATGTCACTCTGAGCTTCAAGGCCAAGGTCAGCGCTACCACCAAGCTCGATAATGTCAAAGCCGCTGTTGTGGCGTGGTCAGGCACTGCCGACACAGTAACAAGCGACATCATCAGCGCCTGGAACGTTGAAGGCACAAACCCCACGCTGATTGCCAATGCCACCTACGAAAACACCCCGGCAAACCTAAACGTCACGACCAGTTATGCCACCTATTCGCTGACTGCCAACATTGATACAGCCAGCACCACCAATGTCATTGTGTTCATCTGGTCCGATGTGACTGATACCACGCTGGGCGATTTCCTTTACATCGCGGATGTCCAACTGGAAGCGGGCGCCGTCGTCGCGCCGTTCGAGCGCAGGAGCTACGGGCAGGAGTTGGCGTTGTGTCAGAGGTATTGTTTTGCGATTTCAGGAAACGATCAAGTTTTTGGAACCATTAGCTACGGGAATGCGACCAGCTTGCTCTTTCACGTTGCCCATCCAGTTGCAATGCGAACAACAGCAAGCGTAACAGCGACAACGGGAACAAACTATTACGCAGGTGTTATTGGAGGAACCGTCGATTACGTCAACAGTTTAAGTTTTTATGTTGGGTCTCCTTTGTTTACTAGCCTTTTGAACAATACGCAAGCCTCTGGAACGGCAGGGCAGGCTGGGTACGGCACCACAACCAATGCTTCCGCATCTATTCTTTTGACCGCTGAGCTGTAATCCATGATCTACCAAGTTAACAAAAGAGGCATTGTCTCCTTACAGCTTGAAGGCAAGCTGCTTTCTTTCCACCCTGACCCCGCCAACATCGACTACCAGGCATACCTGGCCTGGCTCGACGAAGGCAACGAGCCGCTTCCGGCGGATGAGCCGCCTGCAATCACCTGGGATGACATCCGCACCAAACGCGATCAACTCATCAAAGACTCCGATTGGACCATGACGGCCGACGCCTCAGTGAATCAGGCTGCATGGGCTGAATATCGTCAAAAACTGCGTGACCTTCCTCAAACCTACGCAAAAACAGGCCCCGAATCTGTAAACTGCGTGACCTTCCTCAAACCTACGCAAAAACAGGCCCAGAATCTGTTGTCTGGCCTGCACAACCTTCAACTACCGGACCAAATACTACTCCGGTAGAATAAGAAAAAGTAGAAAAGCAGTAAGATGCCTTACATTGGCCAGGATCTTCAGGTTGCATATCCTACATATCTAAATATTGATGACATCAGCGGTTCCTTTGATGGCGTCACAACTTCATTCTCCCTGCTGGTCAGTGGTTCCGCCCCGGTTCCCCTCCCCCTTAATTCACAGCAGTGCCTTATCTCTGTCGGCGGTGTAATCCAACGACCGGATGACAGCGGCACCGAAGGTTTCAGGTTGAGTGGTGGAAACATTATTTTTAGTTCAGCGCCAAATACAGGAGAAGATTTCTTTGGTGTAATCCTGGCTGGTGCTGATTACGTTAATGTTGGTGCTAATTTTCCCGACGGTTCACAGGCTGCTCCATCAATTACATTTGAGCAAGATAATGACACCGG
>Ga0194134_10006297_pt1 | contig 10717 bp, 8 predicted proteins | sample TA2KigOff0mmetaG_FD_148602 | JGI IMG/M metagenome (GOLD analysis project Ga0194134, IMG submission 148602) | Freshwater microbial communities from Lake Tanganyika, Tanzania - TA2015056 Kigoma Offshore 0m | ecosystem: Environmental > Aquatic > Freshwater > Lake | place: Tanzania: Lake Tanganyika... | reverse complement strand
TCCGTGAGGCGTAGCAGTGGGAGGCTGCACAACCTGCTGAGGAAGGTGCTGCGGCTGAGGCTGAGCTATGACTGGGGTAGGCTGAGGCACCATGAGGTGATGGGGAATTCCGTGAGGCGTAGCAGTGGGAGGCTGCACAACCTGCTGAGGAAGGTGCTGCGGCTGAGGCTGAGCTATGACTGGGGTAGGCTGAGGCACCATGAGGTGATGGGGAATTCCGTGAGGCGTAGCAGTGAGAGGCTGCACAACCTGCTGAGGAAAGTACTGCGGCTGAGGCTGAGCCATGACTTGTACAGGTTGAGGCAACTGATGCGGAGGCATGAGTCCATCGTCTTCAAGGAGCGCGGACGGGATGGCCGCACACACGGTAGGATCGGTGATGAAGTGCAGAGTAGAATTCTTTGCCGGGTCAAAGGTCACGCAGAACCGCGAGTAGTCGCGATAGGATACATGGGCCAAAGTGACCATGGCCCCCTTGAGCTCTACAACATGTCCAACGCAGTCTAGAAGCACCTGGTGCCAGGTACGCATAGGATCATGCGGAGGCTGAGCCTGAGCGTGCACTCCCCAGACTGTGAAGCGCATAACGCCGTGTGCACATTGGATCAGCCCACGGACGTAGTACTTTATGTCCGCTGGTCGCTTGGGAGGGGAGTACGTGGAGATCTCGGGATCAAGATCCATGACGCGGATGGGTCCGACAATGCATCGGGAGATCGGGGATGACACCGTCTTCAAATTGTTGACGCGACGCATGACTTTGTTCAGTAAGGTTTTCTTTCAACATTTAAAAGGATCGGAATTAACAAAGGTGATTGACGAAAAATACTTTCTTTTTCTTTCAGTACACAATTTTCATCTTTGAGGAAATCGGATAACATTTGCGCTGGGTAACATGTTGGGTAACACATGGATCTTCCGTCTCGACCTGCCCTATTGTCCATCAACACCAAGCGTGAGTGTCGTACTCCAACGGAAGGCGACGCTCAGTCATCGTCAAGGAGTGCGGGCGTCGGACCGCCACCGCGTCACCGTCAGATCGCAAAGTCTTGCGCACTTTGCGAAAAGCCTTGCGCAGCTCGTCGAAGGAAGCCTGCAGTGTCATTACTGCAGTGGTGAGATCTGCGACTTCCGACGTAAGAGTAGGCTTCGAAGCCTTCTGCATCGTCGAAGCCTTTGGGGAAGGAGGTGGTGAGCAACCTGGGGACGCTGGACCACGTTTTGCTGCCACCGCGACGCCAGCACGGTTATCGGAGAGTTCAGGATGCATCCGATCATCGCCACGGGCAGCAAACCCTAGTTGGTGCAGGGCACGGCGACGGACGACGCCGCCTCCGAGCGCACGGACGGGGGCCGGAACTCTTTTCAGAAATTGTTCGTACTTGAGGATTGGCCGCACCTCAAGGCGCGCCGCGTCGGCGGGTGACAAATCATCCGTCAATGAGAACAGCTCTTTCTCATTTCCGGATTTCAGGCAGAACCACGCCCGGGCTACCCCATCCCTCACAGAGCATATCACACCACGCCGTATAGGGAGGCCGTCGAGAGTCAACTCAAAGCACGTGCCCAACCCAAAATCCGCAGGCCCACACGCTGACAGCGCCTTCGGTGTCAAGAAGTTGTGCATTCTATATTTTTCTTCGAAGATCGTCTTCAATGCAATAAGATCCATTTTTAACCACTTTTCCATATTGAGAATTACACCTTACTCCGAATCACTCTTGCATCTCGATCATTTCAAAAAGAGAAAAAAATTCGCTTCTCACAAAAGATAAGAATAGAAGAAGAAAAAAACAAAACAAAAAACATGCGTATCTGATGGTGTCGTGTAGTTGGTTTTCTACTTTTCATTTTCATTCATCTAGCGCTTCTGGCGCTTCTTCTGGCTCTTCTCTTTGGTCAGTTTTTTTTTCTCCTTCGCCACCATAAACTCACGCTCCTCCCTCTGAATCGACCTCTCTTCCGAGCGTATGGCCTTGCGCCATTGGACCTCCTCATCATGATAGCGTTCGGTCACTATGGCACGAACCTCGGTCATGAGGTCGTTGAGCTGGTAGTTTGGCTCCGGGGGGGCAATCAGTACGCGGCGACACAGAGGGCACTCCTGTGGCCAGGAGAGGCGTCGCCAGCACGATGAACACATCGTGTGGCCGCACAAAGCGACTCGAGCGTCGCATATCTCGTACATGCTGCTCGTGCACACCGGACAGCCGAATTCAACTACCGTCTTCCGCAGCTTGCGAAGGCGTCGATCTGCGCGAGCCTGTTGCGACAGCTGCTGTCCGGCTGACATGTTTGCAATGCCCTCTGAAAGTCTTTTGGACAAAAGATGGAAATCAATGTCGGTAGATAAGCTAAGAAGGTTCTGACACTTTTTTTGTTGTAATTCAGAAATAAAACTTTGTTTTTTTTTCTTTCTTGTTTCCTTGCTTTTGTTGGGTAATGTACTATCTCCTTTCTCTACCTAATCAGCGACAACGTCCCATCTGGAGGAGCAGCTCGTGGACGATGTTTATCACGTACTCCTGACCATTGTTAATGAGCACCAAGATGTCCTTTGAGTACCTGACGCGGCTAAGAGCAACATAAAGTTGTCCGTGATCGAACACTCCCTGACGGAGGTCGATCACGGCACGGTCGAGCGTCGCAGCCTGGGCCTTGTGTATAGTACATGCATAGCCCAGCCGCAGAGGGACCTGCAATCGGGTGAAATGTAGCTTGTCGATTCCCACCTTGACGTCAAATTTAATCCGAGGGATAACGTGCTCTTTTGCTTCGCCAATGTGTCTGACGATGACAAAGAATCGACGCACTGTAACAACAGCGAGACGAACACCATTCATGAGACCCCGGGAAGGGTCTATATTTCTCAGCAGTATAACTACCATGCCAGGGACCAGCTCCAGCTCTGCCTGAGGAACACCGTCAAAATAGCACCGCTTGAGAATTTCGGGGGCAAACACTTCCGCGTTCATAGCACTCTGTAAGCCATTACCGACAGCAGCAAAGGAGTGGAGTCCCTCATCGGTTCCTTCGTCGTTGACTTCAGCATCGAGGTTTTCGTTCTGGGCCACCTCGACAGACAGTAGGTTCTCCTCGTTCCTCCGAATATGTGTATCGAGTGTGCGATCCCCTTGACTTTGGCTCGGCATTGGGACCGGTCCTCTGGTCTCAGAATCATCGTCATCTCGCACTTCGGAATCAGTCGCAAGGATTTTCCGCGCCTTCACACACCACATAGAGCAGAGCCTCGAACTAACCCACTCGTTTACCGTGTCAACATCGGCGTTAAACGGACAAATGTAGGCTCTCTTCGACGCGAACTCAGGGTCGTAGGGAACGAAACTCGGGATGTCCACAGGCGGAGTCTCAAATAGCCATGAAAGAGCAACGTCGAAGTTAGTAGTTGTTGGAGCACCAAGGCAATCAATTGAGATCTTCGGACCGAGGGTACCATTGCCAATCTGAAGCAGAGTATGATGAAAATGCGGATCACTTTGTTGGCGTACATTCTCTGTGAGATTAACAACAGTAAACGATCGCCAAAGATAAGAAGAGAGCAATGTAGTGTGATACGCGGACGTTGCGAAAGCATGCCTGTCCTCCGAAAATCTGCGTCGAATGAGGTGATGGTCAGTGTCAACTGGGCACACTTGTCTCCAGTCGCCGAGCGTGATGACTAACTTACCGCCAAAAAGATCGTTAGGCTTTGACATTATCTTGCGCAGCAGCCTGTCCAGCGCCTCAAACAGTCGTTTATGAGCCATACACGCCTCGTCCCACAGAATGATACTCGTTGCTCTCAAAAGTTCAATGCGTGAACTGGTACGTGTGCTTGATTTGGTTGCCTCGCTGTTCAGAACCGACATCAGGAGGCTGTCGAAGTCAGGGCCTTCCAACACGTCGTCCGACGATGATAACGGCAGCTTGAACATACTGTGTGCAGTTGTTCCTCCTTCAAAGTGCAAAGCTGCAATTCCCGTGGTAGCGCATGGGAGGGCGATCAGCTGCTTATGACGAGCCCATAATAGAATTGCTTGACACAAAAAAGGTTTTCCACATCCGGCTGGCGCGTCGATGTGGAAACATTTGGAGCCTTCGGAGGACTCGAGCGCATCAACAACAGTCAAGAAAATTTCGTACTGCTCTGGTCTGAGTGAATGTACATAGGCCCCCAATTCTAGGTCACCAGTAGAAGTAAATCTCTCGAGATGTCTTCTCACCTCACCCATGTAGTCACGAACCACGCGAAGCCTTTGCAAATCGCACCCCTCGAGGTTAGCGTATTCACGAATTAGGTCGCCATGAGCTGGAGCAACAGCAAGAAGAGCACACAACTCATCAGGATCTTTCGGGGGGCAAGGAATGCCACACTCATCGAGCTCGAGATGTCTTCCCATTTGGGATGCGATGATACGCATGTGCATGGCACACAGAGACATCGTCACGTCCTCAGACCAGTCCTGATTCGAACGACCTTCAGGAAGGAAGTCGTGATAAAGGTGTTCACGAATCTCCCTTCTTTGCCATGTCCCAAACATCTCGCCACAGAAGAACGCCATCACGACGTACATACGTCTGAAATCGTAGCTCGTCACTCGCTCTTGGATTGCCTCCATCAAAGCGTTAATATTTTGAGTGGGAGACTGCACGTACCCACATGCCTCAGCCTTCTCTCGGAACGTTGCGTGGCTTCCATAGAGATCCGCATAGCACCGAGCGACTTCATTGAGAAGAATCGACCTTAGATAGTATGCCTCTCCTGCATACAGAGGAACCAGCGGCATCCTTGCAAGCACGCGAGAACAATCACGGCGGACCCAGTAGCGATTGCGCAAATCAGGGAACATTCTCTGTCGCATACCGAATCCGGGGGAGAACCCTTCGCGCAGCTTGTAAAAGGAAGCAAAGAAATCTGTGAACTTCATGTCTTCGCACTGGACTGGCCTGTCGAAATAATCTTGTAAATCGCCAAAGAGATCACGATCGTCAGTCTCAGGATTCTCTGCATCCAGCACAGCATTTGGTGCAAGTGGTTCAGGGTTCCCTGACAGAAATTCCTCTGCAGCTGCCACTTCATCATCTGTCGGGATTTCTTCACTTCTTCGTGGCGTGGAAAAACGACAAAGAACAACGGCCGGGTCTCTAAGATTGATAGCGTATCGGAAAGTCCGATAAACTGCTTCCGAGCATGTCAGGATGCGGGCACATTTAAAAGCCGCGATCTCATCTCCGCCTTCGCCAGAGATTTTAATCCCTGTGCTATCTGCGTACTTTGAAAAGTACTTGTACAGATATCCAATAGACCTGGAGCCAAAGGTCCATTCTGCATCCAAATGACAATCCATTTCCCTCAAGAGCACAATGATGTGCGGGACCACCAGGGAATCATTCGGTCCCCGACGATAAATGGGGAATCCTTTGCGGTCCATACGGGGAACATCGGACTCTTCTTTCGGAAAATAGAAACGGCACCCATAGGTACCATCTTTTCTTTTTCGAGAGCATCGCTCGTCACACGGAGCCTGATGAAGCATGTACGTTGTCACTAAATCGTAGTCGCGCGTTCCAGCCGGTGGCAGCCTAGCACTGATGACGCGGTCCATAAGGTTCAGCTGGTCCTGAACAGTGCTCATTGAAACTTTACTCTCGTCGATCAAAAGGCGTATGGCCGCGTGCCAATGTGGAAGACCACAAAGTTGAAACTCTGTAGCTGACACAACGAACTGAACTCCCAAATGGCCCTCGAAGAGGAAACCTTTTTGTTTCAAAAGGCTGAGCAGCTGCTTCCGCTTCTGGTTGAAAACGCGACACACAATATCCGGGCGGTCAGCGGAAGTCTGTCCTGGTGGTAACGTTTGTACAATCTCGGGCCACCACGGATTAGCTGTCATCGTCAAGAAAATGTGGGGGTTGCCGTACACAGATGTGATGTACATGGCATCATGAACAAATCTTTGTTGGTAGCGAACAGATCCAGGAACAGTAGGAGGCATAAAGATCTTGTCTTTCGGCACTTCTTGCGCAGTCATTCGCCGAAGCGCATCGCGAATTTTTCGCTGCACAACATCGCTGCGCCACACTTGTGCTTGCAATTGTTCATTTCTGCACCACCCGTCAAGAACGAACTGATGCGCTAACCGAGTCATCGACCAAAAGTGAGGTTCGTTTATCATAACGCTGCGCACGTAGTCAAGAAGCAAAAGACTTTTACGTGGTCGAGAGCCGTGAGCAGTACTGATAGGCATCAGTCCTTCGCGCCATGTGCGCAAAGTCCTCCCATGAGGTTGAAACAAAGGATAAAGAAGTACTTCCCACAGAGGATTGGCTTCGTCTAGAGAAGTGCGAGAACCTAATACAGCGTATGGAGTCATGATTGATCGTGGCGGTGGCAAGTTCGAAGGTCCCACAAACACTGAGCACAGAGCAGACTTTTCGTGGTCGTCGCAAAATGTAATCACACCCTCCATGACCTCTTGGCTCGAATGCAGGACACCGATTCTCGGAGATAGATTCCACATCTGGGAAGCCGCATTGTTGTAACGCATCAGTATGGACAAAATGGCCTTGACGATCTGTTTATCCCGAGCATTGAGACTCCGGTAGGCCTTAGCATACTTGCAATCACTTAGAAACCAACAGTTCTCAGCAGTGCGCATCATTGAAGCATACAGGGTCCCGGAGAAACGCATGCACGGGGGTCCACCCCGTACATGATAGTTCAATCCTGGTTCACCCACGCCTGAGTGAAGAATTGCAGAGCAGAACAAACTGTTGTAGACGCGACTCATATCCGCGAAGCGCCTTCTGTTGGAGGAAATGAGGTTGACCATTTCCAGAGGAAGTGGATCCCATCGGACATGTTGTCTGGATCCCTTTCCGCAGCACCAAAAATCTTTTTCATCAGGCAGAAGAGACAGCCCACAGTGCGGGCAAGGTCGGAGAAGAAAGGGACTTACTTGAGCCATCAAGTAAGCTTTCACGCGTTCTCGGCATTCACGGACGACGGGACGTGGATCCGCATCGTCTTGTACCCCCCCGCGGAAGCCCTGTGGAAGTAATTGTTTTTCCATACGTTGTGTTTTCTTTCTACTTTTTTTTTTGTATTTTGTTGTTTCCCCTACATCAAAAAGTGAGTTTGAAAAAGATGACCACCCTCATATTTTTTTTACCGGTGTACCAAAAATCACCATGTACTTTTTTTGTATTTTGTTGTTTCTCCCTTGACAAAAAATAACAAATGTGTTTTTATGAAGTAGCAAAAACAACATATGTTTTTTATAATCAACACTTGTTTTTTTTACCGGTGTACCAAAAATCACCATGTACTTTTTCTCTCCTGTGTCAAAAAACAACTTTTTTTATTTTTTTACTCCACCAAAAACCCACCAGTAATAACAAGTGTTATGAAAGACCCTTTTTTTTTTGTGGAAGAGAAAAGTTAAAAGCCACAATGCCGCCAAAAACTCGCGGTAAGGACAAGGTGCCGCGCAAGAAGGGAAGCGGGCGTCGTCCCGGATCGAACAAAGCCCATCCCCCCAGCCCAATGGAGGAGCTTCCACCTCCCGCGTTTTTTAGAAAAACATTAATGTTGTTGTCTCCCGCGCCGCACGAGGAGGCCCTCGAGGCAGAGGCCCGCAAGTCGAAGCGCCTTCGTGACGAGATGGAGCTCCCTGAGACCGCACAGCGCACAATGATGATGGAGCCCATGGAGGAGCTTCCACCTCCCGCGCCGCACGAGGAGGCCCTCGAGGCAGAGGCCCGCAAGTCGAAGCGCCTTCGTGACGAGATGGAGCTCACTGAGACCGCACAGCGCACAATGATGATGGAGCTCACTGAGACCGCACAGCGCACAATGATGATGGAGCTCACTATGAAACTCGCTTTGACGCAACAAGAGGACGCCCAGCGCACGATGATGGAGGAACTAGAGGACGCCCAGCGCACGACGATGGAGCTCACTAAGAAGGCACACCAGTCAGCGCGAGAAGCGGAAGACCTTCGCCAACAACTGCGCACCACGAAGAGGGATCTTTATGCCATGGTCTTTATGTCATGTCGCGTCATGTTTATGTCATGTTTATGTCTGTCGCGTCGGGTTTTTGCGGTTTCGTAAGGGGACCCTCTGAGCAGTGAGATGAGAGAGAGAGAGAGAAGAGGAGAGAGAGAGAGAGAGAGAGAGAGAGGAGGAAATTTCTATAGACGACAATTTTTTGTCTTTTTTCTTTTTCTTAAATGGTAGTGAGTTAAATTTTGTTTTTGAACGGCGTAGACTACAGACTACAGGGACTTTGAAAGTTAAAAAATAAACGTCAGAATAGTACATGATGTATTAATTCTTTCTTCTTTCTTCTAGAATGTACAAAATGTGTAGCCTCAGGGAAGTTTTCTTACCAACGACCTCCCAGACCCAACCTCCACACCCGTCCGACCTACTGCGACCTCGAGACCCAATCCATTTCTGGGAAACGTAGCACTGGACGATTCGGATTTAAATGGTGACTAAGGTATGAATGTTGAAAACAGTAAATTTCTGCCAGAGAAGATGCTAAAGGGGGGAAAGAAGATAAATACTAGTAGTTTGATAGAACAGATAGTTATGGCCTCCCAGCAGGAGATCCACGATAATATTTTTAAAGCATGTACCACCGAGCAGCTGATGAAGGCCTACGATCAGTGGTCGGAAACTTACGACCATGTATTCTTCCATAATGATCATAACCTCGTATCTCTTCAAGGGGTCAAGCTCGTATCAAGTCTTCTGGAAGAGGGTGTCCTGAAATATCAGCCCTTCGTGCGAATCCTCGACTTAGCATGCGGCACAGGGTGCGCCGGTCACCGTTTAAAGACCCATTTTGGGGACCGCATCGAGGTTGTTGGGATCGACCTGTCTCCTGGGATGCTTTCGAAGGCCAAGGCCAGAAACGTGTATGCCCGACTCGAGCAATCGGCACTCCCTGATATGCCGAAAGACCTTGGTGTCTTCGATGTCGTGATGTGCTTTGGTGCCTTTGTTCCAAATCATTTACCGGAGTCTGTGCTCGGCTGTTTCTTTGACGTCGCTAAGAGAGACACATCTTCATGGCTTGTGTTTTCTGTCAGAGACCAGTTGGTGGGGGAGATGGAGAGTTCGTTTGCTTTTCTCCCAGCAGCACTAGTCGACAAACAGCGCCTTCTCTATCTGTCTCCGGAGTCTAGCGAGGTGACGGACCCTGTCGAAGCGAACTATTACATCCTAGCTGTGAATGGAGACGCTCTAAGGACGCTCTAAGGAGAACTGTGTGGGGTGAGAAAAGTCAAACTGAGTAGTTAGTAGTACGGAGGGGTCATAAAGGTTCTCCCACTCCCCCCCAGACCCCCTACCCCATCTTACTGTGGAAAGGCCATTTCCGATATATCCACTATTTACACCATCATATTTCAGCTTCACGAGATCTTGATACATCTACAAAGTGACGTACCCAAAGTTGTAGAAGGAAGGTTGGAAGTGGGGGTTGTGGAGAGAGTAGCAGCACGGAGTCAGGAGGACTTACGGGTGGCGGTGTGTTTCTGATCTTGTTTTTTGTCGGTGGTTTTTGCTATGTTACCCTTGGCGTTCTTTACAACTACAAAATGAAAGGCATCATGGGTAAGGAGGCCATACCGAATTACGAGTTCTGGCTGGAGCTACCGGGACTGGTGAAGGATGGGTGCTTTTTTGCATTTGAGAAGATCAAGGGTCTCAGAGGTGATGGTACATGGGGATCCACTCCGGCTTAAATATTTTCCAGCTTAAAACCTGCGTGTGTGTGTGTGTGTGTGTGTGTGTGTGTGTGTGTGGGTGTGTGTTTGTGTGTGTGTGGGTGTGTGTGTGTGTGTGTGTGTGTGTGTGTGTGTGTGTGTGTGTGTGTGTGTGTGTGAAGAGCCATTTGTTAAAATACAAACAGCTCAACATTGGTGCGTTGAGAAAAGAAAAGGAGCTGAAAATATGTTCTTCACTTATCGTTTGATGTCCTGGAGGATGCAAATGGGGCACTTCTTAGATTCACACCTTCAGTTTCCTACCAGAGGCACTGCACAACTCCCGGGTGACCGTCCATTCATGCGGTCATCGGTTGCTTTTACCTACAGCATGCGATACAAGTCAGCGACAGGGGCCTCCAAGTATCCAGGAAAGACGAACAGAATCAAATCCAATGTTGCGGCAAAGAACACCAGCACGACACAAAAAACAACTGCGGCAAAGGAAACAGTAGCAGCAAAGACGTTGTCGTTTCACGAGATAATCTCTGAGGCAGCCAGCACAAAACAATACAAGAAAGACCTCCTGAAGGAGCAACGGCGATCAAACACGGAAAAGTTACTAAAAGCGAAGTGTAATACCGAAAAGGGACGAGACGAAAGAAAGTTGACTATACAACACAATATGCAACCAAGTAGATATGCTCAGGAGGCTGTGACATACCATAGCGCGGCAGGAAAAGCACCTGCAGAGCAGGCGGGTGTGGAGAAGGCAGCAGCAGAGAAGGCTGCGGCAGAGAAGGCTGCGGCAGAGAAGGCTGCGGCAGAGAAGGCTGCGGCAGAGAAGGCGGCTGCAGAGAAGGCTGCGGCAGAGAAGGCGGCTGCAAAGAAGGCAGCAGCAGAGAAGGCTGCGGCAGAGAAGGCTGCGGCAGAGAAGGCTGCGGCAGAGAAGGCAGCGGCAGAGAAGGCGGCGGCAGAGAAGGCTGCGGCAGGGAAG
>Ga0194134_10006274_pt1 | contig 10747 bp, 11 predicted proteins | sample TA2KigOff0mmetaG_FD_148602 | JGI IMG/M metagenome (GOLD analysis project Ga0194134, IMG submission 148602) | Freshwater microbial communities from Lake Tanganyika, Tanzania - TA2015056 Kigoma Offshore 0m | ecosystem: Environmental > Aquatic > Freshwater > Lake | place: Tanzania: Lake Tanganyika... | reverse complement strand
ACTGAATCGTCGAAGACTGACGCCCCGCCGGGTTGATCTCGCCCAGTCACTCTCAGCGGTTGCCGCCTGTGGAGTGCTCGAACAGCAGGTGGAAGCGCTGGCGATCGAGGTCGGCGAACACCGGAAGACAGCCGAAGCAGCGCTGGGCCAGCTCCCAACGCTCCTCGCGCTTGAGCATGGTTTCCAGCCGGTCCCGGGCCGGCAGCAGGTAGCGCACATCCCCGGCGGCATAGGCCAACTGGACGTCGGAAAGATCTTCAACCCGGCCCCAGTCGGAGCTCTGGGCCTGCTTGTCGAGCTCCACGCCCACCAGCTCCTGCACCACCTCCTTGAGGCCGTGGCGGGGGCTGTAGGTGCGACCCAGACGACTCGCCACTTTGGTGCAGAAAATCGGTGCCACCGTGATGCCGAGGTTTTCGGCCAGGGCGGCCACATCGAAGCGAGCGAAGTGGAACACCTTCTCGATCGCCGGGTTTTCCATCAGCGCCTGGAGCCGGGGCGCCTCGCTCTGGCCCCTGGCCAGACGGATGCAGCACACGTTGTCGTGGTCGTCGCAGATCTGCACCAGGCAGAGGCGATCACGGCCGTGGATCAGGCCCATGGCTTCGGTGTCCACCGCCAGGGCCCGCGCGCCGGCATACAGGGAGGCCCACTCCGCGTCGAGGTCAGCGTCGAAGACGGCGAAGCGGGCGGGTGCCGGCAAGTTGCTGGGAGCGGACGGGGCGGCCATGCAGAGGGGGCAAGTGCGTCCCCATGCTGGCAAGCCACGGCTCGCCGGGCCGGCGGCACAATGGAGCGATGGCCAACCTCGGCTCCACCCTGCTGCTCACCTTGCTCCTGGCCATCGGCCTGGTGTTCTTTTTGCGGGCCGCCAGCAAAGACCGCACCACCGTGGTGGACGTGCGCTCGTCGCGGCCGCCGCTGGAGGTACTGACCCGGCTTACCGAGTGGCTGCAGCAGCGCGGCTGGCAGACCGAATCGAGTGATCCGGAGCGGCGTCACCTGCGCTTCCGCGCCGAAGTCGCCGCCAGTCCCTGGCTGGCCGTGCTGCTGTCAGTGCTCGGGGCCGTAGGGGCCGCCTGCCTAGGGCTGGTGCTGAGGCAACTGCTGCCCCAGCTCGGTTGGTGGCCCCTGTTGCTGGCGCTGCTGGGCCCTGCGGCGGGTCTGATCTACCGCAACCGGGCGATGCGGGCCGAAACCCTGGAGCTGCGCCTGATCAGCCACGACAGCGCCACCGGCAGTGCCCTGCGGCTGCGGGCCCACCGCGACGAGCTGATCGCCCTCGAGCTGGAACTCGGCCCCCAGCTGGGCCTGTTCAGCGACGGCAAGCTGCTCAGCTCCCCCATCTAGCCCTTCCACCAGCCCTGCCATGGATCGACGTCGTTGGCTTGGTGCCGTCTTGCTCGGGGCCCTCACCCTGGGCGCCGCCGCCGCGGCCCAGGCCCCGCTGCTGGCCAACCCGGATCCTCTGACGGGCCCCCGCAGCCGGCTGAGCAAAAACTGGGTAGGCCAAGTCCCCTTGCCCAGCCGCACCGAAATCCTGGTACTGGCTGGCCATGCCGATTCCCAAGGCATCGGCGGGGCTGGTACGGCTGGCGCCGCAGTGGATCTGGCAGGGGCCCCCCCGATGCAGCGCGGCATCCGCGACGAGCTCTACTGGAACCTGCTCACCGCCAAGGCAGTGGTGGCCCTTGGGCAGCAGCGCGGCCTGGCGATCCGCTTCTACGACCCGCCCGTGCGCACGATCGCCGACGGCGATGACCCCCGCACCAACTGGAGCGTGGGCAAGGCCCATGCCGAAGCAGGCGGCTACGCCCTGGAGATTCACTACGACGCCTACGGCCCCGACGGGGTGGGATCGGGCCTGATCCCTCCGCTGCATCGCCCACCCAGCCGCCTCGACGAGAGCCTGGCGCACGCTTTTGGCCCCTACCCCCTCCTCTACCGCCAGGGCCTCGGGGCCCCCAGACGTGGGATTGCCATCCTGGAGATCGGCAAGCTGGAGGGCCGTCTGGAGGCGGCCCTGCGCAATCCCGGTAGCCGCGATGCGGCGATCGCTGCGATTGCCGAGCGGGTGGTGAGTGCGCTGCAGCAGGGCCTTGAGCCGGCGGGTTTGGCTCAGGAGCCAGCAGGTGTGGCGATCAATTCACCGCCTGATGGGGGGCGCAGCGCCCCACAAGCGAGCCGTCCTCCAACCAATTCTGGGGGCGAGTGAACAGGTCGGTGAGCAGGGCCTCGCGGCTGCCAGGTTCTGGCTGATAGCCGTATTCCCAGCGCACCAGCGGCGGTAGCGACATCAAAATCGACTCGGTGCGGCCATTGGTCTGCAAGCCGAAGATCGTGCCCCGGTCGAACACCAGGTTGAACTCCACATAGCGGCCACGGCGGTAGAGCTGGAAGTCGCGCTCGCGGGTGCCGAAGGGAGTGAACTGGCGCTTCTCGGCGATGGGCACATAGCTCGGCAGGAAGGCATTGCCGCAGGCGGACGCCAGCTGGAACAGCTGCTCCCAGCTCTGGCTCAACGCACCAACGGCCTGGCTGGCGGCCGCGGCCGGACCACTCGGGTCCTGGCCCTTGTAGAGCACGCCGCGTGGATCCTGGTAGTCGTAGAAGATGCCGCCCACACCACGGGTCTCGCCGCGGTGCTTCAGGAAGAAGTAGTCATCGCACCAGGGCTTGAACACCTGGTAATAGGCGGGGTTCACGCTGTCGCAGGCCCCCTTGAGGGTGCGGTGGAAATGTTGGGCGTCCTCAAGGAAGGGGTAGTACGGGGTGAGGTCGGCGCCGCCGCCGAACCACCACACCGGGCCCGCCTCGAAATAGCGGTAGTTGAGGTGAACGGTGGGGATGTAGGGGTTGCGGGGGTGCAGCACCATCGAGGTGCCGGTGGCAAACCAGCAGTGGCCCTTGGCCTCGGGCCGCTGGCTCAGAATCGAGGGGGGCAGCTCGGAGCCCTCCACCTCGGAAAAGTTCACGCCGCCCTGCTCGAACACGCGGCCCTGCTTGATCACCCGTGAGCGGCCGCCGCCGCCCTCGGGGCGCACCCAGCTCTCCTCCTCAAAACGGCCCACGCCATCGAATTGCTCCAGACCGGCGCAGATGGAGTCCTGCAGGCCCATGAGCAGGGCCTTGGCTCGCTGGCGCGAATCGGCCGGCGGCGCCTCCAGGGCCAGCTCCTGCCCCTGGGGCTTCGAGGCCCGTCCGACCAGCTTGTTTTTGCCACGCGCCAGCAGGGCCTTGAGCATCGACAGTGCGCCGAAAGAGCGCCAGAAAGGTCTCACCCTTTCAGGCCACCCCCCACCCACACAAGTATTCGAGAGGGTCTGTCATGGCTTCGGCCATGGCCCCTAGGATCGCGGGCCTTGTTCGCAATCCCGATGGCTTCTGTGGAGCAGGCCCTTGCCGCCCTCAACGCCGTCCAGGATGCGGGCAGCGGGCGCAGCCTGATGGAGCTGGGCTGGATTCAGGAGCCCCGGCTGGAAGGCGGTCGAGCCGTGTTCCGGCTCGCCCTACCCGGCTTTGCCCAGAGCCAGCGCGACCGCATCGCCGCCGAGGCCCGGGCCGCCCTGCTTGCCCTCGACGGGGTGAACGACGTGCAGATCGAACTGGCCCAACCAGCCGGCGCCGCCCCGATCGGGGCGGCCGGCCATGGCGCGGGCGGCCAGGGACAAGTACCCGAACGCCAGGCCATCCCGGGCGTGCGCCAGGTGATCGCCGTCAGCAGCGGCAAGGGCGGCGTGGGCAAGAGCACGGTTGCCGTCAACCTGGCCTGCGCCTTGGCCGCCTCCGGACTGAGGGTTGGCCTGCTGGATGCCGACATCTACGGCCCCAACGCCCCAACCATGCTGGGAGTGGCTGACCGCACCCCTGAGGTGCGCGGCGAAGGTGCCCATCAGGTGCTCACCCCCATCGAGACCTGTGGAATCGCCATGGTGTCGATGGGACTCCTGATCCAGGACAACCAACCGGTGATCTGGCGGGGTCCGATGCTCAACGGCATCATTCGCCAATTCCTCTATCAAGTGGAGTGGGGCGAGCGGGATGTGCTGATCGTGGATCTGCCGCCCGGCACCGGTGACGCCCAGCTCACCATCGCCCAGGCCGTGCCGATGGCCGGGGCGATCATCGTCACCACCCCGCAGCAGGTGTCCCTCGCCGATGCCCGGCGCGGCCTGGCGATGTTCCTGCAGATGGGGGTGACCGTGCTGGGCGTGGTCGAAAACATGAGCGTCTTCATTCCGCCGGATGCTCCCGACAAGCGCTATGCCCTGTTTGGCAGCGGCGGCGGGGCCCGCCTGGCGGAAGAAGCCGGCGTCCCCCTGCTGGCCGAATTGCCCCTGGAGATGCCGGTGAGGGAAGGCGGCGATAGCGGCCGTCCCGTGGTGCTCAGCCATCCCGACTCGGCCAGCGCCCAAGCCTTCCTGGGCCTGGCCCAGCGCATCGGAGCCACCCACCTGGTGCCAGCCTGACTCCGATGCTGGGCCAGTGGGGACGGCGAAAAAATCGATTCTTCAGCGGCCAGGGTCGGAAGAAGAGCCCTCTGGCCGAGGTCGACCTGATCCTCTGGGGGATCCCCTTGGCCATGGTGGCGCTGGCTGGGATCCTGATCGCCAGCACCCAGCGCCAGGCGGATTACGCCGATTGGTACCAGCACTGGGTGACGGCTGCGGTGGGCATGGTGGTGGCCCTGCTGCTGGCGCGACTGCCACTGGAGCGCCTGATCCCCTGGAAATGGCCGATCTACGGCGCCATGGTGGCCAGCCTCATCGCCGTGCGGATCGTGGGCACCAGCGCCCTAGGGGCCCAGAGCTGGATCAACATTGGTGGCTTCTACGTTCAGCCTTCGGAATTCGCCAAGGTGGGTGCCATCCTGCTGCTGGCCGGCGTGTTGGCAAGGCACCCGGTGGATCGACCGGTCGATCTGGTGCGGCCCGTTGGTCTCATTAGTGTGCCGTGGCTGCTGGTGTTCGTGCAGCCCGACCTGGGCAGCTCTCTGGTGTTTGGAGCCGTGCTGCTGGTGATGCTGTTCTGGGCCGGGATGCCCGGGGCCTGGTTGATCCTGCTGCTCTCTCCCCTGGTGGCGGCCATCGTGGCCGGCACCCTGCCCTGGCTTCTGCTGGGCTGGATTCCGCTGATGGGCTGGCTGGCCTGGAAGAGCCTGCCCTGGAAACGGGTGGCCCTGGCCATCAGCCTGGCGGTGCAAGGGGTGTTCGCGGTGGCGACCCCGTGGCTGTGGGAACACGGGCTGCGGCCCCACCAACGGGCTCGCCTCACCCTGTTTCTTGATCCTGCCCAGGATCCCCTCGGTGGCGGCTACCACCTTCTGCAGAGCACCGTGGGCATCGGCTCGGGCCAGATCTGGGGCACGGGGCTGATGAATGGCTCCCTCACCAAGCTGCGCTTCATCCCCGAGCAGCACACCGATTTCATCTTCAGCGCCCTCGGCGAGGAAACCGGCTTTCTTGGCTCAGTGCTGGTGGTGGCTGGGTTTGTGCTGCTGATGTGGCGCCTGCTGCGGATCGCCGGACGGGCCCGCACGGACTACGAAGCGCTGGTCGTGGTGGGAATCGGCGCGATGCTGATGTTTCAGGTGGTCATCAACATCAACATGACGATCGGCCTGGGACCGATCACCGGCATCCCGTTGCCCTGGCTCAGCTACGGACGTTCCGCCATGCTCGTCAACTTCATCTCCCTTGGCCTGTGTGCCTCCGTGGCACGCCGGGGCCGCATCTCCCAGGGGCGCTGGTGAGCCTGGCCGACCTGCGACGCTGCCTCGCCGAGGGCGTGCCGGCGGGTGGCGGCAGCGAAGACACCGTGCGGCGCCAGTGGTGGGCAGCCTTGGCCACCCTGCAGGACGATTTCCTGCTGCACAGCCAGCCCCTCGACGGACTGTGGCTGGCCGCCCCCCTGCCCGCGCTCTACGAACCGGCCCTCGTGCAGCAGCTCCAGGGCTGGGTGTGGGCCCCGCGCGAACTGGACGACTTGCTACCCGGCTCCGCACCACTGCTGCCCGGAACGGGCAGGGCAGCCAGCACGGGTGGCTTCCAGCGGCTGGTGCTGGAGGAGGAGGACGGCACCGATCCACTGCTGCTGGTGATCACCCCCCAGCTGCAGGTGGCGCTCTGCCTGGATGGCCCGCCCGAAGGCCGGCGCCTGATCGTGCGCTTCGACCCGGCAGCGCTTTCGGAAGCACTGCGGCTGATCCACGAACGGCTGCTGGCCCGCGACCCGGAAGCCTCATCAGCCCTGCGCAGCGCCCTGCAACGGCTGGGCCCCCTGCGCAGCGACGACCAGCTGGGGCTTCGGTTCTGGCCGCGGATGGGCGAACGGCTGGCCGCGATGGCCCCCAGCCTCACCCTGCAACCCCTGGTGCACGGCGGCACAGGCCGGGATAGCCCCGGCGGCGACACCCCCCGGGCCATCAGCAGCGAACTGGCCCTGCTGGAGGCCCTCACCCACGAGGTGCGCACGCCGCTGGCCACGATTCGCACCCTGATCCGCTCTTTGCTGCGGCGCGGTGATCTCTCACCCGTGGTGCGCCAGCGCCTGGAGCAGATCGACGGCGAATGCAGCGAGCAGATTGACCGATTTGGGTTGATCTTTCTGGCGGCTGAACTGCAGCGCCAACCGGGCGGCGAGACCCCCCTCGAGAATCACGCCCTGGCCCGCACCGACCTCAGCCAGGTGCTGCGCCAACACCAGGAGCTGTGGCAGCGGCAGCTGGCCCGCCGGGGCCTGGAGCTGGCGCTGGAGATCGCCGACGGCCTATCGCCGGTGCTGAGCGATCCGGCCCGCCTGGAAACCACGCTGGGCGGCCTGATCGATCGGTTCAGCCGCGGCCTGCCCAGCGGCAGCCGCGTCACCGTGAGCCTGCTGCCAGCGGGCTCACGGCTGAAGCTGCAACTCAGCAGCGAGGGCCACCGCCCGGAGGAGAGCGCCGCCGCAGAAGACGATGAACAGCGGGAGTTGGTGGGTCCGGTGCTGAGCTGGAACCCCGCCACCGGCAGCCTGCAGCTCAGCCGCCAGGCCACGCAGCGGCTGTTCCATCGCCTCGGCGGCCGCCTGACGGAACGCAGCGGCAGCGGCCTCACCGTGTTCTTTCCCGTGTGCTGAGGATCCGACGGGAGACGCCGTTTGTTGACGGGTGTGAAGACTGCAGCAGAAGCCGGGATGGGGCTAAAAACACGGTGCTAGCTTCCGGCTGAAACGATCCAAAGCCATGGCAGCTACGGCGCTCAGCGGTCAACTCCCGAAGTACATCGGCAGCACCGGCGGCCTGCTGAACTCCGCCGAGACCGAGGAGAAATACGCCATCACCTGGACCAGCCCCAAGGAACAGGTGTTTGAGCTGCCCACCGGTGGCGCCGCCCACATGAACGCGGGCGAAAACCTGATGTACTTCGCCCGCAAGGAGCAGTGCCTGGCGCTCGGCACCCAGCTGCGCACCAAGTTCAAGCCCCGGATCGAGGACTACAAGATCTACCGGATTTTCCCCGGCGGCGACACCGAGTTCCTGCACCCCAAAGACGGCGTCTTCCCCGAGAAGGTGAATGAAGGCCGCGCCATGGTGGGGCATAACCCCCGCCGGATCGGTGCCAACCCCAATCCCGCCAACCTCAAGTTCACGGGCATGAACACCTTCGACGCCTGATTGGCTCCCCTGTTCAACGCCCTTCTGCAACGCATCAAGATCGGCCGGGTGGGGCTCACGCCCCCCCGGCCTTTGTCTGGGCGCCATGGTGTGGCCATTGCCCTGGTGGTGCGCAATGAACAGGCGCACGTCGGCGAGTGGGCCCGCTTTCACCGGCTTGCCGGCGTGCGGCATGTGATCGCCTACGACGATGGCAGCAGGGATGGCACTGTGGCTGAGCTGCGCCGCCAGCTAGGCCCGGAGCAGCTCACCGTGATTCCGTGGGCACAGCGCCTGAGCGATCGCAGCCTGGGCCGCCCGATCCACAACCAGGTGCTGGCCTATGCCCATGCGGCCGCCAATTTCGGTGGCGCCTACCGCTGGCTCGCCTGCATCGATGCCGATGAATTCCTGGTGCCGGTGCAGGCCCACTCGATCGACGCCACACTGGCCCACCTCGGCGCGGAGGTCGTGAATGTGTCCCTACCGTGGCACATGTTCGGCCGCTGCGGCCAGCAGGAGCCGCCTGCCGGTGGCGTGGTAGCCAACTACCTGCAACGGGCCGCAGACCCGATGCTGGGCGTGAACTTCAAGTGCCTCGTGGATCCCTGCCAGCTGCGGGGAGTACGGGTGCACAGGATGGATACCGGCCATCCGGCACTCACCTGGAACGATCAGGGCATCCCCTTCGCCCAGGCGCAACGCCACCGCAGCGACTTCTATTCGGCGGTGCACCTGCAGCTGAATCATTACTACACCCGATCCCAGCGGGAGCTGGAGGAGAAGATCAACCGCGGCCCAAACCTCGATGCCAAGCGCCACGCCTATCGCCGCAAGGTGATGCGTACGGTGACCAGGATCGAAGCACTCACATTGGATGACCAGCGGGCACTGCAATTCCTGAAGCGAGTTGCAGGCCGGAACCCAGCGTAAATAGAGGGCTTTGCCTAAAAGAGATAGCCAAACTGATCAATCTCGTTGGAATAGAGCCGTCCGATCAGGCTCTCTAACTCCGGGGTGTAGTGACTGCGGTAGCCCCCAGGGGCACCAGCCGGGCGGTGCCCGCCCTTGGAGCGGGGCAGCCAACCATCCCAATCCAGCCCAGCATCCCGAAAAAAAGTCTCTATGTCCTGCTGGAGCTGCTCAAAGCGCACCACCCGATCGGCCACCACCCGATCGTTGATGGTGTACATCGGCCAGTTGTCGTGGAAAGCGAGAGGCACGATACCGCCGAGGTCATGACCAGCAGCCAATGCCTCCACATAGGTGGCAAAGCTGGGTGGCGTTCTGAGGCGCTGAATGCGCCAGTAGTAGTCGGATACCGTTTTGTCCCAGGGGTTGCGAACAACCGCCAACTTGCGGAAGCTGGCCCACTCCCGCGGGAAGGCCGCCGCAACCCGAGCAGCGGGGGCATGGGGGGGTTTGCGGCCGAGCAGAGGACGGTGTGCATGGTCCACAGCGCGGGAGAAAGCGCGGTGGTGGAACCGAGGGCCAAGCAGGCGAAAGAGCGGCAACAGGCCGCGGCTCTGGCGCTCGGCGATGTGCCGCACCCGGCTGCTGAGCGGGATCCCCAGGGCCATGGTTTCAGCCAAGGCGCTGATCTGCAGATCAGCGGGCCCCAGCAGCCGGGCCAGCGACACACACAGTGAACTACCTGCCGCCTTGCGGCAGTGCAACACGATCAGGTGGTGGCGCTCACTGATGATCATCTGGCTTCAGCGCTGAGCCCGAGGGCGGTAGTGAGCCAACCAGCGCTTAGCAGCCTGGAGCCAGGCAGGCAGTCGGCGGCCGCGGCTGCGGCCGATATCGCCGTAGTGCTCAGGGCGCAGGCCATAGGCGGGCAAGCGGGCGATCAACGCCTCAATCGGATCGCTATCAATGTTGAACTCCACGAGCTGCTCCGGGCGGTCTGCCATGAAGCTGCGTACCGCAGCCAGATGGGCGTCCCATTCCGCACGCCAGAGCGCGCAGAGCTCCTCCTGACTGGCCACCCCCCGCACACGCTGCTCCCGGGCTGCAAACTCTCTGTGGCCATGCTGGAGGCGCGAGCGGATCCAGTCTTCCCGGTCTCGCCAATTCAGCAACAGGATCGTGTTGGGGTAATCGCGCAGGATCTCACGAAACAAGCCGTTGCCATCAAAACTGGAACCCTGATTGCTGTCGATCAGATCGCCGTAGAAAACGGCGTGCTCCACGCCAGCAAACATCGGCCGACCGGCCTGCAGATTGGCGCGCATGATGCCGCCGAGCTTGCGGCGGCGTCGCGGCGCCAATGCCCAGACGAAAGGCCAGCGACGGGGCACCTTCTGATGCAGCGCCGGATAACCAGCTGCAGCAAAGAGCCTAGCCAGGCTGCGGGTGGCGCACTTGTTGAAACCGATCGCCACCACTTTTGGCAGCTCTGCCACTGGCTGCACAGAAGCGCACGACACAAGTGAGTGAATGCTAAGGGGGGGGGCTGCGCCGCACCAGCTCAGTAAGGTCAAACAAACTGCTCAACTCCCGTGGTCAGCACCATGCCCGGATCGGGCTTCTTGCGAGCAAGCGGCCGGGTGGCAGCGCGGGCCATCGCCCCCTTCTACCGCCGCTTCCCCTACCGCGGGGCCATGGATATTTTCAAGCTTGATCCCAGAGGAGCCTATTCACCAATAGAACCCTTTTTTTACAGCCGTGTGCCCAAGGCTGCAAATACCAGTATTACCCAAACATTATTTGAACATACAAAGTTTAGGCCGCTAACCACGCGTAGAGAGCACCCTAAGTATCAATTTCTTAGGCCTCTTTTCCTTTCTCAGCAGGAGGTAAATCGCCTTGAGCATGAAGCTTTTAAATTCACATTTGTGCGCGACCCTTACAGCCGCGTGCTCTCGGCCTATCTCGACAAGGTGGGGCGCCGACGCCACCAGGGGCTGCGTTTTTTGAAGTGGTCCCAACGGCACAACCAGCCTGAAACCTTCCTTGGCTTCTGCCGCTATCTGGAGGCGGGTGGGCTGTTTCTCGACATGCACTGGGCTCCCCAGGTCGACATTCTCTGCCTGCCCTTGGAGTGCTTTGACTTCATTGGCCGCGTGGAGCATCTCAACCGCGACCTGGCCGTGGTGCTGGAACGCCTCT
>Ga0194134_10006272_pt1 | contig 10750 bp, 8 predicted proteins | sample TA2KigOff0mmetaG_FD_148602 | JGI IMG/M metagenome (GOLD analysis project Ga0194134, IMG submission 148602) | Freshwater microbial communities from Lake Tanganyika, Tanzania - TA2015056 Kigoma Offshore 0m | ecosystem: Environmental > Aquatic > Freshwater > Lake | place: Tanzania: Lake Tanganyika... | reverse complement strand
ACCATATGCGAAAATAATTAGATTTAATTTTTGCATTTCAATTCAGTTTCATCAGTTGGATAATAATTACGATTATAAAATAATTCACAATCAAATGCTGATTCTTTTAAAGCCATTTCAAACTGATTTATCAATTTATTTTTCTTTTTAGCTAATGACCAAATATATTGATCAATAGTCTTTTCTCCTGGATAAGTTGCTAAATATAAATAAATTTTAACTACACGTTTTGATTTAGGAACATCCTTATGTGAACAAAATCTAACAGCACGACCCATAATTTGTAACATTCTTGACATATTCCAATATGGTTCCATCATATGAACTTGTTGGACTCGTAATAAACTTACTCCCTCTTTAATTGATGGACTTCCAATCATAATCTTAATTTTAGAACCATCTTCATTGGATTTTTGATTAAAAATAAATTTTACTTCATCTTTAACATGATGAGGTTCATCACCAGACCACAAAGCAAATCGTTTTTTTCCTTCACCATATGTTTTATAATTTTTCCAACCATGATGTTCTAAAAATTTAACAAAACACCTAATACCCCCTAATTCTTTAAAATTAGAATAAACAAAAACTGGTCCATCAGCTTTATTAATTTTTTGATATATTTTAAAAAATTTAATTGAATATTCTCCAATATTTTGAATTTGTAACGCTTGTCCTCTAAATGAGCTATAACCCATTTCACCAATTGATTTATTTGGAAAAGAAACATTTGAAATAAATCTAGGACCTAAGAAAAAATTTTGTGGCATATTTAATATATCAGCGTTTTTAAAGGATCCTCTAATAAATTTATCTTCAGTGCTCAAACTAGTTAAATAACTTTTATATTGGAAATCACTCATGTTACATTTTACTGTTTTAAATTCAGCTTTTGGATAAGCTTGAGGTGGCGCACCTCGATAATATGAAATTAAATTTTTAACTTTTGATCTAAAATCTTTCATATTAATTGCTCTATAGGTTGTTTCTTTTGAATTAGTAGTTATATCCATATATTCTTGGTTAAATTTTGTAATTGGTAATAAATCATCTTTTTTAAGTAAATTTAATGTAAGAGCAATTTCTACTGGTCTATCAAACATTGGTGTAGCACTTAATAATATAATTTTTAATGAATCATCTGAAGAATCAACAACTTTTTGTAGAGATTTATAGAAAGTACCATTCATAGAAATCATATTTTGAACTTCATCAATGATTAGTAATGTATTATTTAATTTTTTAATTTTTTCCTCTTGAATTAAAGCTACAAATTTATGATAAGAATAGATTGTATAATATTTTTCTATTCTTTCATCTGATTTTTTAATTATTTTTTCAAATTGATTATCCCCTGGTTTTAAATTTTTTAGTTTATTTCTTTCATCACTAGTTAAATATTCATCACCAGGACATTCAGATCTTAACTCAGTAACAAAATTACCAATTAGAGCAGCTGGTAAAACTACAACGATGTTGACTTTTTTTTTAAATTGTTCAGTGATAGAAATAGCAGTACAAGTTTTACCAGCACCTATTTGATGAAAAACAAGAATACCTCTTATATTTGGATAAACAGTCCATGGACTCATTTTACTAGTTAATAAATCAGGTAATAATTTTTGTTGTGGTTGTAATGTAAATTTTTTAGGTAAACAAAATTCTTCCATTTTTTCATTAGATACTGGAATTTTATATTTTTTAAATTCTTTAGTAATATTGAATTTTGAATCATTTTTATTTGGCATATTATTATTTACTTAGATTTTAAATAAAAAGATATAAAAAATTGATTATTAATTTAAATAATCATTAAGTATTCTTATAATGGCATTCAATAAGTCAAGTGAAACAAATACTGTAAATCTCCATTTAAAAAATGGAACATTAGATACTTACGATTTCAATAAATTTCAAGTTAATGATCAAATAAGTTTATTTTCCAATCTTGTAGGTTTTATGGGAAAAGGACATATTAATATGGGTGATATTAAAAAATTCAAAAATTTTAAAATGGAGTATTATTTTCCATTACTTGAAAAAATTGTTAATCAAATAATTGTTATCTATTATGATAAATTCAACAAGTTTTCACAAAATGAAAAATTAGACTATCAATCAACATTAGATAGCGTATTAGTTGGTTTGATTATACCAAGAATTAATGGTTTAATTAAAGGTCAAATATTATTAAGTAGAATGAATTCAATCATTGAAAAATTATTCATTTCATCAGTAAATAATTCAACTATAATTAGTTTTTTAAATGAATCATCACATGGTGGTTGTTACCTTACTTTTTTGTTTTGGTTAAATAAAACTAAAGAAAAAACTATTCAGAATTTACCATTAACAACTAAAAAACAAATATTTACAAATTCAATTGGTAATTCTGATGATAGAATTTATAAGTATGTTTTAGATAATATTTTAAAAGAAGACAAACTGTTTTTTCAAACAAATAAAACTTTAATGAAAGATTTATTCAATGTACTTGCAAATTCATTAGTACCAAAAAAATATATTTTAAAAAGAATAAAATTGTTTAGTACTTATATTAGTTTGGTACCATATTTTAATATAATGATTGAAGAGTTTAAAAACGCAGATTTGTTAATAGAGTTGCATAAATATTATTATGTTGTACCATATATATATGAAGTATTAGCTAAATTAGTAAGAAATATAATTCAATATGAGTTATTAAGTCCTGATTCAATTGCAATGAATAAAATTACAAATATTTATAACATTTTAAAATCAGATGATGAAAAAAGTATGTTAACATTAATCTTATCAACAGAATATAATTATGTGTATAGTTCATTAAAATTTAATCATCACATTGATCAAATAATTTCTACTAATTATGATCCTATTTGTACAATATTACATTCAACTAAATTTTTAACATCAATAAATTCTAATCAAATAAATTACAATGTTTTACGTGTTTTAACAACAAATAATTTACTAACTAAATGGATTGAAACTAACAAATGTTTAATTTCAGATTTTTGGGTTGAAGAAAACTACAAGCTATTATTATTTACGAGATTTTTAAGTACAAGTAAACAAAAATATGATTATAAATTTAAGACTATACTTAGAATAAATAAGTTATTGCATTTATTAAGAATATGTGCTAAAAGAAAGGTTAAAAATAATAATATTGAACGTAAGGTAAAAATGTTTGATCTTTTAAAAGAAATCAAAACATTTAGTCCAAAATCAACAGTACCAGTCTTAAAAAATGGATCACATGTTTTTCAACAACAAAAACAGAAATTTACCAATTTACCACCAAGACATTTATTACCTGGTGAAATTTCAGTTTATGATAATTTCTTACTTCGTGAAAAAGCAGATGGAATTTTAATTAATAATTTACCTGTTGGAATTTATCCAGTTGTTGATGTTATAAATAATTATCAAGTTAAGGCAGAATATATTGAAGATTTAGATTTATATCTTATTTTTGATATTGATATTCCAAATACTACTATTATTGAGAGATATAATATTTTACGAGATGCTCATTCATATACAGAGTCAACTAGTTTGAACCAAATTAATAATATGAATGATTTTATTCAAGTTTTTAAAGAAGAACGAATTATAATTAAAAAATTTATTAGTGAAAATAAATCACATCAAATTAAATGGTATCCTAAATTTGCTTGTCATTTTATCAAATCCAATAATAACCTTCATACTGATCTTATTAATATTATTGTTGAAAAGAATCAAGTATTGGTTGATACTATCAAGTCATGTGATCCATTTAATTGCGATGGTTTGATTGTTACACCATTGAATGGAGATAGAGAAATTAAGATCAAACCTAAATCCTTGATGACAATTGATTTGTGCTTAAGTAACAATAGATGGTTAGATCGTGAACTAAATGATTGGTCTAGTTTTATAACAAAATCAGTTAAACCCAAGAAAGATGGAAAAATTTACAGATGTTATCCTGAAATTAATTCATTACCAAATTTGAAATTTAGTATTGGTGAATTTAGATATGATAAGAAAAATCCAAATCCAAATCATATAGTAGATAACATAATTAACATCATCAAGCATGATTGGACAAAAGATTTAGAAATTCTTGAAACGTTCTACTATGGTATCAATATGAAAATAAGTTCTAGAAAGTTAATTGAAATGATGAATATACAAAATGATTTATTACAACAAAAAATTAATGAAATGGAACCATCGGTTAATAAAAATTGGTTGGATCTTGGATGTGGAAAAGGCAAATTAATACCAATAATTAAAAAATTCAATCCAAAAAAATATTTGGGTGTTGATGCTGATATTAAACAGTTGATTCGGGCTTTAAAATATCATGATGAAAATCAAAATGCATATCAATTTAGTCCATTAAATTTAGCAAATAAGTGGAATGAAACAACTTTTAAATGGCAATCATTAAATACAAATATTAAGTATGATTATATAGTAGCAAATTTTTCAATTATGCACTTTTTTACAGAAGATTTTTGGAGTCAATTAAAAGAAATAGTTCACGAAGAAACAAAATTTTTATTCAATATCGTAAATGTAACTTCAAATACAAAATGGCAAGATTCTGATTCATTTTTAGAAGTTGTTGATGGAGTTACAAATTATAAATTTGAATGGACACACGATCAAGTAAAAACTGAACCTTACATTGATCTTTCAAAGATAAAGGAAACACTAGGAAAATATGGTTGGAGAATTTTGAAAGATCAAAATAATAATTCAAAACATCAACTTGTTAATATGTATAGATGGTTTATTATTCAAAAATTTGATTGAATATAATATATAAATATTAAAATAAATAAATAAAAGGTACCACAACCAAAATATTTTGTCCATGTAATATTTTTAGGTGACAAATTATGTAAATAATTTAATTTATCTAGTGTTTCTTCTTCTAATTCAATGTTTGGATTTTTCTTTTTACTAATAATTTTATAATTTTTTTGTTGTAGACCAAAATGGACTAGTAGTAAATATGTTAATATTAGGAAACCAGAAATAATAAAAATTTTATAATTATATTTTTTAGTAATTAAATATACTAAAATAGCTAAACTATAAAAACTATCAGCACCATGATCTAAATAATCTCCAAGTACAGTAACCTGATCAGTTGATCTTGCTAAATGTCCATCTAAACAATCCATAAAATAGAAAATAGCAGTTCCTAAAATAGGTATAATATAATCACGTGTAAAAAACAAATAATACAAAGAAAAAAAACTAATAATTATTCTAATAACAGTAATTAAATTAGGAGTAATATTATTTCTATAACATAGTTCAACCAATGAATCACATAAATCAATAATTTTATCATCTATTGGATTTTCAAATTTTGAAGGTATTTTTCTACCATTATTTTTTTTCATTATAATTTAATATAAATTATTATTTATATTAATTTATTTATAAATAAGAAAAATCATTACCATCCCAAGCTTCTATTCCTTCTTCTAGATTATTATCAGTAAATTGTTCAAAAGTATCAGTAAATTTTTCACTTTGAAAATCTATTTGATTTGCATCAGTAGTAGTATCAATAAAAGATTCTGGTTTTTTGGCTAAATCTTTTTCAAAATTAGTTTGAGAAATATTAAATTGTTTTCCATGTAAATTTTCCATAATTTGTTCTCTTAATTTATTTAAAACATGTTCAAATGATTTTGCTTTAGAAACAGAAACCCCAATAAGATTTTTATCTAAAATATCTTTTAAAGAAATTTGTCCTGAAAAATTAATTACAATCAAATTAGCTAAAGCTATAGCACTTGGTTCATCTTGACTAGGAATTATTAATTCACCAGTTCTTGGATCAAATTCTAAATTTGGAACTACCAATTTCCAATTTTGAAAATCATTAAGAGAAGGTATTTTAACTTTAATATAAAAAAAGTATGGGTATTCTTTTGAAGAATCAAATATTATTTTATTCCAGGGATTTGGTTTATCAAAAACAAATTCTTTTGTTTGAGATTTTTTTTTTGTTTGACTAAAGTTTTCCTTATTTTTAATTTTACCTTCTGATAAAATTTTTGGTTGTTGATTAATAGTAACTGTTCCTGAATTATTATTTGGGTTATCTGCATTAATAGAAGATGGAAATATATTCACTGGAACAGGATCTTTAATAGATTCTTTTTTTTTAATTTCAATATTTTTTTTTATAACTGTTTTAGTTTTTTTAATGTCTTCAGTTTCTTCCATACAGTGTTGAATAATAATATATAAAATTATTGTTAGGAAAATTAATTGCAACATTCTATTTAAATAATTTAGAAAATAATTAAATTAAATTTATTATATTATATTCGATTAGTTATAAAAAATTTCTATTTATTAATAACTAATCATATGAGGGAAGATGCAGAAATAAATATTATAAAAGATATTCAAGCATTACCTGGAAAATATAAATCATTTGTTACTAAGATCATGAGATTACTTTCTTTATCAGTACATCATAAAGTTTTTATGATTATAATTTTAGTTTTATTTCATCTTAAAAAAATATCACTTTTACAGGTTTTATTTCTTGGTACAAGTCAATTTATATTATTTACAATTAAATATATTATAAAAAGGAAAAGACCATTTAAGTGTAATAAAAATATTAAATTATTAGAAAATATGAATTTTGATAAATATTCTTTTCCATCTGGACATACATTTAGTGCTTTTATTTTGAGTACTATAATTAAGAAAAATTTTAATATTGATCTAAAATTTTTTCCATTTTTAGTTGGATTAAGTCGTATTTATCTTGGGGTACATTATCCATCAGATGTTTTCGGAGGTATAATTCTTGCTAAAATAGTATTACAATTTATTAAATTTTAAAGTCTTCTTATAGGTTGTCTAAATATTAATTTATATGTGTTATCTAATAAATTTTCATCATTATATTCTAAATCTAATCTAAAACTATCACTTATGCCTTCTACAACTAATCTTTCATAAATATTATATTTAACATAATTATTTTTAATTATATTTTTATCAATAAATTCATTTAATTTTTCCAAGTAATTAAAGTTTTTTTCAATACATTCGATATATAAATCTTTATTGGTTTTAATTTCATTTATATCAAATGGTATTTTATCTTCTATATCTTTAGAAATATTTTTACTAAAAAATTCATCTAGATACCAATATCCTAATTCATAGTTAATAAATGAATCGAAATCTAAATATTTTTTACCATTTTTTAAATATTGATATATTGTTTCATTAAATAATTTCATAGATAAAAATATTTTTTGTTGATCATTATAATTTATATCAAATATATTAAAATTTTGATAATTATGCGTTATTATAGCTGATTTATAATAAAATATTCTACCAATATGATATATTAAATCTAATATTGATTGAGTAATTATATTTTTTGAACTTGCTGGCTTTAACTTTGTTTGTGATTCACCAAAATAAAGTTGATTAATAAAATTTATAACTAATTCTTTTCCTAATTCTATATTTAAATAAGGATATCCATTGGTATCAAAAATTGATAATAATAAACCATCTTTAATTTTATTCCAGTAGAATTTATTATAAGAACTAGAATCAGATGAATCAAACCATTGATAATTTAATGAATAATTATTTGTATTTATTGATAAATTAATTTTATTATTTGAACTATGTAATTGAATAAATTTTTTAATAATATCAAATCTATCAGTACCATTTATACTTATTTTTTCGACTGGATAAAAAATATTTTTATTAGATAATATTTGAGAGTTTTCTTTATAAAATGAAAAATAATCAATGTCAATTAGTTCAAATTCGTATTTTCTATTAATTAGTTTTTCAAATTCTAGATTAGTATGATAATATTTAAATTTATTATTTTTAGAGATTAATTTTAGTTTTGCATAAGGGGGTAATAAAAATTCTTCTTCTTTTGGAAATAAAGAAAAGTTTTCTATAAATAATCCAACACCTTTCTTGTTTTTTGGTATAGTTATTTTGATTAATACTAATCCAAAATTACCATTAAGTCCAGGACTATAAAACGGATCTCTTGTTGTTGACAAAAATCCCTTATCTATAAATATTTCCCCTTCTTTTAATTCTGTTAAAAAACTGTCATCCCAAATAAATCTATAAATATCATAATTATTGTTTAATTCTGGTGCCTGCTCAATTGATTTTACTATTTTAATAAGACCATTTAAATAATTTGGGTCAATAGAATTAGTGATAATTTGTCTGTTTTTCTTTTCATTATTTGATAAACTTCTTAGATATTTATTAAATAAAAAAGAACCTGTCCAACTATAAAAACAAATCCAACTTATGATACCTGATTTTAAAATATATTCATGGTGTTTTTTAATTTCATCAAAAGAAACATCATTTTTTGAAACTACTTTACATATTTTATAATGTGATTCTTGATCAATTAAATATTCCGGATCAATATCAGCTTTTATTAAATCCATATTTTGTCCAAGTTTAATTAATTCTGTTTTAGTATAATATGGTTTTAAATGTTGTATAAATGGATGAAAACTATTTCTTTTACAAATACTTACTAACAAACCTAATAATGGTGAATATTTATATAAAGTTTTGTAAGATGTTTCAATTAAAGTATCAATATCATAATTATTAATTACATCAATATTATACTTGAAACGGTTACTTAGATTTTCATCATTTGAATATTTATCATATAAATTTTTAATCCATTGATAAATTTCATTATTTATAAAACGATAATGAGAATCAATTAATCTATAATGTATATTTTGTTTGTTTATTGGATAGATTTTTTGACTATAAATATCATACATTGGTATTAATTCTTCATATTTTGATAATTTAATTTTATCTTCTTTATTTTTAATTTTTATTTTTAAACTGAAGATTTTTTTAATGAAATCTGAATCTATTTTCATTTATAATAATAGCAGAAAATTATTATAAATGTTAAATATTTTTTTGTTTTAGACATTTAATGCTGTTACATTTTTGATTTAATTGAATACATTTAGATTTTGACTTAATATTAAAATACCAATGTAAAAAAGCTGTTATACCAATAGCTATTGCAATAGTTTCTGAATCCATATAATTATCCTTAGATATTATTTTTAGTAGATTTGAATAGCTTCAACCCAATGTATTGTTCTTGATTTAACTTTATCTTTTTTTATTTTGTTTCCAAGTGGATCTATTTTTTGACTGTATATTAAAAATATTCTATTATGTAAATCAGCAAATTTATAATTTTTAGTTATAATTTTTAATTTTATTCCTTGTTGTTTATCATAATAATACCAAGCTAATTGATTCAAAATATTCCATAATTCTTTTATTTTTTCTGGAAATATATCTTTACCGATTGTAAATGGATTTATTTCAGCTAAATACAAAGCCTCAGCTCTTAAATAATTACCACAGCCAGATGAAACCTTTTGATCTAATAATATTTCACAAATTGGTATTTTCTTTTTCTGAACTAAATTAATAAATCTATCTAATGACTCTTGATTATTAGAAAATATTTCTGGTCCAAATTTTTCAAGTTTTTTTATTAAATTATTTTTTGTCTCAAAAATAAATGTTCCAAAATTTCTTGGATCATTAAAATATATTATCTTTTTCTTATTTTTATTAAAATAACTTATTTTTATATTATTATGTGGTTCTTCTTTTATTTGCCACCATCCACTCATTCCTAATGTATTCCACATGGTAATATCTGTGTTGTTAAATTCAAACCATATAAATTTACCATATGAATTAACTGACTTAACTTGTAAAGGTAATAAATTAATAAATTTTTTAAAGTTTTTTGGTGGATCGTGATTTTTATATCTTCCTCCTAATATTTCAAAATTAAAGATTTTATTATTAGCTAATTTTTTTCTAAGTTGATCAGTAACCAATCTAACTTCAGGTCCTTCTGGCATTATATTACTTTTTAGAAATTATCTTTTGAATAGTTTCTTCTAATGATTCTGAAATTCGGCAAAAATTAGTTATTTCAGCATGAGAATAAACATAATTTAATTCATCTGTTAAATCATCTACGGGTTTTTCCCAAAAAAATTTAAGTATGTTTTTAATATCTTCAGTAGTAGCTTTATTAAAACATATATTGAAATCTATTCTTCCTGGTCGAATAAATGCTTTATCTAGCGCTTCTGGTTTATTAGTTGTCATTACTATTATTCTACCAGGAGACTCTTGAAGTCCATCCAATATATTCAAAAAATAACTCAAATTATTGTTATAATTGTTGTCACACTCTGCTATTAATTTAGCCATATCATCTTCTGAATCTGAATTTTTCTTGTTACTTTTCTCTTTTTTTTCTTGTTCAATTTCTTGTTTTTTCTTTTCTTTGATATTTCTGTCTTGGATGATATCACCCATACAATCAATATCTTCAAAAATTAAAATTCTATTTTGTTGAGGAATAATTATTTCATCATTTAATTCTTCGTCATACATAATATCTCTTAGTTTATTCATATTAAAACGATTATTTAATTTGATAGATACTCCATGTCTTCCTGTTAAATTCATCAATGCTTTAATGAAACCAGTCTTACCACAACCAGGTTCACCCCATAATAGAATTCCAAGAGTGTATGGAACACCTCGACGTTCATACCATTCAGGATTTTTAAGGAAGAAATTAATTTTGTCTAATATATCTTCTTTCTTAGTAAAAAATCTATTATCA
>Ga0194134_10006268_pt1 | contig 10759 bp, 9 predicted proteins | sample TA2KigOff0mmetaG_FD_148602 | JGI IMG/M metagenome (GOLD analysis project Ga0194134, IMG submission 148602) | Freshwater microbial communities from Lake Tanganyika, Tanzania - TA2015056 Kigoma Offshore 0m | ecosystem: Environmental > Aquatic > Freshwater > Lake | place: Tanzania: Lake Tanganyika... | reverse complement strand
CAAAAAGCGGCGCCCGCGTGATGGACCTGCAGAACCCGACTGCCAAGATGTCGAAGTCGGGCGACGATGACTCCGGCGTCATTTACCTGCTCGACCCACCGAAAACGATAGAAAAAAAATTCAAGCGTGCGGTCACCGACAGCGACACAGACGTGGTCTACGACCGCGAGCGAAAGCCCGGCGTCAGCAACCTGCTAGAGATTCTTGCTGCGGCGACAATGACCAGCCCCCAACAGGCGGCCGAGAGATATTCTCGTTATGGCGACTTAAAGATGGGCAGCGCCGAGGCGGTAATCGCGATGCTCGAGCCGATTCAACGCCGTTATCAACAACTACTGCAAGACAAAGCCGAGTTGATGCGACTTGTGCACAAAGGCAACTCGAGGGCCGAGGCCGTAGCGGCAAAGACGCTTGCACGGGCCCAAGACGCGATCGGTTTCCTCGGCAAGACCTGAAATCGCCAACGATTAACGGGCGCAAAACGATTCAGATTTTGTCGGCACGACGCAAAGCCGCCAAAGTATTTGCCATCGACGAGGTTGGGTCGGAATCCGCAGAAAAATCTGCGCCCACCAAACGGTAAGTCTGTTCTTCGCTGCCGATTTTTTTCAACATCGTCGCACCAATGCGCTCATGATCGTGATACGCGGCGAGTCTCGCGTTTCTCGGGCCGATTATCGTCGCCACAACGCGCATCAAAATGCCGAGGTCGCTCTGCAATTTGCCGACATCGTGCAGCAAAACTGCGCGGCGTTCGGCTACCGACGCTTGTGGCAACAGGGCGCTGAACCGCGCAAAAACTTTGAGACTATGTCGCTTGTCGCCGAGGCGCATCGACGACCAAAGCATGAACTCGGGTTCCGTTAAAACAGATTTAGCAGTAACGATCTGTTTTTCATGCAGTGGTCGAAAATCCAATGCACAAAAAAATCTCTTTGTCAGGTGTACCAGGTCGATCTTCATTTGAGTTTGGCTCGTGGATGCGATTCTCGGTACATCTCATATAGCACCTCATTTTCGACCCGTGTGTAGATCTGTGTCGTGCTGACGGATGCATGCCCGAGAAGTTCTTGAACCACCCGCAAATCGGCCCCATGCACCAACATATGTGTCGCGCATGAGTGGCGCAGCGCGTGGGGTGAGATTTCGGTGATGCCGCCGAGTTTGGCATATTTGCGAACGATGTTGAAAACGCCTTGTCGCGAGAGCCGCGTGCCGTGCACCCCGAGGAAAACCGCGTCGCTATCTTCGCGACTGTTCCACTGCTGTGGCACCAATGCGGGTCTACCCCCGAGATCGAAATAGTCGCGCAGGGCGTCGTGGCACGGTCCTCCGAAGGGCACTATCCGCTCCTTGGCCCCCTTGCCAAAAAGTCGCACCAATGAATCTTGCATGTCGATGTCGCTCATCGAGAGATTGCAAACTTCGGCGACGCGCGCTCCCGTGGCGTACAAAAACTCGAGCACGGCGCGATCGCGTCGTGCGAGCGAGTCGACACCCCGCACCGATGACAGCAACAGCGCAACCTCGTGTTCTGAAATCGCCTTGGGCAAACTGCTTGGTACTTTGACCCCGTCGACCAACGCGGCGGGGTTGTCGGGTCTGATCCCCTCTTGACTGAGATATCGATAAAACATTCGCACGGCCGCAAATTTTCTCGCCACCGACTTGGGTGCTTTGCCGCTTTTGCGCAGATGGGCGACGAATCTTTCAATGTGCGCGGGCGTGGCCGAAAGCAGGGTGACACCTTGGGCCTTCAGCCACGAGATAAATGTTCGAATATCGCGTTGGTAGGCCGAAAGAGTGTTCGCAGAACGACCTTGTTCGACTCGCATCCAGGTCATGAATGATTCGAGCGGGTCGGATGCCATCGCGCGGTTTCGCTTTGAAGAACCTATAACGACCTATAGATACGAACCGAAAAACTGGGCGACCATCAACAGACCAATCACCGTCTTGCCGTCGGTGATCTGACCCGTTTTGGTCATTGCGAGCGCGTCTTGAAACTTGATTTGTTCGATCGTCATGAATTGCTCCTCTGGACCATGGCGATCGGTCTTGGTGGCGTACAGATCGGTGGCTAAAAAAAGTCGCACGATCGAATTGCTGATGCCGGGTGCCGACTCGTGGCTGCCCAGGCTGACCAGCGTCTTGGCGCCAAATCCCGCCTCTTCCTCCAATTCTCGACGGGCGGTAATGGTTGGATCCTCTCCCTCTTGGTCTCGCATGCCGGCGGGAATCTCGAGGGTGTGTCTCTGAAACGGCGGGCGATATTGACGCACGAGCAAGACGCTTCGTTCACCGGGTTCACCGAGCAGAGCCACCACCCCGACTGCGCCAGGCGATTTGACGAACGTACGGGTGAACTCTGAGCCCACGGGATCTCGAAAATTGGCTTGCACCAGCGACCATGCCGCCCACTCGTGAACGGTTTTTTGCCGTTTCAGTTCGAAGTCTGCCGTCATCGCGACGAACCGAAACTTATCGAACTACTGATTTCGACGATGGCTCTTTGACCTCGATCGGAAGTTGCGCGAGTCTTTGCACTCGATATTTCAAAGCCGCCCCGACCAGTTCACGAAACAGCGGATGCGGTCGGTCTGGGCGGCTCTTGAACTCGGGGTGGGCCTGCGTGCCGACCCAGAACGGATGATTCTCAAGTTCGACGAACTCGACCAACCGCTTGTCAGGCGATGTGCCGCTGCACAACAGACCCGCGTCCTCGATTCGAGCCCGATAATTCGAATTGAATTCGTAGCGATGGCGATGGCGCTCGCTGACCACGGCCTCGCCATAGGCGTTGGCGACTTTGGTGCCCGGCGTAAGAACCGCGTAGTAGGCGCCCAGACGCATCGTGCCGCCCTTTTCGGTGACTTCGCGTTGGTCGTTCATCAGGTCGATTACCGGGTGAGGTGTCGTGGCGTTGAACTCGGTCGAATTCGCGTCGGCGAGGCCGACGACATTGCGCGCGAATTCGACGGTCATCACTTGCATGCCAAGGCACAGGCCAAGGCAGGGCACCTGGTTTTCGCGAGCGTATTCTGCGGCGCGGATCTTGCCCTCGATGCCCCGCGGCCCGAAGCCGCCCGGAATGACGATGCCGTCGAGCGAACCGATGGCCTCGTCGGCGAGCAGACCTTCGACGTCTTCGGCCTGAATCCAGACGACCTCGATCTGCGCACCGTGATGAAAACCGGCGTGCTTCAAACTCTCGATCACCGACAAGTAGGCGTCATGCAGGTCGACATATTTACCGATCAACCCGATGCGCACGGGCGAGACCGACGCCTCGATACGCGCGACCAACTGGCGCCAGTGACTGAGATCGATCGGCGCGTCGATGCGCAGCACGTCGCAGATCACCGAGTCGAGACCTTCCGCATGAAAAATCAACGGCAGTTCGTAAATATTTTTGACGTCGACCGCGTTTATCACGGCACGGTTGTCGACGTCGCATTGGTTCGAGATCTTGCGCTTCAAAGATTCGCTGAGCGGCTCGTCGCTGCGACATACGATCACGTCGGGTTGAATGCCGCGACTGCGCAACTCGGTGACGCTGTGCTGGGTCGGTTTGGATTTTTGCTCACCGCTGGGGCCGATGAACGGCACGAGCGTGACATGCGCATAACAAACATTGTCGCGACCCACCTCGTTGCGAAATTGTCGAATGGCCTCGAGGAACGGCAAGATCTCGATGTCGCCCACCGTGCCACCCACCTCGGTGATGACGACATCGACGTCATCGTTCACGAGCCGCCTGATTCTTCGTTTGATTTCATCCGTGACATGAGGGATGACCTGAACCGTTCGACCGAGATAGTCGCCGCGACGTTCGGCGGCCAAAACCGCCTGATAGATCGAACCGGTCGTCGCGTTCGACGCCCGGGTCAAGGGTTCGTCGATAAATCGCTCGTAGTGGCCCAAATCAAGATCGGTTTCTCCCCCGTCGTCGGTTACGAAAACTTCGCCATGCTCAAACGGGTTCATCGTGCCCGGGTCGACGTTGATGTAGGGGTCGAGTTTTTGCATCGTCACGCGAAGTCCGCGCATTTTCAACAGACGACCCAACGAGGACGCCGTCAATCCTTTGCCGAGACCGCTGGCCACACCGCCCGTAACAAACACGTGCTTTGGCACTTCGGGCTCCCGTCTATCGATGCTGAGTGTGGCGAACCACAGTGACTATGACGGAATTAAAGTATATACGAATTTTCAGCCGCGACGCTTTTTCGCTCCTGAAGCGAGCAACAAATCTCGCGCATGTTCGATTGCCGAATCTTTGGCGACCCCGCCCGACAACATTCGGGCGATTTCGGCGACCCGGTCTTCGCCGTCAAGTCGTGTCGCCACGGCAAATGTCTGTTTTGCGCGCACAGTTTTGACCACGTTCACCTGTGTCGACGCCGCGGCGGCCACCTGGGCAAGGTGGGTGACGACCAGAACCTGGTGACGCTGACCCAGATCGGCCAGGGCCTTTGCCACCGCGACGGCTGCGGTGCCACCGATGCCCGCGTCGACCTCGTCGAACACCAGCGTGCCGGGGGCTTGGGTCAGAACGAGGCGCAGAGCCAGCATGGTGCGCGCCAACTCGCCCCCAGAGGCGACTTTGGTCAACGGCAACATCGGCGAGCCGGGGTTTGCCGAAAGCAAGACGACCACTTCGTCGCCCGGGTCGTCACCCACCGTGACAGCCAACGAGGCGTTGTTCATCGCCAGTGTCTTCAGATGACCCTCAACCGCGGCAGCCAACTTTGGGGCGGCGGTTCGGCGCTGCTGACCGATCGCCTTTTCGACCTTTGCCAGTTCGGCCAGGGCGCTTTTGCGTTCGGCATCGAGTTGCGCCGCCCGCTGCTCGAACCCCTGTAAATCGCCGAGTCTTGCAGACGCTTCATTCAAATAGGCGATGACGTCGGCGAGAGTTTCACCGTATTTGCGCCGCAGGTCGACCAACAATTGACGGCGTTTGCGAATTTCTTCGAGTCGTTCAGGGTCTTCTTCGGTCGCCTCGGCCTTGGCGCGAAGTTCGCTTGCCGCGTCGCTAAGTTCTTGTTGCAGCAGGCGCAGGCGACTTGCAAGGTCGCCAAGGGCTTCACGGTGCCCCAAAGCGGCAATGGACTGGGCCAAACCGTCGCCCGCCCCGCCTTCGTCGGACAGGGCGGCATTTGCTGACCAAAGCGCTTCGCGATGCGCGACTGCGTCGGCCAAAAGGTCTTCTTCGCGCTCGAGCGACTGATCTTCGTCGGGGTCGTCAAGAGCGGCTGTCGAAATCTCTTCGACCTGGAACTCGAGAAGGTCGATTTCGCGGGCACGAGCCCGCTCGTCGCCGCCGATCGCGGCCAAGTTAGCGTCGATCTCGGTCAATCGGGCGCGCGCGGCACGCAACGGCGCCAAATCGACGTCGGCGAAAGTGTCGAGGGCATTTCGCTGCGCGGCCTGCCCGAGCAGGCTCTGGTGGGCATGTTGACCGTGCAAATCGACGAGCGCGGCGCCATGCTCGGCCAAGTTGGCGACCGTCGCCAACCGACCATTTACATATGCGCGCGATCTGCCGTCGAGCGGTATGACCCTGGCGAGCACCACCTCACCATCTTTTTCTGTGAAACGACCCTCGACCCGGGCCTCGGTGGCGCCTGGCCGAATGATGCTCGCGTCGGCTCGACCCCCCACAAGAAGGCTGATCGCCTCGACCAGCATTGTTTTGCCGGCGCCGGTCTCGCCGGTGAGCGCAGTCAGGCCGTTCGCGAAGACGATTTCAAGTTTTTCAATTACACCAAGGTTTTCGATGTGCAGCTCACTGAGCACTACTCGTCACCCAGCCCGAACTTCGCCCTGACGATCTGGTGAAATTTTGGCGAGGAGAAGCGAATGAAGTTCGCCGCGCAGCTGTCGGCCTCATAACTGACCACGTCGCCCTGCTCGAGGCTTGCCACATGGCGACCGTCGATCGCCAACTCGGCTGGACGCGTGCCCACCACCTGCATGCTCAGCATCTCGGTTGGGGCGAGCACCAAACTTCGATCAAACAACATGTGCGGCGAGACCGGCGTGAGCAAAATCGCTTTGTGGCGAGGCGAAACGACAGGACCGCGGGCAGACATCGAATAAGCAGTTGACCCGGTGGGTGTCGCAACGATCACGCCGTCGGCCGAATATCGGGCGAAAACCTCGTGATTGATCGTCACATCGAGCCAAACGGTGTGCCCAGATTGCTGGCGCTCGATCACCGCCTCGTTCAACGCCCGCCATGAGGTCGACTTGCCGCTCGACTTCGACTTGAGTGTCACCGACAACATCATCCGCTCGTCTAAGACGACTTGATCGTGGGTGGTGCGGTTGATCCATTGCTCGAGGCGTTGCAAAATCTCGGAAGGCTCGATCTCGGTTAAATAACCGAGCGTGCCCATGTTGACGCCGAAAATCGGCACGGGCGCACCACTCAGAAGTTCGACCGACCGCAGAATCGTTCCGTCGCCGCCCAGGCTGATCAACAAATCTGCATCTTGTGCAGAACGTTCGACACCAAGGTCTGGCAAACCGACCGCATTCGCATCGGACACGGGCATCCAGACATGGTGACCGTTCTTTTTCAGCCACGACTGGGTCGTGCGAATCAACGGCACGACCTCGGGTCGCGTGTGATGCGCGACGATCACGACGTTCAGCGCATCTGCCATATCTATCAATCTATTGAGTCGATGGCTCGACTCTGGCGCATTTTGCCACGAGCAAAAACTCTTGGTTGCCGTCATGACCGAGAATCGGTGAAGGTTTGACTCCCTCGACACGGCACTCGGCCGACTCGACCAGTCGCGTCACCTCGTCACAAACCCGCTGATGAACGCCAGAATCTGAGATGACTCCCCCACCGCGGTCGGCTTCGGCTTTGCTGGCCTCGAACTGCGGCTTGATCAATAGCACCAAAACCGAGCCGTTTCGCAGCGCCGTGAGGATCGACTCGAGCACTTCGCGAATCGAGATAAACGAAAGATCGACGACGGCGATGTCGAACAGATCTGCAAAACGCGGGTCGTTCGCCCGAACGAGTTGGCCGATATCGCGCGCATTCAACTTTTCGACCACCGTCACCCTCGGGTCTGCGGCGATTTTTTCGTGCAGAAGATTCTTGCCGACATCTATTGCCAGAACCGTCCGCGCACCATGTTGCAGGGCGCAATCTGTGAAACCGCCCGTCGATGCGCCGACATCGATAACACTTTTACCCTTGAAATCGAGCCCAAACTCTTTTATTGCCGACTCAAGTTTCACCCCACCGCGACCGATGTATCGAGGCTTGACCCTGATTGCGAGCTCATCTTCGGGCGCGACCAGGTGAGCGTACGTCGTGGCGATCGCACCGTTGACCGTGACTATTCGCTCGTCGATCGCCGCCATCGCCTCGGCGATCGAACCACAAAGCGACTTTTCGACAAGCGCATCGTCGATTCGGATGCGCTTCAAACCGCGACACCCAGGTGCGCGGCGAATTCAGGCAGATCCTTGACGATCAAGGCGAAGTTGTTCGCGACTTGCAGTCGTTTTGCCTCGGCCGGCGACGAGACACCCGAGGTGACCAGGGCGAATTTTGCGCCGATTGTCTCGGCGAATACGCCGTCGGTCGAATAGCGATCGCCGAGCATCCAACAGTTTTCGAGACTGGCCATTTTGAGCGTGCGTCGAACCAGTTCACCCATCGGAGCGTTCGGCTTGCCGGCCACAACAGGCTCGACACCGCTGGCCGTGGCGACCGCGGCCAAGATCGATCCGCCACCAGGTATCAAACCTTCGTTGGTCGGATATGTCGCGTCGCTATTCGTGCCGATCAGCATCGCGCCGTTTCGCACCGCGCGAGACGCGCGTTGCAGCGACTCGAAGTCGAACGTACGGTGAAAGCCGACGACGACCGCGTCGATGCCTTGATCTGTCGTCAATTGATCGGCTTTGCTCGAACGGTCATCTGAGCGCGCGACAACAAGTGCGCCGACGCTGGTCACCGCCTCGACCACGCCCGGACCGCCGGCGACCATTACGCGCTGACCTGGTTGCAACAATGTGGCGGCCGCGCCAGATGCGGTCAACACATCACCCACCGCCGGGATGCCAATCGAGGCGAGGGTTTCTTGTTGAGATTCGACAGTAGAAGACGAGTTGTTCGTCACGAACAGAACTCGATGACCCGCCTTGCGCAACGCGGCTATCGCTTCGACGGCGCCCGGTATCGGCTGATGCGACAACCACACCACCCCGTCGAGGTCGCAGAGAATCGGTGCTGGTGAATTATTTGTCAAAACAGGCATTCGTGTGTTGTCGTTTACTGGTCGCTACTGACACCCTTTAAGTGTGCCTTTGTTCGAGCCATTCCACGCGCTTCGCTATTCACCGACGGTGAACTTGGCCGAGGTTTGCGCCCAACCGTATGACGTGCAGAGCAACGCAGACCGCGAGACGTTTGCCCGACGCAGTAAGCACAACATCGTGCATCTTGACTTACCGATTGGCGACGACCCATATCGACGAGCTGGCGAAAATCTCGAAAAGTGGAAGGACAACAAAACATTGATTGTCGACGAGGCACCAAGCTTCACGATCTATCGCATGAGTTTTGTCGATAGTGCGGGCGTGAGTCGACGAACAACCGGCGTGATCGGCGCCCTACGCATTGAGCCGGCGGATTCGAAAGAGGTGATGCCGCACGAGCAGACAACACCCAAGGCGAAAACAGATCGGCTCGAACTGACTCGAGCGACCCGCGCCAACTTGTCGCCGATTTGGGCGCTTTCTCTGACCCCGGGCCTGACCACGGCGCTAGTCGAACCTGCAGAACTAGTGGGGTCATTCACCGACGAAAATTCGGTGGAGCATCGGGTTGAGCGCGTGACAAATTCGGCGCGTTGTGCCGTGATCAGCGGTTTGGTCGCCCAGCACCCTGTTGTCATCGCCGATGGCCATCATCGTTACGCCATCAGTCGCAGTTATCGCGATGAAAACCCGCGAGTTGATTTTGCCAAGTCGATTCTCTGTTACGTCAACGAGCTAGTCGACGAGCAGTTGAGTGTCGCGGCGATTCATCGGCTCTATTCGGGGGTTTCGAGCGAGATTCTGCTCGAGCACCTGGAGAGATATTTCGAGATTCAGAAGATTGCGCCGCTCGATTCATCGATAATCGGCAAGATGAGCAGAGATTCGTTTTTGACTTTTGCTTCAAAAGACGGTGCCTGCATGTCAATGAAGCCCAAGCCCGAGATGTTTTCGGGCGTGCGCAATCTAGATAGCGCGTTGCTCGAACATGCGTTGCGCGAGTGCAAACATTCGGTCGCCTACCAACACGGCTTCACCGAAGTTCAGGCGCGGCTCGCCGAAGACGAGTTCACGGCGGCTGTCTTGATTCGCCCAGTCAGTGTCGCCGAAATTCAACGCACTGCGACCGAAGGTTTGTTGATGCCGCCAAAGTCGACATTCTTCACCCCGAAATTGCAAACAGGTTTGGTGCTGCGCCAACTCGTCGATTAGTCGGCGAAATCACGCGCCAGGCTGCGCGACGACGCGCTAGTTGTTACTCGCCGACTGTTTTCAGGCGCTCCCTGACATCGGCAAAGTTCGCGTCGTTCTCGGCTATTTTGACAAATAGTCGCCGAGCGCTCGCCACATCGCCCGCGCGATCATAGAGATCAGCCAACACATACCATTCGCGCAAGTGATGCTCGCCGACTTTGTGCGGATCGCTGTTGCCGTGGGTCATCATCCGCACTGCGCTTTGCAATTCACCCTGATCGGCCAGTGCACCCGCCGCCACGATGCGACCTTCGGCCAACAACGGTGCCGAAGGCGAATTAAGTTTCATCGCCTGCCAAAGTTCGTCGACTTTCTCGTAGCGTCGCAACGCGCGATAGCAATCTGCCAACACGGGGTGATTGATTACTTCCCCGGGTTTGAGACCCTTTGCAATTTCAAGTTGCTCGGCGGCGTCTTGCCAGCGCCCCAATCGATACATAGATAATCCGGCAACCTCATGGATGATCGCGAGATTTGACAACTGACCAAGCAGTGGCATTATAAGTTTTCGCGCCTCTGAATAACGATGAGCCTCGAAGGCATGCAACGCTCGAGCAAGTCGCTCAATTGCTCGCTCAGCCGTGGGCCCAAGTTGCTCGCGAATTTTGTTGGCATCGCTCGGCTCGACATTTTTGACGCTCACCGTTACGACTTGCCTGTCGTCGCCAGTCCGGCGTCGCGCAGTTTTGCGTTCTTCGCGAACAACCGAACCTTCGTCGGTCCATTTTTCTTTTGTGTGCTGCGCTGGCGGGTACGGGGTTTTGCCGTAGCGACGCGGACCTTTACGTTGTCTTACGTCGTGCGCACGACGCTGGGCGTCGGTGCGAGTGTCGGGGCCATCGTCGCGGCGGGGGCGTCGGTCATCTCGGCGGTCGTCGCGGTCGAATTTACGCGGGCGGCGGTCGTCGCGGTCGAATTTGCGTGGGCGACGGTCGTCTCGAAGATCGCCTTCCCGGCGGGGTCGTCGGTCATCTCGGTCGAAACTGCGCGGGCGACGGTCATCTCGCCGATCGCCTTCCCGGCGAGGACGGCGGTCGTCGCGGTCAAACTTGCGCGGTCGAGAACCGTCTCGGCGGTCATCTCGGTCGAACTTGCGCGGGCGACGGTCATCTCGCCGGTCGCCTTCCCGGCGAGGGCGGCGGTCGTCGCGGTCGAAACTGCGCGGACGAGAATCGTCGCGGCGGGGTCGGCGGTCATCTCGGTCGAAACT
>Ga0194134_10006261_pt1 | contig 10769 bp, 5 predicted proteins | sample TA2KigOff0mmetaG_FD_148602 | JGI IMG/M metagenome (GOLD analysis project Ga0194134, IMG submission 148602) | Freshwater microbial communities from Lake Tanganyika, Tanzania - TA2015056 Kigoma Offshore 0m | ecosystem: Environmental > Aquatic > Freshwater > Lake | place: Tanzania: Lake Tanganyika... | reverse complement strand
CGATTTTTTTCCTTTGGCGAACTCGTATTTATACGGTCTGTATAACCACCCGCCCGCGCGTGTTAACGCACCGGCGGCCACATCGCCCTTTCGAACACAACTACCCTGCGGGCAGCAGCTTGTGGCGATTTCTGCCCCTGCACGCCGGTGCGTTAACAGGCGCGCCGTGCAATATATCCGGCCCCACCCCTCCGGGCCACAAGGGGGGGTCCGTCCAGCGTCGCCCCCCCTTCCCGGACTACCCGCAAGTCGGGAGTAGGGCCGCGTCACTCAGGTCGGCCGGCCTGATTCCCCGGACCGCCCTATCTCTCTCCCGCCGCCCCAGGCAATCCCTGCGGGCGGCTTCTCGTTTTCCCAGTCGGCCTGTCTGGCTACCCGGTGGTTCCCGGTCCGTGTTTCTAGTCCCAGGAGATCCCCTGTCATGTCCGACGTCCAGCTCGTCCTCGCCTTCGTGTTCGATAAAGCAACAGCCCTTCTGTCAATCGCGAGTCTCAATGGCGGGTCGTCTGGCTCGCATGGTGAGGTAAACCCATTCGGTTCCCCAATCGTCACTGATTTCAGAGAGAACGGCCGCCGCCGGCGTGCACGCTGCGTGCACGCCGGACGGACGGCGCGGGGGAAGCTGCTCTCTACAAGCTCATCTTCTTCGGCCTCAGGGGCTGCGGACGGGGATCGGCTTGACCGATGGAACCAGCCGCCCTGCCGACGCGGGCGCGGAGCGCTTCGGGCACGGCGGCCCGGTCGGCGTCGGTGTCGTAGGCGCCCGAATACTGCTCTTGGCCATCGGCGCCGAACACGATCACCCGCTTGGTGCCGTTGGTGTCACGAAACTCGACCCGTCCCTCGGCATCGGTGAACAACGAAATCGATTGGCTCTGTGTCTGCGTGGCGGCTCCCGCCCCGGGGCCCGCACCTCCGCTCTCGCCCACACCGCTGGCAGTGCCACCACCGGCCGGCCCACCGGGAGTGGTGAAGAAGAAGCGCGGGGGAGGCATCGGAACCCCCGGCAGGGGCGCGGTCCAAGGAGCACCGCCGGGCAGCGGCACCACTCCCTGCACCTGACCCTGCCAAACACCGCCGGCATTCTTGGCCGCTTCTTGAAGTCGCTGGAGGGCCGCCTGATCGAGCCCGAACCCCGGAACGATCCCCATTGGCGCCATCCCGGCACCGACTCCGAAGCCGCCGCCTCCGAATCCCGGCATGCCCGGGCCGGGCACTATCTGCATCGTCACGTCGGCTTCCCGCTCACCGATCTTTACCGGCACCGTGAGCTCCTTCCCGCCGCGGAGGACGGTGAGCGTGGCGGTGCTGCCCGTTCCGGTGCGTTTGACCAGCGCCGAGAGCTGCACGGCGGCACAGAGGATCTGGTCGTCGTACTTGGCGAGCACGTCGAACGGCACGAGCCCCGCGGCGGCGGCCGGACTGTCGGGCGTGACGGCGTCGACCGCCAGCCCGACATCCTCGGGCAACCCCGTCTGCGCGCGGACGGCCGGCGCCAACGGGCTCGTGGCCACGCCGATGTAGGGGACGAGTTTCCTGGCGGGGACGCCGCCTGCCGCGGCGCCGCCCCCTGCCGCGGCGCCGGCCCCTGCCGCGGCGCCGGCCTCTGCAGCACCAAACTCCGCGGCATCGATCACCGTCGCCACGTCGCCGACGACCCGAATCCTGATCCGCTTGGGAACGCCGTCGGCGTTCTCGGTGCCGCCGGCGCCGTCGGCGCCAGTCCCGGCGATGATCGTCAACACCTTCCCCGCCGTGCCCGACTCGTCACCAACCACGCGCACCGCCGGCAGTGGCGGCGGCGTTGCCGCCCCGTCATCGGCACGACAGGGGGTCGCGCCCGCAACGCCCGCCACCATCACCGCGCCCGACAGGGCACGGAAAGATCTCATGGAAGCACGCATGGAAACACTCAGCGAAGCTCGCATAGAAGCACGCATCGTCATACCCTCCTCAGGGAAAACCGCCCACCGTGAGTATTGTCGCTCGACCACACGCGGGTCTCAATCGCATTCCATCACGGGACCCGCGAAGCCCCTCCGCCGTCGCCCTCGCATCGGCCCGTCGCCACTGCATGCGGGTCGATGCGAGGGCAAAGGCGCGAGGGGCGCCCCCCCTCTGCAGAGCCCGAGCGGAGGCTGCGGGGCGCAGGGTATTTCGAGCATCTTCGACACGCCACCTTTATCAGACGCTCGCGAACCCGCCGACTGCTCGTCATCCGATCGCGACCGGCACGCCGAACAGGTCCTCGCGCGGGCGGACGATGCCGGTGGGTTGCACGGGGAGCGCAGGCGGCGCGATAAACCATCATCGTGGTGGTCCCGGAAGAGAACGACACCGGCGCCGGTTTTCGTGGCGGGCGATTCCCGGCCGGGCCGGCGTCATCACCCAACCCGCTGGCAGACAAAGGCTTGTGACATGCTCCGCAACCTCGCCCTCGTGCTCGCGCCGCTGGTGCTGGCGGCTGGGTCGGCCTCGGCGCCCGCCGCCGAGACCGTGCCGGCCAACCCCGATCCCGCCCCGTTCGGGGCCGAGTGGCCCGCGCTCGACGGCTGGGCGACCGGGGCCTGGTGGACCCCGCAGCGCGCCGTGCCCGGCGACGGCCGGAGAAACGCCAAGGCCGCCCGCCCCTTCCCGCTCGACGTGCCACGGGCCGATGTGATCGCGTTTGCCCTCTACACCGTCTCCGTGCCTCCCACCGGCGGCCCCGGCACGCTCAAGCTCACGGCGCAGCTTTTCCCGCTGAAGCCGGGCGAAGACCTCGAGGCCCGGCTCGAAGTCGATGATGGCGGCGGCTGGAAGGAGGTCGCGCGCGGCCCGGTCCTCTATCCCGGCTGGGATGCCCACTTCCGCGTCGACGGCTGGGACACCTCGCGCACGCTCCCCTACCGCGTGTGCCATGGCGCCCAGGCGACGTTCACGGGCACGGTCCGCCGCGACCCGCGCGACAAGGAGCGGATCGCCGTCGCCGCGCTGAGTTGCAATTCGTCGAGCACGACCGGCCCGCGCACGGAACTGGTCGAGTCGCTCCGCGCGGCCGACCCCGATTTGCTCTTCTTCGCCGGCGACCAGACCTACCGCCACACGCAGCACACCGTCGGCTGGATCGAGTTCGGCCTGCAGTTCCGCGACGTGATCCGCGACCGGCCGACGGTGACGATCCCCGACGACCACGACGTCGGCCATCCCAACCTGTGGGGTGCGGGGGGCAAGCGGGCGCTCGACAAGAACGGCGCCGACGGTGGCTACTACTACCCCGCCGCCTACGTGAACATGGTCCAGCGCCAGCAGACCTGGCATCTCCCCGATCCGGTCGATCCGGCCCCGGTCGACCAGGGGATCACGGTCTATTTCACCCGCCTCGTCCTCGGCGGTGTCGACTTCACGATCGTCGAGGACCGGAAGTTCAAGACCGGGCCGGCCGGCACGATCCCGCAGCTCGGCCCGCGCCCCGACCACATCACCGACCCCGCCTACGACCGGGCGGCGATCGACCTGCCCGGCCTCGAGCTGCTCGGCAAGCGCCAGCTCGACTGGCTCGCGGACTGGGCTGGCGACACCGCCGGCGTGCGCGCCAAGGGGGTCCTCTCGCAGACCGCCTTCTGCGGCGCCGTCCACCTCCATGGCGAACCGGGCAACCGGCTGCTGGCCGACCTCGACTGCAACGGCTGGCCGCAGTCGGGGCGCGCCGCCGCCCTGCGGATCCTCAAGCGCGCAGGCGCCGTCCACCTCTGCGGCGACCAGCACCTCGCGGTCGTCGTGCAGCACGGGATCGACGAGTTTCGCGACGGGCCGTGGGCATTTACCGTGCCGGCGATCGTCAACACGATCTACGGCCGCTGGTGGCACCCCGAAGACGAGCAGCCGGGCGCCGACCCGATTCCCGGCAGCCCGCTCCCCTGGACCGGCGACTACCGCGACGGCCTCGGCAACAAGATCACGGTCGCCGCCTACGCCAATCCCGAGGACCGCACCGACGAGCAGAAACGGGGCGACGGGTTTGGCGCCGCGGTCTGGGATTTTCACGCCGACACCGTCACGTTCCACTGCTGGCCGCGGTTTCCCGAGCGTGTCGGCGGCGAGCCGCAGGAGTATCCCGGCTGGCCGGTGACGGTGCCGCTCGAGAAGCCGGGGGCGGGTCAGCCCGGGGCCGCGCCACACCCGGCGGGCGGCTCCACCCGCGCGGGCAAGCCCAACGTGATCGTCGTCCTCGTCGACGATATGGGGTGGAGCGATCTCTCCTGCCAGGGGAGCACGTTCTACAAGACGCCGCACGTCGATCGCCTCGCCGCGTCCGGGATGCGCTTCCTCGCCGGCTACTCCGCCTGCACCGTCTGCAGCCCGACCCGCGCGGCACTGCTGACGGGGCAGTACCCGGCCCGGCTGCACATCACCGACTGGATCGCCGGCCACGAGCGGCCGTTCGCGAAACTGACGATCCCCGACTGGCGGAAGCACCTTCCGCTCGAGCAGGTCACGATCGCCGAGCGACTCGCGTCGGCCGGCTACGCGACGGCGAGCATCGGCAAGTGGCATCTGGGGGGCGTGGGGCTCTCGCCCACGGAGCAGGGCTTCGCCATCAACCGCGGCGGCACCGACCGCGGCCAGCCGCCGAGTTATTTCTCTCCCTACAAGATCGCGACGCTCGCCGACGGTCCGGCCGGCGAATACCTCACCGACCGCGAGGCGGCCGAGGCGGTGGCGTTCATCGAGGCCCACCGCGACGCGCCGTTTTTCCTCTACCTGCCCCACTACTGCGTCCACACGCCGCTGGAGGCGAAGGAGGACGTGGTCGCGGCCTACGCCGGCGGCCCGGCGCCGGGAGGAAACCCCGGACACAAAAACGCGAAGTACGCGGCGATGGTCGCGAGCGTCGACGACGCCCTGGGGACGATCGTCGCCGCGCTCGACCGGCTCGGCCTCCGCGAGTCGACGGCGATCGTGTTTACCGCCGACAACGGCGGCCTTTTGCCCGTCACCGACAATGCCCCGCTCCGCGCCGGCAAGGGCTCGGCCTACGAAGGGGGCGTGCGCGTGCCGCTGATCGTGTCGTGGCCCGGCGTCACGGCGCCGGGAACCACGACGGCCGTGCCGGCGATCACCCCTGACATCGCCGCCACGATCCTCGACCTCACCGGCGCCGGCGCCGCACCGGGCCAGCCGCTCGACGGCGTGAGCCTGGCCCCCGTGCTCCGCGGCGGTGGGCTCGCGCGCGACGCCGTGTATTGGCACTACCCGCACTACCATCCCGGCGGCGCCACGCCGTATTCGGCGATCCGCGCCGGCGACTGGCGGCTGGTGCGGTTCTACGAAGATGGCCGGCAGGAGCTCTACGACCTGGCCCACGATCCCGGCGAGGCGCACGACCGCGCCGCCGCCGATCCACGGACTGTCGCCGATCTTGCGGCGCGCCTCGACGCCTGGCTGGCGGACACCGGCGCCCAGCTCCCCACCCCGAACCCGGCCGCCGACCCGCAGCGCGACCAGCCGAAGGGGCGCACCGCTCCGGTCGCGCGCTAGCTGTCCGTGGACAAAGCCCTCTGAGGCCAGTGTCCACTGAGGCGACCGCGGGAAACGCCGAGGGTTTCCCGGGTCCCCATCCGCATCACCGCCGGACCGCGCCACCGCGTCGGTCTCCGGCACGAGCCGTCACCCGCGCCGCCCCCCGGGGATGACTCCCCTGTGCGGCGAATCGCCCCACCGAGGAGGATCCTTTCGCGATACCTGGAGCGATTCGCCGCAGTCGCCCCGATCCCCCCTCTGTGGTGGGCTGTTTTCATGGGTGACCAAAACCCTGGCGTTTTCTTCGTGTTTTCGTGCCGCACGTCCGAGCGCGGCTTCGCAACAGGTGATCAGAGTCAAAACGGCGAGTCTTTTGCTTCATCGGCATACGTGGTTGCCGTCGGCCGCATCCGGCGGCCGATCACTTTCTCCACGGGCTGCTCAAGGGGGTTCCCTTGAGGACGACGAACCACCGGGATGTGATGGACAAGGGACGCCCGCTGGAATGCGTACGGTTCGCCCTGGCACTCCGCGGTGCCCTGCTCGCCGGCTCGTTGTTCGCGGTCGCCGTCGTTGGGCGCCCGACGATCGGCCAGGATCTCGATGTCTCCGGCGGCACGGTCACCGGCAACACGACGGCAGCGACGTTCGACCGGATCTTCGTGTCGGGTACCGCCGCCGACGGCACGCGTTCGACGTACGACGCCGACGCGACCCTGACGGTCACCGATCACGTCACCGTCTTCGACGCCGGAATCTTCAACGTCAACGCCCCGGTGACGATCGGCGACTACATCTACGCCGACACGTTCACCCTCGGTTCGTCACCGGGCTCGGTCCGTCTCAATCCATCCGGCACGCTCACCGCGTTCCAAGGTGCGTTCGTGGGTCCCGGTTCGCTCGTGCAGTCCGGTGGGAATTACTCGCTCGGCTACCTGTATCTCGACAACGCCGGTGCGATCGATCACCAGGCTGCCGATTCGATCACGTCGGGCGTCGGTCTCTTCGATTCCACGCTCCGCCTCGGCCGGTCGCTTGACGTCTCGAACATCGACCTCACCGGCTCGACGGCGGCACTCGAGACCAATGGCCACGGCCTCTCGATGTTCAGTCTGTCCGTCAACGACGGCGCTGCGTTCACGCTCACGCCGACCGGATCGATCGCCGCGGGTGGCGGCGTGTTCATCGACGACGGCTCGCTCACACTCGACCGCGATGTCAGTGGTCTGTTTCAGATGCAGCTGTTCGGATCGGGCGCCACCCTGGGAGGCAGCGGTCGCTACGAGACAGCGAACATGTTCGTCAGCAATGGCGCGACATTGCCATACCGGGCCGGCGACGCGATCACGAATTTCGCGTCGGTGTCCGACGCGACCATCGACGTCAGCGGCACCACGCTGGCGACGGGCGGACTGTTCCTGAGCGGTTCCACGGCGACGGTGGCCGGCACCGGGAACTACTCGGTCCAGACACTGTCGCTGACCAACGGTGCGACGCTCGTGTTCGACGCCGACGATTCGGTGTCTGGCTTCGTGGCGGTCGCCGACTCGACGTTCGTTCTCGATGCGAATCTGGTCACGAACCAAATCGACCTCACGGGATCGGCCGCGGCGCTGACCGGCACGGGAAGCTACACGACGTCGTTCCTGAGGGTGTCGCAGGCAGCGGGGTTGTCTTACCGCACGGGGGACTCGATCACCGGTGACGTATTCCTCTCCGACTCCGTGCTGACGCTCGACAAGCCGCTGGAGCTGACCGGTGGTCTCTACCTCTCCGGCCCGACTGCGGGCCTGGGAGGACCGCACGACTACCGGGTCGCCACGTTGTCTCTCAGCAACAACTCGCTGTCGTACGACGGTGGCGACTCGATCACCTCGGCGGTCTTCGTCAGTAGTGGCACGCTCACCCTCGACAAGGACCTCCCGCTCGCCAACAGCCTCGCGCTCACGAGCGCAACGCTCTCCGGCTCAGGCCGTTATGCCACCCCGACCGTCGTCCTCACCAGCAGCACGCTCGCCTACCGGACGGGTGACTCGATCACGAGCAACGTGCAGTTGTTCGACAATGCCGCACTCGTCCTCGAGCGATCGCTCGATCTCGCCGGTTTTCTCACGCTGTCCGGCAGCTCCACGATCGGCGGTACCGGCTCCTACACGACGCCGCAGGTGTTCCTCAGCAACGGCGCGACCCTCGCCTACGACCCGGGAGACTCGATCACGAGCAACGTGTTCCTCTTCGACTCCGTCCTCACGCTCAACCGCGACCTCACGCTGGCCGGCACCCTGAACCTGACGGGGTCGAGTGCGGCGCTCTCGGGAGCGGGTGCCTTCGCCGTGCAGAACCTGGTTCTCGACAACGCCGCCAGCCTCACCTTCAGCCCCGGTGACGCGATCGCCAACACCGTGACCCTCGTCAACGGGGTGCTCACGCTCGACACGGCCCTGTCGATCGGCGGACAATTGTCGCTCAATGGCTCGAATGCGGCGATCGCCGGCCCGGGCACCTTGGCCGTGAACGGGCTGCAGGTGGTCAACGGAGCCCTGCTCACCGCCCGGGCCGGTGATTCGATCACAGGCGACGTCTTCCTGCAGAATGGCGGTGACCTCGTCGCCCAGACGCCGCTCGGCCTCAAGTCGCTATTGATCGTCGCGGGCGTCGGCAGCTTTCTCACGCTCCAGGCATTCTCCGGGACCGGGCCGATCAACGGCTGGGGGCTGGCGCTCGACGGTGACAGGACCAGCGACATCACGTCGTTCCTCGCCGACGGGCGGCTTCTCACGCCCGGCGCCCCGGACGGCGTGACGACGATCTTCGACGCCGGCAGCAACCGGACGTTCCTTGTCGCCGTCCCGGAACCCACGACGTGGGCCCTGGCGGCGGTCGGCATGGCGGCCCTCGTGGTGCGGCGCTGCCGGAGTCGGTCGCGGGCACGCCGGCAGGGCTGAACCGTCGTTCCCGGCAGTGGCGGCCACCCGATTCGCCGGTAGAATTGCTGCAATTGCTTTGCGCTTGCAATCGGGAGCGGCCGTCGCTTCCGCACCGCAGGCGACGACGCTGAAGCCTGCCATGAGCCGCTGCCGCAACTGGTCTTGGACGTTGCTGGCGGCGCTGGCCGGCACGCTCCTTCCAGCCTGCTCGCGCCCCGCGCCGACGACGATCGGCGGCGACCACGCGCACCAGCGCCCCTCCCACCACCCCGGCACGCTCGCCGGCGCCGGTCCCGCGATCCGATCGCGCACCGAGCGCCTCGCCGGGACGGAGGCCGCCGCGGCGCGGAACGAGCTCGCCGACATCCTCCGCTGGCTGCCGCAGCTCGCCGCCGACACCGAACTGAACCGTGCGGCCTGGGACGAGGTCGCCGCCCTCGCCGCGCGGGGCAGTGCCCGTCTCGGCGACCCCGGCGCGACCGCCGCCGAGGTCGCCGCCGACCTTGCCGCGACCGCCGACCGGCTCGCGGCGATCGTGGCCACGCTCCCGGCCGCGCCCGGCGCCGAGGAACCGTAGGCCATGGCACTCCTCTGGAGCATCGTCCTGCGGATGATCCAGGCGCTCCTCCAGGGGGCGCCGTTCATCCTCACCGGGCTGTGCATCGCCGCGGTCCTCGACAAGCTGCTCGGCCGCGTCCACACGCGGCGCCTGTTCGGCTCCAACTCGCTGTCGTCCCTGGTCCAGTCGTGGCTGATCGGGATGATCCTCCCCGGCTGCTCGCTGGGGGTGATCCCCGTCTGCCGGCAGCTGCGCGCCAGCGGCATCGCCGTGGGGACGATCTTCGCGTTCGCGCTGTCGAGCCCGCTGTTCGATCCGCTCTCGATCCTCTACGGGCTGACACTCTCCAAGCCGCTGTCGATCATGGCGTTCGCCGCCTGCTCGCTGGTCGTCGTGATGCTCTCCGGGGGGCTGTTCGACAGGCTGTTTCCCGGCACCGAACTGCCCGTCGTCGAGCCTCCCGCACCGCCCCCGGGAGCGAAGCGGATGCTGGCGATCGCCGTGGCGATGGCCCGCGAGGCGGTCAGCGGCACGGCGGCACTCATCGGCGTCGGCCTGCTCGGCGTCGGGATCCTGGCGGCCCTGCTCCCGCCGGGCACGCTGCAGAACGTCCTCGGCCACGACAACCGGGCGGCGCCGCTGGTGATGACGGCCGTTGCCCTGCCGGCCTACGCCACGCCGATGACGGTGATGGGGCAGCTCGGGTCGATGTTCCAGCACGGCAACTCGATCGGCGCCGCCTTCGTGCTGCTCTCGTTCGGCGCCGGCATGAACCTCGGCCTCGTCGCCTGGATGTGGCTGACCTACGGCTGGCGCAAACTCGCGGTGTGGATCGTGTTGATGGTCGCGGTGGTGCTGGCGATCTCCTACGGGATCGAAAGGCCGCTCTATCCTGCGGACGCCGAGGATGCCGGCCACACCCATGCGTTCGACAGGTTCTGCGCCCCGTACGGCGCCGGTGCGGCACCGGCGGGGGGCTTCGCCGCCGACATCCTCCACCGGATCCGGATGGAGACGCTGCCCCACGAATGGATCGGCGCGGGATTGCTCGGCGTGCTCATGCTCGCCGGCGCGGCCCTGCGGCGCTGCGATCCCGCCGGGCGCGTCGACGCCTGGCTGCTGCACGCCCCGGAGAAGGACACCGGCGTCGGCCGGTACGACATCGTCCTGCCCGCGCCGGTGCTGGCGCTGGCCTGCCTGGGGGGGATCGTCGCCGCCAGTGTCGTCGGCTGCTACGCCTACTACCCGCCGCCGGAGGTCGCGCTCGAGGAGCTCTCCGCGGCCAACGTCGAGGCGGTGACCAGCGCCATCAGCGGCGACACGAAACGAGCGGCCGACTGGATCCCGGTCTGCGAGGGCTGGAACCGGCGCCTCGTGGTCGGCGCCTACCTCCGTCACAGCCGCGTCAGCGACTACCACCGCGCCAAGTCGCGCCTCTACCAGGACCGCCTCGAGGAGCTCGAGCACGCCCTCGAGGACGACGACCCCGCCGCGGAGGTCTCGCGGCACGCGCTCGACGCCAGCCGCGCCTTCCGCTACCTCGGCGCGGCGTTCCGCTCCGAACCGCTCGACTGACGCCGCGGCTGTCGGCATCTCGACCGGCAACCCCCGGGCACAAGCTCCCCGCGGTGCGGCGTGCGCGTTCACTCGCCGTGGTTCTTCCGGGAATTTCGTGGCAAGGGGGCCTGGATCCCGGAAAATCATCGGTTTTACTCCAGGGAACGTGCTGGTCCCGGCCCCCGCGGCGCCCCCTCTCCTCCAAGCTGGGCCCACAAGCCCGA
>Ga0194134_10006255_pt1 | contig 10778 bp, 5 predicted proteins | sample TA2KigOff0mmetaG_FD_148602 | JGI IMG/M metagenome (GOLD analysis project Ga0194134, IMG submission 148602) | Freshwater microbial communities from Lake Tanganyika, Tanzania - TA2015056 Kigoma Offshore 0m | ecosystem: Environmental > Aquatic > Freshwater > Lake | place: Tanzania: Lake Tanganyika... | reverse complement strand
ACGCAAGCGCCTTCAGGGTGCCTCGAATGGTGGCTACCACTACCTCGGTGCGGCCAAGATCATGGCGCCCATCGGGCGCGCGTTCGCCGAAGCGCTGGCGGGGGCTTCGAAGTCCAAGGATCGCTGATCGCGCGGCGGAGCTCAGCGCTCGCCGATCGTGCGCTGCTCATCGCACGACAGTCGAGCGATCGGAGCGGTCTGGATGCTCAGCTCGTGGGGCACGGCCGGTCCCGCTGACCTCAACGGTGATGCCACCGTGAACGGTACCGACCTGAGCATCCTGCTGAGCGCGTGGGGGCCCTGCGACTGAGTGCCTAGGTCGGTGCGCCTAGGTCCATACTGGATCGAGGCGGTGCGTGCCTGCGATCATGTCAACATGCTTGGGCAGCACCTGAGCTACTACCGCGAATTCCCGCCATCGAAAGACAGCTCGCGTGACGTCGCGGCAGATGGCCTCGGCACGGCCGCGTTTCATCGATGCCGTTTCGGCGACCATCCGCACATCCGCGAGGGTGAAGTTGTCTCGCTTGCCAGCAAGGCTTATCTGATGAGTGGAGGTCCATGTCCCCGAAGGGTTGTAGGCGTCTACGACATCGCCCGCGGGAGCGAGCGACCATGTGCCGCTCCTGTCCAACAGAAAGGCGATGTTCTTGTCGTGATCATCTTGGTTGCGTGCGATCAGGTTGAACACCATTCGACGGTACTGCTCCTCGATTGCATCCATCTTGCAACCCCAGTCGGCGGATGACTGCAATGGCCTACTCGTAGGAGTGCGCGAGTGGATTGTTGAAGTCCAAGTGCGCCAGCGCCCCGAGTGACTGCATGTGAAGTTTCTGCGCATCATGCCTCTGGTCGAAACGCTTGGTCATGAAGTGTCGTCGTCCGTTCTCCTCGAAGAGTCGGCAGTTGGACGTTCGGATGCCTGCAGCTTTCGCCATCAACGAGTAGGCGTACTCGATCTGGAGCAGGCGAGAGCCCCGGCACAGGTTTGCCGCAGCCCACATGCGGGGTGAGGTTCGGCTCGGCGATTGCGGTGTGTTCGGTCGTGGGCGTTGAACATCGCGTTCTGTTGGAATTCCATTACGATGTCGCACCACAAACCGCGGTGATCGCCTGACGGCGTTGCGTTCAAGCCGGAGTCCGGAGCCGCGTGAGAGTCTCAGATCCATTAGGATCAGGCCGGAACGAGGTATTGACTCAGTGACCACCGGACCCGCGCCACTGTGACCGTCGCATTGAGATCGGGGACAGCATCGATGAACCTTAAAGAAGTGCAGCCAGGAATGTCACTGATCGGGCTCGAGCCTGAGCTCGTATGCAAGGTCGTTGCTGTCAACAGGATCGCGGAAGGATCCTGCCAAGTCATCTACCGCACACCGGACGGCACCATGCGCGAGCGACTGCTCGGGCCTGCCGACCGCGACTCGATCGCCCTCGCCACCACCGAGCGCCCGTGGGCCTTCGATGGCGACGCGGCCTCCTTCCAGCTTGCCTGCGAAGCGAAGCGCATCGACCTCGCGTTCCTCTTCGACCCGATGATGGCCGTGCACACGTCGAACGTGATGCCTCTACCGCACCAGATCACGGCGGTCTACGAGTCGATGCTGCCGCGTCAGCCGCTCCGCTTCGTCCTGGCCGACGATCCGGGCGCAGGCAAGACGATCATGGCGGGGCTCTACATCCGCGAGCTCGTCATGCGCGCCGACGCGCACCGCGTAGTGATCGTGGCTCCTGGCAGCCTCGTCGAGCAGTGGCGCGATGAGCTCTTTGAGAAGTTCGGGCTTGAGTTCCGTGTCTACTCGGGAGCGCTCGAAGAGTCCTCGACGGCAGGCAATCCCTTCGACGAGCACAACCACCTCATCGTCCGGCTCGACCAGATGTCGCGCAACGAGGATCTGCAGGAGAAGCTCTGCGCTGCAGGCTGGGATCTCGTCATCTTCGACGAGGCGCACAAGTTGGCTGCGCACTTCTACGGTTCCGAGCTGAAGAAGACAGGCCGGTTCAAGCTCGCGGAGAAGCTCGGCGCCAGCACGCGCCACTTGCTCCTGATGACGGCGACTCCGCACAACGGCAAGGAAGAGGACTTCCAGCTCTTCATGTCGCTCCTCGACTCGGACCGCTTCTACGGCAAGTTCCGCGACGGCGTCCACAAGGTCGACACCACCGACCTCATGCGGCGCATGGTGAAGGAAGAGCTCGTCCGATTCGACAACACGCCGCTCTTCCCGGAGCGCAAGGCCTACACCGTCAACTACGCGCTGTCGCCGCTCGAAGCCGGGCTCTACGAGACGGTGACGCACTATGTCCAGATGCAGATGGGCAAGGCCGACCAGCTCGACGGCAAGCGCAAGGGCTCGGTTGGCTTCGCACTGACCGCGCTGCAGCGTCGGTTGGCCTCCAGCCCCGAGGCGATCTTCCAGTCGCTCAAGCGCCGCCGCGAACGGCTCTCCGACCGGCTCCGCGATGAGAAGCTCGGCGAGCGGGGGCGTCGCGTCCTGGCGGAGACCCTGTACGAAGTGCCGAATGACGGGGACTTCGATGACGACGACCTGAACGCAGCCGAGCAGGAGCAGATGGAGGAGGAGCTCGTCGACCAGGCCTCGGCGGCGAAGACGGTCGAGGAGCTCGAGAAGGAAATCGCGGAACTCGAAATCCTCGAGCAGCAGGCCAAGGCCGTGGTCCAGTCCGGCCAGGACCGCAAGTGGGATGAACTCTCGAGGCTGCTTCAGAACAACCCGGAGATGCACGACGAGTCGGGCCTGCAGCGGAAGATCATCATCTTCACCGAGCACCGCGACACGCTGAACTACCTCACCGCGAAGATCGCGGGCGTACTCGGCAACGAGAACGCCATCGTCACGATCCACGGCGGCACCCATCGAGACGAGCGCAAGAAGGCCCAGGCGCTCTTCCGATCCGACAAGGACACTCGCGTGCTCATTGCGACCGACGCGGCGGGTGAAGGCGTGAACCTGCAGTGCGCGCACCTGATGGTGAACTACGACCTGCCCTGGAATCCGAACCGCCTCGAGCAGCGCTTCGGCCGCATCCACCGCATCGGCCAGACCGAGGTCTGCCACTTGTGGAGCCTCGTCGCGAAGGAGACGCGCGAGGGCGCGGTCTGGCACCGCCTGCTCGACAAGTTGGCCACGGAGTGCGAAGCGCTCAAGGGCAAGGTCTTCAACATCCTCGGCGATGTGTTCGAGGAGCGCAGCCTGAAGGACCTCATGATGGAGGCCATCCGCTACGGCGATAGACCCGAGGTCCGCGCCAAGCTCACGCAGAAGATCGACAGCGTCTTCGACCACGACCACCTGAAGGGCCTGCTCAACCGCAATGCGCTGGCCGAGCAGACCATGTCCCCCGAGCGGCTGTTCAAGGTCAAGGCCGAGATGGACAAGGCCGAGGCACGGAGGCTCCAGCCGTTCTTCGTGCGCTCGTTCTTCACGAAGGCATTCGAGTCGCTCGGCGGCGTGATGCACCGACGCGAGGAAGCGCGCCACGAGATCACCCATGTGCCCGCGGAAGTCCGCGAGCGCGACCGTCAGATCACCGGCCGCAACCGCCGCGAGCAGGAGCCCATCCTGAAGCGCTACGACCGCGTCTGCTTCGAGGCGAGCGCCATCCAGCCGCCCGACAAGGCTGGGCTCGCCCGCGCCGTGCTCATGCACCCCGGGCATCCCTTGATGCTCGCGGTTACGGACATCGTCCTCGAGAAGAACGCAAATCTCTTGCGGCGCGGCACGGTGCTCGTCGACCCAAGCGACGACGGCGACACGCCGTGGTTCCTCTGCCTGCTGACCCATGAGGTGAAGTCAGGCGACGGCACGGTGCTTTCGAAGCGCATGCAGTTCATCCGCGTGGGCCCCGATGGCAAGGCCACCTTCGCCGGTTGGGCGCCGCACCTCGACCTCGAGCCGCTCGGGGCAAACGACCGCGCCAGACTCGCCGACACCATGAGGGCATCATGGCTGCAGGCTGATCTGGAGCAGAAGGCGATCGGTCTCGCCGCCGCACAGCTCGTGCCCGATCACTTCGAGGAGGTGAAGACGCGGCGCACCGAGCACATCGAGAAGACGCTTGTCGCCGTCCACGAGCGCCTGACGAAGGAGATCGACTTCTGGAGCGACCGCGAGATCAAGCTGCGCGAGGATCGCGCCGCGGGCAAGGATGTGCGCCTGAACCTCGAGAACGCCACCCGCACGCTGAAGGACCTTCAGTTCAGGGTCGACAATCGCAAGCGCGAGCTGCAGGCCATGCGCCAGGTGCAGAATGGGACACCGGTCGTGCTGGGTGGCGCGCTGGTCGTGCCGCAGGGCCTCCTCCGCAAGCTGTGTGGCGAAGTGCCGCCACCGAATACGGCCGACGCCGTAGCGCGGGCAAAGATCGAGCGACTCGCCATGGAAGCCGTCATGGCCGCCGAGCGTGCCAGCGGGCACCAGGTCGAGGACGTCTCTGCCGACAAGTGCGGCTGGGATGTCACGAGCTACCCGCCCGCCATGAGCGGCCGCCAGCCCGTGGCCCGTCACATCGAGGTCAAAGGTCGCGTCTCTGGCGCCGACACGATCACGGTGACGCGGAACGAGATTCTCTACGCCTTCAACCAGGCCGACAAGTTCGTGCTCGCGATCGTGTTCGTGAACGCCGACGACTCGGTCGACGGTCCGCACTACATGGCCAACCCGTTTCAGCGCGAGCCCGATTGGGGTGCTGCAAGCGTGACCTACAACATCTCTGACCTGCTTGCGCGGGCGAATGGAAGAGCATGACCGTATCAAGCCATCCTGTCATCAGCCCGAAGAAGCTCATCGAGGTCGCGCTACCGCTTGATGCCATCAACGAGGCGGCCGCCCGCGAGAAGTCGATCCGCCACGGGCATCCGAGCACCCTGCATCTCTGGTGGGCCAGGCGACCGCTTGCGGCCGCTCGCGCCGTGATCTTCGGGCAGCTCGTCCACGACCCCGAAGACCTCTGGCGCTGTCAGAACCCGGGCAAGGAAGCCGTGCCGCAGAACAAGGCCGCGTGGACCAAGGCCCGTACGCGCCTCTTCAAGATCATCGAAGATCTCGTCCTTTGGGAGAACACCACCAACGAGACGGTGTTGAACGCAGCACGCGAGGCGATCCGCGAGAGTTGGCGCCAGACCTGCGAGCTCAACAAGCACCACCCACAGGCCGCAGAGCTCTTCAACCCCAACAAGATGCCCGGCCTACATGACCCGTTTGCGGGTGGCGGTGCGATCCCGCTCGAAGCGCAGCGACTAGGCCTCGATGCCTACGCCAGCGACCTGAACCCCGTCGCTGTGCTCATCAACAAGGCGATGATCGAGATCCCGCCCAAGTTTGCTGGGCGTGCGCCGGTGCATCCTGCGGCGGGCAGGACGAAGCAGCTGATCGCGCCTGAATGGAAGGGCGCCGCAGGCCTGGCCGACGATGTCCGCTACTACGGCCAGTGGATGCGCGACGAAGCCGAGAAGCGCATTGGGCACCTCTACCCCAAGGTGACCATCACCAAGGAGATGGCCGTCGATCGACCTGACCTGAAGCAGTACGTGGGCGAAGAACTGACCGTGATCGCTTGGCTCTGGGCCCGCACTGTGAAGAGCCCAAACCCTGCCTACGCGCATGTCGATGTGCCGCTCGCGAGCAGCTTTGTCCTGTCAAGCAAAGCGGGAAAGGAGGCATATGTCCAGCCGGTCATCGAGAAGGATGGGTTTCGGTTCACAGTAAAGGTGGGTAAGCCGCCGGAAGAAGCCCAGTCTGGAACCAAGCTCGCGCGGGCGAACTTCGCGTGCCTACTTTCGAAGACGCCGATTCCGGGTGACTACATCAAGGTGGAAGGCAACGCTGGAAGAATGGGCGCTCGCCTAATGGCGATCGTCGCCGAAGGAGCGAGGGGTCGCGTCTACCTCGCTCCGCAGAGCGAGCATGAAGCCGCCGCTGCTACCGCGAAACCGACCTGGAAGCCTGACGGTGAGATCGCCAAGCGGATGACGGGAGGGAATTGCACCCCGTACGGTTTGACAAAGTTTGGCGACCTCTTTACCCCGCGGCAACTGTTGGCCCTGACCACCTTCAGCGATCTCGTTGGCGAGGCCCGCGAGCGCATCCGCCGCGATGCCATCGCCGCAGGCCTGCCCGACGACGACATCCCACTCGAATCCGGTGGCCGCGGCGCCCGCGCGTATGGCGAGGCGATGGCGGTGTATCTGGCGTTTGCGCTCGACAAGGTTGTCGACCGAGGCTCATCGATTGGCAGATGGGATCCTACTCCGACGCAGAGTGGGATCATCAATACGTTCAGTCGCCAGGCGATCCCAATGACGTGGGACTTCGCTGAATCGAATCCTCTCGGGGCTGCTTCCGGCAACTACGTGAGCGCGGCCGAACTTGTAAGCAAAGTGATCAACAACTTGTCCGCTCGATCAAGCGGCAGCGGCGCTCAGGCCGATGCTGCGACGCAGACGACAAGTAACGCTAGGTTTGTGTCCACCGACCCGCCCTACTACGACAACATCGGCTACGCCGACCTTTCAGACTTCTTCTACGTCTGGCTTCGCCGCACGCTCCGCTCGACGTTCCCGAGCCTACTGTCGACGATTGCCGTCCCGAAAGCAGAGGAGCTCGTTGCGACGCCATATCGACACGGCTCGAAGGAAGCTGCTGAGCTGTTTTTCCTTTCAGGCATGACGGCGGCCATATCGAGTCTTTGTCGGCAGGCACATCCCGCCGCGCCAGTGACGATCTACTACGCCTTCAAGCAGTCAGACACCGGAGGCGACGGCACGAACAGCACCGGCTGGGAGACGTTTCTCGAGGCAGTCATGCGTGCAGGCTTTGGACTCACGGGTACTTGGCCCATGCGTACAGAGCTTAGCAATCGAATGATTGGCTCCGGTACAAACGCCCTCGCCTCTTCCATCATCCTCGTCTGCCGTCCGCGCGCGAAGGACGCAGGCTCCATTTCCCGCCGCCAGTTCGTCCGCATGCTCAATGAGACGCTGCCGCAGGCACTCGACGCGATGACGCGTGCCGACGCGGGCGAGCATTCGCCCGTGGCGCCGGGCGACCTCTCGCAAGCAATCATCGGACCGGGCATGGCGATCTTCAGCCGCTACAACGCGGTGCTCGAGGCTGACGGCACGCCCATGAGCGTCAAGACGGCGCTGCAGCTGATCAATCGCTTCCTCGCCGAAGGCGACTTCGACTCTGACACGCAGTTCTGCCTCTCATGGTTTGACGAGTACGGCTGGGAGACCGCGAGATTCGGAGAGGCAGACAAAATTGCGCGCGCCAAAGGCACGAGCGTCGATGGCGTGAAGCAGGCTGGAGTCGCTGAAGCGGGCGGCGGCAGGGTTCGCCTGCTCCGCTGGAAGGAGTACGCGGCTGACTGGGACCCCTCGAGCGATGTGCGGATGCCCGTCTGGGAAGCGCTTCACCAGCTCATCCGTGCGTACAACACGAAGGGCGACACCGGAGCGGCCAAAGTGCTCGCGCAGACTGCATCGAAGGCTGAAGCGATGCGGCAGCTCGCCTACCGGCTTTACACGCTCTGTGAGCGGAAGGGCCGCCCCGAGGATGCCCGTGCGTACAACGAGGTCGTGACGGGCTGGAGCGGCATCGAGTCTGCTGCGTCGAAGGAACCTGGCGCAGTGCAGGGCCAGCTGTTTGAGAACTGAGAGAACTCCAATGAAGCCATGGCGTGAAATCGCGATTCCCCACCCCGATGTCCTGAAGGGCACCTTCCAGCAGGCCGAGTTCGCTGCCGACATCACGGCGGTGCGCACGGGCAAGGCGCCGACGATCTACCAGGATGCATCTGCGTTCTTCGAGCGGACCTACATCACAGAGGGCATGCGGCTGCTGCTCACGCAGGTGGCGCAGCGCCTCTCTGGCAAGGGTGGCGAGCCGGTCATCCAGCTGCAGACGGCCTTCGGTGGCGGCAAGACGCACACCATGCTTGCGGTGTGGCACCTCGCGACGCGCAAGTGCCCACTCACCGACATGCCCGGCGTGGCGCCGCTCGTTGAGAAGGCCGGACTGATGGATGTACCCACGGCACGCGTTTCCGTGATCGACGGCAATGCTCAGAGCCCAGGCCAGCCGTGGAAGCAGGGACGCACCGAGATCCGCACGCTGTGGGGCGAGCTCGCGTGGCAGCTTGGCAAGGCCGATGGCTACGCGATGGTGGCCGAGGCCGATGCCAACGGCACCTCTCCGGGCAAGGAGGTCCTGCGCCAGCTGCTCGAAAAGCACGCGCCGTGTGTCGTGCTTATGGATGAGCTGGTCGCCTACATCGGGCAGTTTGAAGAAGGCAAGCAGATCAGCGGTGGCTCCTTTGAGAGCAACATGGCGTTCATCCAGGCGCTCACCGAGGCAGTGAAACTGGTGCCGAACGCGATCTTGTTGGCCAGCCTTCCCGAGTCGGAGATCGAAGCGGGCAGCCAGCGTGGCGTGATGGCCCTCAAGGCGCTCGAGAAGCGCTTTGGCCGCGTTCAGGCGTTGTGGCGCCCGGTGGCAACCGAAGAGGCGTTCGAGATCGTGCGCCGTCGCCTGTTCGAGCCCATCAAGGACGAGAAGAGCCGCGACGCCGTCTGCCGTGCCTTCGCGGACATGTACGTCGCCGAAGGGTCGAGCGTCCCTGGCGAGACACAGGAGAGCCGGTACCACGACCGGCTGCGCCAGTCCTACCCGATTCATCCTGAGTTCTTTGACCGCCTCTATGAGGACTGGACCACGATTGACGGCTTCCAGCGCACTCGTGGCGTGCTCAAGCTGATGGCGAAGGTGATCAGCAGGCTCTGGAAGGCGAACAACACCGACCTGATGATCCTGCCGGGAAGTCTGCCGCTCTCCGACAACGATGTGCGCAACGAGATGACCTACCTGCTGACGCAGGGATGGGAGCCAGTGATCGAACGCGACATCGACGGCGACCGCGCAGAGACCACGGAGCTCGAGGGGCGTGAGCCGCGGTTCGGACAGGTGCATGCGGCGAGGCGCGTGGCACGCACGCTGTTCCTTGGATCTGCGCCGTCGAGCGTGGCTGCAAAGCCTGGCGCGCGTGGACTCGACCGCGCCCGTGTGCTGCTTGGCTGCGTGCAGCCCGGGCAGGCCAGTGCCGTCTTCAACGATGCACTCGGAAGGATCGCCGATCGACTGCACTATCTGAATAGCACAGGCGACAAGGCGCAGGACAGCACGCGCTACTGGTTCGACACCCGAGCCAATCTCCGCCGCGAGATGGAAGATCGCAAGCGCCGCTTCGACGAGCGAGGCGAGGTGCGCAAGAAGATCGAAGAGGTCGCAAAGAAGCTGTTCGTGGGTGCGACGATCTTTGACGGCGTGCATGTGTTCACGGCCGCGGCCGACGTGCCGGACGACAGCGCGCTGAGGCTGGTCATCCTGTCGCCGGACCACGGCTACATGAAGGAGCTTTGCCAGCCTGCTGAGGATGCGGTGCGGGAGTACCTCCGGTCGCACGGAACACAGCCGCGCCACCGCGCCAACCGACTGCTGTTCGTGGCGACGGACTCGGCGGTGATCAACCGCCTGGCCGACGCCGTTCGCGTCGCGCTTGCGTGGGACAGCATCGTCGACGATGTGGATGCCGGGAAGCTGAACATCGACCAGGTGCAGAAGAAGCAGGCGCAGAAGGAACTGCAGAGCGCCGAGGACGCGCTGCCGCGTGTTGCACGGGAGTGCTTCAAGTGGCTGCTCTGCCCCGTCCAGGACGATCCCACTGCTTCGAAGGCCTCGATCGAGATCTTCCCGATCGCTACCTCTGGTGGTTCCGCGGGCGCCGAGCTCGAGAAGGTCTGCTCGGACAACGAGCTCGTCATCGAAGCGTGGTCACCGATCCACCTTCGGGCGAAGCTCAAGGAGCTGTATTGGAAGGGTGGTCGCGAGGCGGTGGAAGCCAAGCAGTTCTGGGAGGACTCGCTGCGCTACCTGTACCTGCCGCGACTCCGAAGCCGTTCGGTGCTTGAGGATGTCGTGCGCAAGGGTGCGTCCAGCCGGGACTTCTTCGGCACCGCCTACGGCAAGACCGGCGATAAGTACGAGGGCTTCCAGTTCGGTAGTGGCGCGAGCTTCGACGACACGCTGCTGTTGGTCGAGCCGACCGCCGCGGCTGCTTACGAGGCGGCGAACAAGGCGCCTGCGCCCGTCGTTGGCGGCGACACCGGGAGTACGGCTGGTACGCCCGGCAGCGTGTCCGGCGGCACGACCGTCGTTGTCCCTCCCATCCCGCCAGTCCCTGGCGGCATGACGCCCTCAAAGCGCTACCGCGTGTTCCGCGGCGCCGTCGGCGTGAACTCGACCCTTGCGAAGTCGCAGCTCAACAAGATCGCCGAAGAGGTCATTGCGCTGCTGACCTCAGATCCGAACGCAACCGTGAATGTCACGCTCGAAATCGACGCCGAGTTCGACCGCGGCGTGGACGATGGCCTGAAGCGAAGCGTGAGCGAGAACGCGGGCAGCCTCGGATTCAAGACGAAGGACTGGGAATAGCCATCGTGACGTCGTGTGGCGGAGCGACTTCAAGGGGACCATCGCGAGCGCAGGCGTCGGTCCGACCCGTGGTATGTGGCTGTGTGCAGCCTGCAGTTTCTGAGACAGTTAGAAGTCGGTATTTACGCGGCCTTGGTGCGCTGCACAGTGTTCTGACAGACGCAACTCGAACTCACGGACGCAATCGACGAGCTGAACCACGCCCCGCGTGTGGGCTGCGGCATGCCTGTGCCGGGCGAGTTCTCGAGCCTGCGAACGCGCGGCGTC
>Ga0194134_10006252_pt1 | contig 10791 bp, 7 predicted proteins | sample TA2KigOff0mmetaG_FD_148602 | JGI IMG/M metagenome (GOLD analysis project Ga0194134, IMG submission 148602) | Freshwater microbial communities from Lake Tanganyika, Tanzania - TA2015056 Kigoma Offshore 0m | ecosystem: Environmental > Aquatic > Freshwater > Lake | place: Tanzania: Lake Tanganyika... | reverse complement strand
TGGGCGTCGCCACCAAGAACTCGATCCTGCTTGTGGAGTACGCCATCGAGGCGCGCAAGGGCGGTCTGAGCCGGATGGATGCCTTGATGGACGCCTGCCACAAGCGCGCTCGGCCGATTGTGATGACTACGATTGCAATGGGCGCAGGGATGCTTCCAATTGCGGCCTCCTGGGGTCAGGCCGACGCGAGCTTTCGCTCACCGATGGCGATCGCAGTGATCGGCGGCTTGATCACCAGCACAGTGCTGAGCCTGCTGGTGATTCCGGTGGTCTACACCTACCTCGACGATCTCGCGAGCTTCGCGCGAGGAGCGCTGCACTGGCTCCAGGCCCGCCGTCGCGGTGCCGATACGCTCAGCGGCGCCAGAACGCCGCAGTAAAGAGCACCAGAACTGTGAGCAGTTCGAGGCGCCCAAGAAGCATCGCCAGCGTGAGCAGGTGCAACTGCAGCGCATCGAGATGGCCGAAATTGCCGCTTGGCCCCACGCCGCCGAGGCCTGGTCCGATGTTGTTTAGGGTGGCAACAACCGCCGAGAATGCGGTGAGGTAGTCAAGCCCGGTGAGGAGCATTACAAGCGTGAGGAGCAGGGTGGATGCGCCGTAGATGAGCATGAATCCGAGCACTGCGGTCATCACCTGGTGAGGAATCAGTCGGCCACCGAGGTTGACGCGGTTCACAACCCTCGGGTGGATGATCCGTACCAGTTCGCTCGAAGCCTGCTTGGTGAGCAGGATCACCCGCACCATCTTTACGCCTCCTCCAGTGGAACCGGCGCACGACACGAAGGTGCCAAGGAGCAGCAGCAGGGCCGGGATGAAGGAGGGCCATTGCGCATAGTCGGCGGATGCGTAGCCGGTGGTGGTGGCGAGCGAAACCACGTGAAAGACGCTCAGGCGAAGGGCCTCGCCAAAGTCGGGCACAACCTCATGCGCCGTGAGCAGCAGCGCAACCATCAGGGTGGCCGTGGCAAGAACGCCCGCGTAACTGCGGATCTCGTGATCGAGGGTGATCGGGCGCAGCGAGCGTGACCGCAACACCACGAAGTAGCGCAGAAAACTGATCCCGGAAAGCGCCATGAACACCACCGCCACCGCTTCGATCCGCGGAGAGTCCCAATGCGCGAAGCTCGCATCGTGCGAGGAGAAGCCTCCCAGGCCCATCGTGGTGCACATGTGCATGAAGGCGTCGGGCCAGTCCATCCCGGCCACCCTGTAGCTCAGCATGCAGGCGAGTGAAAACCCGAAGTACACCATCCAGAGGCCGCGTGCGGTTTCGGCAATGCGCGGCGTGAACTTGGCGTCCTTCATCGGGCCGGGAGTCTCTGCCTTGTAGAGTTGTACGCCGCCAAGGCCAAGGAGCGGCAGCACGGCCACCACAAGGAGCACGATACCGAGGCCGCCGATGAGTTGCAGAAAGCAGCGCCACACATTCACCGAGAGCGGAAGCGCATCGAGGCCGCTCAGGGCTGTGGCGCCAGTGGCGGTGAGGGCACTCACCGACTCGAAGATCGCACGGCTCCAGCCGATCTCGGGAAGCGCAAGCAGGAGAGGCAGGGCGGCGTAGACCGGGAGCACGGTCCACACCAGGTTCACGAGCAGAAATCCGTCGCGGGTGAGCAGTTCGCGCCGCCACGAACGGGTTGCCAGCGCGAGCAAGATGCCGCTGATGAGGGTGAGCAGAAAGCTGCCAATCCAGATGGTGCGCAGTGCTTCGCTCTCGCTTTGCCAGCCCCAGGCGAGCGGCACCAGCATCGCAAAGGAGAAGGCGGCCAGCACCCGGGCGAGCAGCGCGAGGGCGGGACCGAAGACGGCAAGACGCAAGGTCGAGCCTCCGACGTCAGCCGAAAAAGGCAGCGGTGACCTGAAACATCCTTTCCACTTCGCGCACCAGGCGCTTGTTGGGGATGAAGATCACGACATGATCGCCAGCTTCGATCCGGGTGCCGTGATGCGGCATCAGAACCTGCGCCTGCTCGGCCTCGCCGCGGACGATCACCCCGAAGCGTGCACCGCGCGGCAGTCGGATCTCCTCGATACGCCGCCCGACGAGCCGGGAGGTCTTGAGGTCGCCACGCGCGATCCCCTCGAGGGCTTCGGCGGCACCCCGGCGCAGGCTGTGAACTGCCACCACGTCACCGCGGCGGATGTGGGTGAGCAGCTCACCGATCACCGTGTGGGCAGGCGAAACCGCAATGTCGATCGCGCTGGCCTGCATCATCTCGGCGTAGGCCCTGCGGTTGATCAGCGCAGCCACCCTGCGTGCGCCGAGGCGCTTGGCCAGCATGGCCGACATGATGTTGTCCTCGTCGTCGCTGGTGAGAGCGAGAAAGAGGTCCATGTCGGCCACGTTTTCCTCGAGCAGCAGATCCTCTTCCACGCTGTCGCCGTGCAGCACCAGCGTGGAAGAGGGCAACTGGCTGACCAGATACTCGCAGCGGCGCGCGTCCTGCTCGATGATCTTCACCTCGAAATGATCCTGGAGGTTGCGCGCGAGGCGCAGGCCTACCCTGCCCCCACCTGCGATCATCAAGCGTTGCACAGGCTTGTCGCGAAGATGGATCGCTGCGAGCACCTGGCGGATCCTGTCGGTGCCAGCGAGCACGAAGACCTCGTCGCCGGCGTGGATCACCGCGTCTGCATTGGCCTCCACCTCGGCGTCTGCGCGGTAGAGGGCCACGATGCGCATCTCGAAGTCGGGAATCAGCCGTCGGATCTCGGCGAGGCTGTGGCCCACGAGTGCACTGCCAACTGCAGCGCGTACCACGATCAGGCACACCCTGCCGCGGGCAAACTCGAGCACCTGCAAGGCCTCCGGATAGTCGATGAGTTGCTGGATGTAACGCGTGAGGGAATCCTCGGGGCAGATCACCCGGTCCACCGCGAAACCTTCGCGTGCGAGCAGCGGATCGCCCTGCACGAACTCGGGCGAGCGCAACCGCGCAATCGTCGTGGGGACGTTGTAGAGCTGATGCGCCACCTTGCACACGACGAGGTTGGTCTCGTCGGCCGCCGCGCAGGCGATCAGCAGGTCGGCATCCCGCGCCCCGGCCTCCTCGAGGACCGAAGGCTGGATTCCGTTGCCGACCACTCCACGCAGGTCGAGCCGCTCCTCGAGCAGCCGGAGCCGCCCCGAATCCTGATCGATCACGGTGATGTCGTTGGGCTCCGAGACGAGACTCTCGGCAACGCTCTCGCCCACTCGGCCGGCCCCAAGAATGATGATGTTCACAGGCACTCGACTGCGTCGCCAGGACAGCCCGGACCGGCCCGAAGGTTTCGAAGCCGAAGGCAGCCGCTGAAGGGTGGATGTCTCAGGCCGGACCCGATCGCAAGGGGTAGCTGCGGCCCTCGAGAAAGAGCAGTTCCGCGCGCATCAGCGGAGCGTCTTTCGCCGGGGATGCGTTTGCCGGAGCACCAGCGGCACCCGGAGCCGAGGCGTCGCGGCTTTGCGCCGAATCGTGCAGGGCAAAGCCGAGCACCGCAAGGCTCTGTCCGGCGCGTACTTCAGGCACTCGCCACTGCGACATGCGAAACAGCGGTGCAAGCTCGATCTCCCACGCGCTTGCAGTGCCCGAAGGCAGTCTCGCCCTCGCCAGCAGGGCGCCGATGTTCACGTTCGAGGACTGCGCGGGGATCAAGCGCGTTGCGAGATCCTGCGGCAGACGCAGTGGTTGCGCAAGGTCGAGGGCGAGCTCGGCGTGTGGATTGCGCCACTTCACGGTGCGCGCAACGCCCTCGAGATAGATCGGGTCGTCCTGGTTGAAGAGGCTCCAGCCGTGATGCGCCACGGCCGGCCCGGGAAGGCCTGCAAGGAGCGGCGCAAGCGCTCTGCCACCCGCGCGCAGCAGGTTTCGTCGGAAGCTGTTCACGGCGGATTCACCCTTATGCCAAAACCCTGCGAATACTACAACGACAAGTGCAGCGCAACCGACAGCGACACGCGCCACGCAAGCGCACAGCGACACGTGCTACGCAAGCGCACCACGACAGGCGCGGCGCCCCTCCGTCAGGGTCAGACGTAGGCGATCCAGCGCCCAAGGCCGAGCGTGATCAGCCAAAGGACCAGGGAGGTGAAGGCAAGCCAGCGCGCAGTCCGGTCGAGCCGGCGCAGCGAGCCGCGCAGATGAAACCAGACCGCATTGCCGGCGGCCAGCGTGAGAAGCAGCATCTTGAGCGTGAACACGCGGTTGGCGAGCAGATCTGACGCCTGGGTGGAAAACATCAGCAGGCCCGATAGCGCGCATAGCCCCGCTCCGAGCAGGACCAGGGGCAGCGCCAAGCGCGCAAGGTCCTCGAGCGCAAGGGAAGTGCCCAGGCCGAAGATCCTGAGGTCGACCAGGACGAGGTTGCCAAGGATCAGCGATACCCCGAGCAAGTGCACCACTTCGAGCACCGGATAGATCCATGGGCTCGAAGCGATCTCAATCCTCCTGATCGTCGAACCACTTGTAGAGGCTGGGCAGCACCACGAGCGTGAGCAGGGTGGAGCTGATCAGGCCGCCGATCACCACCACGGCCAGAGGACGTTGCACCTCCGAGCCAGGTCCGGTGGCAAACAGAAAGGGCACCAGCCCCAGCAGCGCAACGGCGGCCGTCATCACCACCGGCCGGAACCGCTGCACGCAGCCCTCGCGGACTGCGGCGAGCACCGCCATGCCCTCGTCGCGAAAGCGCCGGATGCAACTCACCAGCACGACGCCGTTGAGGACGGCGATGCCCCAGAGCGCGATGAATCCGACCGATGCGGGCACTGAAAGATACTGGCCGCTCAAGGCAAGGCCCGCAACACCACCGATCGAGGCAAAGGGAAGGACGAGGATGATGAGGCCCGCCATCTTGAGCGAATTGAAGAGCAGAAACAGAAGAAAGAAGATGGCGGCAATCGTGATCGGCACGATCACCGAGAGGGTTGACATCGCCCGCTCCATGTTCTCGAACTGGCCACCAAACTTCAGGAAGTAGCCCTCGGGGAGCTTGACCTCGCGGTTGATGCGTTGCTGCACCTCCTTGACAAAACCGCCCAGATCGCGGCCTTCCACGTTGGCGCCCACCACCACCCTGCGCTTTGCCGACTCGCGACTGACCTGCGCAGGCCCGTCGCGAAGGGCGATCGTGGCCACCGAGCCCAATGGCACAAGGGCTCCGTCGTGTGCCTTGAGGGTGAGCCGACCGATCGCCTCGGCCGAGTCGCGCTCGCGTTCAGGAAAGCGCACCGCAATGCCGAAGCGTCGCTCTCCTTCGTAGAGCAGACTCACTTCCTTGCCCCCCACTGCGGTCTCGATGAGTTCGTGCACCTCGGCCACGTTGATGCCGTGCCGGGCGATCGCCTTGCGGTCGATGTCGATCTGGAGCGCCTGCTGCCCCGACAGACGCTCGAGCCGGATGTCGCGTGCACCGGGCACGCTGCGCAGGAGCCGCGCGATCTGCTCGGAGACGTTACGCAATTCGCCAAGATCGTCGCCGAAGACCTTCACGGCGAGCTGCGACCGCACCCCGGTTACCATTTCGTCGACACGCTCGGCAATCGGTTGTGACAGCACGATCTGGATACCCGGAAACACCGAAAGCCGGGCGCGGATTTCCGCATCGATCTCGTCCTGGGTTCGTTCGGACTCCGGGTCGAGCAAAACAATCGGATCCGACTCGTTGGGTCCGACCGGATCGGCCGGCGATTCGCCGCGCCCGAGTTTCGACACCACCATGCGCACGCCGTCGACTGCGCTGATCAGGCGCATCGCCTCCATCTCCATACCCACCGACTCCTGCAGCGAAATGCTCGGCACCCGATTGATCTGGGGGGTGAGCGCACCCTCCTTCATCGTGGGCATGAACGACTTTCCCAGGAACGGAAAGAGCGCCAGCGCAGCGGCGAGAAGCGCAAGTGCGGTGCCAACCGTCTTCATCCGGTGCACCAGCGAAAGATCGAGCAGCCGCAGATAGCGGCGCTTCAGGTGCATGATCGCCCAGGTGTCGTGCTCGGCTCCGCCCTTGAGGAAGAAGGCGCAAAGCACGGGCGAGAGAGTGAGCGATACCGCGAGCGCAATACCCAGGGCAATCACGATCGTGAGCGCAAGCGGGGCGAAGAGCTTGCCCTCGATCCCCTCGAGCGTCATGAGGGGGACGAAGACAAGCATGATGATCGCAATCCCGAAGACGGTGGGTACGGCCACCTCCAGCGTGGCCTCGAGAATATGGCGCAGACGTTCGCGGCCTTCCGAGGCCTTGGGGCCAAGACGATGGAAAATGTTTTCCACCACCACAACGGTGGCATCGACCATCAGCCCGATGGCGATCGCAAGGCCGCCCAGCGACATCAGGTTCGCCGAGATCCCGTAGCGGTTCATCACGATGAAGGTGGCAAGCGGAGCAATGATCAGGGTGGCGACCACGATCAGGCTCGAGCGCACATCGCCGAGGAACACAAAGAGCACCACGATCACCAGGAGGATGCCCTCGATGAGCACCTTCGAGACGGTCCACAGCGCAGCGTCAACCAGTTCGGTGCGGTCGTAGTAGGGCACGATGCGCAGGCCTCCCGGGAGCATGCCCTTGGCGTTGATCTCCTCCACCTGCTTTTTCACCCGCGTTACGATCTCCTTGGCATTGCCGCCGCGCACCATCATCACAATGCCGGAGACTGCCTCGGTGTAGCCGCCCTTGATGATGGCCCCCTGGCGGACTTCGTGGCCGATGCTTACGTCGCCGAGGTCCTTCACAAACACCGGCACCCCGTTTCGCTCGCGCACCACGATGTTGCCAATGTCTTCCGTGCTGCGGATCAGGCCAAGGCTGCGCACCAGGTACTGTTCGGCACGCTGCGGAAGAATGCCGCCCGACGCGTTGGCATTGTTGCGGGCGACCGCATCGAAGACATCCTCGAGCGTGATGCCGTAGTGCAGAAGGCGCTCGGGCTTGGGCAGCACCTGGTACTGACGCACATAGCCGCCCTGGGAGTTGATCTCGGCCACCCCGGGGATCGAGCGGAGCAGGGGGCGTACCACCCAGTCCTGCACGACGCGGCGCTCGGCGAGTTCCTCGGGGGACAGTTCGCGCCGACCATCGTCGGCGCGCTCCAGTGTGTACTGGTACACCTCGCCCAGACCGGTGGAGGTGGGGCCGAGCACGGGCGTGATGCCCTCGGGAAGACGCGGCGTGGCCTCGATCAGCCGCTCGGTCACCAGCTGGCGGGCAAAATACACATTGGTCTGGTCGGTGAACACCAGCGTGATGATCGACAGCCCGCTCTTGTTGAGCGACCGCATCTCCACAAGGCCCGGAAGCCCGGTCATGGCGATCTCGAGCGGCACCGTGATGAAGCGTTCGATCTCTTCGGGCGAGCGTCCGAGTGCCTCGGTGGCAACCTGCACCTGCACATTCGTGACATCGGGAAAGGCGTCGACCGACAACTTCGTGGCGGCGCGCATGCCGAAGGCGACAAGGATCAGGGACAGCACGACAACGACCAGGCCCTGATTGAGCGAGCCTTGAACGAGCCCTCTGAGCACTGTCCTACTCCAGTTCGGCGCGCTTGCGCTCGTTGTTCAGGTGAAAGGCACCTTCCCGCACGATCGGCGTGCCCTCCTGCAGGCCTCGCAGAACTGCCCGGCGTCCCTGCACCGAGGGCCCGAGCTCGAGGGGTTGCAGCCGGTAGGTATCTTCGCCAGTGCGCACGAACACATGATCGCGATCGCTTTCGCGCACAACCGCGGTGTCAGGGACCGCGAGTGCCTGCTCCTTCGGTCCGATCAGTAGAAGTTTGGCAAGCATCTGGGGTTTGAGTTCGCGCGTCGCGTTGTCGACCTCCGTGCGGATCGCCACGGTGCGGGTCTCGGGTTGGACAATGTCGCCCACGAACACGATGCGCGCCCTGAAGCGCCGGTTGCTCAGCGCAGGAACCTCGATCTCGACCGACTGACCGACACGTGCGAAGCTTGCCGACTGCTCCGGCAGCGCTCCCACTGCCCACAAGGCGGACAGGTCGGCCACGGTAAACAGGGGGTCACCCGGCTGGGCAACCTGTCCGGGGCTCACATTGCGCTCGAGCACCACACCGGGGCGCGATGCACGTACCGCCACGGAGGAATCGAGTTGGCCGCTGTCGCGAATCCGGGTCTGCATCGCGGAATCAAAGCCGAGCAGGGAAAGATGGTCGTTGGCGGCGCGCAGCTCGGCCCTTGCCACTGCCAACTCGGTTTCACGACGCTGCAGTTCCGCAGCACTGATCACGTCGGCACTGAAGAGTTGACGGGCGCGGTCGACGGCGCGTTCGGCGAGCGAAAACGCAGAGTTGGCACGCAGGAAGTTCAGCTGCGCCTGGGTGAGCTCTGGGCTGCTCACACGCGCCACGATGTCGCCTGCACGCACCCTGGAACCCACGTCCACCATGGTTTCGAGCACCCGGCCAGTGACCGAGGCCCCGATCCGCGAGACCAGCTTTTCATTTGCCTCGAGACGCCCCGGCACTTCGAGCACGGATGCCACTTCCTGCCGCTGCGCGGGTCCCACGATGAAGCGCTTGGCCATTTCGGGACGGATCCTCACCACCCGCGGATCCTTCTCGGCGTCTGCCTGCGCATCCGACGCACCGCCCGCCGCTGACGCACCGCCCGCCGCTGATGCGCCGCGCGCCGCCGACGGACCGCGCGTGACGGATGGATCCCCTGTGGCGCTATGCGTCTTGCCCGCGCCATTGCCCGTCTCCGAAGAATCCTTGGGGGCCGTACCTCGAGGGTCAGCACCTGTTGAAGCCCCGCCTGTTCCCGGCGCAACCGACTGCTGGTTGCGTTCGCAGGCACTCAGACCCAGGAGTATTCCGGCGCAGAGCAGGAGCCACGCAGCCCGGACCGTCGGGCGCCCTGCGCCAGGATTGGATCGGCTCATCGGCGTTGCTCCGTGGGTGAAGTGATCGGCTGGGTGAGGATCTGGATGGTGTTGGCCGCACTTTGCTGCTCGAACTTCGCAAGCAGCAGGTCGGCGCGCACTGCCCGCAGTACCCGTTGCGCGTCGATCACCTCGAGAATGCCGCGCTCGCCGAAGCGGTAGGCGGCCTCGGCCACGCGCAGCGCGGCTTCGGCTTCGCGGATGGCGCCCTCGGCGAGCGAGGTCACGCGCGCACGCGCAATGTCGAGCGCAGCCCAGGCAGTGTCGAATTCGCGCAGCAGCAGCTGTTCGCGGCCCGACAGTTCCGCCTCCACGCGCCGCAACTCGGCCCGTGCCAGATCCACTGCCGCACGCCGTGAATCCAGCAGCGGCACGCTCAGCGAGGCTCCAAGAAGCGTTTCGCGAAGCGCCGGCTGGTTTGCGGGGGCCTCCCGGCTCTGGCTCAGTTGCAGCTCAACGCCGGGATAGCGACTTGCCTGGGCCTCGCGGATGCGCTGCTCGGCGGCCTGGGCTGTGGCGCGCAGGGCCACAAGGTCGGGATGCTGGGTTGCGATGCTCGCCCTGAGCGGGCTGCGCTCGCCGATGCGAATCGGATCGTCGAGGCTGCCGGCAACACTCCATCCCGAAACAAGCGGCACACCCACCAACTGCTGCAGCCGAATGCGCGCCTGCTCGAGTGCGAGGCTTGCCACCTTCTGACGCTGCTCGGCACCGATCACCTCGGCGTCGGCCTTGAGGAGTTCGAAGCGTGCCGCCTCGCCGCTTTCCACCCGTAGGCGGACCCGCTCGCGGATCTGGCGCAGCAGGTTGCGTGCATCGAGCGCTGCCTGCACCTCCTCGCCGCGCAGGAGCACTTCGTAGGCCTGCCTGCGGACTTCACCTGCGACCAGCGTGCGGGTGCCGCGCAGTTGCGCCTGCTGCGAGCGCTCCAGGCTGAGAAAGACGCGGATCCGTGCCTCGCGCAGCGCCGGGTTTTCCACCAGTTGACTCACGCCGAGGCTGCTGACCCGACTGGAGGCCTCGGAAACGCTCGAGCGCTGCGCCTGGGTGCCCAGACCCAGTTCGATGCGCGGGTTGGGGAGCACCGAGGCCACCGCGATCTGGGCCTGGGCGGCCCTGAGTGCCTCGTTGGCCTGAAGCACTGCGATGTTGTGGCGGTCGGCAAGCTCCACCAGTTGTTCGATCGGATAGGCGTCGCTGGAGACGCTGGTGCGCGCAGTGGGGGGCGCAGGCAGATTCGAGGGCGCCTGGGCTCGGCCCGCAACTGCCAGAAGGCTGGCAAGAATCAGCAACAGCCGACACAGGTAACCTGCTCGGGCGTTCCGCCCGCCGAGGCCCATGGGCGATCTCACGGTCTACCGCCAGCGGCGTCTGTGGCTCGGCTGAACCCCACCGACCGACAAGCGCGGAAGGACCACAGGCGCAAAGTTGAACGGCCAGGCGCAGACATCGGTGCTGTTGAAACGAAGGAAGGGCTGGCCGGCGCAAGAGTCCCGATTGTGGGGGCTTGAACGGGTGCCGGTGTTCCCGGGTAAGCGGGCAGCGCGCTTGTGAAGGTCTGCGGATGGAATACGGGTGCCACGGCAAGCACATCGATTGGCCGCACGCCGTCCTGCAAACCCGTTGAAAACCCAGCCGGGAGGCTCGATGCGGGGGGCTGCGCCATCCCTCCATCCGAGGCTGGTCGCTCGCAGACCCGTTGCAGCAACGTTTCGCGCACAACTGCGGGACCAGAAGACCTGACCAGAGCCTGCGCTGGGCTTTGAGCGAAGCAGAGGCGGTCCAAAGTACCACGCATCAGCACCATTGATAAATTTGCTTTAGTAGTATTTCGCAACAAGCTATCCAGATCAATGCATCGTGGGTTGCCGAAGCGGGGGTCGCCCCTGAGATGTGGGAGTGGCAATGGTA
>Ga0194134_10006248_pt1 | contig 10794 bp, 5 predicted proteins | sample TA2KigOff0mmetaG_FD_148602 | JGI IMG/M metagenome (GOLD analysis project Ga0194134, IMG submission 148602) | Freshwater microbial communities from Lake Tanganyika, Tanzania - TA2015056 Kigoma Offshore 0m | ecosystem: Environmental > Aquatic > Freshwater > Lake | place: Tanzania: Lake Tanganyika... | reverse complement strand
TTGGTGTCGGTGTCGGCGTTGGTGTCGGTGTCGGTGTCGGTGTCGGCGTCGGCGTCGGTGTCGGCGTTGGTGTCGGTGTCGGTGTCGGCGTCGGTGTCGGTGTCGGTGTTGGTGTTGACCCGATGATCACGGTGAGCGCCGCCGTCGCCTGAGTCGTCCTGCCCTTGGCCGTGATGACGTAGGTCTGGCTCCAGGTCTGAGTCGGCGTACCGGAGAGCACCCCGGTGGACTCATTGAAGGACATCCCAGGAGGCGCGGAGTCGGAGAGCGAGTACGTGACTGCATTGCTGAAACCGCTCGCCTGCATCGGCGAGGAACTCACGCGGTTACCAGTGACGCCGGTCACCGTCTGCTGATTGGGTGACAGGACGCGTTGGGCAGGTGGGCTCGGACTGGCCACCACGACCACGGTGAGGGCTGCCGTCGCTTTCGACGTGGCGCCCATGGCTGTCACGACGTAGGTCTGGCTCCAGGGTTGCGTCGGCGTGCCCGAGAGCACACCTGAGCCGGTGCTGAACTGCATCCCGGGCGGTGGCGCAGCCGAGAGCGAGTATGTGACCGTGTTCTGGAAGCCGTTCGGCGTCCAGGTCCCGGAGGCCAGGTACGTCCCCACGGTGCCGTTCACGTTCTGCTGGAACGGGGAGAGCGTGCGGGGCGCCCCGGGGGCGCCGGTGACCTGAACCGTGAGCGTTGCGGTCGCCTGGCTCGTCTTGCCCTTGGCCGTGATGACGTAGGTCTGGCTCAGGGCCTGCGTCGGCGTTCCGGAGAGGACTCCGCTGTTGGAGTTGAACGTCATGCCGGGTGGGGGCGCCGCGGAGAGCGAGTAGGTGACCGCATTGTTGAAGCCGCTCGCCATCATCTGCTGCGAGGCGATGTAGGTGTCTACCTTGCCTGACAGCGTCTGCTGGTTCGGTGCGATGGATCGCCCACTGGTCCCGACGGTGAGGGAGACCTGTGCGGTCGCACTGTTGCCGGACCGATCCTGCGCGGTGATCGTGTAGGTGGCGGGCGGCTGCGCAGCAACCGGGGTGCCCGAGATCACGCCGGTGGAGGCATTGAACTGCAGGTTGGGCGGGAGTGCTGGCGAGATCGCGTACGTGGGGGATCCGACGAAACCGGTGGCGGTGTACGCGGTCGATGGGGTGAGTGCCCGGTTCGCGGTGCCTTGCAGGCTCTGGGTGGCCGGCGTGATGGAGGCATCGCTCGTCACGGTGATCGTCACGGTGGCCGTGGCACTCCCTTTGGCGCCCTTGCCGGTCACGACATATGCCGTCGCTGGCTGCGCCACCGTCGGGGTGCCGGAGATGACTCCCGTCGTCGGATCGATCGTGGCCCAGTTTGGCAAGCCGGCCGCGGAGAACGTTGGCGCGGTGCCGAAGCCGTAGGCCGTGAGCGCCTTCGACGCCAAACTCGTGCCCACAGTGCCGGACACAGACTGGGTGGGCGGGTACAGGGTGCGACCGGCCACGGTCAGGGAGACCTTCGCGGTCGCCGTGTTGGTTCCGTCGGTGCCCGAGACCGTGTAGGTCGTCTGCGCCATCGTCGATGTCGGGGTTCCCGAGATGGCACCGGTGCTCGTCGAGAACTGCAGTGGAGTGGGGAGCACGGCCGGTGCGGTGCCGGCGGCGTTGAGGAGCGAGTACGTGACCGACCCGGTGAAGCCGGTCGCCGTGAACTCGACCATGTCGCGGGTCTTCACCGGGCTCGAGCCGGGCGCGAGGTCGAGGATCGGCTTGTTCGGGGCGGTCGTAATCGTCTGGCTCGGGGGCAGCAGGGTGGGGCCGGCCGTCGTCGGGCACGCCGACGGGTCGCCCAGGGTGAGGTTCCAGGTGTCGACATTCGTCTGGTCCTGGTTCGGTGACTGGGAACTGGGCACATAGGTGTCGGAGTAGGGCATGCCATATGCGCCTGACGGCTTCGGATTGTCGGAGCTGCCGATATTCGAACTGCTGCGGATCACCTGGTCGTAGACATCCCATGCCACCTGAGCACCGCTCTGCTGCGGATATGAGGGCTGGGCGTTCTTGTATGCCTGGGTGAGGGGGTCGCCGGTGAAGTTCGTCGCGAGCTGCCCGGTGTTCGTGCCGCCGCCGAGATTCGATCCCCAGTAGCCATACGAGAACGCGGTGATGAAGTCGCGGTAGATCGTCTTCACCGTGTTCTGCATGGTCTTGATTGCACCGCCATCGGCGGCCCACGAACCGGTGAAGTCGTAGGCGTTACCCGGAGATCCAGACCAGCTGGCGTTGAACGGGCCGTTCTGCGCCAGGATCTGATACCCGGTGCCCTTTTTGGGGTCGGCCCCGTAGAGCCCTTTCTGGTTCACCTGGAGCGTCGGTCCGTTGACGACTGAGCCGCTCTGCGGGTACGAAAGAGTTCCCGTGAGAGTCCATACCCCACCGCTGAGCGTTGCGGTGTAGTTGAATGGCCCGTTGAAATTCGCGTCGCCGAGGCGGTCGTTAATCGTGAGCGGACCGGTGATCGAGGTCGCGTAGGTCTGCGTCGAGGGATATGCGGCCGCATTCTGGGAGGGGCCGAGGATGCGGACCCATGACGCATTGTCCTGCAGATCGGCCTCGGTCCAGGCGCCGGCCGTGGGGATTGGTGGTGGAGTTGCCGATGAATACAGCGAGACGCCGCCGGAGATGGACGAGGTGCTCCAGGTCGACATGTTCACGCTCTGTTTCGACAGGTCGTTCACAATGTCGACAAGACAGCCAGTGTCACGATAGGAGCCCTGGATCTGAGTGCCATCATCACTCATGCTCATGCTCATCGACATGCCGATCTGGTCGATGAGGGTGAGGTCGGCGTCGAGGCCGTTGTTGTTGTAGGTGAACTCCACCAGCCCGTAGCGCTTGGTCGACGTCTGCGGGCTCGGGGGCGTCCCGCTCAGGGACCCATTGGACAGGTAGAGGTTTCCCGAGGCGATGGACGGGCAGATGGTGAGCGTCCCGGTGTGGGTCTTCGGGCTGTAGTCGCTGAGGCTCGTGAACGCGACCGAATTCAGGCTCGAACTACTCACGGTGAGTGCTGTGACCTGGGTGTTCGGCCCTGCCCAGGCGCCACCACCCGTGGTGCAGCCCTCGCTGCTTGTGGCCGCGGCGCCGGGCGTGCCGAGGATCGACAGGTACAGGCTCCCGTCGGTGATGCCCGAGCGTGGCTTCCCGCTCGCGTGATACGGGTTGGTGACCTTGATCTTGATGGGCGCCTGGGTGGGTGGCTGCCAGGTGAAGGCCTGGTTCAGGGAAAGGTAGTCGTACCCACCGAGGTTTCCGCTGATCGCAGGGATCGGGACGACGACATCGCAGGTCGATGCCATCACGCCATTGCTCAGCAGCGTGCTTATGGTGTTGCGGTTGAGGTGGGCGTAGTCCTGGTACTTGCCGTCGGTTTTCTTCGCGTTCGGCGGGTTGTAGATGCCGACGGGGTCCACCGCCGGGTTGCCGTACGCCCCGGTGTTCACGGTGCAGTTCGTCATGAAGACGGATGCCGCAGCCGGCAGACTCATCGGCGCGGCCGTGGCACTGCCGGTGTTGTTGAAGTATATGTCGGTGAGGTTTGAGCCCTGGATCGTGACGAGGGGGAGCGACGCGGGTGTTGCAGCGAGGCTGCTCGGCGAGATCGATGTCAGCGACGGGGCGTTCGCCATGAAGGTGAAGGCCGTTAACTTCGTGGTGTAAGCGCCGATGGGGCCGCTGCCGTTCGTGGGGTCGGACAGGATGAGGTTGCACGCGACGGGCGATGCAGTGCCCAGCGCCGGCTGCGGCACGGAGAACGTAGCAATCGTGTTCGCCTCCCGGTTCTGATTCGACGCGGAGGCGGTCGCTGGAGCCAAGGTGCCAACTGCGCTCCGGGCGCCATCTGGAACACCCTGGGTGCAATTCGTGAACTGGGCCGTGGTGCCCGGTGTCAGGTACGAGGGAGTCCCTGCGGGATTCACCACGGTCACAGTGACGTTTGTGTCGGGAACCGCAGTAAACACCGTCGGGTACACGTTCGACACTCCGACATTCGGTGGGGTGCCTGCGGCACTGGTGGGGATCGTGAGCCCGGCGGCAAGCAGGGCGCCGATTGTCACGGCGATGCCGGCACGAACCGCACGGATGGCGCGGATGTCGCGGCGGCTTTGGTGACGGCCTTGGGCCATGGAGCCCTCCCGGCATTGGGACGGCCCGGTGCCGTCCGCGTCGATTCAGTGTGGGCCCCTAGTTTCGTGCCGGAGCGACTTTTTTGCAATTGTCGGGTTTGTCGTGTTTGCGTCCTGGCTTCCCGCGACCCCGTCAGCGCTTCGCATCCCGCGTTAAACTCGATTCATGCGTCTTCTGCGAGTGGCCGTGATTGGCGTCAGCTTGCTGGCGTTCTGCATCCCGGGGGTAGCGCACGCCTACGCGCCGGCTACATCTCCGATGAGTCCTGCTTCGGCGTCGACCGCGGAGCAGCAGAAGCAGGCGCTCGTCGGCTTCAACGGGGTCTACTCGCTCGCGAACACCGCAAACGGATTCCTTTCGGTGGACACGAACATGTTCGTGTCCCCCGACCGCGCCACCCCCCGCTATGTCATCACCCTCGGGGTCTCCCTGGACGGCAAGACATCGCAGAAGGCCACCTACACCGGCAGCTTCGACGGCCGTCGACTGAGGCAGGCCTCGCCGGGTGGTCCCGCCTTCAACCTCACGTTCACCCGCAACTCGCGTAGCCTCGGACCGACGGCAACTGTGGCAGGCACGGTCACGCTTCCCGGACAGTCCGCGGCAACGATCTCCGGCCTCACTTACGACAACCCCATCACTCCCGATCTCTGGGGCGGCCACACCTACTACCTGAAGGGCAGTGGGAGTGCCGCGCCGGTGCCCTTCGTCCGGATCGAGAAGAACGGCGACCTGTTCTACAACCCGGGTTCAAGCAGAGGGCGGCTCGCACCGGTGACTTCGTACAAGTACAACATGGACGAGTACTACTTCAGCTTCGACACCGAAGGCGGCCAGAACGCCACGTTCATCATGGGCACGGCGGGGCAGGCGGGCCTCACGATGAACAACATCGTCTACGACAAGGGCCAAGTAGTCTCGCAGCGCATCCTGGTGACCATGCCCCAGGCGCCCGCGCCGAAGGCAATGACCTGGTACCCGGAGCTGAGTCTCACGCAGTCGGGCGAGAGCTTCTCGGTCGGCACGTACACCACGATCGCAGACCTCAGCGGCTACTGGCCCATCGAGTCCGCCAAAGGCAACGGCGCCTTCGTCGCGATCCAGGGCGAGAACCTGACGCTCGCTCCGGGGATCGAGCAGACGATCGCCGGGTCGTCGCCCGGGCAGCTCTACAACGCGCTGATCTCGGTCTCCCTCGATGGCAAGCGCGTCTGGAGCTGGTACTTCGACATGTCGAAGGGCATGACCTTCGATGGCCGGACCCTTCGGCTTCCCCGGCAGGGGATCGAGCTCACGTTCACCCGCGAGTACGACCCGAAGACCAGGTCGGTGTCCCGCATGACGGGCACGATTCGCGGCCAGGAAGTGACCGGGTCCTCGCTGTTCAACAACACCCCCGTTGGCGCCTTCGCCGCAACCCTGACCGATGCGACGGGCAAGCACGTCATGACGGTCACGGCCGATGGCGTTGTGGTGCTCGACGGCCAGGTCATCGCGAACTACGACTATGTCCCGCTGATGTACATCCTCGCCGGCCCGCTGCCCGGGACGACCCTGATACCCCAGCCGGTGATCGAGATCTCCTTCGGTCACGCCGGTGCCCAGGGCGTGGCCGCCATCGTTACTACCGGCCTGGGCACGCCTGCGATGCAGACGTTCAACATGTACCAGGTGGCAGCAGGCTCCTGAGGCCGCGATCCGCGTCGTGACCTGCGGGTACCTAGCGGGGATCGACCGGTGTCGGCGCGGGGTTTAAGGGTTAGTTTGGACGGGTTTCGTAGCGATCTGGGCGCGCGACTTCAACATCAGTTAGCCACGCGCTGACAGCAAAATCAGGGAAGTAGTCGCGCTCGAGTAATTGCCAGATTCTTTCTGACACTTCTGCGTCAACCAGAACTTCGATTCGGCTGTTGCCACCTTCGAAGTCACTGATTTGACGGTGCTGCGGGCCGGCCCCTCTCGCGCTAGTCACCGTCCAGCCCCTTGCACCACATGCTCGCAAGTCGTCAAGAATTCGCTGCTCCAAAATAACTTCGGCCACGATCGTCAAACATTTGATTTTCGCGCGACTACTCGACACCGTTTAGCCTCTCTGACAAATCACGCTATGACTGCTTGCGCGATCGCCCAATAGATAGGTATACCCAATACCAAATTAAATGGAAACGTGATGCCAAGGCTGGTCGTCAAAGTGATGCCAGGGTTTGCGGTCGGTAGAGCAAGTCGCACGGCCGCGGGGGCTGCAATATAAGAAGCGCTGGCACACAAGACCCCTAAGACCATTGCCCCACCTTGACTTAAGCCCACAGCTGCCCCGGCGAAGATTCCTAGAACACCGGCAAGTAAGGGGAATAACAGCGCAAACGCAAGCAACCCCCATCCGGCTTCGCGCACGCTGCCAAGCCGCCGCCCAGCGAGAATGCCCATCTCAAGTAAGAACAGCGCGAGCACGCCAGTAAAGAGTGCGCCGAAGAACTGTTCTACTTTTTCGTAACCGACCGGGCCTGCAAGGGCGCCAATCAATAGACCGCCAACCAGCAACACCACCGAGCGGCTGGTGAAAACTTCACGCGTCGCAGTAGCCCAACTCGTGTGGCGCGACTGGCGACCGGCAAGCAAAAGCCCAACCAGAATGCCTGGCACCTCCATAACTGCAAGCAATGTGGCCATGTAGCCCTCATACGAAACAGCCATTGCATCGAGATAAACCAAGGCGACGGTAAAAGTGACAAGTGATGTGGAACCGTAGTGAGCTGCCATTGCGCCGCGATCTACCCGAGAAAGTCGCGTCATCGCGCGCAAGATAAAAAATGCAAGTACCGGTATGACGATGCCAAGTGCGATGGTCGCCCCAACCGGGCCCAAGATTTCGAATAAAGACTGTTCACGAAGGGCCACCCCACCCTTTATGCCAATAGCCAGCAACAAATAAATAGAGGTCGCTTGGTACACGGCCTCGGGTAGGCGAAGGTCAGCCCGAATCAGGGCCGCGATGATGCCGAGGGCAAACGCCAATACCGGCACCGAAAAGATGCTGGCAGTTAAGAGTTCAGCACTCATGACGCCAAATTGATTTGAACCTTCACCGAAGTTGAGGGCATTTCACTCGCGAAATCAAACGCATCTACTGCGTGATCGAAGTCGAATCGGTCAGTTATCAGCGAGGTGGCGTTGAGGCGACCGGTTTCCATGAGAGACAAGACGCGGGGCCAAACGTGTGCATAACGAAATACGTGCTCGATGCGCGCCTCTTTGACCATCGCGTCGATTACCTCATGAGTTACCGGCTTCATGGGTATACCGACATGCACCAAGACCCCGTTGGGGCGTAAGTAGTCGAACGCTCGTGCGGATTCTTCAGCACTGCCGCTGCATTCGAAAACGATGTCAGCCCCCCAGCCGCTCGTGACCTCGTCCACCTTCTTTTTTAGGTTCTCTTTCGAGGTGTTGACGGGAGTTATTGGGCCGAGTGTTGCTGCGCGATCAAGCTTTGGCTGCTGTACATCAGAAATGATTATTTGACTACACCCGCCGGCTAGTGCGCAAAGTGCGGTAACTATGCCGATTGGCCCGGCACCGATGACGACTGCCACGTCACCTGGAACGATCTTTGCTTTGGTAACCGCGTGCATGCCAACCGAAAGTGGTTCAACTAGCGCGCCTTCTTCGAACGAAACGTTGTCTGGCAATTTGTAAGTAAAGGCCGCTGGGTGATTTAGTTCGTAACGAAGTGCCCCGTGTGTTGGCGGGGTTGCCCAGAAAGTGCAATGTGGGTCGAGGTTGTAGATGCCCGCGCGAAGTGCTCGGCTGCCCTCTGGGGGAATGCCGGGCTCCATGCAGACACGGTCACCTGGTTTTAGATGTGTCACTTTTTCGCCAACGGCAACCACTTGGCCTGAAGCTTCGTGTCCTAACACCATGGGCTCAGTAAGTTTGAACGGGCCGATGGCCCCGTGTTTGTAGAAATGAATGTCACTGCCACAAATGCCGACGGTTCGCACCGCTACTCGAACGTCATTTGGCCCGAGCTCTTCTTCGATTTCGATATCGCGAAGCTGTATGTGATTCTTGCTCTCGAGCACGAGGGCTTTCATGTGGGCCTTTCTTGTTTTCTGGGTTGGCATATTGTGTCGCCCTGACATCGTGGCGTTATGACGGGGGCGTTGACATGACCTTGCGGGACAAAGTTGTTCTGATCACCGGGGGAAGCAGCGGCATCGGGCGTTCAATGGCGCGGTCATTGGCCGCTGAAGGTGCGAAGGTAATGGTCACGGGGCGCTCTGAAGAGAGATTGCAAAATCTGGCAGCAGAACTTGGTGGCCCGCACGCGTATTTCGTCGCTGACGTTGCAAAAGTTGAGGACGCCACCGCGCAGGTTGATGAAGTTCTGCGCCGATTCGGGCAACTAGATGTGGTGGTAGCCAACGCCGGAATTTACGCAGACGGCAATACTTGGGAGGGCGACCCCGCCTACTTCGCGCAATTGATTTCGACAAACGTGACTGGGTTGATTTTCACCATCAACGCGGCGTTGCCTCACATGCTCGAGCGTGGGCAAGGCGATGTTGTCGCGACTAGTTCGATTTCAGGGCACAAGCCGATCTACTGGGAGCCGGTTTATTCGGCATCGAAGCACGCAGTTCAGTCGTTCGTGCACGGGTTGCGGCGGCAGTTGATTGATACCGATATCAGGGTCATGTCGGTTGCGCCTGGGCGAACTTTGAATGAGCTTTGGGGCATTACAGACCCGAAAGAAATTGCCGAAATCATCGAAAAGCGTGAAGGCTTAACTTCTGAAGACGTTGCCGAGGCGTTGGTGTTTATGCTCACGCGCCCGCGTCATGTCACCGTTCGTGATTTGGTGATGCTGCCAAGCAACCAGCACCTATAGACGCGGGGTAATCACCAGTAGGTCGCCGTTGTCGGTGGTAGCTAGCAGGCGACCCCGTCCATCAATTTCCATATCGCGTAGGCGCTGTCCAACCGGAATAATTTTGGTGTCTCGTACTTTGTTGTTGGCATCGAGATTGATTCTGACGAGAGACTCTTCGCGCAACGTACCCATTAAGAGCTGCCCCGCCCAACTGCCCCAATTAACAGACGAGGTGTTGCGCGGAACCTGCACTAACGCGGTCGGGGCCACCGAGGGCACCCAGTAGTAAAGCGGGGCCTGGTAGCCAGCCGTGGTGCCAGTCTTTTCAGGGATGACGTAGTCACCTGCGCTGTAAGGCTCACCGAAGGTTACGAAGGGCCAGCCGTAGTCGCGGCCTTGCGTTATGAGATTTAGTTCGTCGCCGCCACGAGGCCCGTGCTCTGTCAACAGTAACCGACCTTTGTCGTCGATCAATATTCCCTGGGCGTTACGGTGGCCTTGCGAGATTTCAGTGGTCTTTGATTTCGTGATGCGAAATGTTTTGCCCAAGTCACCTCGCTTTGCTCGGCTGTTAATTTCGGGGTAACCGAGGTCGCCAATCGTTAGGTAGGCACTGGTTTCATCAATTGCAAACAGGCGCCCCGCCGCATGTTGAACTGCTGAGATTGGCACGCACGGTTTGCTGGTGAACCAAGTGCCGACGCGAGTGAGCTTGTTCGTGGTTCGGTCAAGCGCTAATTCGTCAACCACCACTTCTACGCAGCCCTTTGATTTGCCCAGTCGCGGGTACGAGGCCAGCAGGCGCGCTGAAGTGGGTGATTGAGACAAGATCGCGATGTCAGTGATTGCGAATCGTGAGTCGTTTGGTCGGTCGGCTTTTGCAATTAGTGAGCCAAGGGGTTTGAGTGATCTCGTGGTTTGGTCAAAGGTAAAGATCGTGCCGCCGGATTTGCCACCACCGAGAAGGACTTGACCGTTGTCAAAGATGGTGAGAGCTGGGCCGCGCGTGCTACCTGACCCGCCAGTTGCTGCCGAAGTGACTGCGATGCTTTCGATGTTGAGTTTTAGGTCGGCCGCTTGGGCAGGCGCAATCAACGTGACTGAGATTGCAAGTGCACTTAAGACGGCTATCGTGCGATTCATGTCTCGATTATTGCGAGAGGTCTGGGTTTTCGCCTGATGTTTGATTTGCCGGGGCTTGCTGAGATCTATAAAAAATATGGTGATGATTTCGCAGCACCCATTGCGAATTTCGACATTGGTGGCAGGAGTTTTGATTTCGACGCGGCCCCCGTCCTGATGGGGGTGGTAAATCTTTCAGCGGATTCTTGGTATCGGTCGAGTGTTGCCGGTAGTGCTGCTGAGGCAATCGAGCTCGGTAAGCGAATCGCCGGCGAGGGCGCCCACGTAATTGATATCGGCGCCGAGGCGACGATGGCTGAAACTGCGGTACGCGAGGCCGAACAACAAGTAGCTGCCTTGGTTCCCGTTATTGCGGGTTTGCGTCAGGCTGGGGTGTTGGTTTCGGTTGAGACTTACCTGCCCGACGTGGCTCGAGAGTGCCTAGCCGCAGGGGCGAACGTCTTGAATCTGACTGGTCGTGCGCATGAACGCGAGATTTTTGAATTGGCGGCTGCGTACCAGGCCGCGGTTGTCATGTGTTTCGTGCAAGGTGAGACTGTCCGGGAGGTTCGTGACTTTTCAGGTGGCGTGGATTTCATGGACGAGATGGTCGAGCACTTTGAAGAGCGAGTAGCCGCAGCGACGGCC
>Ga0194134_10006240_pt1 | contig 10809 bp, 12 predicted proteins | sample TA2KigOff0mmetaG_FD_148602 | JGI IMG/M metagenome (GOLD analysis project Ga0194134, IMG submission 148602) | Freshwater microbial communities from Lake Tanganyika, Tanzania - TA2015056 Kigoma Offshore 0m | ecosystem: Environmental > Aquatic > Freshwater > Lake | place: Tanzania: Lake Tanganyika... | reverse complement strand
TCAAAGATACAGCAACCGCTGCTAAAACAGTGCCAGGTAAGTTTTGGAACCATCGTGAAACATATGAAATGGAACAATATGGACGTACTACGTTTTACAAACGTACAGAGTTGGTTACGAAAGAAGACATTATTAACGGTGACACTCAACGTAACTGGAATGCTCCAAACGTCTGTGCTTATTATCAAAAGTCCGTTGATTTACACCGCGCTGTAAAACATTTCGAGGAAGGATTGTTTGCAACAATTCCTCGTTGGGAAGATACGTCTTCTATCTTTGAGCGCCTCTGCACCAAACACATCTATCAAGTCATGCACTTTCCCAAAGACATGCACTTGGAATTTGATAGTGATTGGCTGCCAACTGTCGATGAGATGTTTGCAAAAACAGGACGTATTCGCCAACTTATTAGCCAAGGAGGTGGTTATGCACTCAATGAATACCGTAAGTTCCTGGCTGTCAAACCTATTCTTGATACACCGTTCTTTCGGCGGTGGATGCAAGAGAAGTACACAGCTGCTATCAATGCTTTCAATGATCCAGCAACAACAAAGAAGAAGGATGTCACCAAACATTTCAGCTGTGTTCTGGCACTAGCTGAAAAGATTCATTACGTTAATGATATTTGGCCTGACTGTCCAATTGATTTCTATCAATCCAATCTTGATGCACTCTTGGGTACTGCATTCCGCGATAACCTACCTCAAATTAGTTTTGCTAAGGAATGGTTACGTGAGCATATGCCTGTTGCATCATTCTTCCAGATGCTTAACAAGTTCCATGACAAAGCAGCAGAAGAAGCAAAGCGCAATAATCATTTCTTTTCAATCTCTGAGTATGGCATCCACGTCTTTTCGTTCCAACATTGGAATGACACACTGTCAATGCTTGAGCGCATCATCAAGAATTTCAAAGACAATAACGAAACATTTACGCCACCCAAACGTTGGCGCATTGAAGAATTCCATGATTATGTTCAGGCTGAATCCTGGAAGATAACTAATCCAAACGAAAGTTTGCCACAGGATTTATTCCCTGAGCCCATCAAGGTTGATCTTGATGGTCAATCATGGTCATTCTTCCAGCCACATGACACACATCAGTTGGCCTTATGGGGTCAAGCCGTACGTAATTGCGTTGGCTCTGCATCCCATTACGCAGAAGCTTGCAAGAAAAAGAAACATTTCCTTGTTCTTTGCATGCTTGATAGCAAGCCTCAGTTCACCATCCAACTCAACGTTGAGATGGGTATGATGTCTGTCCAACAAATCGTTGGCTTATCCAACCAACGGTTGTCGCAAGAACAAAAGGATCAGTACACCAAAGCCTTTGGCTTGGCCTTGCAATCTCGTGAGGCTACGCTAAAGTCCTAACGGCCGAAACCAAATTGACGAGCCTTAGCCTCGATACTAGGGCTGGTCTTAACCCATGACACATGACTACACCGATGATCAACTTCTGGCTATGGCCATGGCAAACATCGGAGACTTCATTCATGACAACTCTCCGCATTACGTTTTGATCGAAGACGATCCACGTAATGAAGAAGACTACGATACATGGGCTTACGGTACTGAACCGTTGCCTCACGATCACACTTGGCGTTCTATTTCAATTGAAGTAGATGTAAGTCCAAGTGCGCCCGAGTAGCCCAGCGGAAGAGGCAAACGACTTAAAATCGTTCCAGCGTGAGTTCAAATCTCACCTCGGGTACCAATCCACCTATTCAATTCACACCATGCAAATCCTTGCTGCTTTCAAATCAGTTATCCCAGAGTTCCATGCTTTCTCCGACGACGACAATCGTTACAACCTCGGCGCAACATGGACTGCACCAGACGGTCTCAAGGACTACCACAACCTTGAGTTACGGTACGTTCACAACTCTGAGCGCCTTGCGCTCCAGGGCGATCCTCAGCCAGATGGTAGTTGGAAATACACAGAGCCCAATGGTTCTGTCCACACTATCACGGCAGACCGTGCTCAGCATTTTATGGAACAAACCCATCAACATGCCACGTTAATGTGTGCAATGCTTGACAAACTTAAAGCGTCTGGCGTTATTGTTGAAACCATTGATGCACAAGCAACAGTTGCTTAAGTTTTTTAAATGACTATAAGGCCCCTGGTTTTTCAGGGGCTTTTTTTTAAAAACTTGTTATAGTAACTTAGCTTTAAATAACATTCATGATTTCTACTGCTGAAAAAGCTCGCCGACTTTTCTTTAAAAAGGTTGATAACTGCTATTGGAACCCCAAGCTAGAAATTGTTGAGCTCCCTAATGGAGATCGTACTGTTATCGCAAATGATCCAATCAAAGAAGGTAGTGTCTTAGTTGTTCTTAATAAAGACACTGCATTCTCTAATGACAAAGCTAAACAACTTTCCAAATATTCCTTGGAAGGTTTAGATGAATCATTGGTGATTCCTGCTTATTTGTATCAGTTTTATACAAAACAAATTGATAATGCTCCGTTTGGTTATGAGCATTATTTCAATGCGTTGCCAACGTATGGATGGTACGCGGAAAATCATTTGCTACTTAAAACATATTTGGAAAACCAAGATGCAGATCTTAAAGCCCTGGGCTCTAACTTGTTCTTAATTAATAAAATTATTTCTTTAATTGAATGGATTACAGATATTGATGAGTTAAACCATACTTTTAATCGCGATGAAGCAATTCGATCTGTATTAATTTGCGCTACTCGTTCTTGGTCTTCTATTGGCCTTGTTCCATGGATTGATTTCTTTAATCATTCCTACAATGGAAGCCTTCTGTCTAACGAAGGTACAACCATTGAAGCCACTCATGCTTATGAGAAAGGCGAACAAGTCAATACAAGTTATGGTCCTAAAGATAGTCTGCAATTACTTTCCATTTATGGATTTGTTGCTGACGAAAAAACTGTAACAATTTATCGACCAAATATTAGTCCGCTTGCTCCTGCTATTGACGATGAAATCAAAAAGTACCAGGCATTTGCAGAAGAATACCCTTTCCTTTTGGGTACAGAATTAAATAATTTTGACAGTTTTATTGCTCATTTCCGTTTAAGCGCATTAAAGAAATATGATTTGTTTTATGTAAATAATTTAGAACAAGATTATAAACAAATTATTAACGTTGAAAACGAATACCAAGCCCTTAAGTTGGCTTTGTTCTGCGTAAGTGAAACTGAAAAACATTTGAGCGGTATTGTTGAACAAATTACTTCTGTAATTAAATCAGTGCCACGAGAATTTCAAGAAGACTTTGATGCTAAAGCTACGATCATTAACACTGTTCGTGAGCGCATTAGAGATTATTGGAATTCCTTAATCTCTGTTTAAGGTTTGGGTATTGGCTTTTGCTGCATGCCATTTACAATGAATCCGATCTTTCCTCCCCGGTTATGCCGGGGTTTTTCTTATGTCTGATCTGTCGCAAAACAAACCAATTGATTTGGATCTGGTTGATAAAGTTTATTCTTTAATTCCAGAAACAACGTGGTCACACGTTATTAAATCAATGGTTGTGCATCTTGTTGATGCAATGCCAGGTAAAGTGCTTTATCGTTTAACAGGTTCTGTTGAAGATTTTGATAAAGCAGAAGAAATTTTAAATTTATTTTATGAACCGCAGGAAAAGTATAAAGAATTAATTATTGATTGTTTTAAAATTTTTGGCGCTGAAGATACTCTGTATTTTCTTGAAGCATTAAAACTAGATGAATATGCAAAGTCTTTAGACGTTGCAATAACCGATAGTGCACCATGCTCAATTGATCTCTAATGAAATGCCCAAGTTGCGCTAGTACAAACACACGCGTTATTTGTACCAAACAATTTAATGGTTTTACCAAACGGTACTGCCGTTGTTTTTCATGTAACTTCAAGTACCGCACTGTTGAAAAGTATGAATCTGTTAAGCCTGGTCCCAAGAAAGGCATGCCGCGTCCCGGTAAAATTTCCCGTGGCAGTAAACATGGTTCAGCCATTCTCACTGAAAAGAATGTTCTTCACATTCGACGTATGCATGCCTGGGGTATCACTCACCAAGTGATCGCTAACAAGTACGACATGAGCACTTCGTACATTTCACGCATCATTAACCGCAAAGTCTGGACTCACATCTAATGCCATCCAAACCACAATTCACCTATGCCGTGGGTGATCGCGTTGCAGAACGCCCCAAAACCCATGGCATCTTCACTAACAATCCGGAGACTCGTGCACGCATTGCTCAACACAGAAGCCAACGCTATGGCACTGTGCTTGAAATCAAAACCAAACGTAATGTTCGTGGCCGCAACATTAAGCTGATGGTTGTCCAATGGGATCACCTCACTTCACCCAGTGAACACCCGCAGATGCGGCTTTGTCCTATTGCACATTTGCCGCAGCTCAGCAACAATGTCTCAGTTCCTGGAGAGTAGACATGCGCGTTGACTTGGTCTGGGTCACACCCAATGCAGAAGAGATGATCGTACGTATGGCACGCGTCTCTTCTCCAAAAAATCAAGACAATATGGATACTGCTCCACGCTTATTGCAATACTTAATTAAACACAAGCACTGGTCGCCGTTTGAAATGGCGAACATGACTGTAGAAATTGAAACAACGCGTGCAATTTCACCACAAATTTTAAGACATCGTTCGTTTAGTTTCCAGGAATTTAGTCAGCGGTATGCTGATGCAAAGGAACTTGGCTCTGCAGTTATCCCACATCTGCGCCGCCAAGATAATAAGAATCGTCAAAACAGTATTGATGATTTAGATACACAAACAATCGCTGGTTATTACCGTCGTATAAGCCAAGTTTATGAAGATGCCGAACATCTATATCATGAGATGATTAGTAACGGCATTGCAAAAGAATGTGCTCGTTCTGTTTTGCCGCTTTCAACACAGACCCGTCTATTTATGAACGGCACCATTCGGTCGTGGATACATTATCTACAGCTTCGCAGCGACAATGGAACCCAACTCGAACACCAACAAATCGCTCAACAAATCAAACGAATCTTCTGTGACCAGTTCCCTGTTATTGGGGAAGCTGTCTTCCAAGAAGAAACCCCCGGTTGAGCCAGGGGTTGATGAGTGGCAATCAGAAGGTCACGGTCGGTTGTTTTTTTAATTCCTTGATGGCATGCTTGGATTCAATATCCTTGCGTGCCGTTTTCTTTTTCTGGTTAACCAGATACACAATCAATGCTTTGTTCATTTGATTTTGCCTCCGATCAGATAAGGAAGATAGCCAATGTTACGGTATGTCAGCCGTAGCCAGGGGCGGTGGACTAAGTTCCACCAGTCCCTGTCCTTCTTGGCTTGTTGTTCCTTGTCATACTTACAGCCGCGATACGTTAATTCCATTTCAATATGTATTTATTGATACGGAAAGTATATGACGGTTGTACTGCATGATGTCGTTCACCCTGTAACACAAACTTAATTTCGCTTGATGTTTTCGTCCTAAGCATGACGTTAAACTGCTTACATACCACACCACACAACACCATGAAACTCCTCAAGTTTTCTACCGGTAACGGTAAGCTCAAGAATCGTCTAATCTTTTCACTGCCCGCTGGTTATTCTTGCCCGCATGCTGGTGTCTGCAAAACTTTTGCTGATCGTACCACCGGCGGCATTACCGATCTGCCGCAGCTCACCGGCACAACAGCAGATGACTTCCGTTGCTTTGCTGCCATGGCAGAAGTACGCCCCAACGTACGGGAAGCGCGGTGGTACAACTGGGATCTGCTGCGTGAAACCATGCATGGCAACGGCAACCAAGTCACTCTCATGCGTGATCTGATCGATTTGTCATTGACCGTATCACCACCCAAGCAATTGGTTCGTGTCCATGAGTCAGGTGACTTTTGGACAGAGAACTATATGAAGGCGTGGCTGATGGTTGCAGCAGAGCGCCCCGCCCAAACCTTCTACGCTTATACCAAGTCCTTAGGCATGTGGATCAACCTAGCCGATCTTATTCCACCCAACTTCTTTCTTACTGCGTCCCATGGGGGCACACTCGACTACCTAATCCCTAAGCACCCCAAGGTGTTTCAGCGTATTGCCCATGTGGTTTACACAGAAGAGGAAGCGGCCATGCGCGGTCTTGAAGTTGATCATGACGACAGCCACTGCTTGGGTAACAAACCGTTTGCACTGCTGGTTCACGGCAGCCAGCGGGCTGGTAGCGACGCATCCAAGGCTATTGCTCAACGTAAGAAGGAAGGTGGATTTGTTGGATACGGCACATCAAATCGGAAATAATTCCTTGGTATTTGCATTGTTATTTAGGTGAGATATTATCTAAACGTTCTGATTGCGTTCATTGTGAGCTACGTCATTGCCACCTGGAAAAATGGTGTGCCATATGCTATTACTGCCTGTAATCAAACCAGGCAATTCCTTCTTATTCCATTAGACTCTGACGTAGCTTTGAACAAGATTTTCTCCCATCCTTATCGAGCGGGGGCACAACAAATCTTGGCGTGGATTAACAAGAACAATGACCAGCTTGCAAATCAGGAACTCTCTATTCAAGATGAAGCCCGATTCTGCAAGTGATACCTGGCTCATCTTTGACTTGGAGTCAGACAACCTTTACGATCACGTAACAGTTATCCATTGCTTGGTCATTCATGATATTAGACGCCAACAAACTTTTACTTATGGGCCTAATCACATTGTTGATGCTCTTGCTCATCTGGCAACCGCTAATGTTTTGATTGGTCACAACATTATTTTCTACGACCTTCCGGTCCTACAAAAGCTGCATTCATTTGACACCAAATCACGCATCATTGACACTCTCATTTGCACACGATTGATCTGGCCCAAGGAACTTCTCTATGACCTTGACATCGAACAACATTTGCAGGTTCCACCGAAGTTACGTGGATCCGCATCACTTAAGGCCTGGGGATGGCGCCTGGCCGATCATAAGATCGACTTCAAGGACTTCTCCGTCTATTCCCAGGAGATGTTGGACTACTGCGTCCAGGACGTTGAGGTCACTAAAAAACTTTGGCAACACATTTGTAGGCAACACTACCCAGAGCCGGCGCTCAAACTTGAGCATGACTTTGCGCTGGCAATTAATCGACAAATTAGAACAGGTTTTCCTTTTGATATTGATGCATGCCTTGATTTGGTGGATGGTCTCAGAGCAAAACAAACACAACTTGAAGACCACTTAAAAGAAATTTTTCTCCCAATCAAACATGAATCTACTTTTATTCCAAAAGTTAACAACGCTAAACGTGGTTATATCAAAGGCGAACCGTTTATTAAAGTCTCGTATGAGATGTTTAATCCTGGCTCTCGCCAGCAAATTGTTGATCGTTTACATAAGAAATACGGATGGGTACCTAAGAAAACAACTGAGAAGGGCAATCCTGTTCTTGATGATGATGTATTGGATGCTCTTCCCTACCCAGAAGCCAAACCATTGGCTGAATACATGCTCATCAAAAAACGACTAGGGCAGATCGCAGATGGAAACAATGCTTGGCTCAAACTTTTTAACAATGAATCTGGTTGTATCCACGGCGACCTTATTACTAACGGTTGTATTACTGGGCGCTGTGCACACCGTAATCCAAATATGGGCCAAGTCCCTGCAGCTTACTCCCCATATGGAAAGGAATGTCGCAATTTATTCCACGCTCCTTACGGGTGGGACCTCATTGGCATTGATGCTAAAGCACTTGAACTACGTTGCCTCGCTGGGTATTTGGCCCTCTGGGACGACGGAGAATATGCCGCTCTTGTTGTGAATCCAGACATTGATATCCATACGTATAACCAAGAACAGTTTGGTGTTGATAGTCGTGATATTAGCAAGAGGTTGTTGTATGGAATGTTGTATGGTGCTGGTGCATTAAAGGCCGGTGCAATTATTAATCCGGATGAAAAAAATGAATTAGTTCTGCGTCAACTAGGAAGTAATGCAATTAATTCATTCATGCAAGGCGTGCCTGCACTTAAAAAACTTAAACAAAAGATTGATGAAACTATTGGATCTCGTGGTTATTTGCGTGGTCTTGATCGTCGCGTTTTACATTGTCGCTCTGAGTTCAAAGGATTAAACGTGCTTTTGCAATCAGCAGGTGCCATCCTAATGAAACAAGTTGTTGTCTTTACGCAACGCAACATTGAACAAAACCTTGGCTTGGTGCATGGCCAGGACTGGCAACAACTCCTGATGGTGCACGATGAAATACAGATTGCTTGTGCACCGGAGCACACTGACAAAATTCGTGAGCAAGCTATGATGGCATTTCCGCAAGCCCAGGAATTCTTTGGGTTCCAGTGTCTTATTGAAGGCGACTCACGCGTTGGTAAGACTTGGGCGGATACACACTAACTTCTTGTCCCAGGTATGACATTAAACTGCCTTCCACCCTACTTTCAAACCAATGAATTTCTTTGCCGGTTGCGCTCAGCTTCTCGAAGATCCAAGGGAAGTATTTACAGGAGCCAACTCAACTGCAATGCGGTGCATGATTAGCTTACCTGCTGTCGGTGCCAAAAAAGCAGATACGCCTATCGAACTCAACATCTACGGCAAGACGGCTGAACGTTTTGTACGGATGAAAAAGAACATGGGAATCTATCTGCATGATTCCACATTGCGTTACGACCTTGACACCAGACAATTTTCTTTACATGGCGGTGTAATTGGCACGGTCAATGCCGAATCATTTCCCATCTTGAACACTGTCATCCTCAGTGGGCGGTGTGTTAAAGATGTCAACCATGAAGATGAACGTGCTTTTAAAACCACGCCAAGTGGTTTGATGATTTGCAATCAAACTCTTGCAGTTAACACAGGACGTAATCAATCGGATCTCTTTAACTTCTACGCTATCAATAGCGTGGAAGATAAACCAAATTACGCAGAACTTCTTTGCAACTTCACACGCAAAGGCACTGGCTTAACAATTAAAGGACGGCTTGTTACTGATAGCTGGATCGATAAAGATTCCAGGGAAAAGAAAATACAAACAAAAATTGAACTTAAGAAAATGACGCTTGCTCCCAAGGCAAGTGACGGCTCCTCGTCTATCCAGCCGCAGACAACCGTGGCATCAGAAGGCAGCGTTGGTTCACTGTGGGGCGGACGCACCATGGATGAACAACCGGATCCTTGGGGACAGGGCGGCAGCGGCTTGCCTGATCTACCCGGTCAATACGGTGACCCTGGCCACGTGGATGACGGCGCTCCTTTTTGATAAGAAACATAAATGTGTCAAGGCGTTTAGTTGCTTCTAAACTAGGCGCCCGTCTTGGGATGACGTTAAAAGCATCCGTTGTCCTACTACGACCTAACCATGACAGACACTCCAACTGACATGATGAGTGATGCTTGGATGGAAAACATTCAAGCCACTACAACCCCTGCCTCTTCTCCGAAACTTACTAACAAAATGACTGTGAAGAAAACCTCTGCCATCGCCATGCGGAACCCTGACTCTTTCAAAATTTTTCAAGACAAGAAGTTTATTTCCGGTTACCAAAACCTTGTTACCATCCAGCCCCTCAACAAGTCCAAAACACGCGGTTGGTTCGTGCGCAAGTCAGATCTTGACACTTGTGGATGGGACGCCACTGAAGATCAATTTGCTAAAGGTTCAGTTCTCTGGGGCTACAAGCAAACTTTTGGTATGGCTCCCAATACTTCAGTGGAAGAAGGACTCAATTTTATTGAGCCTCGCGTTCAAATCCTTTTGCGTTCTCCCCTCATGGTTGAGGAAGCAACTGGGATGAGGCAGACGATTGGAACTTTTGAAGATCCAGATGTCAAAGAATTGTTTGAAGCTGACAAAATTGCATCGGATCTTGCTAATAGCAAAGGTGAAACATACAAGCGCAAGTACAGCGTTCGTACCAAGTACCTCGTTTACATCCTGACGGAAGACAACAAACGCGCCCACAAGATCCCAATGGTCCTGACCTTGAAGGGATTAAACGGCACTGATGTGTCTGAGAAAATCAAAATGTATGAAAAAGAAATGTCTAAGTGCTTGAGCAAAGTAATAAATTCGGAGGTGCCGTATGCATTCAACGAAAAGTTTCATGCAACCACGGTGTTTGCTCCCGTCCTTGCTAATGAGATGCGCGGTGCTAACAACGTTGAAATCTGCGCCATTGAATCCTTTGAGATTCCAGATTACAGCTCACTGGCTGAAGCGGTTAGTTCACTGAGTCGCCTTAGCATTCCCGATGAAGATCGTGAATCTACTTGGAGGTTCCAGGAAATGTTTGCGGATTATATTAATCAGCATGCACGACAGGACGCTGAAAAACTAGGTGGCGCCTACGGAATCAAAGCTGGTGTTGAAATCTTGCCTGTCGGTCGCATCACGGATGTTGAAGTGAAAGCTTTGCCCGCTCGTGATATGACAACGGGCGAGGATGACTCACTCCTTTGATGTAATCTGGGGATTGGTCAGATCATCTTGATCAACAGCAATGTTGCTGAAAATGAATATGTCTTGTATCAATCCCCTTATAACACCTTGCCTTTGTGTAGCGATCCTCGCCAAGAGGGTCGCTATTTCTCTTAGTGCATAAACCGAATCACATTCTTGGATTGTACGCTTTAATTTCTCTTCCCAAAACTTATCATCAAGTGATGGCTCAATTTGAAATTTAGACAATGGCACGTACTCAATTTTGTCCATGAAATGTATTCGATTGTCAATCAATTTTACTCTTATAGTTAACAATGACAAGTCCCACTTCAATGTATTAACAATTACATTATGAAATCAGAACACAAAGCAGCGATAAAAACTGCTGGCACCTTTGGT
>Ga0194134_10006233_pt1 | contig 10824 bp, 10 predicted proteins | sample TA2KigOff0mmetaG_FD_148602 | JGI IMG/M metagenome (GOLD analysis project Ga0194134, IMG submission 148602) | Freshwater microbial communities from Lake Tanganyika, Tanzania - TA2015056 Kigoma Offshore 0m | ecosystem: Environmental > Aquatic > Freshwater > Lake | place: Tanzania: Lake Tanganyika... | reverse complement strand
TTTAAATTCTTCGATGCGTGTGAGGACGCCGGCGTGCCCATTTCCGTCCGCACCTCCAAGATCGGCAGCACGCCTCCCGGCCCCTGAAAAAAACCCCCGTTCTCCCCATCCGCCTCTACGGCGACCCTGTCCTTCGCCAGCCGGCCACCGCCGTCCGCCCGCCCGACCCCAAACTCCGCGAACTGGCGGCAGCTCTCGAAGCCACCATGAACGAGGCGGAGGGCGTCGGCTTGGCCGCCCCGCAGGTCGGCATCTCCCTCCAGATCGCCGTCATCGATCTCCGCAAGGTGGAAAAACGCCCCTCCAGCTTGGAAATCGAAGGCCAGCCGGTGGACTGGAAAAAGCATATGCCCCTCTTTTTCTGCAATCCCGTCCTCACCCTCACCCGCAAACGCGAGGACTCCAGCGAGGGCTGCCTTAGCTTTCCGGGCCTCCTCGGGGATGTCCGCCGCAGCCTCCGCATCCAGATGGACTACCTCGACCTGGAAGGAAAAAAAATGCGCCTCGCCGCGGGCGGCCTGCTGGCTCGCGCCATTCAGCACGAGGTTGATCATCTCATGGGCGTGCTGTTCATCGACCGGATGGAACCCGAGGTCCGTCGCCCCCTGAAGCCGGCCCTCGACGAACTCCTCGCCAAGGCCAAGGCGGGCACCGAAGCCCGCTGAACCCATGCTGATCCTCGCCGATGCGCTGGTCTCCACACCGGACCGCATCCTTCACCCCGGCCGACTCCGGGTTTCCGGCCGCACCATCCAGGAAGTCGGATCGGATCTCCAAGCGTTGCCGGGAGAAGAAGTTCTCGAACTGCCCGGTCTGACCCTGGCTCCCGGCTTTCTCAACCTGCACGCCCACCTGGAACTCTCCCCCCTCCACGGAAAAGTTGCGCCACGTCTTCCTTTTTCTGAATGGCTTCGGCAGATCCTTCTTTTGCTTCCCGGCCTGCATGCCACCGCGCGCACCGCCTCGATCCTGGAAGCTTCCCGCTCCGCAGCTGAGTCCGGCACCACCACCATTCTTACGATCCTTTCCGATCCCCGCTCGTTGGCCGGACTCGCGGGCACTCTGCCCAGGATTTGGTGGGCGCTGGAATTCATGGATCTCCATGGGGATCCACAACCGGCCGTCCAAATGGATCGTTTGGCCGCGTGGCTCTCCCGCCATCCCGGCTGTGACTGGCACGCCGCCATCTCCCCCCACGCGCCCTACAGCGCCTCGACGGATCTCTACCGTGCCTGTGCTGGCCTCGCCCAGACCCTGCGCATGCCCTTCACGACCCACTGGGCCGAGTCGGCCGAGGAAGTGGAACTTTTTCAAACAGGAGGTGGATCCTTACGACCGCTCCTGCCCGATGGATGGATTCCTGGATCCCTTTCCGAGCGTTCTGGAGCTTTGCCCATGGGTTCGCTGCTGGCCCACGCCAATCATCTCAAGCTGGCCGACCTGCAAAACCTTCAAACCCGGGGTTGTTTCGTGGTTCACTGCCCCACCACCCATGCGTGGTTTGGTCGGGAACCCTTCGCTCTGCAAAAGTTCCGCCAGCAAAAACTGCCTGTCATCCTCGGCACCGACAGCCCCGCCAGCGGTGCCAACCCGTCCTTGGATTTGCGGGTCGAAGCCCGGGCCTTTCAACAAGCCCATCCCCAAATTTCGTGGTCGGAGATCTGGTCCATGCTCACCACCCTCCCCGCCTCGGCGCTCGGCCAAGCCGATCGCCTCGGCACCCTCACCCCTGGAGCCGAGGCTGATTGGATCGCCTGGCGTCTGCCCTCCGCCCCGGCTTCGTCCCCCCCGCCCCATCCCATCCCCGCCATTCTCACCTCCACTGAACCCGCCGAAATCATCAGCGTCGCCGGCCGCCTCCATCATCTTGAACGTACCTAGCATTTCCTCTCGTCCCTCTTTTGCCGCCTCGGCACGATAGGAACGATGGCTGCTTCCCTGACCGCCCTGTTGGAAGAAAGAAAAGTGTCCCGGTCCGCCCGTGGTTCCCAGCGGTCCCTGCCCACGGAAGCCGCCCCTCTCTCTTTTGCCGATAATGATTACTTGGGCCTCGCCCGCGAACCCCGGGTGGCCGAAGCCGCCGTCCGTGCCATTCGGGAATCGGGAACTGGCGCCCGCGCCGCCCGGCATCTGGCCGGCCCCTGCCCGGAGCACACCCGCCTGGAAAAGGGCTTGGCGGAGTGGAAAGGGACGGAGGCCGCTCTGGTCTTTGCTTCAGGCTATCAAACCCCCCTTGGCGTGATTCCCTCTCTGGTCGGGGTCAAAGACACCGTCCTGTTGGAGCGGAACGCCCACGCCTGCCTCTTTGACGGGGCTCGGCTCTCCGGTGCTCGTCTCCGCCTTTTTGCCCGAAACGACGCCGCCAGCCTTATGGAGATGCTGACCTCTTGCCGTCGGCTGAATCCGGAGGGAAAGATGCTGGTCGTTGCCGAATCCCTCCATTCCATGGACGGGGATTTCCTTGATCTCCGCAGCCTGGTGACTTGTAAAAACCACTTCGGTGCTTGGCTGCTGCTCGACGAAGCCCATGCGGGCGGGGTGACTGGACCCGAAGGCGCTGGCTGGGCGGCGGAGCAAGGGTGCGTAGCGGAGGTCGACGTGCAGATGGGAACGTTGGGTAAGTCGCTCGGGTCGGCCGGCGGATTCGTGGCCGCCCGCGCTCCGGTCATTGACCATTTCCTGAACGAGGCACGCACCTTCCTCTTTGGTACCGCCCCAGCCCCGGCTGCCATGGCCGCCGCCGGCCAGGCGTTGCAGATCATCCGCTCGGCGGAAGGAGCCAGCCTCCGCCGAAAATTGCAGGAAAACATTCAATTGTTTTCGGCGGAATCCCCGGAACCAAAACCCGGGCCGATCCAGACGCACCGCTGCCCCTCCAATGACCGGACGGTTCGTTCCCGGGATTTCCTCCGGGCTACTGGCATCGAGGTGGCCGCCATCCGCCCGCCCACCGTACCGGCAAGCACCGCCCGTCTGCGGATCAGCCTCTCTGCCCGGCACTCCGCGCCGGACATCCGCCGCCTGCTCGACGGTTTGGCCCGGCTCCGGGACGCGTGAGCGCAGCCGAGACGATCCGGCTCGACCGGAAACATCTCTGGCACCCCTTCACCGCAAATTCCGCTTGGATGGATGAATCCTTTCAACCCGTCAGCATTGTCGCGGGGGAAGGGAGCTGGTTGATCGACGCGGCCGGCCGCAGGTATCTGGACGGAAACTCCTCCATTTGGACCAACCTGCACGGCCACCGCCATCCCCGGCTCGACGAGGCCGTCCGGTCCCAATTAGGAAAAATCGCCCACTCCTCCTTTCTGGGCCTGACGCATGAGCCGGCCGCCCGCCTGGCGCAGGAACTTCTCGCCTTCGCCCAACCCGGCCCAGCATCGGCGCTGAATCGTGTTTTTTTTTCCGACGACGGCTCCACCGCCATGGAGGCCGGTCTGAAAATGATTGTGCAGTCCTTCGCCCAGACCGGCCAACCGCAGCGCATTCGGTTCGTCTCCCCCGCCGGCGCTTACCATGGGGATACCGTCGGCGCCATGAGTCTGGGCCCCAGCGACCACTTTCATCGCCGCTACCAGCCCCTTCTCTTTTCCTCCCGCCGGGTGATGGCGCCCTTTTGCTACCGCTGCCGCTTCAATCGGGCTCAACCGGAAAAAGCCGATGCCCGTTCCTATCGGCAATGCAACTTCGAGTGCGCCACCCAGGCCGAGGAGGCGATTGCCGAAACCGGAAAGGATTTGGCGGCCTGGGTGCTGGAGCCGCGCGTCCAAGGGGCCGCCGGGATGGTCATGCATCCGGAGGGATACGCACAACGGACCTGCGCGGCCGCCCGCCAGGCTGGTGCCCGAATCCTCCTCGACGAGGTGCTCACAGCCTTTGGCCGAACCGGTCCGGCCATGTCCTTCCACGCCGAAGGAATCGCCCCGGACGTCATCGCTCTGGCCAAAGGCCTCTCGGGAGGCTACCTGCCGCTCGCCGCGACCTTGGTGAGCGAGGAGATTTTTCGGGCCTTTGACGGTCCTGCGGAAAACACCTTTTTCCACGGCCACAGCTACACCGCCAACGCGCTCGGCTGTGCCGTGGCCCGGGCCAGTCTGGCTCTGCTGCAGGATCCCGCGGAGCAGAAGCGTCGGGCTGATTTGGCCCAAAACCTCCGCGAACTTTCTCAGGATTTTTGGAAACACCCCCAGGTCGGGGATGTCCGCCAAGAGGGCACCATTCTTGCGGTTGAAATTGTGGCCGCTCGCGCGACCCGGCGGCCTTTTCCGGCCACTGAGCGTCGGGGCGCCCGGATTTGCCAAACCGCCAGGGAATTCGGACTCCTCACGCGGCCGATCGGGGATGTCCTGATTCTGATGCCCCCTTACTCCACCACGGCCAACGAACTGCAACAGATGGTGGAAGCTCTCCGCAAAGCCTTGGCGAAGGAACTTCCGGCGTGAAGGGAATTTTTATCACCGGAACCGACACCGGGGTCGGCAAGACGTACTTCACCGCCCTGCTGACCCGGATGCTGCGGGCCCAAGGTATCCCGGCGGTCGCTCTCAAGCCGGTGACGAGCGGCGATCGCGCTGATGCCCTCATCCTCCGCGAGGCGATGGGCGGGGCCTTGCCTGTACCCCAGATTAATCCCATCCACTTTGCTGTGCCCTTGGCACCGCATGCCGCGGGAATGCTGGAGAACCGTCCCTTCCCGTGGGACCAGTTGCGCTCCCACTGGCGGGAGATTTCTGAATCCCATCCGGGGCCCTTCTTAATCGAAGGGGTCGGGGGCTGGAGAGTGCCGCTGGATTCGAGCCGCACCGTGCGGGATTGGGCCCAAGAACTCGGCCTTCCGGTGGTGGTGATTTGCCGGGCCACCTTGGGCACCCTGAACCATACCCTGCTGACCCTGGATTCCATCCGCCAAACCGCCTTGCGGATTCCCGGTCTCGTGATGAACTTTGGGGCTGCCCCGGCGGACGAGGCTGCCCGCACCAACCCGGGAATTCTGGAAGCATGGTCAAACCTGCCGCTGGCCCCATTACCTGCCGGGGCCACCACGTTGGAAATTCCCGGATGGTTACGTTCGGTTCTGGTCTGATTCCACCGACCAGCGCGGATCCACGTCGCTTTGCCAGTCTGACTGTACCCCATCCAGGTGGCGTCGCGCCGTCACCGCTGCGATCATCGCTGCATTGTCCGTATTCCAACCCGCGACCGGCGTCAGGACATTTGCCCCCTCCCTCTGCGCAACCTGCTCCAAGGCCCGGGCCACCGCCTGATTGGCGCTGACCCCGCCGCTTACCGTCAAAAGTTTGCGCCCGGTCCGGCGGAGTCCCAGCCGACAGCGATCCGCCAGACACTCTGCGATCGCCGCCTGGACCTCCGCGCAGAAATGGGCCCGTGCGGTTCCCGGCTGGGCGATCTCTGGTTTTTTTTCAAGCAGGAGTCGCGCCGCGTTTTTCAGGCCGCTGAAACTAAAGTCCGCTTCCTCCGACCCTTTCATCGGCCGCGGCAGCTGGATTTTGCCGACCTCCCCCCGCACCGACTCCCGCTCGATCTCCGGGCCTCCCGGATATCCCAGGCCCACCATTCTTGCTAATTTGTCGAACGCCTCACCGGCGGCATCGTCGCGGGTCCCGCCGACCATCCGGCGCTGCGAGGCGGAGGGCACGTCCACCAGCAGGGTGTGTCCTCCGCTGGCGATCAGGGCAAGATGCGGAAACTCGGGCCACTTCCCACGGGAGACAAACGGACTAAAGATGTGCCCTTCCAGGTGGTTGATGGCGTGAAAGGAGGATTGCCGCGCCCAGGCCAACGACTTTCCCAATGCCAGCCCCACCAACAAGGCCGGGGCCAGTCCGGGACCGGCGGTGGCGCCCACCGCCTCCAGGGGTCTTTCCCCGCTCAGCACCCCTTGGATGATTTCCGGCAAAAGCTCGAGGTGTTGCCGGACGGTGAGTTCCGGCACAATCCCGCCAAGAGCACGGCTCTCTTCCGGACGGGTGGCCAGCTTTTGTCCAAGGAGACGGATTCGGGATTCATCCGCCTCGACCAAGGCGGCGGCGGTCTCGTCGCAGGAAGTCTCGATGCCGAGGGCCCGCACGATTAGCGGGCCGGGGCCGTGCGCCGTGCCACCACTTTCCATCCCCGCAGCACATCCACCGCCCGCTCCAATGGCTCGTCCACCACTTCGGCTGTCGCCTGCCCCGACTTGCGAAGGCCGGGACTGCGGCTTTCATACAGGGCTTTTTCCTCAGCGGACGTCATCCGCGCCGTGATGTCCGGTTGGATGCCCACCCCGTGAATTTTTCGCCCCGACGGGGTGGTGTAGTGCGCCGTGGTGAGTCGCACCCCGACGGCTGGCGTCACCGGGGCACTGATGGCTTGCACCGTCTGCACGGACCCCTTTCCAAAAGTGAGTTCCCCCACCACCACCGCTCGGCCCAGATCCTGTAGGGCTCCGGCGACGATTTCCGCGGCACTGGCGGAATTCCCGTTGACCAGCACCACCGTGGGCCACTGCACCCTCCGGGCCGTTCCTTCGGCCAGGTACTCGCTTCGAGCCGCCGCCCCCTGCCTGCCTACCGTGGCCGTCACCAGGGTCCGCGGCGGAACAAAACGACTGACCAACTCCACCGCGCTGTCCACCAAACCACCTGGATTATCCCGCAAATCCATCACCAACGCGACAGCCCCCTCCTTTCCCAACCGATCCATCGCCTGGTCGAACTCTGCCGCGGTCTTCTCCCCGAATTGGGTGATGCGCAGATAGCCGATTTTTTCGCCGCCGGTCAACCCTGCCGGGAGCAAACCAACATCCGCCAGGGTCGGGACTTGGATCACTTCCCGGACCAGCGGAACCTCCCATGTCCTCCCCTCGGTTGGGCGAAACAAAGTCAGGGTGACCGTGGACCCGGGCCGGCCCCGCAACTTTCGGATAGCCTCGGTCATGGTGAGTTTTTGGATGCCTTTTCCATCAATTTTGAAAATCCGGTCTCCGGGCATGAGGCCCGCCCGGAACGCCGGGCCACCCTGAATCGGCACATTGACGGTAAGCTGGTTGTCCACCATCCCGACCGAAATGCCGAGGCCTCCAAACTGCCCCTCCGTCTCCGTCCGAATCATCGCATAATTTTCTGGATCAAGAAACTGGCTGTGCGGATCCAACGAGGACAGCAACCCCCGGAGGGCGGAGTAGGTCAACTGGTCATAGTCGGTTTTTTCCGGCTGAAGGTAATCGTCCCGGATCAGCTCAACCACGTTGGCGAAAAGAAGCGCGCTGCGGTAACGACCCTCCTCCTCCTTGGAAGCGGTCTTGGGCTTGGTTTCTTGGGCAAACAGAACGGAAACCATCATTCCCCCGGCCAGAGTCGGGGCGAGGAAGTGCCGGAGACTCATTTTCTTGCGGGGGAGTCGAGGTTGGCCTCAAACCACCGGATCGTTTCCCGAAGCCCGTCTTCCAGGACAACCTTGGGTTCCCAACCAAGAATCTTTTTAGCCCGAGTGATGTCGGGTTGACGCTGCTTGGGATCGTCCACCGGCAGGGGCTTGCGGACGATCTCACTTTTTGTGCCGGTTAACCGCCGGATGCGTTCGGCGAATTCTAGGATAGTCAGTTCCCGCGGGTTACCGATGTTGACCGGCTCGTGAAAGTTGGACTGGGACAGGCGATAAATCCCGTCAATCAGGTCGCTCACAAAGCAGAAACTCCGCGTCTGCTTACCGTCCCCAAAAACGGTTAGCGGCTCTCCCTTCAGGGCTTGGCCGATGAAAGCTGGCACCACCCGCCCATCCCGCAACCGCATCCGCGGTCCATAGGTGTTGAAGATCCGGACGATCTTGGTGTCGACTTTATGGTAGCGGTGGTAAGCCATGGTCATCGCCTCGGCAAAACGCTTGGCCTCATCGTAGACACCACGCGGACCGATCGGATTCACATTTCCCCAATAGTCCTCCTTTTGCGGGTGGACTAGCGGGTCTCCGTAGCACTCGCTGGTGGAGGCCAGGAGGAACTTCGCCCCTTTGGCCTTGGCCAATCCCAGGGCGTTGTGGGTCCCCAGCGAGCCCACCTTGAGGGTTTGGATAGGCAGTTCGAGGTAATCAATCGGACTAGCCGGAGAAGCAAAATGAAACACGTAGTCTACCGCCCCTTCCACCTCAAGAAACTGGGTGACATCATGTCGGAGAAAGCGGAAATTCGCGTGGCCACCGAGAAGGTCCAAATTTCTTTCGTTGCCCGTGATTAGATTATCGATGGCCACGACCTGGTGGCCCTCTTGCAGAAGACGGTCAGTCAGATGGGAACCTAAAAATCCGGCTCCTCCCGTGACCACGCTGATTGGCATCCTTCTGGGCTAGAATCTTTTCCCTTCCAAGGCAAGCCGACGACTGGCATTTCCGTTGCTTCTGACTCAGGATACCCGAATGAACGGGCCTGCCAGCGGGGAAAAGGTCTTTTTTGGAAACTACGAGTTGGAAAGGGAACTGGGCCAGGGCGGCATGGGCACCGTCTATCTTGGCCGGGACCATGGGCTCAACCGCAAGGTGGCCTTAAAAATTCTCAAAGCCGACCTGAGTAACGATCCCGCCTTTGCGCAAAAGTTCTTGGAAGAGGTGGAGGTCACCGCCTCACTCGCCCACCCCAATATCATCCGGGTGTACACGCTGGGAGAAGAGGACGGCCGCCTTTATCTGGTGATGGAGCACCTGGACCAACCCAGCTTGGAACAGAGGATGGATCAGTTGGGCAAACTTCCGGAACAGGATGTCCTCGAGATCGGTATCGGGATTGCCTCCGCCCTGCAATTTGCCCACGAAGAGACCGGCATGATCCATCGCGATATCAAACCGGGAAACATTCTTTTCGGCCGCGGCAGCATTCCCAAGCTGGCCGATTTTGGTCTGGCGGCGGGGGCTCGCTCCGCCCTAGGCCAACAAGACGAAATCTGGGGCACCCCTTATTATGTCTCGCCGGAAAGACTGAACCGTGAAGAGGAGGATATCCGCAGCGACATTTATTCCCTAGGCGCGGCTCTCTATCATGCCCTTGCCGGTCGGGCCCCTTTTGAAGCCGAGAGCGCAGAGGAGGTGGCTAGGAGGCATCTATTTGACCGTCCCCCGCCCCTACGGAGCCTTCGCCCGGATGCCAACGAGCAGACCGTTTTTACTTTGGATAAATGCCTGCAAAAAAAGACCCGCGACCGTTGGCAGGATTATGACGAGTTTATTTTACAGCTTCAGGATGCCAGACGGCGACTACCCTAACAAAATGAAAAACTAGGGCTGGAGAACTGAGTTGGAATTGGTCATTCCGATGTTGGCGCTACCCGCCGGAGCTCCAGCAGTGCCTGATTTCACGAATTCAGCAGAGTTACCAATCCGGTAAATGACCAGACCTTTTTTCTTCCAAGGGTAGGTGTCTTGCAATGTAACATTGCTTGAGGAAAGTGTGGTAGGACCTTTGGAAAGGATTAATGGAATATTTCCGTCATCCGAAGTCGTCAAGTTGGGGACATAACCAAAGGCGATGTTTGCCGCAGCGATACTACTGGTGGAAGTTGCCGGGATGGTCCCTTGTCCGGATAAAATCTTCGGGGTAGTAACCAAACCATTACTGACCATTCCTTGGATGATGGTGCGAAAGTTTCCGGCGGCTTGGGTATTAGTAAGGTCGGAATTAACGCGATAGACACCATTGTTGTCATTAGCTTCCGAAAAGAAAATGATTCCTAGCTGTCTAGCATTGGAAACATCCACACCTTGCTTGGCCTTATCGAGCCCCCCTTGAATCGCCGGCACCGCCAAACCCGCCAACAAACCAATGATGCTGATCACCACCAGAAGCTCAACCAGCGTGAACGAGTTTGCCTTGAGTTTTTTTAGCCGACGAATGAAGGTGGTCATAGGTGCAAATTCCCTCAAACCTCCCTGCCTGTCAAATCGGAAGCCAAACCCCGTCGCTCACCGCGCTTCTTTCCTATTGCCTGCCATTGGATCAAATCGCCACCCAACCAGCCAACCCACGCGACTCTGCTCGACTCCTGTTCATCCATCGACATTCCCAATCCTTTCAAGACCATTATGTTAGAGACCTCCCCAATCTCCTCCAAAAAAACGACCTCCTCATCCTCAACAACTCCAAAGTCATTCCGGCTCGCCTGATCTGCTCCCAAAATCGCACCGAACTCCTCCTTCTCGAGGAAACCAGTCCGGGCTGGTGGACCGCTCTCGGCACCCCTGCCAAACGCCTCACCCCAGGCACCGACCTCTTTCCAGACCCCCTCCACGGACCTCCACCTGCCTCCCCCCTCCTTCGTGTGGAAAAAACCATCCCCGGCGGCCAGTTGATTGTGCGTTCTCTCGTGGAAAAGCTCGACCTGCCCGCCTTTGGCCGACCACCTCTCCCTCCTTACATCCTAAAGACACGCAAGACCCAAGGCCGGCCCGATTTCGACCCAGCCGACATCGAGGCTTACCAAACCACCTACGCGGAAAAGCCGGGCTCCGTCGCTGCCCCCACCGCTGGGCTCCACTTCACCCAACAACTTTTGTCTCAACTCAACCACACTTTTCTCACCCTCCATGTCGGCCTCGGTACCTTCCGTCCCGTCAAAACGGCAGACTTCCGTGACCACCCCATGCATGAGGAACGGTACGAAATCAGCCCGGGGTTGGAGAAAAAAATCCTATCCGCCAACCGCGTCATCGCCGTGGGCACCACCTCCGCCCGCGTCTTGGAATCTGCTCCCCACCTCCAACCCCATGCTGGCAGCACCCAAGCGTTTATTTACCCACCTTACGACTTCAAAAGAGTGCGAGGCCTTCTCACCAATTTTCACC
>Ga0194134_10006232_pt1 | contig 10825 bp, 9 predicted proteins | sample TA2KigOff0mmetaG_FD_148602 | JGI IMG/M metagenome (GOLD analysis project Ga0194134, IMG submission 148602) | Freshwater microbial communities from Lake Tanganyika, Tanzania - TA2015056 Kigoma Offshore 0m | ecosystem: Environmental > Aquatic > Freshwater > Lake | place: Tanzania: Lake Tanganyika... | reverse complement strand
ATTGGAGAAGTCATCCCCGCCGCTGCCTCCACCACCACCGTCTTCCGTAGGGTCAGGAGTCTTGGTTTCGTCCGGATCTGGTGTTTTGGTCTCGTCGGGTTCGGGAGTCTTGGTTTTGTCCGGATCTGGTGTGGTCTCGTCAGGTTCGGGTGTCTTGGTTTCGTCCGGATCCGGCGTTGGCGTCGGCGCGGGTGTGGTGGACGGCACTGGCGTTGGCGTCGGCTCAGGTGTGGGGGACGGCATCGGCGTGGGGGTCGGATCAGGTGTGGGGGCTGGGTCCGGGCTGGGCGTCGGTTCGAGCCCAGCTTCCCTGATCGCGAGCAGGGTGCTGCTCATCAGGGAGCCGGCCCAGAGCACGACCTCGTAGTGGCTTTGTTCCGATGCGTTGGCGAGGGCCGAGACGATGATTCTGAATACCGCGGGTGAGTCGGACCTATCGAGGATGCGCCCCTTTGGTCGTACATTTGGATCAATGCCGACCAGTCCGAATCTTCGCCCTTGGCGAGACGCAACGTCGGCTGAAGCCACTCCACCTGCCCAATCACGCGCACAGGCAGTCCGTTGGTTTCGAAACCATCGACTTGGATGGCCAGCAGTCCCGACTCGGTGTCCTCGGGAATCCGGGCCACGATGAGGTCGTTGGCGGACCGGTTTGATCCGGGAATAGGGACGCCCTTGAGGGACACATTGCAGGGCTTCCCCTTGCTGGCCCCGAACGCAAGGCCCCGCAAGTCGACCGCAGCGCCGGGGGGCATGGCGCTCAGCTTCTGGGCTTCCAGCAAGGGATACACACCCTGAAGGACCGGTTTCGGACGCTGCAGGACCAGATCCGGCACCTGCGTCGTCTGGCCGCCGGTCACGCGATTGCTGACGCCAGGTCGAGGTAGGCCTCGCCCAGGTCGGGATGCCACGCGAAAACCTCGAACTGGCTCTCCGGCATGCCTTCGATGACGGAGCGTCCATCCCGAGTCGTCTTGGCCTGAAGTACCGATCCGGGGATGAAGGCCTCGGCCGTGAGCAGGTCGGTGATGCCCGGGTCTACGGTACGGACCCGCTCTTCGATGCGGCCGTTGGGCCTGACGGGGATGGGGGCGGCCTCGAGAATACCGTTACCTGCGACACGAAGGTCGGAGCGCCACGCCTTGCGGGTGTCGTCGGCCGAAGATGCAAGCAGGTTGTAGCGCCCCGGCGGCAGGTCGACGAAGACTCTGCCTGAGGCGTCCGTCCCCAGGTCCCGTGCGGCTTGGACGTGCCGCGCCACTGTCGCCCGGTAGGCTGTTCCTGGACGAGATTGCCCGACCTGCTGCCCACGAGGCTCCCGGCTGCATTGCCGACGAGCTCGCCCGCAGCGTCCCCGATCAAGTCGCTCATGATGCCGGCGGGCAGATTGCCACTCGGGAAGAGATGCCCCCGGGCTCCGATCATCAGCTTACCGTCGGCATCGGCCATGAGCAGGGTAAAGGTGCCGACGGAGGATTGCAAAGGCTTGCTTGCCTCAGTCGCGGGCTGCCCCGGGAAAGCGGACCGGGCGGCACCTTGGGAAGTGTCGGATGGGAGACCGCCCCGGCATTTGCAAGAATCGTGCTCGTTGTCGCTGGCCTTGTGGCTTGGCAGCGTTGCAGGGCGATCATCGTTGCCAGCACGAGGCCGGGCGATCGGGCGTGGCGAGGGAGGATCAGCATGGGCCCAAGGCTTGTATGTCCGCTGATACAAGTGGGTGATCGTCGAAGCTTTCGCTCCTCGCGTCATGATCTTCGTGCACCCGGCCCCGTACCGTGCTAGGGTCAATGGGTGCCCGATCTGTCCCCGGAGGCCTTGCGCCTCATATCTGAGCAGCACGGCCTCGCTGCCTACGCGGAACGCCTGCTGCCGCGTGCCGGGCTGCTGATCTCGGGCCTGCTGCCCAGCTCATTGCTTTTCGGATACGTGGCCGTGACCGATGGTCTGGACCTCAGGACCCTGCTGGCGGCGCTGTTGGTTCTGGCCGTTGCCTTTGCCGCGGTGGCCGGCCTCATGATCCGGTACCTGCTGGCTTGGGCGCGACCGATGCGAGTCTGTCTGCGGGACCGCGACGCCGGTCGCGAGAGTTCGCCCGAACTGCTCGAGGCCGCCCGGCGGGTCGCCGTCCGGTTGCCCTATCGAGCCGCGTCGGGCAGCTTGCTCTCGTGGAGCGTCCTCTACCCGGCGCTCATCTCATGGGCGCTCGAGCAAGCGGGCGGCACTGTGCCGGGCAACCTCGCGTGGGGCGGGCTCGTGACGGGCACGCTCACGTCACTCACGGCGCTGCTGACCTACGAGATCCTGCTCAAGCCCGTCTATGCGGCGCTGTTCATCGGCGAAGATCCGTCCAGCCACCGTGCGTGGTGGATGCTGTCCGTCCGGGGGCGTGTGCTGATGGCCTTCGTGTTCACGGGGCCGATCTGGCTGATCGTCACGCTTGCGTTGCTGTCATTCCAGTTGGTCCACGCGAATGGCGTCGGCGGGCTGCTGCCGCTCGGCGCTTACATGCTTTCGGTGTCGGCCCTGCTGTGCGCGTTGTTCGCGGCGCTCATCCGGCATCAGTTGACGGTTCCCTTGGAGCGTCTGCTGACGGGGCTTGCCCGGATCGATGCCGATGACTACGACGGGTCGCTGTCTATCGAATCGAATGACCGCTTCGGGCAGTTGGCCTACCAGTACAACCATATGGCCGCCAGCCTGAGGGAGCGCCGTCGCCTGCGGCAGGCACTCGATGCCTATGTCAGTCCGGAAGTGGCGGAATTCGCCATCCGAGGTACCCGGGGGCTCATGCCCCACGGCGAGCGGCGCGAGGTCACGGTGCTGTTCGCGGACCTGCAGGGTTTCTCGACGCTGGCCGAGCAGAGCGAGGCAACTGATGTCGTGGCGGTCCTGAACCATTATGCCGAGCAGATGTGCCGCTGCATCGCCGACGAGGGCGGCTGCGTCATCGAACTGCTTGGCGACGGCATACTCGCGGTGTTCAATGCTCCCGGGGACTTGCCCGACCACGCGTCGGCGGCAGGCCGGGCGGCGCAGTCGATGGTCACCTCGATGGAGACGCTCACGCAGCAGTGGCGGGCACTGGGCCTGCTGCGGCAGCCGGATCGGATAGCCTTGTCGATCCGCATCGGTATCAACACGGGAGGGGTCATCGCGGGCAACCTTGGCGGCCGCGAGCGGATGAAGTTCGCCGTCGTCGGTGATGCCGTCAACGTGGCCGCGCGTCTCGAGGCCCTCAACAAGGAGTTGGGCACGCGCCTCTGCGTCAGCGACGAGGCCCGCCGCCAGATGTCGGCCGATCTGGCCGAACTGCTTTCGCTGCACGGTGACATGCCGGTCAAGGGACGCCTGCGACCTGTCCGGGTGTGGACGCGAGCCTAGCCGTCGCGTCCCGTCGCCCGCTTCTTAGGTCCAGTCGGGCCGCTGCCACCTCGAAGCCGATGACGTTTCGCTGCTCGCTGCCAGGTTTTCCGGTGTCTTGAGCACACCGCTGCCAAAGCTCAGCCGCAAGACGGGGTGCTTGGTCGCCCAATCCCAGTGCTGCTCGGCGTGCAGCCCCGTAAACAGGTTCCTGCTCTTCTCGAAGAGTTCCTTGAGCGTGTCCCGGAACAGACTCTTCCCGAAGCGCCGGGGGTGGGACAGAAAGTAGTGCTTGCCGCGGTCGAGCAAGCGCAAGGTCACGGGCGTCTTGTCGAGTTAGCAATGACCGTTCTCGCGAATCTCGCGGAACGTCTGGATCCCGATGGGAGGCCTTTTGCCCGTCCCGCCGCTCTCAACCCGGCGTGTAGCACGGGGTCGCCGAGCGTCTCCGCGTACCCTTCAAGGCGGTGCCAGCAAGGCCTCCAAGGCCGCGGCAGGGCACGGCTCCGCCGAACGGTCCCTACAGGGCGACGCTGACCTTGCCGGCCTCGTTCAGGTAGCCCATCAGCGCGTCGGCCACGGGCCGCGTGCCGGGCAGCCAATCGGGCGGGCGGTGCAGGACGAGCGTGCGCCCCGCCACGGCCCAAGGGCGGGCAAGGCCCTGCAGTCCCGAGGAGCGGACTTCGACCATGGCGATGCCCGAGAAGGCCTTCCTCGTGATGGCCTCCGGATACTGCGCCAAGGCCGTCTGAACCGTCAACATCTCATCGAGGGCAACCCAGTGGCGTCCGCCCACAGGCCAGCTCATCGCGACGGGCGTGCCGCCCAGCGCCCCCAGCCTGCTCTCGACGACGGGCCGCATCTGGTCGGCCGCGAGGGCCGCCCGCTTGTCAACCATCCGTGCCAGGAACCCGAAGACCGTGGGCGCGCCCGTTGCCTTGACCCCTGCGACCGCCGCGTGCAACTGGTCCCGGGCCTGCGGGGCGCTCGCCGCCGTCAGTGGCACGACCTTGTCGAAGCCCATCACCGCGCGTCCGGTGGCCCACAGGCCCTTCACCGTGCGGATGGGGTGGAAGAGCATCGTGCCGAGGTCGGCCATGACGCGGGCAGCCGTGAGCGGCACCGCCAGCCAGTCCGTCAGCGGGTTGCCGGGGTCCTTGGGAGCCTCGATGGAGCCGCGGGCAACGAAGGTATCCCCGGGAAGGGCCGGGGTGGTCGCGCCCGAAGGCCCGGTGACCCCGGGCAGGACGGGGGCCGAGGGGCGCGCCAAAGGGAGGACGGGGGTGATGCTGGCCATGCTGGGGTTGTCGCCCGGGCAAGCCGGAGGATGCCGCTCTCCGGGAAGCTTGGCCGCTCCTTTGCCCGCCCTTAAGAAGCGCTGTTTGCCTCCGCATGCTCCAAGCCCTACCATGGGGGCATGCGCAACGTAGGCGTCATGGGGGTCCCCTTGGACCTCGGGGGCAGTCACCGCGGGGTGGGCCTGGGTACCCGGTCCATCCGCATCGCCGGACTGGGCGAGGCGATCACGGCCCTGGGCCACAAGGTCCACGATTGGGGCGACGTCGACACGCCCCTGCCCGAGACTCTGGACGAGGGCTCGAGCCGGCACAAGTATCTGCCCGAGATCACCGAGGCCTGCCGCCAGACCAAGGTGCGTGCACGCCTGATGCTCGAGGCCGGTCACTTTCCGGTGTTTCTGGGCGGTGACCACAGCATCTCCATCGGGACCATCGCGGCTGTCTCGGCCTACCAGCAGGCGCGGGGTCGTCGTCTGGGCCTGATTTGGTTTGACGCCCACGGAGACTTCAACACGCCTGATTCGACACTGAGCGGCAACATCCATGGCATGCCGCTGGCGGTGGTCACGGGCGAGGGGCCTCCCGAACTGCTGGGCATCGGCGAGAGCCAGGGGCCGATGGTCCGGCCTCAGGACGTCGCCCTCATCGGCATCCGGGACATCGACGGCCTCGAGGCCGACCGCCTGCGTGCCTCAAAGCTCAACATCTACACGATGCGCGACATCGACGAACGCGGCATCAAGGATGTCGTCCAGGAGGCCCTGGCACGGGTGTCGGCGCATACCGACGCCGTGCATTGCAGCTTCGACATGGACTTCGTCGACCCCGAGGTCTCGCCCGGCGTGGGGACCCGTGCTTCGGGCGGACCGGACCGGCGCGAGGCCCATCTGGCGATGGAGCTGGTGGCTGACAGCAAGCTGGTCGGTTCCCTCGACATGGTCGAGGTCAATCCGGTCTTCGACGAGCGCAATCGGACGAGCCTGTTTGCCGTCGACTTGATCCTGTCGGCGCTGGGCAAGCGGATTCTCTAGGCTGGGCGGGCGCAGGCCCGTAGCGCGTCAGGTCCGGCCCAACCCGCTGCCGAGTCCTACTTTTTCCGCGCGACCGTCAAGCCGTCCGCCAGCGGCAGCATCACGGCCTCGACCCGGTCATCCTCGCGGACCATCTCGTTGAAGGCCCTGAGCGCCCGGGTGTCGGCGTCCTGGACCGAGGCGTCGATGACGTGCCCGCTCCACAGCACGTTGTCGACCAGGATCAGGCCCCCCGGTCGGATCAGACCGAGGCCCCGCTCCCAGTATCCGGCGTAGCCCGTCTTGTCGGCGTCGATGAACATCATGTCGAAGGTCTCGCGCGCGCCCTCGCCCAGCAGTCGGTCGAGCGTGGCCACGGCGTCACCCGGGTGGAAGGCGAGGCGCCCGTGGACCCCGGCCCGTTCCGCATGGCGGCGGGCGACGGCGAGGGCTTCCTCGTCGATGTCGCAGGCGTGCACCCGACCGTCACGGGGCAATGAGAGGGCCACGGCGATGGCGCTGTAGCCGGTGTAGGTGCCCACCTCGAGGCAGCGGCGCGCGCCGGTGAGCCGCGCCATGAGGGCCATGAAGGCGCCCTGCTCGGGCGCAATCTGCATGTTGGCGCCCGGCAGCAGGGCGGTCTCGGCCCGCAGGTCGGCCAGCACCTGAGGTTCGGGGGCCGAGTGGGCCAGCAGATAGTCGCGCAGGTCGGGCGTCAGGGCCAGGGTGCGGTTGCTCATGGGGGCCATGGTACGCCGCCGGCGGTAGGATGGAACCGATGGCCATGGAAGACGTCCAGCGTGCCCTCGCGGCCGTGCGCCTCGAGGGCGAGCGGGGGCACGGCGACATGATGGGCCGGCAGCAGCACTTCTCGGCCTTCATGCCGGCCGAGCTGCGGCGGTTGGCGACCCTGCCGCACCTCGCCGCCGTGGCGGGCATCCTCGAGGCCGAGGCCCGGCGCTACGACCACTACAGCGAGCTGGATGTCCCGGCCCGTTCTCGGCTGCTGGGCGAGTTCTTCACGCTGGCGAACCGGGTGGTGGTCGTTCCGTCCCCGCCCCCCCCGAAGCCCCCCGTCACGGTGCGCGTGGTGACGGCCGACGAGCACGTGCGTACCCGCCGTGCCGAGGGCGCCTCCCCTTCCGGCGGGTCCCCTGCATCCGGATCGGCGGCAGCGGGAGCTTCATCCGGCGGCCGCGCTCCGTCTGCCGGCGGCGCTCGGCGGCCGCGCCAGGAGAGCCTGCCCGGCAGCGGGGTCGACAAGCCCGACGGACAGGTGGCCACCCCGCCCCCGCCCGAGCAGGGCACGTCGGTGTCGGTCCTCGCCGGTGTCAAGCCGACGGTGCGGCAACGCCTCGCGGATGCGGGGCTGGGGACGATAGAGCGTCTGCTGACGCTCTATCCGCGGTCTTACCTGGACTTTCAGGACCGCACGCGTATCCGCGACCTCCAGGAGGGTGAGGCTTGCACGTTCTGGGGTCGGATTCACCGGGTCTCGGCCTTCCAGCCTCCCTCCCGGCCGGGGCTGTCCATTCGTACACTATGGATCCAGGACGGCACGGGGCGGGTGCGCTACGAGACCTTTTCGCAAGGGCGCGGGCAGGGGCGGGCCGGTGATGAGGCCTGGAAGACCCGGCATGCCATCGGGACCACCGTCATGATCTCGGGCCGGCCCACGCGCGATCGCCGCAGCGGCGAGCTGGTTTTGCGCGGGGGGCCGCAGACGGCAATCGAGCTGCTGGGCGAGGACGACTCGGTCGACGACCATCAGTCGCTGCACACGGGGCGCATCGTGCCGATCTACCCGTCGGTCGAGGGCATGTGGCCCAAGCAGTTGCGCAAGCTGGTCCACGAGGCCCTGCAGCATCCGGCGGCGAGGGTGCCCGACCCCTTGCCGCCGGCTGTCGTGCGCCGGCTGGGACTGCTTGCTCGGGCGCGAGCTCTGGCCGACGTGCACTTCCCGTCGGATCCCGAAGCCCGAGACGCCGCGCGGCGCCGCATGGCCTTCGATGAACTGTTCCTGATGCAGCTGGCGCTGGCCGTGCGTCGGGCGCGCTTCAAGCAGCAGGAGGCATCGGTCGTGATTCGGGCGCGGGCGGGGGGCAAGCTTGAGCAGATGCTTGCACGGCTGCCCTTCACACTGACGCCGGCGCAACAGCGGGTGCTCGAGGAGATCCGGGCCGACCTCGCCTCGCCCGAGCCCATGAACCGCCTGGTGCAGGGCGACGTCGGCGCCGGCAAGACCGTCGTCGCGCTGCTGGCGATGCTGGCCGTCGTCGATGCAGGTAAGCAGGCGGTCCTGATGGCCCCTACCGAGATCCTGGCCGAGCAGCACCATCAATCCTTCTGCCGGCTGCTGGAGCCGCTGGGCGTGCCTGTCGTACTGCTGCTGGGCAAGCAGGGCGCGGCCGATCGCCGGCACATGAAGAGCCTGCTGGCGTCGGGCGCGGCCCCGCTTGCGGTCGGGACGCACGCGCTCATCCAGGGCGACGTGGCGTTTCAGGACTTGGGCCTCGTCGTCATCGACGAGCAGCATCGCTTCGGGGTGCACCAGCGCAGCGCCCTCGTCGCCAAGGGACGGCAGGTCGAGTTGCTGACCATGACGGCCACGCCCATTCCCCGGACGCTCACGATGACGATGCATGGGGATCTGGACTGCTCGGTGCTCGACATGCTGCCTCCCGGCCGCAAGCCCATCGTCACCCGCTGGCTGCGGGGCCGTGGCGCCCGGCGCGAGGCGCTCGACATGGTGCGGGCGCAGGTGGCCGAGGGGCGGCAGGCCTACATCGTGTTCCCGATGGTCGACGCGTCGGAAAAGATGGATTTGCGATCGGCCACCGAGGAGTACGAGCGCCTGTCGGAAGGCCCGCTGAGCGATCTCAAGCTTGGCCTGTTGCATGGCAAGATGCACGCGGATGAGAAGGAGCAGGTGGCTGCTGCCTTTCGTCGGGGCGAGCTGCAGGTGCTCGTCGCCACCACCGTTATCGAGGTGGGCGTGGATGTGCCCAATGCCTCCGTCATGGTCATCGAGCATGCCGAGCGCTTCGGGCTGTCGCAGTTGCACCAGCTGCGAGGACGGGTCGGGCGCGGGGCTGCCGAGAGCTGGTGCCTGCTGTTGTCCGACGGGCAGGGCGAGCAGGTCGAGGCGCGCCTCGGGACGATCGTGCAGAGCCAGGACGGGTTCTTCATCGCCGAGCAGGATCTGCGGCTGCGGGGACCGGGTGAGATCCTGGGCAGCCGCCAGAGCGGGATGGAGGACTTCGTGCACGCCGACCTCGTGCAGGACACGGGTCTGCTCGAGGATGCCCAGCGCGAGGCGCGTGCCCTTGTGGCCGACGACCCGGACCTGGCGCGGTATCCGCTGCTCAAGGAGCAGGTCGAGGCTCGTTACGCGGAGATTCTGGGCGTATGGCTGGCGGGGTGAGGGGCGTGGTCCGGATCGCGGGGGGGCGCTGGCGCGGCAGGGCGCTCGAGGTCCCTGCTGGCGAGGCCACCCGGCCGACGGGCGCGCGGGTCCGCGAGGCCATCGGATCGATCCTGGCCCCGGTGCTGGCCGGGGCGCGGGTCCTCGACCTCTTCGCGGGCTCGGGGGCCTTGGGCCTCGAGTGCCTGTCCCGGGGCGCACGGGCTTTGCTGGCCGTTGAGCGGCATCCTCCCACGGCCGCTCTCGTCACGCGCAATGCGGCGGCACTCGGGGCGGGGGCCGTCGTTCGCGTCGTCGCGGGGGACGCGGCGGCATGGCTCGGGCGTGACGAGGGCACCTACGAGGTCGTGGTCGCTGACCCCCCTTATGCGTATGCCGGTTGGGAGGACCTGCTGGGGGTGCTGGCGCCGCGCCTCGCGCCCGGGGCGACGGTGTTGCTGGAGCGTCCTGCGGACGCCGCGGATCTGGCCTGGCCCGGTCATCGATTGCTCAAGACCTATCGTTACGGCGGCACCCGATTGGAGCGCTGGTCGCCCGTCGAGGATGACGGGGAAACGCCTCCGGCGGGTACAAAAGGGGCGTGAGGCACCCCCACGGGATCGGGTCGCGGCTGCTATGGCCCTTTGCCGCCGTTTGGCTGGCGGGCTGCAATGCTGCGGGCGGTGCGGGCATCCTGGGCGGCCTCGCCCTGCCCGGTGCGCCGCAGACGACGGTCCAGCCCCCCGCGCCGCTCCCCTCCGGGGTCGCGGGCAATGTCGTGGCCAAGCAGGACGAGGAAGGCAACGTCATCTATGTGGATGCCGAGTCGTTGACGCTGACGGTGCCTCTGGCGGCGGCCGTGGCGGCAGCCGGTGGGCGTGAGACGACCTCCCTCGACACCGCGCTCCAGGACGTCGGCCGCTTGCTGGTGGGCCTCTTCGACTACGGCAACATCTCGGGCAGCGTGGCCCCTTTCGGGTTCGCCATCGAGGGCGGCTACAAGGCGGTGGGCGTGACCACCATGAGTCTCGACCAAGGTGGGGCCGCACCGTATTTCGCATTCTTGGCCCCGACCCGGCTGTCGGTGCCCTCGGTTCTGGGCATGCCGGCGTCCATCTCGTTGTCGGGTGCCGCGACGGCCTCGGCGTTCTTCAAGGCGACGGACACGGCCTTGGGCTACATGGGCCTTGGTACGGCCAAGGACATCCGCCGCGAGAGTCGGCGGTACCTGGTGCGCGACTTCATCGATGGGGCGACCCTTGTCTCGGGCGTGGCCACGTCAGGCGGCAAGGCACCGTCAGTTTCGTTCCGCAACCTGCCGCTGACGACGGGCCAGAGCGGCCACCGGTACCTGTTGTTCGCCATTGCTTATGACAAGGCTCCTAAGGCAGAAGACGCCCGCATCCTGGGGTATTCGGAGTTGCCTGTCGACCCCAAGTTGCTCGGGCCTGACAAACTCGGCCAGAACGTGGTGCTGGACCCCATGACGCTGGTGCTCGACAACGATTTGCTGAAGTCCGCCGTCAAGGTGGGCGTGACGGTGGTGAAGTTGCCGCCGACGATGGAGGATGGGCTCGAACTGGCGACACCTCGGCCGGCAGGTACGGGGACGCCAACGCCGCAACCCTCGGGCACGTTCGTGCCGGGGCCGGCAGGGACGCCACCGCCATCGCCACCGCCATCGCCATCGCCACCGCCATCGCCATCGCCACCGCCATCGCCATCGCCATCGCCATCGCTAACGCTAACGCTCA
>Ga0194134_10006229_pt1 | contig 10829 bp, 13 predicted proteins | sample TA2KigOff0mmetaG_FD_148602 | JGI IMG/M metagenome (GOLD analysis project Ga0194134, IMG submission 148602) | Freshwater microbial communities from Lake Tanganyika, Tanzania - TA2015056 Kigoma Offshore 0m | ecosystem: Environmental > Aquatic > Freshwater > Lake | place: Tanzania: Lake Tanganyika... | reverse complement strand
TGGCCTGGCTCTCGTCTTTGGCCTTGCTCTTGTTGGCACGGGTGAACAGCTCACTGGCGCCATCCAGGAGCTGCCGCTTCCACTGGCTCACCTGGATCGGGTGGATGGCGTGGTCAGCGGCGATCTCTTGGATCGTCTTGCGGCCACTGATCGCCTCCATGGCGACCCTGGCCTTGAACTCCGGGCTGTGGGTGCGGCGCTTGCTCATTGGTGGGAGCCCCTTTCAGGGGCGGTACCCCGCCTCAGAGGTTAACGATGGGGCCTGTCCAGATAAACCAGTCCACCTCACACCTCAACCCGTAGCGGCCTCACACCCCCTTGTCAGCTGAACAACTTGCTGAGATAGAACAGCTAACTTGATCCAGCGATTGTCAACTAAGAGTTGTCCACCAAATGGCAGCAAGAAATCCTTGAACGATAGCTGATCACGATGCTAACGCCGATACATGCGGAAAACTCTGGGAGGCTGTTGGGCGCTAATGGCCCCTTTTGAGTACATTTTATCGCCAGAAATTGACCAGATCCATTTCGGCGTAACTGGTCTAGCCTTATTCAAGAGGCCCCAATTAGAGATAGAACTTTACCAACAAGCAATATACAAACTTCACAGACTTGCCTGCGCTGCCCCCAAAATGGCTCGCTCAAGAGTCACCCGAGGGCGAAGGGCGTGTAGCGCATGAATCTTGCGAATACTGGGGACGTAGCGATTGCGAGAAAGAGATGAATCGGGGACTCCGAGAATAGATACCGGCTTATCCGGTGCAATCAAATCCCTTACGATTGAAGCCAGCTCGGCAATACTGACGACCCTGTCAGAACCAACATTATAGGTTTCTCCATCTACCCCTTCGAGCATCAAGGTCCAAAGCCAGTGGGCCAAGTCGGATTGATCGAGATACGTACGCAGGGGAGTACCATCACCCGCGACCGTGATCTGTTCAGCGCTAAGGGCATCACGAATAAAGTTGCCGATAGCGAAGTGTGCGTCGAGGGGAAGGTCAGGACCCACAAATGCAAAACACCGCGCGATTACCGTTTGAAGCCCATGAGTTTCACGATAGAGAGCGCACAAGTGCTCAGCGGCACGCTTCGCTTGGCTATAAGCCGTGCCTGGTTCATGAATGGTTGGGCTACCAAGCCAATCTTCCGGGATCGCATCGAGATCCGGCGGCTGGGGGCCGTAGATACCGCCGGAACTAGTGAGCAGGAAGCGTTTGGCTCCGGTTGCAACCGCAAGATCAAGGATGTTTGTAGTGCCATCCAAGATCTGTTGAAACCGCTTTAATGGGATGAGACTTGGCCCCATTGTGGAATCAGTAGCAGCATGCATCACATGAGTGAATGACACCCCCCAGGGTAAGGCGGTTCGGTCCTGGATATCCCCTTGGTGAAAGGTAATGCCTTGACAATTAGTTAGATCAGGGTACTCTGCTTGGAATTTTTCAGGATCTCGACTTAGGACCGTAATTGCAATCTTATCCTTTTCCTTGCAACCAAGATAGTGCCGTAGCAGGGCCCGGCCGAAAAATCCTGTTCCCCCTGTCAACAGTAGTCTTCCTTGCATGTGCGTCAGTGAGTGGGAATCAGGAATCCTCAAGCACTCTCCAACGGCTTTCAAGCATCTCGATTCGCGTTTGATCTTCTCGGTGCATTAAGCCATAGTACTCGCGCTTATTGAGAAGCCAAAGTAGCTCGAAATGAACTGCTTGTCGCAATGCCGTCGGGAGATTTGGAGATTCTAATGCAGAACCACTGAAGACAACCTTCCGGGTCTCGAAGCGATCAAGATGGATGGCCTTGAAGCGCTGAAGATTAGCAAACGCATCAATCGATACAGCGCCACCAACCACAAAGTCGAGGCCAGCCTCGGCGCAGGCCTTGGCTGCACATTCCACAGCATTGGTGACGTCTTCAGACTCAATGCCATTACGGCCAGCGCCGATCGAACCACTGAAATCAACCCGGCCAAATACCACTCCATCGCAACCAGGCTTGGCCGCTGCCAGCTCAAGCATCGGAGCCAGGTTGTTGAACGTAGTGATTGTCTCTAAATTAAACAAAAAAGAGACGTCCTCCTGCTCTTCCGCAGAATAGACCTTATCCTTGGCTGCTATGAATTTAGACAATGCATAGGGAGTTTCGACCATTGGGGCAATGATATAGCGGACGCCAAACTGTTTGGCTTCCAACATATCGCGAATCGCCTCGCAGCCGCCCACCTTCAGTGCCAGGCCGACATCGGCTTTGTTGGCGATATCAAGCAAGCGAAGCAGCTCATCGGTACGAGTGCCTTCTGCCTCAAATTCAGCCTTGGTGCCCAGAACACCAAATTCCTCCTTACCTTGCCGGAGAATCTCCAGCATTTGCTTTTCATAGGTATTCATTGATTGTGAGGGTCAGTACGTAAATGGTTGGATCAGATTAGCAGAGCTTCAAGAAGCGGGTTCAGGCAAGTAACGCATGGCCAATGCGGCTGTCTCCGCTGGTAAATCCGGTGTCATCAAATGCAGCGGGTTTGACTCCATGCCACCCGAATCGCTGATCCGAGTTATGCTCTTCGGAGCAGACGACTTAAACAATGGGATTAGTTCCTTGATTCTGGACACGTGGTTTATTCCCTCGAGTTCAGCTTTCTGCCAGCGATGAAAACCATAGGTGGCAGCAATGAACTCAAGACCGCAAGCTAAACTGGCGCTTTGATCGGATGGTGTATCACCAATGTAAAAACCTGTGGAGCCACCGCTTGGCAAGCAACTCTTAGCCAGATGTATCGCCTCAGCCTTCTTAGTGAATAAGGGCCCAGTTTTCTGGATCAGCAGATAGTCGATACCGACAACAAGTTCAAAGTAACGAGAAAACCCAGCTACCTTCAAAAGTTCAACCGTGGGCGTGGTGGGCTTGTTTGTGATTATCGCCATGCGGGCGCCTTGGATTTCAGACAAGGCCAACAGCGTTTTCTCAACTCCGTCAAACCATTGACAAAGGCGAAAACGTTCATGGTCGTAATCTTGTCGAAAAGACTTTCGGAATTTCTCCAACTCTGATGCACCGAGCTGTGGAAAGAAAGAGCTCGCCAGCACTTGAACCGGAGGCCCGATGGCGGCGCAGAATGCAAAGTAGTCAGGAGCGATCAGATCCTGGCTAGTGCAAGCATGCTTAAAAGAGGCGTAAATGCCTGGAGATGAATCAGCCAAGGTGCCGTCGAAATCAAAAAATAGCTGCATCAGTTAATCCCCTTTGCTGCAGCTTCAATCGCCGCCATGGTCTCATCGCCGAGCGATGGACTCATGTCTTCAAGTTCTGCCGTGACCATCGAGCCATCGGGGAGTTTTTTACTAGCTAACTTCGGAGCAAACTCCTGGTGAAGATCCAGAATCACCTCCAGCACAGTAGGACCATTAGTGGAGTAGAGGGCTTTAATAGAGCAATCAAGATCTGCTTCATCGTTGAGCAGGATGTAGTCAAGATCAAACCCTTGACAAAGATTTGAGAATTTGGGGAAGGGTAAGCCCGATTCGGCCCCACAACCTACAGGATTGTCGGGAAAGAAGTTTTTCTGTGTTTGGCGAATCGAGTGATAGCCTAAATTATTAAGCAACACAATCTTAATCGGCAACTGTTTGCCACCAATGAAAGCGAGCTCCTGAAGGTTCATCATGATTGAGCCATCTCCTGCCAGACAGGTGACAGGAGTTTGTCTTGCGTGGTAAGCCCCGATCGCTGCCGGCAAGTCATAGCCCATCGAGGCACAGCCGGAGTTGTGAAACATCCGTTGACCAGGTTTGAATACAGCGGCCTGGAAACCTACAACACACGCGGTTCCATCAGCGCAAACAGTGGTGGATCCTGCAGGCAGATGGTGGGTGAGGCGATCGATAAGCCGATAGGGATTGACAAAGCCCTTTTGGCTTGGGAGGGCATGGCTGGTTGCTGTATAGGTCTGCAGCTGGAGCCTCAGCCAATCTCGCCAGGCTTTCCAATGGGATTTCCTCCGATCAAGATCGATGGCCCGGCTTTCGGCCAGCTGGGCCAAAATCTGAGCAAGCCTTGGAAAGAATCCTTTGCAGGTCGCCTGAATCTTAAGATCGGTAGCCAGGGTGGGCTTATCCAATTCGGCGCGATCAATATCGAGATGACAGGTCCAGGCATTTTTGGCAAAGGATTTCCAATTGAAGCTCACTTGGCGGATATTGAGTCGGCAACCAACGGTGAGCACAGCTCCCGCATACTGAACCGCAAAGTTTCCGGCACGGTTGCCGACACTGCCAGGTCGACCGACATAGCAAGGATGCTCATCCCATAGCAGGTCATTGTTGTTCCAACCCGTGACGGTTGCTAATGGCCAGCTCTCAAGAAACTCTAGAAATTCCTGATAAGCACCTCCTTGGCGAATACCGCTGCCAACATAAAGAACTGGCCGCTGGTCACTTAGAAGATGGGTGGCTAATTCCAGCATCTCTTGATCCGTAACCTGCGGATCACTGCAACTGAGATACTGATCAAGGTTCAGCGGCTTATGCAGTTTCGATTCAAGGTCTGCAGGCAACGGGGTCGCTTGCACATCGATCGGCACGTCCAGCCATACGGGCCCGGGTCGGCCACTCATCGCCTGCCGGAAAGCCTCATCAATAATTATATCAATCATGTCAGGGGTTTGGATCAGCACGCCCGTCTTGCAAATCCCCGAGACCATGCGAATAATGTCAACCTCCTGATCGCCCAGCTGACGCAGCCCTTTTGTATCAGCATTCGCAAGCAGTGTTTCTCGCTTCGCTTGGCCCGAAACCACAATCATTGGAATCGAATCCACAAATGCGCCAAACACTCCGTTAATAGCATTGATCGCACCTGGCCCTGCTGTCACATTAACAACACAGGGGTGGCCGGTGATTCGAGCAAAGCTCTCAGCGGCGATTGCGCAACTCTGCTCATGATGCAAACAATGTACATGGCTCCCAAAGGCTTTTGCAAACGCATCGTTAAGATGCATAGCAGCGCCCCCGGTGACCATGTAGACATCTCTGCAGCCCAGGATCTTTAGTCGTTCAGCGATGAAGTCCGCGACTCTCATGTCTTTGTTTTAGGGTTGAGGGATTAACTAAATCATCTCACCGCTTTTGCGGAATATGCATAACGGTTGATCACGCTAATCTCGCGATTCAACATCGCCTCCGTCAAACCCGGATACGTCCCCAAAAACAGCGTGCTGTTCATGATCTCATCCGACCCAGCCATCTCACCCACCACCCGCAGCGCCTCCGGGTAGTCCTGGCGCAGCTGTACAAAGGCAGGCTGTCGCAGCAGGTTGCCGCCGAAAAGCATGCGATTGCCGATCAAGTTGCGGTCCAGCTCCTGCGCTAGCTCTGTGCGTCTAAAGGCTGCTCCCGGCTTCACCGCAATCTTGAAGCCGAACCAGGAGCAGTCGGTGCGGCAACCACTGGTATCCCAGCAGAAGCCCTGCTGGGGATCCCAGGCGGTGGCATGAGTGGGCAGGGCGAACTCCAAAACGTCCTCATGAGGCGCCAGGCCCCGGCGCAACGTCTCCCAGTTCTGCTTGCGGGCTTCGATGAACTCTGGCAGGCGCCGCAGCTGCACTCGGCCGATGGCCGCCTGGGGATCCAACGGCTTGAGGTTGTAGCCGAGGTGGCTGTAGCTGTACTTATGGTCGTAGCCCTCCGGCAGTTCACCGAGCTGCCAGCCGAAGCGCTTGTTGCAGGTGTTGTCTACGCCGCTTGGGCACCAGCAGTCGCGGCCCCAGTCGCGAAAGCTCTCGGCTACCACCTTGAGCTTCTGATCGCGCACGATGTTCACCGCACCACCCTCGCCCATGGTGAGGTGATGGGGCGGATAGAAGCTCTGGGTGCTGATGTCGCCCCAAGTGCCAGTCCAGCGAATCACCCGATCAGGGCCTTCATCGAGGCCGGGGCTATTCTCCGTAAAACCAAGACTCTCGGCCAGCTCCCGGGGCATCGAGTAACTGCAGCCCAGAGCGTCGCAGTTGTCCTCCACCAACCACAGGTCGTACTTGCGGCAGAAGGCCAGAGTGGCGGCCAGATCGAAGGGGTTGCCCAGGGCGTGGGCCATCATCACGGCCTTGGTTTTACCCGCGCTGTAGGCCGCCTCCAGCTGGTCGCAGCGGGCGTTTCCGGTGATAGGTTCGGCATCGATGAACACCGGCACCGCCCCAACCTGCACGATCGGGGCCACCGTTGTGGGGAAGCCCGCCGCCACCGTGATCACTTCATCGCCGGGCTTGATCCGGCGGGCTTCCGGCAACTTGGCGGAGGTGAGCGCCGAGATTGCCACCAGATTGGCGCTGGAGCCTGAGTTCACCAGCAGGGAGTGGCGCACACCAAGAAAAGCGGCCAGTTCCTTCTCCATGGCAGCGCCTTCTGAGCCCAGGGTGAGCCAGAAATCGAGAGTGCTGCTCACGGCAGCCTCCACCTCGTCTTCCGCAAACACCCTGCCGGCGTAAGGGATCGTCGTTCCCGCCTGCCAGGGCTTGCGTTCCGGATCCGAGGCCGGGCGAAAGGCTCCGTGCACTTGGCGGGAATACTCGCGGGTGAGGCTCAGTATCTCCTGCTTAAGGGCGTGGGGATCACTCATGGTGCAGTTGTCAGGGTGAGGTATGGGAGTAAGCGTTCAGATCCGCCAGGCAGCACTCCAGGGGGCTGGCCCCCTCATGCACGGCGCGGTACCAGCCCACGGTGCGCTGCAGGGTGGTGGCGTAGTCCCAGCGGGGTTGCCAGCCCAGGCGGTGATGGGCCTTATCGATCTGTAGGTGCAGCAGATTGGCCTCGTGGGGTGCGGTGGGATCACTCTGATCCAGCCACGCTCCGGGCCAATGTTCCAGGATAGTGGCCACAAGCTCACCCACAGGGCGGTTGCTGGCCAGGCTCGGGCCGAAGTTGAAGGCTTCGCAGGGGGGAGTGGGATCCGAGGCAAGGGCTTCCGCCAGCCGCAGATACCCGCCCAAAGGCTCGATCACGTGCTGCCAGGGCCGCGTGGCGCCGGGATTGCGCACCGGGATGGCTTCACCTCGGGCTAGGGACCGCATGGCATCAGGCACGATCCGATCGGCGGCCCAGTCGCCCCCGCCGATCACGTTGCCCGCCCGGGCCGTGGCGATGCGCAGATGGGGCGTTTGGTGGGCCGCCGCGCCGCAGAAGCTGGCGCGCCAGCTGCCGATGGCGATCTCAGCACCAGCCTTGCTGGCGCTGTAGGGGTCGTGGCCGCCGAGGCGATCGGGTTCACGGTAGCCATAAGGCCACTCTCGGTTTTCATACACCTTATCGGTGGTGATCATCACCACGGCGCAATCGTGCTTCATGGGCCGCAGGGCCTCTAGGAGATGCAGGCTGCCCATCACGTTGGTGGCCCAGGTGCCGAGTGGATCTTGATAACTGCGGCGTACTAGGGGCTGGGCCGCTAGGTGCAGCACCACCTCGGGATGGGCCAGTTGCACCAGAGCCTTCAGGACATCAAGATCAGCCAGATCTCCGATTTGATGATGCCAGGCCTCCCCGGGCGGGCGCGCGTGGGCAAGCTCACGGAACAGGTTTGGTGCAGGTTCCGGCTCTAGAGCGAAGGTCCACACCTGGGCACCGAGCTCCTGTAACCAGAGCAGTAGCCAACTGCCCTTGAAGCCGGTGTGGCCAGTGAGAAGCACCCGGCGTCCACACCAAAAGGAGAGATCAATCATCACCACACCTTCCAGGGAGCCTTGGCCTTCGCCCAGAGCTCCTCCAGGTGCACGCGATCGCGCAGCGTATCCATCGGCTGCCAGAACCCAGTGTGGTGGTAAGCGGTGAGTTGGCCATCAGCCGCCAGGCTGCGCAGCGGCTCTTGCTCCCAGGTCGTGGCATCGCCCTCGATCCTATCAATCACCTCCGGCTCGAGCACAAAGAAGCCTCCATTGATCCAACCGCCATCTCCCTGAGGTTTCTCCTGGAAGCCACTAACTGCAGAGTTCTCGCCAAACTCCAGGACCCCAAATCGTCCGGGGGGCTGAACAGCCGTCACCGTGGCCAAGCGGCCATGCTGCTGGTGATGGGCTAGCAAAGCCGTGATATCAACATTCGCCACACCATCGCCGTAGGTGAAACAGAAGGGTTCATCGGCCACGTAGTTGCGCACCCGCCTGAGGCGACCCCCGGTCATCGTAGTCTCGCCGGTATCCACCAGAGTGATCTCCCAGGGCTCCGCCTTCTTACGATGCACCTCCATAGAGTTGGTACGCATATGAAAGGTCACATCGCTCATGTGAAGGAAGTAATTGGCGAAATACTCCTTGATCACATATCCCTTATATCCGCAGCAGATCACAAACTCATTGATACCGTGAGCGCTGAAAATCTTGAGGATGTGCCAAAGAATCGGCAGTCCACCAATTTCCACCATTGGCTTCGGTTTGAGATGCGTTTCTTCGCTAATACGGGTGCCGAGACCTCCGGCAAGAATTACCGCTTTCATGATCTTGAATTTTTTAATTAGCTGAAGGGGCTGTTGAAAAAGTTGATGTTTGCTATTCGTTTAAGTATCATACATTAAAATGCAGTCGGCATGATGTCAATTGTATTTATGCTGTCGGTGGGAATTCTATTCTTACGCCTAAGGAGGCCCTGGAAAACCCAGGCCATCCGCGGGACAATGGCCTTGTAATCACTGGCCAGTACTGGGTTGATGGGCGGTAAATAGCTCGGCTTCTCATTATGAGCTCACGACGGCCAAGAAGCAGACCAAACGGGAGAAGCTTCTCACTGAGATGGAGGTGGTGGTGCCGTGGAATGCCCTGATCGATTTGATCGAATCTTACTACCCCAAGACCAGCAAGAAAGGCGGTAGGCCTCCCTATCCGTTGGCCACCATGCTGCAGATCCAGCTGTTGCAGCAGTGGTATTCGCTCAGCGACCCGGCCATGGAAGAGGACCTGATCGAGGTGCTCACCATGCGCCGGTTTGCCGGCATCGATCTGATCAGTGACCGGATCCCGGATGAGACCACGATCCTGACCTTCCGCCACCTGCTTGAGAAGCACCATCTGGGCGAGCAGATCTTTGAGATCGTCAAAGCCCGCCTCAGCGCACGGGGAATGACGATGCGGCAGGGCACGATCGTCGATGCCACCTTGATCGCCGCCCCCAGCTCCACCAAAAACAAAGAGGAGAAGCGCGATCCAGAGATGCACCAAATCAAGAAGGGCAACCAGTAGTATTTCGGGATGAAGATCCATATCGGCGTCGACAAGAAATCCGGTCTGATCCACTCGGTTGTGACCACAGCCGCCAACGTGAATGACCTCACCCAGGCCGGCGAGCTGTTGCACGGCGATTAGGAGGTGGTGTACGGCGACGCTGGTTACCAGGGGATCGCTAAAAGACCGGAGATGGCAGTTAGTGCAGCGGATTTCAGGGTGGCGATGCGACCCGGGAAGCGCCGCTTACTGCCAGATACACCAGAGGGAAAGCTGCAAGATCTGATCGAGACCGCCAAGGCCCACATCCGCTCAAAGGTTGAGTGCCCATTCCGGGTGATCAAGCAGCAGCTCGGCTTTCAGAAGACCAGGCTGCGTGGCTTGGCAAAGAACCACTGCAAGATCAATGTGATGGCCGCACTGACCAATCTGTATCTCGCGCGTGGCCATCTACTTCTACTGGCTACGGCGTGAACAGAATTGGTGTGCCTGATAGGCATTAGCGGGAGGCCAAAAGATATACAAAAGCCCCGAATAGCAATCCAGGGGCTGATGGGGGCCCTCAAAGCAACACGAGGCCACAATTCACCGATTTTGGGGCGCCACGCTGCTAAAATCAGCGTTGCCCAGAGATTCCCTAAGGTTAATTGCCTAAATTAAATCACACTAAAATTGAATCACAAACAAACGATTGGGGAATGCTATTGGCAGAAAAAATGGAGCTGGAACTGGTGTTAATATTTATGTAGCATAATTCTCAGTTTCCACGGATGACGTCGACCGATTTTCGAACCCATCCAAACTTGCTTGATTGTTTTGGAGCAATTTTAATGGATAGTTTGTTATTTGCTACCGCGGGATGTGCTATGTGGTTCAACTACTGAATTAGGCAGAGCCTACGCCTACATAAGAGCCATAGAAGAAGAGGCCCACCACAAAAATCACGGCCATACCGCCGGCGGTCGCCACCAGCCAGAGGGGCAACACGCCTTCAGTCCAGCGGGAGCGCCACGCAACAGCGGGGCGGCCGTCAGGGAGACGATCAGGGATCCGGCCGTCAGGTAATTCGCGTTTCTTGCTGCTCATCGCAGAGACTCCCGATCAGTTGAAAAAGTAGCTGGTAAACAACACGCCGATCGTGAACACAAACAGCAAGCCGAGGTACAGGCTTGTGCGGTTGAGCTCAACCGGAAGGTTGTTGGGATTGGGATTGCGTTGCATGGCGGTCGACGAGCTCAGCGACGGATGAACTGCATGGCTCCCAGGGCGCCCAAGAAGAACACAGTGGGGATGCCGAGGGCGTGAACCGCCAGCCACCGAACGGTGAAGATCGGGTAGTTGCGGGGCGTGGAGGAGGCAGGAACTTGAGTCATCGCTTATTGCAGGCGCTGGTCGAGGGAGGCCTTGGCGTCATAGCGCTGGCTTACCACCGGAGCCTTCGAGTCGTTGGCCTGGAAGTACGCATCCGGTCGGGGGGTGCCGAAGGCGTCGTAGGCCAGACCTGTTGAAACGAACAGGAAGCCCGCCAAGAAAATGGCCGGCAGGGTCACGGCGTGGATCACCCAGTAACGGATGCTCGTGATGATTTCGAAAAACGGGCGTTCTCCCGTTGAGCCGGCGGCCATGAGCAGCGAGC
>Ga0194134_10006222_pt1 | contig 10838 bp, 7 predicted proteins | sample TA2KigOff0mmetaG_FD_148602 | JGI IMG/M metagenome (GOLD analysis project Ga0194134, IMG submission 148602) | Freshwater microbial communities from Lake Tanganyika, Tanzania - TA2015056 Kigoma Offshore 0m | ecosystem: Environmental > Aquatic > Freshwater > Lake | place: Tanzania: Lake Tanganyika... | reverse complement strand
CGTCTAATCGCTTCACGCTGTTGTCTCGGAACTGTCTTTTCGATGGCGAGCATCTCGTTATGGAGCGTCACCAGTTTGCCCGCAAGGAAGTCTCGGTACGCCTCCGCACTCATCTTGTTGGCAGCTGCGCCTGCGGCTTCGCCTGCGGTGAACTCCACATGGCTCGCAGAGAGCGTGCGCGACATATCAGACATCACCGTTACGGCTCGTCTGAGTCTGGTTGATGGTGTGCTACCGGTCGGCAGACGATCACTGATATCAGCAATTGATCCAAACAGGCGACCCAAGTCACTAGACTCCAGTACCTGAAGTGCTTGATTTCGTTGGAACACCCGCGTCAGCAGTTTGAGTCGGTCGTATTGAACTTGGCCTGGGTGCTCAACAAACTGTGGCTTGAGTTTGCCAACGCCTTCGTCAATGACGCTTGCGATAGCCCGCTCGGTCTGCTGTCCCTGCTGTGCAACAATCTCGCCGCTTTCGTCTGCTTCAATGATGCCAGTCAGTTTCTCGCGCCTTGATCTGTATCGACGCTTGACCTGATCGACAAGTTTATTGAGCTCGTCATCGTCTGCATCTTTGATGACCGACACGAACAGATTGTCGTGGAACACGGCGTTGTCGCCGTTCTTGGGGTCGGACTCCTCGAGCAATCGTCGCAGCAGATTCTTCTGCCGTTCAATTTCGGACCGCATTGGCAAGAATGGCGCGTCTAGATTGGTTGCCTGTGCAAGTGATCCAGCGGCAGTTTCGCCTGCCGAAACCATGCGAACACTTGGTATCTCTGCCTCTGCGACTTGATCCATCATGTGCTTGAGGTGTTGTCTGCCACCCCAATTCGTAGCCCATCCCAACAGCTTGGCGTTTGTCTGTGAGTTCGTGCCTCGCCATGTCAGATTTGGGCTTTGCAGTGCAAGCACGCTGCGTGCAAGTCCTGCCTTTGCTGCAAATATGCCCGCTGGCACGACGATGCCGAGTCCACCGCCCACGCCAAGCGCAACGAACTCGTCTTGCCACCCATCTTGGTTGGTGATGTCGTAGGTGTTCGCGTCAATGATCTTCTTGCCTGCGAGTACGCCAGCAGCGTTTGCACCACCGCTCACGGCAAGCGCGCGCAGCACCTGTCCGCCAGCCATGCCAGCACGAATTGCTTGACCACCCACAAGTCCAGGCGCAACATAGATGGGGTCAACCATGCCGGCGAGAAACCCAGTGGCAAGCGATCCCATAAGGGTCTTTTGCGCGTAAGCGTCAATTGTCTGAACATCGTCTTGAGCAGCTGCCGCGTCACTCAGGATGCTGTAGAACTCAGACCGAGTATCAATTCCATCAAAGTATCCGCGATTGGCGATGTCGATGGCAAGCTCCGTTCGACCAGGAGCCATTCCTTCTGTAGATCTAAGCTCTCGCTCAAAATCAAATGCAGTGTTGTCGGCGTTTCGGAGGCGCTGGCTTTGCTTAATCAGTAATACTTCAAATGCCTTTGCAATCGGGTCGCGCAAGAGTCGCTGCGTAGGGTTCATGTTGAACGATGCCGCGAGCGCGTCAAAAAAGTTTGGCCCCTCGGAATCAGGTTCAGTGACTGGCGTACCAGTGCCAAACAGAGGTATGACCCCCTCCTCTGTTTGCGGATTCATTCCCGCTCTGCCACCGTAGAGCTGGATAGCCGGGTTGATGTAGATGCTCATCAGTATTGCGCCTTCACGCGCGCACTTGCGCCCGGCAAGTCTGGCGAGATGGCTTCTGTGATTGATTGTGGCGTTCGGTAGGCTTCCTTCGCGCGCTTACGGAACCGTTCAATGGAGTCTTGGATTTGCTCTGCGCGGGTCATGGGCTTCGGCTGCGGGATAACAATGCGCTCGAATCCTTTTGTGGTCAAGACGTTGTATTCACCGGGAACGTCGATCGGTATGACTAACTGCACAGTGCTGTTCTCCATAATCCTGTCGAGTTCGGCCTGCGCCTCATCGCCCCATGCAGCAGATGCCTTTGGCCACACGCCAATCGTTCGTTCGCCATCCTTCAAAACGGTGTGTGTGTTTGCCCATTCTGTTGCATGTGCCACGATGTCATCTTCGTAAGTACTTGGGACTGAAAATCCCCCGTGTATGTTGCTGAGTGAGTGCAGATAGCTGCGCGTGAGTTCAGTCGCTTGCGCTGCGACATAATCCTGTGGTAAGCCCTCTGACGATAAGCGTTCTGCAATGGTATTTAATATGGCAGACTCAATCTCGCGGAACGCGGGTCGGGTGCTCTGCGGCGGCCTCACGGACTGACCGCCAACAGATCCGATGCGAGCCAAAGCAAACGCATTGGTGATGGCTTGCTCGTTGAGCGGAAGTGATCGTGCTTGAAACGACTCGAGTCTCGAGCGAACGAAGTTGCTGGCACTTATGAGTTGGTCAGGCGACATGGAGCCGTCGGGCGCAGTGTCCGCGACAATTGACGCCAGACTAGGCAACACATGTCGGAACAATTCAATGGTCGTGGCGTTGCCGTTTGGATCGCCGTCGGTTGGCCCGATATTGATAACTAGGTCGGGCCTCTTTGTAAGCAGCGGCGCGAGACGAGCAAGTGTTTCGACCGATGTGTCGAACAGCTGTGATTCTGGTTGTCTCAGGCCATCGAGTATTCGATCTACCATGTAGCCAGGCAGTGCTTGCCCGCGAAGCACATATTGCGTTGCCTGCATGGGTCGCAGATCGCCGTTGTTGTCGAGTGCGCCGTAGGCAGCCATCATGTCCTTGTGCTTGTCAGATTGCGGCGAAATCGAGATTTTCCGAGAGAGATAGTCTTGCAGTTCTCTTTGCGTCTTTAGGCGTTCGCCGCCATCTCCAATCGCTCTCAAGAGATCGCTATATTCTTGAGGCGAGATGCTGGAATCGACCTGTTCCCATTCGGGTTTCGTTGGGTCGTATGTCAACGCCAAACTTTCAAGTTCTTCCATCACTGCGGTCGGATCGCCGATTGCTTGAACGGCAGCCATAGCAATAGTCATGCGCGATTGCTGCATGGAGTTCACATACAGTTTGTCAGCTTGGTTCAGGTCAAGCGCGCTGATACCCAGGGTGATCGCTTGCTCGCGTGTGTTGCGGTAGTCGGCAGCGAATTCGGGGCTCGAGAGGTTTGCGACAACTGCAATATCACCAAGTTGTCGCTTCGCAACCTGACCGCCGTGCTTGGAGATGATGCCGCGTATCCGCTCCTGCGTGCTCGGATCAACATATCTGCCAATCTCTGTTTCAATTTGCTGAAGTTGTGCAAGTGTTGTGGCGCTCTCTGCAAGGTTGTCAATGCCCTGCATGGTGAAACCAATCTCCTCTGCCTTGCCCTTTGATGTCTGGAATGAAAGATCGCTGACCCTTGCCGCCTTTTCAGTCATCGTGCCTGGTCCATTAATTACGGCAATCAGCTCTTGTTTAAATACCTGTTGGCGCTGCTGTCCTTGAGCGAAAATAGACCTTTGAAGCTTGCGCGTTGTTTCTGGGCCTGCAACCTGCCATTCAACGGTGTCCTGCACCATATAACGCAGTCTGTCGAACGATTGCTGGTCGCCATTCTCGGCTGCAACATCGGTCATCTTTAGAAGCATCGCATTGACCTGTTGCGGATCGAGATTGAGTTTGCCTGCATCAAAAATGATGCTTTGTAGGTCAGGTGCAACGATTTGTGGGTCAGATATCTGCGCCTGCAAGCCTGCGATGAATGTGTTGATGTTTTGTTTTTGGCGCTCCGTGGCGCGATCAAGCCATGCGTTGGATCGCATCTGCGCGATACGTTGGTTGTAGAGATCGTTGACCTCTTGTGTTGAGAACTGCCCCGTTCGAGCGCCCGTGCCAGCTGCGGCGTACTCGTCTGCCCCCATTGAGTCGAGCGCATCCCGCTCCTCGCCCTTCATCAGTCTTTGTTGGAACGCAGCCGAATCGTCGATCAGGAACATGGCTGCCTGTCGCATATCTGCACGCTCACGCTCTGCATAGTCCATGCGACCGAGTTGTCCCGCTTGCTGAAAGGTCGTGCCGACCTGTGAAACAACTTGCATGGCAAGTTCAAGGTCGCTGGCAGCTCGAGTGTCCAGAGTTGGCGCAACGAACGGCGCAATCGCTCCAACCGGCGGTGCGGTCAGTTGCGCTACTGGAATAACTGCCTGCTGCGGGTTTGGATTGAGTGCTCCAGGTCTACGCGAGCCTGATGCCTGGCCAAGTAACGCTGCCTGTGCCTCAAATGAACTCATGGTCGTGTAAGTCCGTAGATGCCGCCGACGATCTGGAGTCCTGTTCCGAACCCGCCAAGTGCGCCCGACGCGAGCGCAAGTCCTTCGCTGTTCTGTTGGCTTTGCAGGCCGCCCCGAGTGTTTGTGATTTGGAACTGCTGTGCTGCGTAAGACTGTCCAGCCCCAAACAGTGCGCTTCGGTAGTTGAGATTGTCTTGCACAAGTGAGCGGCGGATGTTGTCCTCGAGCGTTCTGCGGTTGAGTGCGCCCTGAATGTCAATTGAGCGCATGAGGGCGGCCTTTGAGCCAGTAAGCGTGGCTCCGCTTTCCGCTATCGCAGCGCGAGCAGTTCCAGACGCCTGCTCGTACTCTTGGCGCTGCGAGCGGCGCGCCTGCGGGATGCTTGCAAGCAGACCCTCCATGTTGAACATCTGGCTTTCGCGGAGCAGTCCAAGGCGCTGCTGGTAGGACGTGTTGTAGAAGTCCTCCTGCATGTTGAGGTTAGCGAGCGCCTGTTGCGCCGCTTGGTTCTGCTTGCGTTGGGCGCTGAATCCGAGGAAGCCCTGCAAGACGCTTGTGGCTGCGCCAACGCCAAGACCAATACCGAGCAGTGTTCCCGATTCCACTAGCCCTGTCTCCCATGAAGCATAGAGGTGTGCCTTCCGTAGTATTCAATTCCGGTCAGAACGCATGGGCGAGAATCGGAGTTGCGTATGCCGATACGCAGATCGTTGGAGCGACCGATACACCATGCGCTGAATCGCCCCTGGGTATCTATGAAATCGTTTTGCGGCGTAAACACGCTTTGGCGAGGTTGTCGTCCAGTGCTTTCAGCCGTCACAATGTATGGCCCACTCTTTGCATGATCGACAACAACCTTATTGACTTCGAGCTCGCCTTCGATGATGGGGTTGCCGTTGCCATCAACTTGGTAAAGCCGTGTCAGTTCCAGTCGGAACGCAACGGACCTGCCAAGGACGCAAAGTTTCGTGGAAAGGTCGTCCTCGCTCGCGGCACTTGCCGTTGTGCCACTAACCGTCACGGGCAGTTCTCGATACTCGAGCACGGAGTTGTTGTCGAAGATGACGGTGGCCGTGTCAAGTTCAAGGTCGGAGTATGGCAGTGTCCACTGCATCGTTGCAACGCCATTGACACTAACGTAGGTCCCACTGTTGATGAGGTGGCGATGGTCTAGCCTGGGCAGTTCGGGGAACGATGGTGGTGCGGCGGGGTCAATCGACAACGACATTGAATCTACTGCCATGCCAGCCTGACCGCTTGAGGTCGTTTTCCGCAAGACGAACATGGTGTCCTCGACACATATCGCATCATTGATGATGTCGTTTCCAAACGAATAACGACTCCACGCAGACTGGATGATCTTGTCTTGGGCTCGCATGGATCGGTAAATGAACAACGATCCATCTGAGTTTGGGTACTTGTCAAAGATGACCGTATCGCCTTGCGAGATGATGACTACGGCCTGCCCGATGACGGGGCAAAGTCCGCCGAGCCAAACGGTGGTATCTGACCAGTATCCGGCAAAGCCCTTGCCAAACGATTCGATGGTGAGCGAAAAGTCTGTTGCGGTTGGCTTGGGAACCACAACGATGGTGTCGCTGTTGTCGCTGCCAGTCAGCGTGCGAATGTTTTTGGGGAGCAACCCAAACACATGATTCGTGATGTTGTTTGCGCGGTTGCTGACCTGAATGTCGTCGTAAACGTACTCGTAGAGGATGCTCGACTGCTCCTGCGTGCCAGCCATGTAGATAACGCTACTGAGTGGCAGTGGTCGCACCCTTTGCGTGCTGTAGTTGGTGCTCGGCACGAATGTCGCGTTGGTTCCCGTAAATATCTCGTCGCCGCCGAGTTCAAACTGCGATCCAGCCCGTGTCAGAATCAGTAGGCTCTTGCGGAACGGGACCATGAAGTCAATGAAGCTGACCTGATTCGCGCCAATTTGCACGACGATTGGGTCTGCCGCATTGATGGCAAATGTCGTGCTGCTGTACGGGAAGAAGTTAAACAAATCACCTGGCTGACTGGTGACTACATAATCGTTCATAGCAAGGCATAGTCTGCCTCTGTGGTATGCCATGTCAGAAATTGGGTAATGGTCGCGGAACGGTAGTGGGGCTTTCCAGTCGCCGCCATCTGTATTTGCCGCTTTGAGTTCCGTTGTTTGCGAAATCGCAGAGATGGCGAATGCGGTCGGATTCAGTGCAGTACGGCGCATGAGCACTGGAAACTTCGTTTCGTCGATCTTGGTGTCGGCTGTTGAGAATCCGCTCTTTGTACCAGTATCGGTGGTGACCTTTGTGTTGCAGATGATCGTGGTGTCCACAATCGTGAGCAGCCTAAGATCGTCTGCACTTGGAGTCCCAGAGTTCAGGTAGGTTTGCACTCCAGCGTTGAGCGTCGGAATGATGACTGTGCCAGTCACACTTCCGTTGCTGTTTGTCATCAACGTCTGCGTTGTCAAATAGTCCGCGAACACAACCGTGTAGGTGTATGGGCCAGAACCCGCGCGTGTAACCGAAACATTATCGGAAGATCCGACGGTACTCAGGGCGGCGATTGCGGATTGCACGGCAGCCGCAGTCGCATTAAACGCAATGCTTGATGTCGTTTGACCGCCAAAGGTCAGCGTGAAAGTGCCGCTTGCGGGCCCGACCACATACTGCGTTCTGTTGCGAGGGTTGGCGAGGTCAATGATCCGAAGGAAGGTTTGGTTATTGCTTCCGTAGTTGTCAAAGGTGATGGTGTCGCCACTAACAATGGTGATTTGCACCTGCCCTACAACGGGAGCAACGCCGCCCGACCACGATGCGGATTCCGAAAAGTTGCCTGTTGTTGATCCGCCTGCAGACGAGATGGCGGCGTCGATACCAGGGTCTCCGCGACCATACACCACCATATAGCGTTCGTCGCTGTCTCGGATGATTCGGTGTGCTCGCAGCAGCCCTTGGTCAAACGTGCCGCTTGTAAAGAATGCGTGGTGGCGCGATCCTGCTCGTGTCGAAACGCCGTTGGTGACGCTGAACAAGGCATTCTCTGCGTCCTCAACCTGTGACGGGAACCGACTGCTTGCGCTTTGCGTTGAGATGCCGTTGTGCAGCGATCCGATTCGCTGGCGGAAGTCAGTCGTTGCCATTTATTGCTGCTGCTGCGGTTGAGAAGCCGCCTGAGCAAAGAGTGGCCGAGATCCAAATGTCGGGTCACGCGGCTGCATGGCGTCGGTAATGGCGAGCTCTTGCGACAGGAACGCATCTGACATCTGAGAGCCAACGAGCCTGCGACCGAACCGCTGTGCGGCGTGTTGAGCGACCTGCTCGCGGAGCATAGGGTCGAGATCTTCAAAGCTTAGTAGTACGGCGACATCGAGATAGACATCGCCTGCGCCACTCATCGAAAACTGCCCCCTGTCTGCGTCAAACACCTTTGTGCCTCGCATAACAAGATTTCGGTGTTGATCTGGTCCAGCGGATCGCACACGAAGAACTGATGATCCGAGCTCAATTTCAAACGACGAAGCATCGGGTGTGTGTGCCTTAGATCGCAGGGTATTGCAAGGGAACCCTTGGGCGCAGAAGTACCGCGTGCTGTCATCAACATATCGCTCCGCTTCGGCTCCGATGCTTGTGCCACCGGTGTCAAGTGCAACGATTCTATATTCGTTAATGGCCGCAAGACATTGGTTAACGGCGTCAAGTTTGGTAATTGCTGGCATTTAGAAGCTCCTGTCCCGCAGTCGCGGGCGTCCACGAAACTGGTTCATTTCGCCTGTGTTAAGTACGTTGACATCGGCGCGGGAATCGTCCTCGCGTCTGCACTCTGCGTATCGACGGCCTGCTTCATCACGGAGCATCCCGTCGATGGATTGATCCTTCTTGTGCGTGCGGTTCATCTGGTACGCCGCTTCTGTGATGATGTAGTCCACAAAAGTTTGTGGCAAGTCTGTGACGCTTGTTTGCGCCACATAGGTCACCACGATGTCCTGAGTAAAAACATCAGTGTTCGTCTCAATGTCGTACAAGAACCCGCCGACCACCGTGATGTCCTTTCCGGCATCAATATCATCAGTATCTATGCGGTAGGTGTTGGCTGGTACGGCAATCTTGTTGTTGACATTTCTCGTCAGCGTGACCTTGCGGCGAGTATTGAAATGCCACCCTCGCGCTTGGCACGCACGGTCGGCATCATCGAAGTATCGCTCGGCATGAGCCTGTGTTGAGATACCGTTCGTGTCAAGAGCGGATACTGGCGGCAATCCGAGCCTACGAAGCACGGCATTGACCGCTTCGAGTTTTGTCATGGATTACACCCGTTGGTTTGCAGCGGCCAACTGTGCCTGATATGTTGACACAATCTCTGGCGTGTGAATCGCATGGCACACTGCTTGAATCCTTGCGTCCTCGCTACTGTAATCCTCGCCAGGGTTGATTAATCTGTTGCTTTCCGTGCAAGCAATCTGAACTCCTGCGTCCTTGATGCACGTCCGTTGGACAACTTCAACGCCGCCCCACGGTTTGACTGAGATTGTTTCGATGGTTGTTTCTTTGGTGAGCATGTGATTTTGTGTTGAGGGTTAGTAGGTCGAAAGTGCAACGCGACGCCAATTGTTGGTTGAAACGCAGACATACAGGTAGCTTGTTGCGCCATCTGTTCCAAATCTAAAGTCGCCAGCCGTGCCTGCGGCATTTGAAGCAGGGGTGCTGAGGGTGGAAATTCTCATGGTGTTTCCTGCAACAGCGAAAACGCTTGTGCTTGTACCTTGGATCGTCGTGAGCGTTGTCGCAGCTGTGTTGATGACCGTTTGGTTTGGGCCCGTGCCGACTGCGCTTGCACCAATGACGATGGTGTTGCTGTCGGAGTCGTTGAAGCCCCTGCAATTTGCGCCGATGTAGATGCTGTTTGAGGCAGTGGTGAGCGCGGTCGAGCCGTTCAAGTGGACTCGTCCTGCGGAGACGCCCACCGCAGTGTTGTAGTTGCCTGTGGTTAGATTCTCCAATGAAAATGCGCCTATCGCAGAATTCCCTTCGCCTGTGCTGTTTTTCAAACATAATGTCCCCACGGCTGCATTGCTGAACGACGAATTGTTGTGCACCAAGGCTTCCATGCCCACCGCAGTGTTGAAGCCGCCTGTTTGGTTGTTGTACAGCGCGTACGAGCCTACCGCAGTGTTGTTGCTGGCTGTGGTGTTGTTCAACATCGCATTCACGCCGACCGCAGTGTTGCCTGAGCCCGTGCTTGCAGCCGCTAGTGCGCCGACACCAACCGCAGTTTGATTTGCTCCAGTTGCACCTGCGTTACCCAGCGCCGTTGTGCCGACCGCCGTGTTGGACGAGACATTGCCTTCACCTCTGCCGACTCTTATTGCCTCACCCTGGCCCGTGAACAACTCCCCGCAGATAGTTGTCTTGGTTGTGGCTGAAGTTCCGATGATCGTTTGATTCGCACCTGTGCCGATTGCGTTCGCGCCAATGACGATGGTGTTGTCGTCGGAGTTGTTGAAGCCTCTACAGTTTGCGCCGATGTAGATGCTGTTCTCGGGATCGGTGAGTTGGCTTGAGCCGTTTAGGTGATAGATACCTGCATCTTTGCCCAGCGCAATGTTGTTGCTACCTGTGGTGCTGAATACCATTGCTTGAAAACCCAGCGCAGTGTTGTTGCCGCCTGTGGTGTTGCTGGTCATCGTATTCACGCCCACCGCAGAGTTGCCGGAACCTGAAAGGTTGTCTTGCATTGCTTGCATGCCTATCGCAGCGTTGCCAGAGCCCGAAGTGTTGAACTGCAGCGCATTCACGCCCACCGCAGAGTTGTTGCTTCCTGTGCTTGCGCCACTCAGCGCACCAACACCGACCGCAGTTTGACTCGATCCAGTCGCGCCTGCATCGTCGAGCGCAGTTGAGCCGACCGCTGTGTTCAATGAATTACCCGCTGCACCTCTGCCGACCAATACGCCGTTGAACTTGCTGTCGCTGCCTGCGTTCACCGCGCCAGCGATGCCGACTCCACCCGAGACGATGACTGCGCCCGTTGCGGTGGTTGTACTCGCATTTGCACTGCCAACACGCAGCGCCTTTGCGATCCCAACGCCACCAGAGCACACAAGTCCGCCCGTGATGGTTGAACTGCTGTCGGTTGTGTTTGCTGCCGTCAGTACCCCAGCCACGTTACCAACGCCGCCAATAAACGCCGCTCCACCAACACCCATTCCACCAGTAACGACCAGTGCTCCCGAAGTCGTGCTTGTTGATGCGGTTGAGGCTGCGGCCTTGAGTTGGCCATCGACCTTGAGTGCGCTGCCGCTCGAAACCGTTAGGTCTCCGCTGCCCGAAACAGTAGTGATTGTGTTGACTTTAAGTGTACTCATGGCTTCTTAGTGAAGAGTCGTTGAACAAAACCAGTCAGCGACGAGAACGGGACGAGATTTCCGCCGATGTAGCCAATTGCGAGCAGTGCTATTCCAAACCACAGCGAACCGAGGAAGCTTTCAATGCTTGCCAGAATCATGGGACTCCTTTTGTTTGAGGTCTTGAAGTGCGCGGTCGAGAGTCGGGTCTTGCGCCCGCATCATTGCAACGAGTTCGCGAACAGTCTCGGGCTTGTCGTTGCGGATGGTCGA
>Ga0194134_10006221_pt1 | contig 10838 bp, 11 predicted proteins | sample TA2KigOff0mmetaG_FD_148602 | JGI IMG/M metagenome (GOLD analysis project Ga0194134, IMG submission 148602) | Freshwater microbial communities from Lake Tanganyika, Tanzania - TA2015056 Kigoma Offshore 0m | ecosystem: Environmental > Aquatic > Freshwater > Lake | place: Tanzania: Lake Tanganyika... | reverse complement strand
CTCGCCCCAGCTTCCAGGATCCGCGCGATCTCTTCATTGCTGTACCGCTTCTTCTTCATTGATCTCTCCTTTCCTCTTGAAAGATCCTATGATTTCCGCTGGTACGATTTTAGGGCGTCAGGTCAGAAACAGTGAAAGGCGGAGCAATCAATGTCCGTGATCTCACTGGCTCAGGTGTACATGCGGCTTCTCGTGTGCTGCGATTTATCTTTGCCAATGGGCGCTACTCAGATCACATATGGCGTTACCAATCTTCAGGAACGCCTGCGGTGTCGTTTCGAGTCACCCCAGAGGAAGCGCAGTTTGATGCCGGATTGTTATCGCCCGTGAAGATCGAGGGCCGCGTGCTGGGGGTGTATTTTGGAGACGAAGAAATTTGTGGCGAAACGGGTGCAAGCATCAAGAGCCGACACTCGCGGATTACCGAAATGATGCGTAAGGATTCAGAAGAAGCGTTGGGTGTGGCGAACGCACTACCGCAGAAGTTGTTTCAGGAGGCGGTAAAAAATGGCTTGCTTGATGCTGGACCGTACGCCCGCGAGTCCATCGCAAGCACAAATGCGCTGCTGAAGGCGAAGCTGATCGGAGCCGATGGAAAGCTAATTGGCGAATACAAGCAGTGGCTTAAGATGTGGCATGACTCGCTCAAGCCTGCCACATCGGCTCGCCCGAAACGATCGTCGCAACGGCCCGGCCAATAAAGTTATAACCGTCAAACGGTGAGTTGCGAGATTTTGAGGGGCTCTTGTTGACGTCGTAGGTCCATTTGGAATTGAGGTCAAGAATCGTCACGTCGGCGGGGAGGCCTGGCGACAGCGAGCCTCGATTGAGCTTGAGGATATTGGCAGGACCTGTAGTGAACAGCTCGATCATTCGTTGGATCGAAATATGGCCGGGTTGGACGAGGCGCTCCAGTGAGATGCTGATGGCGGTTTCCAGACCGAGGATGCCGAAAGGGCAGCGCTCGAATTCTTGTATCTTGTCGGTCACGCTGTGCGGCGCATGGTCTGTCGCAATAGCGTCAACTACACCGGACTTGATGCCTTCAATCATTGCTTCAACATCGTGAGAGCAGCGGATCGGAGGCTTCATTTTGAAGTTCGAATCGTAAGGAATGATCTGGCTGTCATGGATCGCGAAGTGGTGAGGTGAAACTTCGCAGGTTACCTTGAGGCCCCGACGTTTGGCTTCAGCCACCATTGCGACAGCATTTCTTGTCGAGAGGTGCGCAACGTGAAAGCGTGCACCCGTAACTTCAGCCAGCAAAATGTCGCGGGCGACCATCACATCTTCCGAACACGAAGGGATTCCGCGAAGGCCGTAACGAACCGAAACCTTACCTTCATGCATATCCCCACCGGCGGAGAGATTGATATCTTCGCAATGATCGATGACCGGGAGGTCAAAGCTGGAGGCGATCTCCATAGCGCGACGCATGACACGAGAGTTCATGACTGGGCGGCCATCGTCAGAAATGGCGACTGCACCGGCGGCCTGCATGGCCCCGATCGAGGCTAGCTCTTCACCGCCGCTGCCTTTGGTAATCGCGCCAATCGGGAAGACGTTCACTTTGGCCACTGCCTTGGCTCGCTCGATGATGTACCGAGTGAGGTGAGCGTTGTCATTGACCGGGTTGGTATTTGGCATACAGACGATGCTGGTGAAGCCGCCGACAGCGGCGGCGCGAGCACCAGTCTCAATCGTCTCGGAGCTTTCAAAACCGGGCTCGCGGAGATGGACGTGCATGTCGATGAAACCTGGGGCAACGATCAGGCCGGTGGCATCGAATTCTTCAGCGCCGCGGGAGGGAAGGTTTTCGCCCACGCCACGGACGATGCCGCTGGCAAGCAGGACGTCGGCCACACGGTCAATGCCGTTTGCAGGGTCGATGACGCGGCCGTTGCGGATGAGAAGCTTGGGCATTATTGCAGTACCTTTTCGAGAACAGCCATGCGGACGGCGATGCCGTTTTCAACCTGGCTCAAGATGACCGAGCGCGAGCTATCAGCAACTTCGGTTGAGATTTCGCGGCCGCGATTCATTGGGCCGGGGTGCATCACGATAGCGTCGGGCTTGGCAAGGGCGAGATTGTCGGCGCGAAGGCCATAGAAGCGTGAATACTCACCGGCGGGGAAGCTGGTTTCGTTCTGTCGTTCAAGCTGCACCCGAAGCATCATGATGATGTCGGTTTCGCGGAGGGCTTCGCGGATGTCGTGAGTGATCGTGACCCCAGGGGCCATGTGCTTCAGCTCCTGTGGGACCAGTGGAGCTGGGCCACAAAGAACAAGGTCGACCCCAAATTTAGAGAGCAAGTGAATGTTGGATCGGGCGACACGGCTGTGAAGGATATCGCCAATGATGGCGACTCGAAGGCCCTCAAGTGAGGGTCGGTTGTCGAGAATCGTTCGGGCGTCAAGCAGCGCCTGCGTGGGATGTTCATGTTGGCCATCGCCAGCGTTGATGATTGGGATCGGCAAGTGGCGAGCGAGGAAGTGGGGTGCACCAGAGGCGGCGTGGCGCATGACGATGGCGTCGGGGCGCATGGCACTGAGAGTAGAGACCGTGTCCAGCAGGGTCTCGCCCTTGGAGACGCTGGAGCCCTGAGAGCTGATGGACACAGCGTCGGCACCGAGGCGGCGAGCTGCGATTTCAAAGCTGATCCGGGTGCGCGTGGAAGATTCGAAGAAGAGATTGACAACGAGGCGGCCAACGTGGAGTTCGAGGCGCTTGTCGCGCATTTGCTGCAAAGGCTGAAAGTACTTGGCGCGCTCAAGGAGCGACTCAATCTCCGGTCTGGCGAGGGCCTCGATGTCGAGGAGGCCTTTGGTCATAGAGTTATACCTTTTCGACGAGAAGAACCTTTTCGAGGCCGTCGATTTCCTGAAGCTTTACTTCGATAATTTCGCTAGAGGTCGTAGGGACTTTCCGGCCTACATAACGAGCCTCGATGGGGAGTTCGCGATGGCCGCGGTCGATCAAGCAGAGCAGTTGCACGCGCGAGGGGCGGCCATGATCGAACAGCGCATCGAGGGAGGCGCGGATGGTGCGACCCGTATAAAGCACGTCATCGGTCAGAATGATATCCATCCCGGTAATGTCGAAGGGGATCTCGGTGGCGTTGACGACGGGCTTGGCACCGACTGTCGAAAGATCATCGCGGTACAGGTTGATGTCGAGAATGCCGACGGGGATTTCGCGCTTTTCCAGCTCTGAAATTTTCTTTGCCAGGCGCTGGGCGATCGGGACACCGCGGCGGCGGATACCGATGAAGGCGAGCCTCGAGAGGTCGTCAGATTTTTCCAGGATCTCGTGGGCCAGACGGACGAGGGTTCGATCCATCTCGGAGGCCGACATCAATTGTGCTTTTTCGCGAGTCGCGCTCATGGTTTTCTTCAAGCTAACATAGCGCGCTAGAATTGAGAGCCATGATTCGATTTTTGATTGCGGTTTTGTGGGTGGGTTTGCTGTTTGGGGCAGAGCCGGATGTTCGAAGTTTGGTGGAGGCGGCGCGCAAAGCGTGGGAGGTTCCTGGGGCGGCGGTGGCTGTAGTGAAGGACGACAAGGTGGTTTATCTTGCCGGCCATGGTGTCCGGGAATTGGGTAAGCCAGAGCCAGTCACAGAACACTCGACGTTCCAAATCGCTTCCACCACCAAGGCTTTCACAACGGCTGCGATCGCCATGTTGGTGGACGAGGGGAAGATGAAGTGGGATGACCCGGTGCGGAAGCACCTTGAGTACTTTCGATTGGCGGACCCGCACGCAGATGCCTTGGTGACCATCCGGGATCTGGTGACCCATCGAACAGGATTACCAAGACATGATGTGCTCTGGGTTCGGAATTCACATTTTTCTCGTGAGGAACTGATCAAGAAAATGGCGTATGCAAAGCCGAGCGCGCCATTCCGGAGTCTGTACCAGTATCAGAATCTGATGTTCACAAGCGCGGGGGAGGCGGTTGGGAAAACAAGCGGGATGGGGTGGGATGCTTTTTTGCAACAGAAGATCTTCTTGCCGTTGGGGATGAAGGACAGCTCTACGCTGTACGCGGACATGCTCCGTCACAACAATCTGGCGATGCCGCACGTAAAGCAAAAGGTTGGTGCTTGGGGAAATTACGATCACATTGGCGGGGCCGGGTGCATCTCTTCGAGTGCGCATGACTTGGCGCGCTGGTTGCGAATGCAGTTAGCGGGAGGTGTGTTTGAGGAACAGCGATTGATAAGCGAGAAGCAGTTAAGTGAAACCCATTCCCCGCAAATGGTGAATCGGCTGATTTCGCCGACTCGCGAACTGCAGCCTGAGTTTACGCAGACGACCTATGCGATGGGTTGGACCATCAATCACTACCGCGGCGAGATGCTAGTGATGCATGCAGGAGTGTTGAGCGGGTTTCGGGCTCTAATCACGATGGTGCCTCGCTTGAAGCTTGGGTTTGTGATTCTAACCAACCTGAATGGCACTAACATGAATGAGGCATTGACGAACACTCTGCTGGATGAGTATCGCGGGCTGCCGAAGACCCGGGACTGGAATGCGCACATGCTAAGTGTCGTTAAAGCGGGCGAGGAGAAAGAGGCTCGCGAGAAGCGAGAGAAAGAAGAGGCTCGCAAGAAGGATACAAAGCCAAGTTTGGGGTTGGATGGATATGCAGGTTTGTATCGCGAAGCCGCCTACGGCGATGTAAAAGTAAGCACGCTCGAAGGCAAATTGCGCATCGAGTGGATTCGTGCGAAGGGCGAGATGGAGCACTGGCAGTACGATACTTGGCGGGTGAAGGATGGGGGTAGCTTGAGCGATCAATTGGCTACTTTCCAACTGAACGAAAAGGGCGTAGCGGCAAAGCTACAACTTCTGGGTCAAGAATTTTTGCGCGTAGACTGAGGCCTTTAGTTCGGCTTAAGCTCAAGACGCAGGTTGCCGGTACGGGTTGTGAGACGGAGGTAAAGGCCGCCTTGATTGAGAGCTTCGCGATCAGGATCTGAAAGCGTGAGTGTCCCCTCGAAAGTCTTGGAACTCCGGCTGGCCAGTACGAAGAGAATCGGGCCGCTCGAAGCATTGCTTTTTCGGTGGATGGTGACGGCGAGAATTTCCTCTTTCGGCAAACCGGTGGTGAGTTTGTAAGAAAGCTGAGTATTGGAAAGAGTCAATCTTGCTTGGAGGCCATTAATACTGGATAGCCAGGTGATGGGGGCGAGCTTGCTGAGGGCGGGAGTACGGGCGGGTGCGCGGCGGTGGTGGGTGGCTTGTTCGTAGGCATGGGTGTAGGCGACGAGCTTCGCATCGTCCTCCGGGCGGCCAAAGAGTTCGAGTGCGACAGGGAGGCCGTCGGCGGTGAAGCCAGCGGGCATGGAGATGGCGGGGAAGCCGGTGGAAGCGCTGAGAGCGCAGGTGGAACCAATCTGGGGATCGTTGATGCGTGCGGGTTTGCGGCGCAGGGTGGGATAGGCCAGGGCATCGAGTTTGTTCTCTTCCATCACCTTGAGGATGAGGAGCCGGAGGGCTTCGCGTTTGGCGAGGGCGAGTTTGTAGTCGGCGGAATTGCGGCCTTTGCCGGTGACGCGGGTCTTCATGGTGGCTTCGAGGGCGCTGTGGATGAGGCCGTTGTTGACAATTTCGTCGAGGCTCTTGATGGGGGCTTGAGGTTGTGTGGCGAGGTAGGCGGCGAGGTCTTCTTTGAATTCCATCGCTATGACGGAAGCGCCATCGATGGCGGCCTGGAGTTCAGGGAGGGGAATGGGAACGACGATCGCGCCCTGCTTCTTCATGTCGTCGAGGGCAGCGCGGATGAGCTTGATGCCTTCTTGGTCGTCGGAACTGTCTCCGAAGAGGGGTTCGAGAGTGCCGATGCGGACATCCTTGAGGGTGGCGGTCTTCAGCGAGCTCGTGAAGGTGGCGTGTTTGGGTTGATCCATCGTTACGTCGAGAACAAGGGCAAGATCTTCGACGGTTCGCGCAAGCGGGCCGGCAGTGTCCTGGGTGACGGACAGCGGGATAATCCCATCGATACTCGATAGGCCTTTGGTGGGGCGGAGGCCGAAGAGATTGTTGACGGCGGCGGGGATGCGGATGGAGCCACAGGTGTCGGAGCCCATGCCAACTGCGGCATAGCTCGCGGCAATCGCGGCACCGGTGCCGCCGCTCGAGCCGCCAGGGTTGCGGGCAGGATCATATGGGTTCAGAGTTTGGCCGAACGCTGAACCAACCGTGGTGATCCCGGAGGCTAATTCGTGGAGGTTCGATTTGGCAACAATCACTGCGCCAGCCGCGCGGAGTCTGGCGACCTGGATGGAATCCCGATTGGGCGTGAAGTCAATCAGCGCGAGTGTTCCAGCTGTGGTCGGCATGTCGGCGGTGCCGTAATTGTCTTTCACGATCACCGGGATGCCGTGGAGTGGGCCGCGGGGGCCGCTCGCGATGCGTTCACGATCTAGAGCTTCTGCCTGTTCGATCGCCTTGGGGTTGATAGTGATGATAGCGTTCAGGCGGGGGCCCTGTTGGTCAAAAGCGGCTATGCGGGCGAGGTAAGCCTGTACGAGAGCCTTGGATGAAGTGCGGCCTTCAGACATCGCCTTTTGCTGACTGGCGATGGTGGATTCGGCTACTTCAAATTCTTGGCATTGGACAAGGAGGGCTGATAGCAGTGAGGCTGCAATGAGCTTCATTGGTGGATGGTAGCACCACGGCGCGTGAACAACGGGTAAAGGAGCGGAACGAGAAAGAGCGTTAGAAGTGTGGCACTGAAGAGGCCGCCCACCACAACCGAGGCGAGTGGGCGTTGGACTTCAGAGCCTGGCATGGTCGAGAAAGCCATGGGGAGAAAGCCGAAGGCGGCGACAAGTGCAGTCATGAGAACGGGGCGGAGTCTTTGGACACAAGCCTCTTCGATGTCGCCAATCTGGTTGATGGTGGAGACGAGAACAATGCCGTTGAGCACGGCAACACCAAACAGAGCAATGAATCCAACTGAAGCCGAGAGATTCAGGTTCATGCCTCGTACCCAGAGCATTCCGATCCCACCGATCGCCGAAAAAGGAACTGCGCAAAGGATAAGCAGAGACTGGCGCAGCGACTTGAAGGTGGCATAGAGCAGGCTCAGGATGAGCAAGATCGAGAGCGGAAGTACGAGGGCCAGGCGCTTGGTCGCGCGAGCCTGGTTTTCAAACTGGCCAACCCCAATCGATCCAGTAACCGGAGGGGAGATTGAGGACGGGTTTGATTCTTGCCTGGGCCTCAGCGACTACGCAGCCCAGATCGCGTCCGCGGACGTTGAACTGGGCAACGATACGTTTCATGCCGTTTTCGCGCTAATCACTTCCGCCCCACGGCCAGCTTCGATGCGGGCTATTTCGTTGAGGCGGACCTGCTCGCCGCCAGGGGCCTTGATGTAGATTTCCGCGAGGCGACTGGCGCCTTGCCGGTACTGGGCAGGGAAGCGCAGCATAATAGGGAACCGACGTTGGCCTTCGAAGAATTCAAAAACCTGCAGGCCTCCGCTAGAGGTGTCGATAGCAGATCGGACATCTTCGATAGTGAGTCCGTAGCGGGCTAGGGCGGGCCGATCCGGCTGAACATGGATCTCAGCCACGCCGGTGATGACTTCGGTTTGCAGGTCAGCAATGCCGGCGAGCCCGGTGAGGGCCTTCTCGGCGGACTCGGCAAGGCGTTCGAGCGTAGTCGTGTCCTCGCCGAAAATCTTGAGCGCGACGTCGGCCTTGACTCCGGAGATCGTTTCATCAAGGCGCATGGCCATCGGCATGGCGAAGTTGAACTCCATTCCGAGCATTTCTTTGAGGGCTTTCGCCATGCGATTGATGAGCGCTTCTTTTTCGTCGGGCTTGAGCCACTTCTTATCCTCTTTGAGGTTGACATAGAGGTCGGCTTCGTAAACGCCCATCGCTTTGGTGGCGACGTCGGGGCGGCCAAGTTTGGATGTGACACTCAAGACTTCGGGGAACCGCAGGAGAATGCGCTCGACCTGCTTGCTGCCCTCAACCGATAGAGGGACATTGATGCAAGGGAGCTTCTTGGTTTGAATAACCATCATACCTTCATCGAGGCGAGGCATGAATTCCGTGCCGATATAGCTGATGCTGATGAAGGCGCCCACGAGAACCAGCAGGGCTGCCGCAATGATGGCCCAGCGAAAGTTCATCGCGGTGCGAAGCATGCGTCGGTACAGGGATTGCAACTTATGCAGCCAAGCGGATTCCTTCTCTTCCACGCGTTTGGCCAGGGTCAAGCTAGCGATAACGGGGACCCCGAAGAGGGCCAGAAGAAGAGAGCCGAACAGGGCGGAGACGACTGAGATCGCCATGGGGCGGAACATACGGCCTTCAAGGTCTTCGAGAAAGAGGATGGGCGGGTAGACGGCAATGATAATGAGGACGCCGAAGAGGATCGGCTTGGAGACTTCCTGTGCGGATTCGCTGATCAATTCACTGCGGTCGCGGCGGTGGCCCTCCAGGTGAACACGGCGGATGATGTTCTCCATCATGACGACAGCACCGTCGACAATCATGCCGAAGTCGATTGCGCCGAGGCTCATCAAATTCGCGCTGATGCCAAAGAAGGCCATGCCCATGAAACCAAAGAGCATCGAGAAGGGAATCACCATCGCGACAATCATCGCGGCTCTGAATTCACCGAGGAACAAGAATAGGATGACTGAGACGAGTAAGCCGGCTTCGAGAAGGTTGCGCTGGACGGTGGCCAGGGTAATGTCGATAACTTCGCTCTGGTCGTAGAAAGGGACGAGGCGAACGCCCTTGGGCAATTGGATCCTGGCGAGGCGGGATTTCACTCGGGAAAGGGTTTCCATGGAGTTCTCGCGGCGGAGCATGATGGCCATGCCGCAGACCGTCTCATTGGTGTTGCGGATGATCGCCCCTTGACGAAGAGCACCCTCGATCCTGACTTTGGCAACGTCCTTGACGCGGGTGGAGACGCCGCCACGTTGAAGGAGAACGACCTGCTCGATGTCTTCGGGATTGCTGTAACGTCCCAGGCCCAAAATGTTGTTTTGCTCCGATTGGTGCTCAATGAAGCCACCGTCAAAATTCGTGTTGCTCATGGAGAGACGGGCCATGACATCGCGAACAGTGAGGCCATAGCGGACGAGGGCTTGGGGGTTGACCTCGACGGTGTATTGCTTCGAAAAGCCGCCCCAGGAGTTCACTTCGTTGATGCCAGGGACGGTGCGAAGCTGCGGACGAATGACCCAGTCTTGAAGAGTTTTGCGATCGAGCAGGGATAGATCGCCACCCTCAATGGTGAACTGGTAGATTTCGCCAAAGGCCGTAGCGACGGGGCCGAGCACTGGCTCAAGGCCTTGGGGCAAGCGTGAGCGAACTTCGCGGAGGCGCTCGTTGATCAGCTGGCGAGCGAAGTAGCGATCCACGCTGTCGTCCATGACGACAGTGACGAGGGAGAGGCCAAGCTTGGAGATGGAGCGAAGCTGGGTCATCCTGGGAACGCCCATCAACGAGGTTTCGATCGGAGATGTCACGAGGCGCTCGACTTCGTCAGGCGACATGGGGCCGCATTCCGTGATGACGGTGACCTGATTATTGGTTAGGTCGGGAAAGGCGTCGATTTGCAGATTTCTGGCCATGTAAAGGCCAGCGCCACTAACGATGGCAAGTGCAACGAGGATCAGCCAGCGGTTTGAGATCGAGGCTGCGATGAGCGCGCGCAGCATGCCTAGAGGCCGGCCTCGCGCAGAAGTTGGCCTTTGAGGAAATAGCTGCCGTTGGCGGCAACACGCTCACCTTCTTTAAGACCAGCAAGGATGACAGCGCGGCCGTTGATCACCTGGGCTTCAATCGAGCGAGGAAAGAACTTGCCGGGAGCGGATTCTACGAAGACGGTCGTCTTACCATCGACGACCTGGAGTGCAGATTCAGGAACAACCAGACTCGGTGCTGCCGGGAGCCTGAGACGGATCGTGGCGAGCATCTCGGGCTTGAGAACCCCTTGGGTATTTAAGTCGGCCCGAACAAGCAACGTGCGCGTGTTGGGGTCGATGGTTTCGCCGAGGCGCGTGATCCTGCCGGAAAAGCGGCGGCCGGGGTAGGCGCGCACTTCGATCTCAACAACTGCGCCGACATGAATTCGACTCAGGGAAACTTCGGGAAAGTTTGCGATGCACCAAAGCGAAGCAGGGTCGCTGACGATAAACGCCTCCTGCCCAAGAGTCACTACCGTTCCAGGTGTAATCTTGCGATCGACGATGATGCCGTCAGCAGTGGACTTGATAGGGACGAGTTCTTCCTCCTCGTCGTGCTTGTGCTTGGGGTCTTCTTCGTCCTCAGCGCCGATCTCGAGAGTCTCCGTCAGGTGTTGGATTTCTTTGTCGACGTCGGCATTGGCTTTGCGCAGCGCCGTCTCCGCTGTTTTGCGATCGAGTACGGCTTGCTCCAACTGAGAAGTGGATACGGCTTTGAGCTGGAGGAGGCGGCGCGTTCGTTCCTCGTTGCGTTTGGCCTGCTCGAGCGCGCTGGTGGCGCGGTCACGCTCAGCGCAGGCCGAACGCAGCAGTGCCTTAGTGTCGTGAACGTCGTGGGTATGCATCTTGGCGAGCATATGATTGTTTTTGACTTTGTCGCCGACTTTGGAATAAACGTGAATAACCTTGCCCGTAGCGACAACCCCGATTGAGACGGTGTGGTCTTCGTTCCAAGTCAGGGTCCGAACCGGGCACATGGGTAACAGAATAAACCGGGCACATAGGTAACACTTTTGGCTGGAGGGGGAAGCACCCGATGGCCTGGAAAGAGACTTGTGTGATCGAGCAAAGAGAAGAGTTCATCGAGGATTGGCTAAAGAGGCAATGGAACG